>Ga0247780_1000676_pt1 | contig 29284 bp, 38 predicted proteins | sample UWRJL079202R5_FD_179927 | JGI IMG/M metagenome (GOLD analysis project Ga0247780, IMG submission 179927) | Plant litter microbial communities from Arlington Agricultural Research Station in Wisconsin, United States - UWRJ-L079-202R-5 | ecosystem: Environmental > Terrestrial > Plant litter >... | reverse complement strand
AATATCGCGTCTGCAATTGAAGTCGTTGCAAATGGCGGAACGCAGCGCGCCGCAGCGGCGTTATACCAAGTCCATCCCTCAACCCTGAGTCGGCGCCTACGCGGCACTACCTCCGCTAGAGCCAGTAAGGTAGACTGTATGAGGCTATCCCCAGTACAGGAGAGATTCCTAGTCGATTAGAGCCTTTAAGAAGAAGCCGCTGGGCGCGCGCCAAGTAAAGCCCAACTCTCCAGAATAGCTTCATTAGTACTGGCTGAGGGAGACGATTAAAGGCCAGTTGGCTACCGCTGGGTAGACTGCTTTCTACACTGTTACAATTGTGTGAAAACGAAGCCATTAGCGCCATTAGATACGGCTTGTACGAGTGGATCTATAAAGGCCGTATATAAGGATTTCTATTAGCGTTTAAAGACTTAGTTAGATGTTAAAAATATCCCTCCTTGGAATATCACTAATATGGATGAACACGGTATGTAAGAGGTCTAGACTTGTACTGGGACCGTTATAGGTGATTCTGCTATTAGTAAATCCCTTATAACGTTTTCTAAGAGTAAGATTTGGGTGTCTGTTATTAAAGTGGCTACTGTAAATGGAAGAAGACTTATACCAGCTATTGTCTTTAAGGGGGCTACGTTATAAGGCTAATAGTACCCTAAGTGGCTCAGAAACTAAGCCGAACTTTATAATTGGAAGTATGACCACTCACCTACAGGGTGGAGTAACGGTATTATTACGTTAAAATGGCTGAAGGAAATCTATCTGCCGGAAACTAAGCCCTTAAACCCTTTAGAATAGCGCCTCCTTATTATGGACGGCCACATTAGTCACATAACTGATAATTTCCTATATACCACCTATTTAAATAAGGTTTTTATACTTTTTCTGCTACCTTACACCTCCTATAAGACTTAGCCCTTAGATCGGAGCGTTTTCTCGGCTTTAAAGAACTATTTTAGGCAAAATATAAAGGCCCTCGCCCACTGTAGAAACTCCACTCCGGCCAATAAATAACGATTCCTACTCTGTTACAGAGACTCCTCTAGGTGTGGCTGTAGCCTTTAGAATATAAGGAGTGGTTTTAAAAAGACTGGTATCTGGCCTTTCTACCCTTATGTGGTCACAGATAACCTTAAGGCACTGGTTAGGGACGCCCCCCCCCCCTGTTAAGCGTACCCCTACCCCTAATATCTACCCCCTTCTAGACCCTACAGTTTTCAAGACTCCCAGGAATAGTCAGGACGTTTGTACAGCCTTAACTAGGGTTACAGGTAACGTTAGCCCTAATAATTGTACAGTTAGGGCCCTCCTTCGTAAGGTAGAAAAGGCACTTGACGAAGGTAACGTAAAGAGGGCTGGTTTGGAGGTGGAAAACGACCGTTTGGTGGAGGATTCACGTGCCGTGGAGCCCCATGCCAGAAAGAGGGTCCATGAGGCTGGCAACGATAAGTTTGCGCGAATCGTGGATATTATCGAGGCCGAGGAAGCGGCTCACAAGACCCCCAAGCGAAGGAGGGTGGTTAGGCGCACGGACCCAGGGCCAGTGGTTGAGGAGGTTCATGATATGATTGTTCATGGCCTGGATAGGCTTCATGGGATCGAGGAGGTGTAGAAAACATCTTGTTTGGTAGGATTTACTATAGAAATGGATGTGTTGTGGCATGGTGACGATTGGGGGTGCCCGTGCAGATCAGTTGCAAAGTCAGGTCGTTGCATGATTAGGTAAGCCTTTCTATCTAAGGAATCCTTGTCATCTAGTACGAAGCGGTGTTGCTCGCTGAGCATCGTTTAACTCTCCAGTATATTGTACTCAACCATATGCCACTCTAGTCCTCACAAGACTCGACCCGCGCCGTCTCTAAAGGCCGACTCCAACTCGAGCTGGTTGAAGAACGCCAAGCTGAAGCTGGCTTGCCCCCAATCCCATTCCCCTTCAAGGGCTGACGGCACGACGCGGTGTATGCAGCTTCTGAGCAGCATCTCGTTCATGAAGCTTAGCTTATCTCCAATGTTTACGATGAAGCAACGCTCCTGTAGCGGGACCGACCCCACTTATCTTCGTGGTCGTCGACTAGGACCTCGAGCCTATTGGGGGAGGCAAAAGGAAGGATCAGCAAGCCTACATCGGTGTGAGCCATGTGACCAAAGTTGGTTGAGTTTAGGTGGCTGGCAATAGAATCCACTGGGCTGAGCGGTTGAGGAGCAGAGGATGCAATATCACGGTGGGGCAGCTTAACTAGGCAAGCGTTATCAGACTTTGCCAAGTTATAGTATCTTAACAAATTCCGGCCTATCCAGTAGTTTCCCTGAGTCCAGTCATACGCTTTCCTGATTGAGTGCCTTGCCATTAGGCGCAATCAGTGCACGGTTACACGACGAGCGGCACGCGTTGCACAGCCTTCGGACGCTCCTGCTCTGCCGCATCGCTGCTGATGGTAAGCTCACCTGACAAAAAGCGAAGTTAGAATTTCTCTCCACGAATTAGCCCTGGCTACGGACAGTCATGAGCTATAAGACCATACGTCTGCTTGGAGCCCGGGCCCAACCTCTGATGACACCGAACCGACCTCACACACTCTCCCCGGGATCGAACAACACCGCAACCATGAAGGCGGCTACCTTGCTTTGGCTCGTTACCTACCTCCTCCCAGCAACGGCCTGCCTCACGGATTACGAGCGCCATCACCTCAATGGCGGCCGCCCCCGCCGCCGATCACTCTACTGACGCCAAACTGGGCCCATAGCCAACACGACTAGCACGATCCCTGTCGCCGTCGGCGACCGCTTCAAAAATGGAACCATCGCGCCCCGCGGGCTCGGCATCCACCACCCCCCCATCGCTATCAGCGGCGGATCCGGGACTCCCGCCAACAACACCTCACCCCAACTTGGCAGCGCTTCCTTCCAGACTATCTACAACGTGCTCGAACTAGCCTCCGGCACGCGCGGTCTCGCCCAGGAGTTCAGCCTGCCCTACTTTGAAGCACCACACAAGACGTACGAGAACCGCACCATGTTCGGCGAATCAGCCCATGTATCGCATGATAACTAGGAATAGTAACATCCCGGAGAAGAGGAAGGGGGCGCACGGGTTTATGATTGAGTTTGGGGCCGCTAATGACAATGCCAAGTGCCCTTTTTATCCGACCGTGTTGAATAAATATGGCCGAGGTTGGGGCCGCGCTGATGGGGCTGCTGTTAACTGCTGCGAGGTTGAAGTGATGCTGTGGCTGGTGCCTTGGCTCTTCAAGTGGCGAGGCCGTTGCGGGATTTTGAAAGCAAATGATTAGTATTGGGTTAAGATGGTTATGCATATCTTGTTACTTAGTGCGTTTTTATTATGGATGATTCTGGCCAGGCGGAATTCTCATGCTGTCATGATGGTGGCGATTGTGAATACTTAGCGCTCTCCAAAGTCGTAGCGTGAACCCTGCTGGAATTACACCACCAGGTCGGATTTTTGGTTATGAGAATGAGAAAATTAGACATTCATGCAAAGGACTGCGTCGTGTAAACAATCCTGGCCATTCCTACAAAGTTCGAGAATGGGTGAGGTTGCGGCTTACGAGCAATAGTGAGTGTCGGCCAGGCCTGGACCTGAAGTTCCGGGGCCGTGGGGACTTGATGGCCCGTCTTTTATTCCGGCTAGACATGATGGGCATTGTAGGAGTCTCGGTCTGTGGGGTGAGGTACCTTGCCTAAAGTTCGATCGATGTACGGGCTGTCTTCTAGATGTCTGGGTTTGTGATAACTTCAGTTGGAGGTGTGAGGGGTTCTAATGCAGCTTGAAGCGGGGAAGCCCCCCCTTAGCCGATAGTTTGAGAGCTTGCCGGAATTTGCGGCCCCTGAAATGTAGCCGCGCGGCATTGGTGGCGGCGGTGCTTTAGGGTCTCCTAGCCAATCGTCGTGCACGGTCACAAGTTGGCCCAAACTCTGGCTGCCATAGGGGTAGAAGCGCTGTTGGCCCGTTTTAAGGCCAGCCCAGCAAAAATGGAGGCCGTGCTTCACCGCTGTTCCCCTCACTGGCGAGTGATTTCTTCAAGGACCAACATGATCATAGGATATCACCCAGTCTCTCCCGGCAAATCATCCCGATGACCAGCTCATTTAGTTCAACTGACATTTATCCTAGCAAAACGATATGACATCCATACAAGGCGGCCGCAAGCGAAGACGGCCAAGCGCCAGTTTGGAACAACCCGCCCGGCCTAGGACACGAAGGCAACTCGCAATTTCCACGGGGGTTGATTCACGACTTTGTGCCGCCTGTCGAGCCATTGACTTTGAACGCGTCTTCACCGACGTCGTCGGCTTTGGGAAATGGAGATCTCTCGGCCAGCAAATCCAATCTTGTCATGGGCTCTCATCCGCAGCCAAGTGTAAACTCTGTGGCTTCCTCCAGCACCTTTTGTCGCCCGACGACGACAGAGAATGGAAGCTGCGCGCCTACTCCGTGAGAGGAGCCTTTCGAGTTCCCAGCAGTGCTGTGGACGATAGCGTCATGCTTGCATTCGATCATGACGACCGCAAGTATGGGCTGGAACCCCATCCGCTGCAGTCGGGCCGTGTCGTTATGGAGTGCCTGGAAAGTCCCACCAAGATCGGAGGTCGTCGGGTCGGGCCACACGTTGACTTTGCCCTAGTTGCGTCCTGGCTCCAATTCTGCGTCAGCCATCACACCAAACTTTGCCAGCCCAACGCCGCGAGCTTGGCTTCCTTGCCTGGGTTCCGCGTTGTCGACTGCCAGAGCAGGAAAGTCATCTTGTGGGCCACACTCGCCCCATCAACCGAGTTCACCGCCCTCAGCTACGTTTGGGGTAGCGTCAAAGACGATTGCGCCCTTGTCAATTCCTGCCTGCCCGCCAAGGTGCCGCTGCTGATCGACGATGCTATCCATGTCACGCAAAAACTTGGATACCAGCATCTGTGGATTGACCGGTACTGCATCCCGCAGGACAGCGACAGCGACAAGCACGCCCAGATCCAAAAGATGAACCTGATATACGGGTCCGCCGCCGTCACCATCATTGCCGCCGCAGGAGATGATCCGACGTACGGACTTCCAGGTGTCAGTCTGAGGTCAAGGAGGAAGCAGGAAGAGGTGCAGGTTGGGAATAGGACGCTCGTGTCCCTGAACCTGGACATTCCCGGCCAAGTCATGGCGTCCAAGTGGTTCACTAGGGGCTGGACATTCCAGGAGGCCTACTTGTCCACGAGGCGGCTGGTCTTTACGGATCACATGATTTACTTCCACTGCCGTGCGATGCACTGCCCCGAAGCGGTGTCGGCGCCTCTCGAGCGGCTGCACACAGATAACCTCCAGCGGTTCCGCGACTCAGTTCAAATCTACCGACTCTGGCCGCTACGGGGCCTTGGCAAGTTTCCCGCCGATCTCGAGGACCGTATGGTGGAATACGCCAAGAAGCAGCTGTCGGTGGCAAGCGATGCTCTATGCGCTTTTGAGGGTATTCTGGCCCGATTTGAGGCCATGGAGCGACCCGTACGCACCATCTGGGGCGTGCCCATCTTCGACTCGGAAGACATCACGACAAGTCTACTGATGGGGCTGTCGTGGCAGCTGGAGCGCCGAAGGGTGTCTTGGCTCCGGCTCAGGAGGCGTCCAGGCTTCCCTAGCTGGTCTTGGACGGGCTGGGCTCTGAACGATAGTGACTGCTCTTTTAACCTAGGCTTTGGTTTGGTCAACATGCGGCAGCGCACCCTGCTTGTCAATTTGCTGTCAAAGTTTCGCTCGGACAAGTCGACCCTGAGACCGGCCGAACGTGTTGTCGAAGTTGACATGCAGCACAGAGATGGGGAAATAGTTCCCTGGTCTGGTAACAGCGATCTTGTCCTGGGAATGGGCGCACTGGGCCAAACACCGCCCGACCTACTGCGCATCTCGGGGCTTACGTATGAAGGCAGGCTGAGGGTGTTTTGGGTCAGCCGATGGGGCCAGTATACTACCGAGCTATCACCCCAGCCAGATGCAGCTAAGAGCCCACTCGCCTGCCTGAACGACCAGGTACGATGGATCTTAGGGCCCATAGACATAGCCGCGAGGGCTCTGAGTCGAGGGTCTGAGCAACGCGGGGACACAGACTTTGCTGAGCAATGCTTCGATATCCGTATAGTCCCCCTTTGTCTGCTCGAGCTAGAGAGCGGTTTGATGCCATGGCCTGGAGCGACCGTAATGATGGTTCTACGCCGCTCAACGGGCTCGAGCCTTTGGGAACGGCTTTCGGTCAAGTGTTGTCCTTGTAATAGAAAGCGCTACGGAAAACAATGCTTGTGCAAGGAGACGGTTCGTTTACTACGAGAGTTAAGAGCCAAGGTTGCGAATAGGGGTTCCAGTGCTGGTATGGAGGCAAACCATGAGGGCATCACAGGCAATTGGAAATGGAGCACATCGATAGTTGAGTAACTGTACCTTGGTCTAGGTAAAATTTCTATCCGAGTTTTTGTTTTTTGTTTTTTTTTTGGGGAATTTCTACTGCGGGTTGACCACGGCGATACTCTTAGGCAGTGAGACGTCATTTTACGCGTTTCCATGGTTCTCATAATTTCACTTCAAGTCGATTTGCACACACAAAACTTGAAGCATATTGTCGCTGGTATGTCGCGTCGCTGATCGGACCTGAAAGCACGCAATCCCCTCGGGGCCTCGCCCAACGGGTACGTTTCAGTTGCGTCTTCAGGCCACGCTGCAACCCACGCATTGCGCCACGCGTCGAGCACATGGCCCCTAGTCTCTCGCTTTCCTGCAATGCGCCCCTTCTTCCATAAACATTCACGGAGCGTCCTGTATTGCTCCATCACTAACGCATAGCATCGTGAGGACTACGTTCCACCTCTGCTGATAGGATCGGGGGTGGTGTGTCCATGTTTCACCGTTCTCGCCCGTGCCCCATCGGTGAAAATTCTCCATTTCCAGCCACCACCAAGACCTCGCCCAGGCTAATTAAACTCCCACATCGGTTCATCACATCGCTTTGATATTGTTAAACTTCAGGAACCCACAGGGCTGTAGTACAGCGGCTGTGGCTCAGAGGAAGAAGTGCAGTACTGGTCCAAGCCGTACTACAGTGCCTACAGCACTGTAGGAAGTAAACAAAGGCCTGAATTACAGGGCAGTACCACTGTACATAAAGGTATCACAGCGTCAGGCGTTACTCGGAGCACTATTGAGATAATCCCTTCAAAAAAACAACTAGAGCGACGCCATCTCCTCTTTGGGCCCCGATAGAGGATCTACCTGCACCCTATACAAACAAGTTGACCATTTTGCAAGATAACGTAGTCTGTAGATGCCACATATCTGCGGCAATGTTAGAGGCACGATGCTGAGGCAATGATAACTGTACCTTGCAGAGACGACGACCGCTAGGGCTGTAACTTGTTAGGGCCCCGTTAATCTAGGTCTCCTAATATTAACGAGTGGAACTTCAACAATATCAGTAGCCAGTATAGGTGCTCTTGATTCATTATCCTGCGTGGGAGTAAGTGAAGCGTAATGGGTCTTAGGGGAGAGATATGTTTGGCGGTGGCAATTAGTTAGGTAGTCAGATCTAATACATATATCGGCAATTTACGTAGTACTTGTGATGGAAAGCAGGAGCGGTGATTCTATTGTACCTATTAGGTCCCGGCTATCCTTGGATCTATCCATCCCTTCCGTGAACTTCTTATGAAATTCCTATTCGAGATATTAGATCCGCTGTTGGTAAAGTGTCCTACCAGTTTCTTAGAGATACCGGAGCGTACTCCTTTGTGGATATTAGATACTTAGTGTGATTCCAACCGGGAAGGGGATAGCTTGCATACCAGATATCCCAGCCTTAGGTTGGAAGAAGACCTCCACTATGTTGGCGATGAAAGTGTAATATTTCCGGGGCTCTGTGTGTGGAAGGAGACGGTTAGGTGGTGAAGAACATGATGAGTGGAAGGGGGCTATTAGACGTATAGTGCTATATACTAGGATACTTATAGTCTAGAAGAGTGATATGATTTGCGTTACTGCTAAATCCTCTGTGGTGGGGTTTGTGTAGCCTCTAGCTTGAATGAAGGACGTCGAGATGTTTGACTAGTGCTTGGTTCTGGCGGTTGGTGAAGACAAAGTCTGTTCTGCCAGATAATTTGGTAAGAAGTGGTATTCCAGTATCGAGACTTATGAGGTCGAAAAATCCCTTTGCAGTAATCTTGTCTTGGAATCCAGTAATGTAGTCACCTAAAGCAATGCAGCTGAGCCCTGAGGTAAATGTCGTCGTATTATACGTGACAGCTCTGGCCGCCGAGCGGCATTAACTACCTATTCTTATGTATAAACAACAATCCAAAATGGGGCCCAATCTCTAAATACTGTCTCCAAAAGTCTTCGTCGTTCTCGGCCGCTTGCTTCTTGATATCCTCGTCCAGCACAGCTGTCCTCCACTCCAAGGCCTCCTGCAAGCCCGCTTTCCTCGCAGCCTCCTCGTAAACCTCCTTTCCTAGCTGGTAATTTACAAAACTCACGCCCTCGCCTCCATCCTTGCCCTTGGCCTGCACCCTTGCCTTCCACCCCAGCATCCGCCCCTCCTCTTCAAGCCTCTCAAACAGCCTCACCGTAATTGACCAACTGTCCCACCGCCTCTGCACTAACGCATCGTACCTCTCCTTCAGCTCTTCCATCTCTGTTAATCCCATCGCCTCCGGCAAAACCCCCACAAAAACGCCCCCAAGCTTCAGATTGCTCAAGATCGTCTCAAACATCTTGCGCACCTCCTCCGTCGTCCCGGCATAGTTGAGCAGCCACATTCCCGTCACGAGATCAAACCCAGCGTCTCCATCCACCTTTCCTAGCGTCGCCGCATCTCCCACCTCAAACCGCAGCCTCTTCCGGATCTCCTCGGGCGACGTCTCCCGCTGGCGTTCCGCGACGGCGATCATGGCCGACGAGATGTCAACCCCAATGACGGACGAGGCGCCCCATTCTAGCAGGAGGCGCGAGTAGTGGCCAGCGCCGCACGCGAGGTCGAGCACACGGGCACCGGCGACGTACGGTGCAACTGCGGCGCGTAAGTTGGCCGTCTCGACGCGCACGGGTGGGAGGGTTTTGAAATAAACGTAGGCGGAGGCAATGGCATCGTATTGAGGGCTTGTCATCTTGGGCAGAGTTTATGTATCTCGATCGTGAATGATGATAAAAGGACTGATATCAGTGAGGAGCAACCTGCGTGCGCGAATGTTATTATTTACAAAACTAGACCTCTCCGGGGAAAGTGGGATGCTAGAAGGAAAGATGCAGTTGGGGGAAGGGGGGGTGCTTGAGAGGGCATCTCGGGAATAAGATGCCGTACCGTAAGCCGTAATGTCGGTGCAATCATCTTCCGGATGCAACCTCGCAGCAGAATATATTTTCCTCGCTTCGGCGTCTTTGCATTTCCACTTGGGGCGTATCCTCTCGCGTCCAATCTCTCTAGGTAGATCAAATAAATAACGCCCATGTTTGGTCAATAAAAAGCCATAGAATCCACTCGGGTTCATCATATATATCATAACAGATATGACGAGAGGTGAAATCCTCACAAACAAACTAGCGAAGTGAAGACACACTAATCGATTGACTGGCTTTCCCCCCAAACCCAATTGCACAACATTCGCAGGCTGAATGCAGAACTGTGTCGAGTGATCGGCGAGGGGATTAGGGATTTTGAGACGATTTGGAACTAGTAGAAGGTGGGTGGCCTCTTCTGACTTCATAGTGGGTTGGGATATTGGGGTAAGGGCAGGGTTGGGGCTAGGTATTATCATTCACGTATTGTTGTATGCACTTCACCACTGTAACTAGCGTTCTGTCATGGAATGATGCTTCACTCATTTCTTTCTCAGTTGAACCCTTGCCCTCAGTAATCAGGAAAAGTGTGTTTTAGGGCCTAGAGCCATACTGTACGCTTGGCACTTCCACGCCAGCCTCCTTCCATATCTTCACGTAGCAACTCCCTTCATGGCAAGAATGGGCACCACCTCTTGCCCCTTTCTTCGTACTGCTCCGCTTTCGTTATTTCCACGCGCAGTCTAGTCCAATCGTCATCCGAGGACAGCCATCTAGTACTTATAGCACAGAGTTCCGCCCTTGACGTCCATGTAATCCCTCACGACGGCGTCCGCGGCTAGTCCAGCCATGGGCATCTTGTCGTTGAGCGAGACCTGCGTTTCGTAGTCAAGGTGAAGCCCATTATACTCCATGGTCCTCGTCTGCGGAGCCTTTTGCTGCCAGAGCCACCAGAGTCTATCGACCTGGGTGTGGTGGAGAAAGAACAATGGATCTGCCCACCGTACAACGTTAGCAAAACCCTAGTTGACTAATCTTCCTCCAGAACAGGCGACTCACCGTTTGGAGAGGCGTTCTGAAATCCCATATCTCCAAATCCGAACCCAACACCGCGGTGGACGCCCCCGTGCGGACCGCCTTCAAGATCTCGTCTAAAGTCATCGAAGACGGTATTCGCAGTAACCTCAGCTACTCTGGCAGGCGTGTAACTCGCGTTTCCCATGTCGATCACGTTCGACAAGGGGTCGTCCTTGTACCACTCGCGGCTCAGGCAATGGGGGAAGACGTCAAAGTTGAAATATACCGGCCGGTAGTTTTTAAAGGGCCCGTCAGTCACGCATCGTCTGCCATCCTTGTCGGGGGTGGCTGCGCCATTGCCGCCGAAGCCGGTGACGGGGTCCCAGACGGAAGCCTTGGTGGGGTTCGACGAATCGGCCGCCCAGTCCCAGTACATGGCTGTTCCCGTGTAGCCGCAGTCGCGCAGCGCTTTCTCATACACGGTGATAAAGTAGCGATGCCAAGGCAGAAAACCGGCAAAATCGTGGATTTGCGGGAACAGCTTGGCATGCACAAAGGCGAAATCGTCGTGCAAAGTCGAATTTCCGTTGTTGAGACGAGACGGCTTCTTCGTCACGCACACAGCGGCATTGAGGTACGCCGTCTTCTCAGCCGTGGTTGCCTTGGCCCAGGACTTGCGCAGCTTGGGCGAGGTGCACGTAGCCCTAGGCGCGGGTGAACGCGGCGGGCCTGGGATGGCAAGAGCGGCCCCTGCCAAGGCGGCGAGGTAGAGAAACTTCATAGCGAGAGACTTCAGCGAAGGGTGTGGAGCGAAGGACTGGGGGTGGGATAGTTGGGGAGGTGGATTTTCTTTCCTCGAAACGGAAGGAAAAGAGCCAACTTCTTATACACCTCTGGTGACCTGAAATTTGTGTTAGGTTCTCGCGCAAGCGCGTGAGGCTAAGTCTCCCCACCCGTTCACCAGATCCTTCCCCATCCGAACCAGCGTTCAGGATCTAGACAGACTCCTGCACCTGCCCGCCAATCAGCCAGCAGCGTGGGATCCAGAAACCCGGTTTGTGAACGGTGCGCATATCATCATCTGCTCAGCTTGTCGCTGATGGTACCTTGCAGCTTGCCCCGGACCGAAAGCCGAAGGAAAAAACGCGCTATCGTTTCCGCTACCTGCACCGACCCAGTGTCTTGTACTGATTACGTCCAATCGAAATCCTCGCCGTGTGCATGGGGCTGGTGTGTCAGCCCTGCGCACGAGCGCGAGGGTGCAGTCTACGGCACAGTCACGAGGCGAGAGTGCAGCGCCCCCACCCGCCCGCGGCGCGCGCACAGGGACAAAAGTCCTTCATTTTAAGGTGGAGTAATGGTAAGCGTGCGGCGTGGCAAAAGGACGGGACTGGAATCGAAGTTGGCTCTATTCTTGGAGCGAACCGTGCTGTGTGTAGGGCAAGGCGTTGTTCACAACATACGGATCGACGGGCCCTAACCCGAAGCTACAGTCAGCCCCCTTAATGCCTTGCACCCTTCTGTCTTGGGTCCGTAATACCGATACCCTCCCATTCCGGTGACATTCTAGCGTCATTAACAGCAGCGGGCTTGGACATTGCATGAATGCATGCTGTCCCCAAGAGTGGTGTAATGCCAGCAACCGAAAATGCATGCATTCTGGGCGAAGGATGGGGGCCGGCCAGAAGGACAGTACTGGCCCGAAGAAATGTCGCAGGTGGATTCCACCATAGAGTGTCTCCAGCTTGTGGTGCCCAATTTGCTGTCTCTCCTGACTGAGATCCTTGAAAATGTCTGCCTCTTCATGGTACCGCCGCTGAAGTACCGACTGTACGTCTTCTCCTAGAGGCTTGCAGTTCTTTTCCCTTCCAACTCTAGTAGCAGTGTGATATCGATCAAGTGTCAACAAGAGTAGCTACTCGCCATTGCCAAGACGCCGCCTCACTTTCTCGACCCCGCACACCATTTTGAGCTGGCGGGTTTTCAACGCAAACACGCGTGCAGAGCGATGGATTCCGCCGCAGTCTCAGAGCCAAAGCGGCCGACCATCACCCATACCCGAGTCCGCTGATCAGTGCTTAAAATCATTTCAACAGTGCCTCTTTCGCGCATCATCCGTCCACCCCCGGGAGCTTTCCATGGTAGAAGACCAGCTTGCGAGATTCTCCACCTGGGCTGCGGCGATTGGAGTCTTCGCCACTGGACGAGCATCTATAAACCACCGTCTCCGGTATGCCCCGGAGGTGCAAAGCGTCGTCAACGGCTTGCTAGAGTCTCTGGACTACCGCATTCGAAATTGTAAGCCTCAACTCATCCCTACCCCCAAAAAGCTGCATGCATGGACATGTCCGTCTGATAATGCCACACAGGATCAGATGTCCTCCGCGGCTTTGTCGAGTCCGAGTCGCCAGTGACGAAGGCCCTGAGTGCCTCTGATGAAATGTTAGCAAATTTGTTTGAGAGAAAGTGGCGACCGAGATCAGCTTTCTCAACAAGGTCTCCAACACAATTCGCAGAGCAAGCAATGAGGTTCAGATTCTCAAAGCGAGCAGCTTTCAAATCAAAGACGACGAGGGCAACGACATGGAGCCACTCCTGCTCACTCACTTCGAACATTACATTGGCGGCCGGTTCCCCAATATCAACAACACCATCCAACGAGATTCGCTCACGCAATGCTCCTCTGACGCAAACGCATTCTGTAAAGGAGACATCGCCAAGGAAACTCGGCGACACAGCTGCAGGACGTTGCCTTTAAGACAACCGTTATGTTGCCGGGAGAAACGGAGGGTCTGGATCTTCGAACGAGCCAGGAGACAGGTGTTTCACCAAAGACGTTAGAAGGTAGAACATCTAGGCAGGCTGCAGCTGCCCCTCTTACGTACCTAGGACGAAATGCTGCGACACACGACACGGTGCAATTGGAGACACCCTCAACAATCCTCCCATTACCAAGTCAGCAGCGGTCCGACAGCGTTGTAACTGATGCCTCACCGATAGTCCCGGACATTGCCTTGCCACCGCCCACTAAGGAAGCAGCTGAGAAGCTGATTTCATACGTTGATGAGCTAAACGAGAGAGATACCTACGGTATGACGCCGTTATGCCGGGCCGCTAGAGATGGGCGCGAGGACGACGTCAAGCTGTTACTCGCCACAGGCCAAGTCGATCTAGACTTAAACGATTTCGAATTTGGCTAGACGCTACTTAGTTGGGCTACCGAGAATGGACACAAGGCTGTTATTAAGTTATTACGTGAATGTAAATGTTAAAGTTAGGTGAAGTCCTTTTACTCTTTCTTTTAAGTATATGTTTTTGCCGCGCCGCGACAAGGCGCTCGCGTGTTTCGGCGCGGTGGAGGAAGTAGTCAGCTGAAATCTATACCCCCATCTCCTCTTCCTTTCTTTAGTTCAGTTAGTGATTTCAGGGAGAGGGGCTAAACCTCAGCCCCTCCTAGAACTCCTCCAAGTTTAGTTCTTTGCGTAATAAGGACATAAGCAGTTAGTATCTCTCCTTAAGGAAGGAGGGAGGTTAAGCAAGCAATCTAGTGCCTTTTACCATCAGCTGAGAGATCCGACAGTGCGATGGACCTGACCGCGGTCTAGTACGAGTTTTTAACACCGTGCGAGATCCCCTTCTCGACATCGCTGCAGCTTACGCATCACATTCTTGGCAATGGACAGTGGGGCTGGACCGACGTGAACAGCATAATCCGTAGCAGCCTGCTCGAACCACGTAGTGACCACCCTTCCAAGCGCAACAACTCCAACGCCTTTTCGCTGAGAGCCTCTTTTGGAGCGGTACTACTGCACTAATGCCGGGATACCCGGTGTAGATGAGTAACCTTAGCATCGTTCCTGCATACTCGCCTGTCCTGTGCTGATTCCCATCTGTGAGCCTTCCGTACTATTTTAAAGCCTATACATAGCTCGATGCGCCTCTCCAAGAGCAAAATTATTGACATCAACTTTGGCCACTCCTCCAACCCTACAGTCACATGTTCAAGGTAAATGTCCACTTCCTCGGAGGTTTGCTACTGCCTAGATAACCGTAGCGGCCGTGATAATGTTCCCAAGAAGGCCACCAAGCTGGACGACCTGCTGTACGCCGGCTAGAACACAGAGGATCGTATGCCCGCTAACTTTATCAGCATTAACTGGACTAAGACTGGCGACGAACTGTGATCAGAAAATGCCGTTGTTGGGAGACTCTAGCCGGGGGCAGAAATAGGGCCCCGGCCCAAGTTTAGGGGCCCTCTCTGGGTGGGCGATCCCGGACCCCGCTCTAGAGACCTCCATTCTCTTTGCCAAGGAAGGTGCCAATATCCTAATGGCGGCCATCTCCCAGGAGGCCTTAGAGAGGGCCCTCGCCAAGATTAAGCAGCTAGTACTAACTGTAGGGCGTCTTAAGACGACCGTATGCCTATTCCCTCTCCCCCTTCCGTCCCCCAACTGACTTAACCTAAATAGGTCTGCGATGTCTCCAAAAAGCCTAAGTTTAAGCTATGGTTAAGTCCCTTAACAGCTGGGGCGGCGTAAACGTTATGTTTAACAACGCTGGTATTATATATACGTGCGATGATAACGTTATCAGCACGCTTAAAGGAATCTGGGACTTTACATAAAACATTAACGGCACGCAGTGCTCCCCGCGCAAAAGTTTGGCATAGGCAACATGCAAACCAAGTGATAAGTTGACAACCTCCGTGCCATTGGAGGAAGGAACTCAGCTGAGCTGCAGGCAGTTTGGCGGGGTACATCACGAAACTGCGGAAATTCTGTCATAGGGCCGCCTGTGCGCAAAGAGGAGTAAAAAGTGCTTTCAGCTACAGAGTCCTGCATAACGAAAATCTCGAAAAAAGAGCCGATCCCGAAGTCCGGAGAGGGCGCAAGGAAAGGAGGAAGGGTTTTCATCTCTGCTTTGCGAGGTGGTGTTGTCTGCGCTTTCCGCCTATTTTTGCTCTCAGCTAAAAACATGACACAGTGGGGCCAGCCGCAGTCGCATTTTGGTTAGCCGCCGCCGCGGCACGACATGGCGGCGGCGCAGCAGCCCCCAACTCCCAATCCATTTCTACCACGTCAATCAACTGATCATCTCCATCGTTTTGCAGTCCAACTGCGCTCGATCATTCATCAACAACCCGCGCTCCCTCAAAGAAAGAAATTCTCATGTTCAAACGCCGCAAGGAAATCCAGCCGCTCGGAAACGATGTCAGGAACAAGCAGCACTGGGAGTACTGGGATAAGGAACCAAAGCTGACGGCGACGCGTCGTGGGCTCCTCCGGCTCGCGCTCCCTGCCATATTGCACGTCTATCTGCCCGCCATGATCTTCCGCTGGCGCGCCGAGGTTGCGTGTTTGGTGTGCGGGGGTCTCACGTACAACGCGAATCGCCACTTTTTCTTGGGCGCGCCGGGCGAGCTGGTGGAGAAATGGATGGTCGGCCGGGAGCGCTCGGGCGTCGGCGTGAGGATGGTCGTGGATGATGATGGGGCAATGCGCCGCGTTGTCGAGGGCGACGTGCCGTCGCCGTCGCCGACGCTCCGGCAGTGGCGGCACTCGGCACAACAGGGGTGCTATACCTGCCGCATTGTCATGGCGGGCATAGCGGCGATTCACCCGCAGTGGCTGGAAGGAGAGGAGGAGGAGGGAAAGCATGTGGACGCGGTGAGCCCGCCGGTGGAATTCTTCCAGGCCGATATGCCCGTCCAGGTGCTCCTCGTAGACGTGAACCGCAAGGCTATAGATGAGCGGTTGAAACGGCTCACGATATTCCAAAAGTTTAGTATGGTTCCCCCCCCCCCTCCCCAATTCCCTACAGCTGCATCTCACCAGGTACCATCTTCCATGGCTACTACTTGTGCCTTTGGCTGACGTTGGTTTGTATAAAGAGGATCCAAAGGCCTACATGAGGGGCATGCTCGGAATCGATGGCGTCGTCGGACGCACCAACGTGGAGGCTCTCTTGATGGTGCGCAAATGGCTTTGGGTCTGTGACGAAGCCCACGAGAGCTGCCGCGGCGGTGCGGTCGGCGGAACGCCGCTCAGACTCATCGATGTTGGCGACCCTGCAGCCACCGGGCTGGAGAGCCTGCTCAAGAAGTGTGCCACGACTGGCCGCACCTCAAAAGGACGCGCCGCCTTCTCGGTTCAGCACTGCCTGGATTTCCTCTCCGAAGTCGATGTGGGCTGCCGCCTCGTGGAGGGCCACGACGACAAGGATGCGTCGGACGGCCGCCGGCAATACATTGCCCTTAGTTACTGCTGGGGGACTGCCAGCGACAAGTGGCTCATGACGACAGCGGACACGCTCGCGTCGTTCCGCAAGCAGATTCCTTGGAAGACGGCTCCCAAGACGCTCCGCGACGCCATCCTGCTGACGCGGTTCCTCGGCGTCCGCTATCTCTGGGTCGACGCGCTTTGCATCATCCAGAACGACCGGGACGAGTGGCTGAAGGAAGGCACCCGCATGGCGGACATCTACGCGGGTGCCTGGCTAGTCGTCGCCGCTTCGACCGCCGCAGACTGCACCGAAGGCTTCTTTGGAGAACAGGTCTTCGGGGACGAGACGTGGCAGGCGTCGTTCCCGGCCCCCAAGGCCCCCAAGCACTTGTTTTCCACTGCATGTTCCACTTTGTTTCGGCGCGGTGGCCGCAAGACGCTCTACGCTAGGAGGGGGACCATGGGGCACCGCCATGTGGTGTTTGACAACGACGCGCTCATGATGGGCCGGAGGCGCGGATGGACATTTCAAGAACGGCTGTTTGCGCGGAGAATCCTGCACGTCTCGCGGTTTGAGATGCTCTGGCGATGCGCGGCCTGGACTCTGTGCGAATGTAGCTTGGTCCCCTGGCCGCGCACCAAGCTGCTGGGGCTCGACATGGCCGCGCCTTTTGAGGAGGTGCACAGGATCCGCGAGGCCGCGCTCCCAGGCATGAGCGCCGAGCAGCTGAGCATGTCGTGGATGGCGCTCGTGAGGTTCTACTCGCGCACGCAAGTCACCCACGAGGACGACCGGCTGGTTGCCATCTCCAGCCTCTCGCGCTACATCGGCCAAGAGTGCTTGGGGGTGGACGGCGCCGACTACCTGGCCGGTCTCTGGCGGCATGACCTCGTCCGCCAGCTGTGCTGGACGACGGCCTTGCCGCCTGCCGTGGACTCCAGCTACCACGCGGACTACGGCCCGCCACCACTGTCGCCGCCGTCCATCCCGCCTCGGGCTCATGTGGCCGCCCTGCCTCGCCGAGTCGGGACCGGGCCCAACCCGGCGCGCGGGACCCTCGAGGAGACGGAGGAGGACAGACTCCCGCTGCGCCAAGTGAATTCCATGCCTCAGATTCGCCATGATACCCTCCGCTTTACGGGCGCCCCTGGAGCAGGCGGTAGTGGTGGTGGTGGAGGAGGAGGAGGAGGAGGAGGACATCACGTTGGTAGCAGAACTACTAGCTACAAGCTCGGCGGAGGCCGCCTTTGGAACACGTCTCGGCCAGCGGTGTACCGCGCGCCGTCATGGTCCTGGGCATCAGTGCAAATCCCAGTGCACTTCCGCTCGGTCCCCCAGCCCGGGCACCTGGACGAAGCCAGAAACGACTGGTTCGAATTCCACTCTTGCATCACCATCCGCGCAGCCGAAACCGTCACGCTGGCCGGCTTGCCCTTCGGTCCGGTCTCCAGCGCTTTCATCCTCCTCGAGGGCGCTGTGACGCGCGTCAGTCTGCGCGTGCTGCCCGACCCCGCCGATAGCATGTCAAAGGCAGCGGTCCAGGTTGTCTCGCGGTTCGTGTTAAAGACCGGCTCTGGCCACGTATTTCTCGCTCAAGGCGACGTGGCCATGGAGCCGGCTGTGCCGCTGCCGCCCGAAAGCTGGGCGTGTCTGGCTCGCAGCATGGCGGGCGGCACGCGCTGCCGAGCCGGACCGCAGTGTGGCTGTCTCGATGGATTTCTCGCCCCCGCCGACGACGGCGAGTTCTATGCCCTGAGGGTCGGCTACTCGCGAGACAAGCACGGAACATGGCACCCTTCGGTGTGGGTTATGGAGATGTACATGATACTTCGCAAGGTTAGGCCTGGAGACCATGAGCATCACGGCTCTGCTGCCAATGGGGAGGCGTTTGAAAGGATCGGCCTGGGCTTTTCTTCCTATCGGGGGTCCGATCCTGCCAACTTTCGGCTGTTTCAAGACGCCAAGGTCAAGACGATCCGTTTACTATGATAGCCTACCTATGTCATGATAAGGACGCAATTTAAGACTGGGCTAGATCGCCCAGATTTCCAATTTGTTTTCGAGATCCCCGCCCTCTGACGCTTTCACGACCACGAAAAACTCCTGCATGTAGTATTGATTGATTGCTCCGACAGGACTGTCAGCGCAGCCACCTATTCCTGTGGCCTGTAGTGCCGTCGCGGCCTTGCTGGTGTGGTATATCCGCCAGCCAAAGAAGGAAATGGCTTCGCAGCTGGGACGAGTCCATTAGGAGGGGACCCAGGTGCTGACCACCGAGATGCATGACCCCACAGTGATGCATGGCCAATGCGGGATGGGCCGATTCGACGGATCCTAACAATCCAGCGAGAGTTTGCTTAGTGCGCCTGTTAACGGTGTTGACCGCCGCGGGGGCTGAGCATTGCACTAAGAATTCCCGAGCCACCTCCACACTGTAGAGTATCTGAATTCTCCTGTGGAGGCCACGGAAACATGCGACCGAGGAGAGATTCCGCAGTCCGTGATGCACTTCATCGCGCCAAATCTCTGCTAGTGCTCGGAGATTCCGAGGCTGCGGGGCAGCACTGCCCATCATACCAGGCCATCACGCAGAGGAAGAAGGTTAAGCTCCGGAGGAGGCCGGAGCAAAATGCATTTTCCTATAATAATAATAACAATGTTGCAAGTTGATGGCACTGCGCGAGATATAAAGGTCCCCATTGCTGCCTCAACCTGAACCTAGAAAAAAATCACAGCACCAGCCGTCTTAAGTCATTCAAAAACCTGCAACCGCCCTCACTTCTCCTCATACCGTCCCCCCTACCCTACTGCGGAAATGGTCAAACTCACCACCGCCACCATCGCAGTCATATGTGCACTCCCTTCTCTGGCCGCTGCAGCAAAATGCACCAACGGACTTTTTTACTGCGGCTACAACCTCAGGAGAAAAGGTACCCATTTCCGCTCTACTTCTTTAATCCGTTGCGTGGTAATACTAACACCACTGGCGCAGGGGACTACGCTAGCGAAATGTGCGCCGAGAATAGGCGCGTCGGCGCACCGACGGACAACATCTCGTTGTGGTATACGCTGTACTATTGTGGAGCTGGGGGTGATGGGTGGATCAAGTTTTGGGAGAAGTGTGACAAGTGTTATGATGGTGGGCCAGGACAGAGCGATTTCTGTGGTCGTTGAAGAGGTTCTGTATATGGACCGCCAACTAGATGAGAAGTGTGATGCGGAGCATTGGCAAGGGGCATATGGAGTCTATTGTTTTACGGAGATATACACTTTAACTATACCAGTTCCTGATGTTAGTGAGCCGCCAAACAGGACAAGATGAGTCGCCGAGTCGATTGCTCAAGAGGCCGCAACTCGGCACTTGAATAGGCGACCCTAACTCGCGAGACCTCTGGGTTTCTGCACACTGGTCGGCCTTCTTGTTCGGATCCGCCTACCTCGTCAATAACGCCTAGCAAGGTTGCCTCTACGTGCTCGCCGTCGAGAAGGAGGACCGTTTCCAAGAGAGTCAGAGCAAGAGGCAATCTTGATGTGGCAAACCCGTGTACCGACCGGCCGCCTCACGCCGAAAGTACCCAAAATATATCTAGTGTATAAGCCCATCTCAGATGCCAGTGACGTGCATAAAAAGGGCTGGGTCTACGTTCTGCAAGTCAACATCAACGTTCAGAGCGCCGTCAAGATTGGGAGCACCAAGTGAACTTGGTTGTGCAGTTGACTGTGGCTTGGTTTGTAGTGCGGTGCATCCGTGTGGTTTGCCCCATGATGCGTAGGATTGTCGGTCTCTTTACCTTTCACAAGCCGCCCCTCAATTCCATTGCTATTCGGAAAACCCCCCAATGTGCTTCGTTTACACAACTTAGGTGTAGATAATGCCCACCATCCACGATATATGTCTGCCCAGTCATGCAATCGGCATCTAGAGGCTGGTCAGGAAGCCGACTAGCTTTGCAACATCTTTAGGCACGCTCGTTCTGCCCAGGGCAAATCAGCTACAAAACTATCAAAAGACGGCGCTACATCAGAGACGCCTACCCAAAGCAGCCCAAGGAGCAAATGCCGCCCAAAGTTGTGAAATTAATGATTGCAGTGACAAACTAGTCAAAACGGGGACTATCAAAAGCCTAGAGCTCCCGGAAGAGTCGTTGCCAAGAGATATTGTTCATAACCTGTCTCTCCGTCTTCCGACCAAGCTGGTGGATATGGAGAGAAATTGTGGCGTGTTGCCCGGAGGTCTCATGGAGGCAGGCAAGCCCCACGACCCATGCTGTCCGGCTCCTTGACGACTTCACGATATTCCAGGACATGGTGATCGCTGACGATGCGCATATTGTCAAACTGAAAATAGACCTATCAAATCAACCTGGTCGCGGTGTTTGTACCCCCTTAATTGCGGGCCGGTTCGAACACCTCTGAAACAAGCCACAATTCCCCCAGATTGGGGTGCATGGCAAACAGTGCGGGATCCCATGCGGCACAGCACCCTAGCTGCAAAGGGGGCGTTGCCCAACAGTTAGCCATAGTGCCCCTATTCTTGGAGCAACTCCCCGCACCCACCTGCATGTATGCTAGGTTGTGCCCTTAAATAAGCGATTGCTCGATAAAGCATTGAAACCTTGCATCCCTTCTGCGAACATTTTTCTGCTGATAAAATTCAGGCCGTCTCTACAGTGTTGATACCCCGGGGGTTCAATTGTGGTCTGCATGTCCGGTTCCTTCCCAAAGCCCAACGCAGAACCTTTACAGAGCCAAGACCCAAAAGGCGCAGCTCTAATTGGCCAACTCAGAGCCGTTGGTATCAGCCCTGGAAATCAACAGGGGGTCTTGGCCCCCCCCTTCCAGGGATGCCGGCACCCATGGAGTTGGGTTGCAGCAGGTAGATACTTTGACGTGCAGCCACAGCCCCTTTCGTTTCTTAGGGCGAGGCACGAAGGGAGTTAAGCTGTATGTAAAGGTTAGACCGGCACTTCCCATCTACGGCCTGGTGTCCTTTCGGAAACCTCCATGGCGGCGCTGGATGTCGCCCAGCTTTTCCTTGCCAAAAACATTTTCCCTTTGCTTTCAAACGCTTCGAATTCTAGTACAGCCTAAAGAGCTTTCAGAACACCATGAAACTTATCGCTTTCGCCATCCCCTACCTCTGGGCAACGGCCTTCGAACTCACGTCAGCAGGTTCACCGGCTGCGGTACCCGTCCTCCAGGCTCGAAACGCGCCCGGAAGGTCAACACGCCAAACCCTCCAACATATCGCACGAAGTCTCAACGCCGTCAAGATCCAGGGTAGAGATTCCACCTTCAAAAGCAACAAGACCGTCCTCGACACCACCTGGAGCGGCGCAACGCTTCTGAAACAAGGCCTGTCCGTGCATCCCAGACCCTTGTCACTGTTCCCCTCGCTACCACTCACCTCCCCAAACGACTAACACGTGAATAGATCGGGTGAGAGAAAGAGAGCAACCACCGAAGGCGCTCTCAACGTGGAGATTATCTGCCAGAAATGCTACATCAGAGGCTCTGCATCAGCAAGTCTGACGGTGAAGGGCGACATTAGCAACACCATCTCGAACTACACGGCTGAGATCCAGAACGAGGTCAAAAACATCACCGAAGCTGTCTTTGATGCCGTCGGCAATACCGTGGGCACCGTCGTCGATGTTCTCGGCGATTTCTTCACCGGGGACGTCTTCGACAAGGACTACGAGATCGAGTTCCCGACGCTGGCAAATGTCAGCTTCGATCTTGATCTCAAGCCTCTTCCTGGGGTGTCTGTCAAGTTTGAGTTTCAGGATGACTTTGAGCTGTACATGCTGCTAAACACCAAGCTTGGAGCCGGCGCCACGTATACCCTCAACTTATACGCGTCCAAGTCACCTGTCGGTATCGCCATTGGTAGCGACATTGCCGCTGGTGTTGTGGTCGTTATCGATCTCATTCTTGATGTCAGCACCGCTGTCGAAATCAGCTCCGGGTTTCACATGAAGTTGGATAAGGGGGTGGGATTCGAGCTCGACATGTTTAGCCCGAATGTGTCGAATGTTGCCTTGTAAGTGCGCCCCCCTCTCCGCCCTACCATCTCCATCTCACCTACATCTTCAGCCCCGGCGGCCAATTCGAGTTCCTCCCCGTAACCATCGTCTCCGAAGGCGTCGTCCTCAAGGGCGTCCTCCGCGTGGGTCTCAAACTCGGCCTCGAAGTCGACACGGGCGGCATCGCCTCCGCCCTCGACAACACCCCGTTCAACATCGAAGCCGGCATCGTCGCCGAAGTGTTTGCCAACGTCGCCGAGTTCATCACAAACGTGACCGGACCCGCCCTATCATCGAAGCCGGACTCCAACAGCACCCCCTGCGGCCTCTCCGTCGTCGAACAATACCAATTCGCCGTCGGCGCCGCAGCCGGTGCCACGGTCGCCGTCGGCTTCCAAACCTGGGGTCCTCTCGCCTCGGAATCCACCCCCCTCTTCTACACCACTCTCGCCTCCGCCTGCGCCCTGCGCAAGCCCACCTCTCCGGTCTCCCCTACCGCCCCCTTGACCACCACCCTCAAGCCCCGCCAAGCAGCCGCACCCACCGCGGCCCTCACCACCGTAACCACCAAGACAACCCTGCACTTCACCGCCCAATCCTGCAAGTCCTCCGGTCTCATCAACTGCCCTGCCTCCCTGCACGTATCCTCCACGTACCAATCTGTTGTAACCCTAACCACCGCGGTCCCCTCCGGCGTAAAACCGACGTTCCCGCTGACGAGGTACGCATCGGTGGAGAGTCCCGTCCCGTTCGGGGCTGGTGCGCACAAGATGGTTGAGTCGACGGGGGTGCCTACGTCGTTTGTGCCGAGGCCGACGGGAGGGGTGGAGGATATCAAGGGGTGGTTGGAGGGGCAGACGGGGACGTTGGGGAATAAGGTGTTGTTGGGGTTGGTGGTGGGGTTGGGGGTTCCGGTGCTGATTGGAGCGGTTGTTGTTATTGTGTGAGTATTTTTATTCCTTGCCTTCCTTGTGGTGGTGAGTTTCGATGGGGGGATGCTAACGGTGAGCAGGTTTTGTTGTAGGCGGAGACGCGCCGTGGCGGTTTCGGGGTATGGGTCGAGCTCGGGGATAGTGGGGAGTGATATGGATCGGGCGCCATCGTTTGGGAAGGGGGGGTACAAGGGGCTGGTGGTGAGGGTTTCAGAAAGATGATTGGAGGTGGATGGGTTTTCCTGTTTTTGGTTTCGTTTCGTTGGTGAGTGAGACGCAGCGCTCATGTCGGAGACGTTTCCTTCAGTTATTTCATGAGCAGGCGTTAGTTGGCAACAGATGACGGGATCAATTCGACCAAGACTGATACTTCTATTTCCATGTTTTTGGCCCGGAATGGGAGTTCCCCGCTGCGCTGTGGAAATCAAGCTCAAGTCCCTTAACGAGGGCTATTGTGAGGGTCAAGGCTGTTGATTCGTGCAGTTTGTAAACCTTGGCAGTTGCAAAAATTCTGTGAGCGTAAATCCCACACTGGAGATGATGCTGGAGACTGACTTACCCAATCCATCTGTCGTTTTAGCGATTGATGATGAATCAGCACCATGCAAGCCGAAAAAGGGACGCGCGCGGCGCGGGACTGTTCCTCAATTTGTCATTGGTTTGTCAATCTAGCGCCGGCTTTGAACCCGGAGTTTCGGCGCATCCGGACCATGGCCCTCTCCGGGATTGGCTGAACACGGAACCCGGTCTTGGCCGGTCAGAGTTCTTGGCGCCCAGCACTCTGGATTATGCGATGCACAGGATATGTGGTAAATCGCGTCGGCGATATAAAGGAGGCTTGACTTGGTCGTAAACATATTCACTACCACCATCGTCGACAATCTTACCATTCATGAACATCGGATTCGTTCCAACCCACCAACTCTTCCATCCAACTGCCCGAATCACCTTGCCTCCTCGCGGCTTTCACACCTTTCGGCCCAAGATGTCCCAACAAACCAATCTCGCCGCATTCCTAAACGCCCCGGTGCCAAACTCACCGTCTCGGAGGGCCTCGTGCCCACTCCCGGCCCCGGCGAAGTCCTCATCCGCAACCGCGTGGTAGCCCTGAACCCCCTCGACTGGAAGCGTCAAGCCTACGGCATATTTGTATCTTCCTATCCAGCCACCCTGGGCACTGGTATGGCCCCTTTCCAACGCCCTCCCTCCCCAAGAGTCTAGACTAAGCCCCCAGACCTCGCCGGGGAAGTCATCTCCTCCCCCTCCAACTCTTTCGCCTCTGGAACCCGCGTCGCAGCCCTCGCCCACGGTATGGCTTCCGGCAACCCCGCCAACGGCTCCTTCCAAACCTACACCACCGTCAAAACCTCAGCCATCATACTCCTCCCTGCCTCAACCACCTTCAAAGGGGGCGCTGTTCTCCCCGGATCCTCCGGCACAGCCGCTCTCACTCCATCCCCCGTCCGGACCTGACCACCGGCCCTGGTATTACCGGCTCCGCGCCGGCACTCTTAGTATGGGGCGGCTCCTCCGCCGTAGGCACCATGACCATTCAACTTGCAAAGTTGTCCGGCGTCGAGAACATCATCGTCGCCGCGAGCGCGTAGCATCACGAGCGCCTTCGTGCGCTAGGCGCAAGCGTCGTGGTGGATTATGCTTCGGCATCGGCGGTAGAGGACATCGTTTCTGCGATTCAGAAGGTCGGTGCGGATGAGATATTTGTGATTGATCCGATTTCGTCACCGAGAAGTGCGACGCCTGCTGTGGAAGTTCTGAAGAGGGTTGGGACAAAGGCCAAGGTTGCGAATACGCTGCCGTGGCCGGCGGGGCTGGAGATTCCGGAGGGGGTCGAGGTTCGCGGGGTGGATGCGGGGGGTTTGTGGGGGAAGGGAGCATTTGGCGAGGTGGTTGTTTGGGGAGGCGTTGCCGAAGTGGTTAGAAGAGGGGAAGGTCGTTCCGGTGACTTCGAGGGTTGTCGAGGGGGGGTTAGAAGGGATTCAGAAGGGGTTGGAGGAGCTGAAGAGAGGCGTGAGCGGTGAGAAGTTGGTGGTGGAGCTTTAGGTGATAGTTGGTGCTGCTTTTCGCAGGAAGGGTGTGCGAAGCTCGAAGAAGCGCGTCGAGGGTCAGGTGGGCTGGCGAGAAGCGCTCACTGGAAGGGCGTGGAAGGCGGACCCGACTCCACCTGCCCTGGAGTTCTCCGACCAACCTGTGGTTCTTCTCTCCTTCCATAAATCAATTCACGCAATACATCACTGTGGCACGTTTCTCAAATTGCGCGCTATTGAGAGGACTCGGAAGGCTTGAGGACGACCCCCCGACCCCAATCAACCTTCCAAGACTTCCTATTGCAGCACCACTCCCGGCGTTCGCATATCCTATCACGCATTTTTTTCAAGTGTCTAGATACATCAATAGCCCTATTAGACCATGGCCGATGCGAATCCAAGCCTCCCTAATGTCCGAGCGACACCAGTCAACCTTCCCATACCACCCCCGTGGCTCAGTTACGAAATTCCTAAACTCGGAGTCAAAGGCACTCCATTGCTCAAGATAGCCCCTCTCGAGCATGGTCGACCCCCCCGCCGTAGATCACTACCGCTCCCAAACGGCCGCCATCCCCATCTGCACTAGATGGTTCCCCACGATCGTAACCCGGAGTTAATCGGACGAGAGCAGGGACTCGACCTACTGCGGCAATGTGCACGGCCCGCGGCCATCGCCCCAGAGGGCAAACATCTTCGAAGCGTCATCCAAGGGATTGGCGGTACTGGGAAGTCGTAGCTCGCTCTCGAGTTCGCCCATCAACTTCGATTCGACCTCAATGTCGATTGCTCCGTTTTTTGTGTTCCAGCTTCCAGCAGCACAAGCTTCCTCGATGCCTACCACGACGTTGGTCGTCTTTTCAACATCAACGGAATTCACGACGAGGGCGCAGATGTGGTGGGGCTAGTCAAGGCAGCCCTAGACGACCCGATCGTCGGAGACTAGCTGCTGATCATCGACGATGTTGACGATCTCGATCTTCTGTGGTCCGAGGGCCTACATCTGCACCGATCTCTGCCCTGTCGCCCCGGTGGGTCCATTCTGGTAACGACTCGCAACCCGCAAGTGACGGCTGGCCTCAATTTCCCACTCGAGCAAACGGTTCGCCTGGTCGGGTTGGACAGAGCCGTGGCAAGAACCCTTCTTCTCCAGCAGCTTCATCTACATGCCTCAGCCCACGATCTTGATCGGATCAAAGAGCCTGATTTTCAAGAGCTACTCAATATCCTCGACGATAACCCCCTTGCAATCCGACGGGCTTGCATATGCATGGCGTCAACGGGGACGCCGTTTTGGGAATACCTTGCGTCTTGGCGATGGGGAACAAGGACTGTCAGGGGTCTTCTTGGCCAGGACATCGCAGACACGTGGCGATCCGTCTTCAACCGACTTCGAATAAGTCACGGGTCAGCCGCAGATTTCTTCAAGGCTATTCGTTCCCTTGACAGCAAGCGGCCGTTGCTACTGTAGTCTCGCAGCACCAAGACTAACGCGGCGCGTGAAGCCGGTGTTTTGGAGGATTACGGAGTCATTCGAGCTTTGAGAACGCCGACGGGCGCTCTGAGGGGTCTCATTATGCCCCGGATAGCTAAACTAGCGATGGGAGAGTGGGAGAAGGAGGCAAAGTGAAGGCCGAAGCTTGGTAGCAATAGGCGTGAACAATTTGCAGCGATGCCTCTAGTATATTTGCTTCAGAGGTTCGAAGTTCTTTTTACGCAGGTCTAGAACTACAGCGACACATTGAGGCCAAGTAGGGAGGATAAGGTTAGGGATATCGAGAATGTTTCCGAGCCTTCGTACGGTGAGGTCTTACAATTTGCAGAAAAGCAACTGCTATACTGGCTCACATCAACTTGTTTCCTCTTTAGGGATCTACAAGCAGCGAGGCATCAGCCTTGCAACCCTCGGCAGACTTATTTTTTCTCCACACACCTCTGAGACGACATCAACCTCACCCCTTCCCCGGCACCTCCGACACCACCATCTCAACCCTCGGCAACCCCCCAACCCGAAACTCAATATTCCTTACCTTTGCCAAAATCTCATTAATCGTCGCCCCTCTCTCCGCCTCCTGGAATATTGGAGCACCCATCGCGCTCGCCGTCTCCAGCGGACTCAGCGTCACGGGCCGTTCCAGCTGCCACCACCCCCACATCAACACCATGACGAAGACCAACCCGCATGTCATAACGACCAGTCCCGCGGCAAGGTACCGCCCATCCGTGCTGAACACCAACACGGGAACCGTCCGCTCCACTTGAAATATCTGCGTTTCTGTCCCGTCGCCGAGGGACATCGCAGCGCGGAACATGTAATCGTATAGCGTGGCGAGAAAGTACTCGGTTGGACTGCGAAACTGTAACCGGCAGCGCGCCCGTGGACCGACCTCGTCGCCGCCGTCGGCGATCCAGAAAATGTCGGAGAGGATGCCGGGGCCTAAATAAGTTGACCGGTTAGACTTGTAATCGTACGTCTTGGTCGCGTTGTCCGTGATTCGGAATTGGACAACGCCCCAGAGAGCTTCGACAGGTGTGACGGCGGGGGAGCTTGATGTGTTGAGGGCTGGTGGCACAACGGGGCGGGAGACGGCGCGGGCGCCGTTGCGGGCTAGGTCGTCGCGGTGCATGGTGACGGTGTGGTTTTGGATGGTGATGGGGTACTCGATGGTGGCAGATTCTAAGTCGCAGATGTCCTCGCGGAGGGTGCCGATGCAGGCGTCGTCGGTCTCGGAGAGGTAGCGGACGGTCAGGCGGAGGTAGGGAGGGGCACCGGTGGCGTTTTGGGTGTGGCGGGTGTTGAGGAAGAAGACGGGGGTGCCGTTGGTGCGGTTGGTCGCGAGCTCGACAGTGCGGGAGGCGCGCCAGCATTGGAAGGTGAAGCCGGCGCCGGGGACGAGACCGTGGCAGGTTCCGTCGCAGGGGCGGGGGGTGTGTAGGGAGGTGTTGGTCCACCATTGCTGGACGAGGATTTGAGCGCGGTCAAAGTTGATGATGTTGTTGGTGGTGGTGTCCTTGGTTCCGAACCAGCCATCCGGGATGGTTTGGGCGACGTCGAGAGAGACCGACTCGTTGGGGATGTGTTGGTGCTGGAGGGTTTGGTAGGTGGCGCGCTGGAGGAGGGGCGCACCTACGAATTGCATCGCGTTGGCAAGCAGTGCGAAGATGGCAACGGTGCGGGCGGGAGGACCGGCGCGCATGGCGGAGCCGATGCCGAAAACGCGGCCATGGTCCCAGATGTAATGCAGCTGGGAGAGTTTGACACCGCGGGACGCCGACAGCCAGAAACGCACGGCGATTCCCGTGGCGAGGGCGCTGTTGAAGACTGTGTTGGAAGTACCTGAAAAGATAGCGATCAGAACGGCTGGTTGCACCTTCCACGAAGCCACCGGGTCATCCTGGGAAACAGCAATCACGACTGCCGACGCGACCAGGCACAGCGCCATCCCGACGACAGCTGTGATACCGGGCCATGGGGTCTTGCGGAACAGGGGGTTGTTCGTAAGCGTGTCTTGACGTTGCAGCGTAGCCATGTTTACCAGGTAAAGCATTTTCGATACCGTGGAACTGGGCCAGACTGAAACTTGGAATGGCGAGGTAATGTCTTCTCATGGTGCCGTCAAGTTTTAGGCTATCTCGGTTGGAAGTCCGCTGCGCTTTCGGAATCCCACAGACTTGCCCACACTAACTTTTATCAGCCGATCCAATCTTTTAACCGCCCAGTTATCACCGACAGGTTGCAGA
>Ga0247780_1000674_pt1 | contig 29372 bp, 37 predicted proteins | sample UWRJL079202R5_FD_179927 | JGI IMG/M metagenome (GOLD analysis project Ga0247780, IMG submission 179927) | Plant litter microbial communities from Arlington Agricultural Research Station in Wisconsin, United States - UWRJ-L079-202R-5 | ecosystem: Environmental > Terrestrial > Plant litter >... | reverse complement strand
CCCCCCAGCCCGTATTCTAATTACCACCTCAACTCCCCCCAGCCGTACTACCTCCCAAACCATCAACAACCCGAACAACCCACTCACAACATCGCCCCCTCGGGCCCTCACCTTACACCAATAACTGCCGCCGTCACTCGCGTCGCACAACTAAAGTTCTTGCGGCGCTGCCTGGCAACGACGGCGCGCGTCGCAGTCTTCCGACTGGTCAACCCGCACTATTTCCATCGTTAAGCCCAGTTGCGTCCTGGACGATCTGCAATCTATGCGCATAAGCGCGGTCTTGGCTAAGATCCATGGTGGCTTAGCCTTATACCCGTGTGTATTGAACAGTTACACACAGAGAAAGAAAAACGACTTGGGCGGTCCGAGGTGCGGCTCGGATGGGCAGGTGCCTAGGTAGGTAGGGCGGAGATGGCACGGGGCCGGTCAGCGCGGGCTTTTATATTCAGGCAGGTTGCAACAGTTCTTTCGCCCGGGTGCTTTTGCCGAATCTCTTTCTGCTCAGTCGCTGACCGGTGAGGGTTGTTGATGCTTTAATTCGCTGGTTCGCACTGCGGGCTATAAGACGATATCTCCCTTGGTCGTCCGTTGGAATCCTGTAAGCAGAGTGAAGATCAGCCAAAATAGCCTGTTGGACGTGCAAGTGCCGACCGCAGAAGGATCGGATGAATTATAACGAACAAGGTTGTACAACGTCGATCCTTGAAAGGTGGGAAATGATAAGTGACAGAAATAGTGCAACGGATAGAGAATTGAAAACAAGATACAAAACGGCCTTAGAAGATGGCGTGTAAGTAAAGGGTCGCTGGAAGTTGAGGTATCAATCAATATTTGCATTTGTTGTTGTGTCTTAAGCCACCCCCTGAGCTGGTCACCTCGGACAAGCCACATATTCCCCAGCCACGTACAACCAAAAAGCCCCGATTACGCCCAACAACACCGGCCAATGGTATCCAATGTTAATCGTAAAAATCATAAACATGCGATGCCCAAGGAAACCCCCCAAGCTCATAATCTGAGAAAATCTAGGTCAAGATTCCTGACCGGCGTTTTCTCCGTCCTCTGCACAACGCTCTCCACCAGATCGTTCAGGTCCATGTCGGTCTGGTCTCCTTCTGCAGATGCGTCCATGTCAGCCAGCCACTGCATATTATCGCACTGGCCATCGGGCCCGGCACCAGACCTAGGTTGTAGTGAGGCCTTATCGTCTCTTGCCGATTTTTCGCCAAATAGGTCCGCCATCGTCATGTCGTTCTTTTCCGGCTCCTGTTCCACTTGCGTTACAACGCGGGGCTCTGCAAGCCATTCCTCGATAGTCATGTCGACAGTCTCCTCTTCCTGAGCCCCTGGCCTCGGCTCTGGCCCCTTATGTTTCTTAGATGGGAGATCTCCGTTGTGCTGTTCCGTCTCTGCCTCCACCGCCGTGCAGGCGGAGGTAGCATTGCCATCGACATCAGTTCCGATAACAGCAACTTCGATCGTTTCTCCTTGTGCGCCGTCAAAGTCGACAACCGACCCATTGAGGAAGTCAAAATCGAATCCCAGAGCGTCTTCTTCCGGGGCAGACGCACCAGGCGAGGCCACCTCGGGTTTACCAACGCTGTAGTCCCGAAGGCTCTTCGACGACGTAGGAGGCGACGGGTACGTGTAGCCATTGCCAAAGAGCGAATGCGTTGGAAGCTCCAGCTCCGACGCCCGCCGCTCCGACAGCCGACGCTTCTTGGCCGCCTGTGCGTTCTCAAGACCTTCCTGAATGGCGGGGAGAATAGGGTATGCGCTTGGAGCGCTGGTGGCCCATGAGTACCCTGACTGAAACGTCATCCCGCCGTCGTTATGCTGAAACTGGTGAATCAAAGCATCGCTCTCGGTGTTGCGGGAGCTGACCATCTCTTTCCGAATATCCACCAGCATGCTCTTCAAAAGATGGTACATCCTGGCCGCGGGGTGGTATGTCTGGCTCATGTCGTATATCGCCGATGATAGGACCTGGAGGTATCGCAGATTGCTTTGATGGTCGAGTTCCTTATTTTGATGAGCCAGCGCTCCCATCAGAGCAAGCGCCGCCGTTCCCGCATGTTGAGCTGCCATGAGGCTGATCTTCTTTCCGTCATACCGTTGCCGATGTTGCCAACAGATGCGAGCGACTCGAATGGCGTGCTGCGTGCACATGCTGCGGGCCATCGTGACTTTGGTGTCGTCAAGGGAAGACTGGGACATGCCGTAATGTTGTGCAAAGGCTGCCATTGACGCGGCGAAAGGGCCGTTAGAATTGCAACCATCATCCGAAGCTGGGCCATACCTCGCCCACGGCCTGTGTAAAAGTATCATGTAGACGTGGAATGATTGGTGGAGGAGGAAGAAGCTGAGTGGTGCAGCTTTGACATTAAGGGGGGTCCACGCCAAGAAGCTTGGGAGACGACGATACCAGCTCTGTAGTTGGCGATCCATGGCAACAGTCTGCAGATAGCGGGTTCCCTCGGCTCCGGAAATGTCGACAGGATTCTGGCACATGTTCTGGGCATCCGTAATGTTGCTTGCCAGCTCCATGAGCTCCATCATATGGGGGTGGATGGCAGCGTTGGTCAGCAAAGTGGGCTTCCTGTCGAACTCGGGGAGGCCGAACATCGCCGAATCCATTGACAGAATCGAGAGATCCTTTGGCGCGAGGTTAACCTCAATGTCCTGGCTCTTGATGCTCGTAGGTCGCCCCAGGAAGGTCGCCAGTTGCCGATCGAGCATGACGCAGGCCGCCATGACTTGGCGTCTCACCCGTCGCTCGGTCTCGGACATTGCGTCTGAGAGGTTGACGTGCAGGCCGATGTCAAAGGCCAATCGGCTCGCCATGCCTTGAAGACGTGTTAGCTCGCGCAACTTGTTGCAAAGGCAAGGGTATGCATACCTGATATCATCCAGCCTTGGGTATCCCTCCCAACGCCACACTCTAGATCAGCCAGGATAACGAGTGCCTGGACACTCGGAATCTCGCCGAGCCTTTCCAGCTCCATATCCAACACAGACTTCGCCTCCCTATGGAGTGTGCTCTCCCAGCTCCCCAAAGCAAGTCTCCTGACATCCTCTCGGCTCTTGTCGGCAAACCGGTAACCCGCAGCCAGCATCGCGATGTGGAGGAAAGAGGAGTAAAACTTTGGATCTTGGGATACTCGGTCCGCTTCAAATGTTGCCTGATCGACCACTTGATGCGCCGCATTGAATTGCTCCCAAAAGCAGCCCATAAGGTGGTCGTGCGTAGGAGGGCTGAGGGCCCGGATAACCCGCTCCACACGGCGTGCTTGTTCTGGCGGTTCCCTAGGGTTGAACTGGCATGAGGATTCGGCATAGACGTGGACATTGGCGGTGGGGCCAAAGAACCGAACTCTTGCAGCCGATGGGTCGTTCGAGAGGCGCCCCTTAGAGCAGAGGAGGTGTCGCACGTTGCCATCCTGCTTGAGCTCGAAGCCTTGCAGCAGAGAAGGCTCGATCAGACACATCTGCACGCTGTCCGTGAGCGAAACGGCACCGTCCTCCTGTTTTGGCTTTCTCAACTCGATATCCTCGTCAACGGACGAGGGCGGAGTCAAGGCCTGCTGTTCTCGGGAGTTTGGTAGGTTGACTTTAGAGCATTGCTCCGGAAGGTTCGTTGGAGCGCTTTGCTCCTCTTCTTGCCTTTCTTGCGCTTCCTGTCTAGTTTTTGGCGGATGGGCTGCCGGAGGAGGCTCAACGCCCTGTTGTTGAAGCATCCCCTCTAGGAGCGTAATCCTGCTGGATAAAGATGACATGTAGGCTTTGGAGATCGGTCTAGGACATCAGGGTCAGGCGCATGGAACGTGAGCAACACGGGACTTGGCACCTACCGTCTTCTCTCGTCGTCGTTCTTGATGACACAGCTTATTCCCGTTCGGCTGCACTGTGTACACTCGACCTGCCCCTCGGGCACCACACAGCGTATCCTCCTTTCCCGGCAAGAAGCACAAGCGACAGATGCGCGGTGCCGTATCTGTTGCTTATTTGATAGGCGCTGCTGCGCATCGGCCGAGGGTGAGGCGTAATCCCGTGTAGTTTCCTCCGAGGAAGAAGCCCGGCGCTTCCTGCGAGATAATGGCGTACCTACCATTGTCAAAAACGTTTGCTGTGGCGGCGGATGATGCACTCGCATCAATTGGTCCGTGTTAGATTCGAGGCTCTAGTGAGGTGTGTTTTCGAGTGGTTGAAAGCCCCTGAACAATGCACTCGGTCGGTAACGGCGAGATCTTGGGAGTCAAGCTCTTCGCAGGGCGCCGAAGCCACGCACGGGGATCGGCCACTCATTAAATGTCTTGCCCCCTTGCCGACCGTGTCCGTCAACAGGAGCCGTATTCCAAGATCGCTGAGCTAGAGCGTCTCCGCATCGAGGATTGGGGCAACTCCACACCGAGACTGTCAAGGTACTCCACCGGAGTGGTGCTGCGGCATCTGGTCGTGTCACCGTCGTCCACACAACTCGAGGGGATGGCCGCTAGCGTGCTAGAAATCCAATAGAGGCTGCCAGAAGTCCATCATCCAGCAGGAATGGCAAGGGTCGTCCACGTTGTGATTCTGGGGGTGGAACCTGGGGATCGCCGGGGTAAGGTAGTGAACACCACTGGGACCACTTCACGCTGCGGAGAATCCACATTTCCCGAACCGCCCCGTGGGCTGGCAAAAGATGGAGGTTCATCCGAGGATCTCCCTGACGAATGCACCTCGACGCGGGTGGTGATGCGCTGATGCGGGTGTGACTGCAGGCCCCTGCAAATGCCTCGGTGTTCGGGGATAGCTGTCGGGGCGGCAGATGGGCGCGCCTCTGAACAAGCGGCGAGCGCAACGCCGGTGGTGATGCCAGTGAAGCAGAACATGCGGAGAAGACGTCGTGCGGCCAGGCCATTCGTCAATGCGCCGCGCGAGGGAGCAGTCCAGCTGACGGCTGCCAATGCGAGACCCCACTGTTCCATGGGTCTTCCACCCCGCAATCAGACACGGTCCTCACCCAGACACTGGGCGAGCCCCATCCTCCGCACGCCATTCGCGAACGCCGCCATCGCCGGGATCCCGACAAGCTGGGGGCGCTGGAACAGGTCTGGCGCAATGGAGACTTCCAATTTGAGAGGACACAGCGCACCGGTGGCTGGTGGCCACCGTCTCCATTCCCGGGCTGAAGCAGTCTGGTACAGGCACAAGCCTGCTGCCCAATGCATACGGGGACCGCAGCTCGATGCGATGCTCGAGGTGAAGCACGAACGGTGAAAGAGGGTCAGCGGACAGGCACAGCTCCCGACTCGCGATCCGGCCGTCTCTGATTGAACATCCATGCAGCCAAGGCCGCGGTTGTTGGCCTCCCAGTGAGCCTCACTAATTTCTTAGCAAGCAAACAGCAAGCCATCCGGCCGCAGTGTCACATCTGCCATGTGTTCTGATCCCCGCGCAAGCGGGCGGCGATAACGGTCATCTCAAGCCACTGGTCGTCATTGGCAAGTCGACTTTCGGCAAGAATCGTGAGTGGGCAGGTTTGGTTTCCTTGCGCCGTCTCCACACCCTCTCCTCAGCCGCCATCGACACCCTCCTCGATGTGGGGAAAAGCGATTGCTACCCCGCATCCTGGCCTCGGCGCATCGGAGGAAGACAAGGTGAGGTGAGCGTTGGAGTTTCTCCTCCTCAGATGTTTGCTGCTGGTGTCTTGCCAAGGGCGCCGCTTCAAAAGATTTTGCCCAGCGGCGAAATGCTGGCTTGGCGCCAACGACAGGCGGCTTGGCGCCAACGACAGGCGGCTTGACCGATCGGGATTCACTTGTGTGGCCGACCACCATACGCCTACTATACACTAATCAGCGCAACAGCCCATCAATGTCTCGTTATCGATCATGAAAACCCCGGTTCTCATGCCTTTCCGCGACCCAGGGATTCTTCCACAGGTGCCAGTCGTGGTTTGCTGACCTTGCTGACGAGCATCTCATCTTGGTGAAAGTTGGTTATTAAGGGGTCAAGACCAAATCGGGCAAAACTAGGCGCATGCCACTAGGTAGGGGCCCCGCACTCGCACATTACCCCGAGCTTGGGACTCGTCGTGTCAACCTCGGAAGTGGAATTTAGGAAGTAGGTAGTGAAGTTGCCTCATGTGGACCTGTGCCTTTGCCCAGGTGCACCTCCACTTCCACTGACCGGTCAGGAGAGGCAATGTGAGAGCCAACGACTTGCGCGTGCCGACGCGCCGTTGCGGAGCTGACACTCAGGCCTTACAGTCCACGAGTCATCCCCAGAACCCCACCCAAGTGATTCTCCAGACTCTTGGATGCCCGGTGGGCCCGAGCTACGTTGAATGTCGCAGAAACTGTTTAGGTGCCATCGGGTGCTTTTGCCCCGATTAAAAATCCATCTGCGGGTACCGGCCTACATGTGGCCAGCCAAACGCAACCGGTGTCAGAACTCATCGGGGCTGTCTCATCAGAACAGAACGCGGTGACTCAGTTGAGGGTGAAACCGAAGCAGAGAGTTGTCTTGTCATTTGGCAGGATCGTATGCTATTTTGGACTATGGATCTGATGCCTTTGGTCCGGGATCTGGCAAACTTGCCTCTGACGCCTCCTTCGTAGCTTTGCGGAGAGCCTCCAGTCCCTTGGGCTCGTTCCCGAGGACAACTAGCGCTAATGGTTAGCTTCGTGGCGCCGTAATTAGGTAATTTGCAATACTTACGCCTATCATATAGGTAGTATGATGATACCGCCAAGATGGGCAACGCCACCATCAGCGACGTCCACTTCCTCGCCGCGGATTTGTATTCGGGACTCTTAATGTCCACCGGCTTCGGGGGCTTGGGCGCTGCGCTCGCAGCGAGCCGAGCTGAGGCGAGGGACACCGGGATTGGCCTCGACGCTACCGATGCTGTTCCGGCGGTCTTTGACCAAGGTAAAATTTTTACGTCAGTCTTCTTTTTCGGAGTCGCAGCACTGCTCTTTGTTGATGCAGCTCGCGTGCTCTTCTTTGGCGCAGCCACAACCTCCTCTGAGGCAGACATCTCGGAAACAACAGCGTCGACCTTCTTCTTCCTGGGAGTTTTGGTCGAGGCCGTTGCGGGGCTCTTTGTGCTGAGGGCCTTCTTCGTCACAGCAGCGGTTTCTTCACTGGATGTCACCACCTTTTTCGTAGCCCTGGGCTTCGCTGTAGTCGCTACATGCCGAACACTGCTTCGCAACGTGCTCGGCGCGTTTCCTCGAGCCATAGCCGCATTGACGAGGCATCTCGAATATCTCCCAATCTGCGTGTTCAAGCCGATGGCAGACATTTTCGGTGGCAGCTGGGGCCAATTGGTTCGGTAAAGAATACGTGAGTCACCCTCGTTCGTGTGTTTCTCGGAGGCTAGGGTTCTGGATGTGGCAGGCAAAGTCGCAGTACGTGATGTGAGGTCGAATTCGTGCCAGCTTCAAGCTTCAACCCGGGGGCTCGAGAAGCTGGAAAAAGAAGGGACAGGCGCTGCTTGGGAAGAAGCTCCAGGATAACGCGACTGGACAAAACATTATCAGAAACAGCAGCAGGTCGCCCGATGTCCCAGGGTCAAATACAGTACCTGCGGCCAAAGCTTTCGTGGATGTTGCGTGTAGGGTGGGGTTCTCGGACACCAAAAACCAGTCATCCTCGACGTGTCGCGTCTTGTTCGCGAAAATGGAAATTAAAGTTCATGCGCTGCAAGTTGCCCCACCACCACAGAATTGTGGGGCATAGAAGCCGTGTCGAAGCGAAACATTCCGACCATCACCACATTCACAACCCTGTCACAGTTTCAACAAACACACCACGATCCGCAGGTGACAACTTGCCATCCTCGCGACGGAGAAAGTGCTCCCAAATTCATCCTGAAACAAAGTAACTAGTAGCAGGAGGTCCACCCAGGTATTCCTCAACCCCCCGTTCCGAATATTCCTGTCATGTTCTCAACACACTCGGTCACGGTTTCTCTCTTGACCAAAACCATTATTCCCATCTCGCACCTCGTCACCCATTGCGGACCCCTGCCCCACTTTCACAGAGCGAGGATGGACTTCTTACAGAGGTTGACGTTACGGATTATGACCTCCAAACTGACATCGCGTGCCAAGACAGCCGAAATTCATTCACAACTCATGGACCACTAGCTGAACCCTGACAGACGGACAGACTGACAGACGGAGAGACTCTTAGCTCTGCCACTACAGGCACCGAATAGCGCCTCCAATGTTTGCTACGTGCTCAACAAATGTCTTTCGGACTGCCATGAAAATCAGTTCTCGTCTCTCAGATGCACAAAGTCCCCCCATTATAGGCCAGACTTACCGAGGTCACACCAGCACCCGAGTGGGGCCAATATTTAGCGGCAGTGTCCAATGACGCTCTCCTGGTTCAGCGCCTTGCAACGGTCCTTGAACGTTTGCCTCATATCTTTGTCTACCATGCACACCTTCAACACAACGTTAGCCGGGCTGGCAACTCCAGGGGTAGAAGCTCCTCTGCGGTTACTTCCGTACATTATCCGCAGTGCGGTATTTCATCGCAGCACAAATTGTAGCGGTTTGCTTTTCCAATATGGCTCCATCGGTGCTGTTCATGCAGATGCAGTCGTTCGGTTCAAGGTACCATGCCGCTCCCGTCCGGCACGGCGCTGCAAGTACTCCGCTGGAGAAGCCAAGGGCGACGATAAATTGGGACAGACGCATCTTGAGTTTGGTTCTTGCTGATACTTTGGGAATTGTTGCAAAGAATGGCTTATCGGAAATCATACTCTGCTTTCTGGGATTGAAACCGGGCGACCTATATACCGTCCAAGGTGACTTACTACTCACCAGGTCGGCTCGCTCGGTTCCCTTTCAATCTAGTCGTAATATTTCTACGCCACCACATCGGACCTGGGAAGGCCATCTTGGCAGACCATTCAATATCGCAATGCAGGACAAGACTCACTGCCATATAGAACAAGGAACATCAGATGAAGTTTCCGACCTGCAACAAACAACCGCAGACCTCGATTTGGACTCACCGGCATTGGTATATAACCGAATACCACACCCCGAGTGGAAGCGAGCTCTGGGACGGACCGGTAAATTGCTCAGATATACAGCCTAATTATCGGAAAGCGACCCTATTCAGTCCAGCGTCCCGGTAATCGTACGCTCCGTTCGGGGAATATCATACATCGCCTCAACACCTCCCATTTTCCCACCTTTTTCAGGGAGAGCCCGTGCCAGGCTCGGCTCGGATGCGTGAGCCTAATGCGCCACCGGATCCATATGCCGAGGGTTCATCGACTTCATATGACGGTGAAACCCCAAGATGGGCTGGGAGAGCCGCGCCAGTGAGGACGAAAACCTGGATATGAAAGAATAAAGTGCTGCCGTGTTTAGAAGCAGCTGAGGTGGGATCAAGGTTGCATTTGGAAGGTATATTGAAGATAGATTCACGTTTTGTGGTAAGGCTTACGCCCATGAGCCCCAGGACGATAATATCAGCGAGGGGAATTTATTTCATTGTTTTCACTCCAGCGTGGCGGTAACGTCTACACGCAGATCTCGGAACGATCAATCCAGCACGCTAGTAAAAACAAGACACGACCATGTTTACGCAGCGAGAAGAAAACCAGGTAAGCTGGGAAGCGAAGAGATCCATGCTAGCGGCTTCTCCTGAGCCCGGAGATGCCCCCTCGTCAAAGGCAGTGTCATAAAGAGACATATCGCTCAACTTGAGACGTACTCTGCAAGAGATCTGTCTAAATGCCGAACCTCCCTCTTCCCAATCCACCGGTCTCCTTCTCGGCTTGCTTGTCGGGTCATCACAGGTCGCACAACCAGATGACGGTACACACGATATTGTAGATGTCGGGCCGCTACTATGTGGTCCGCATTGCCAAGCTGTCGAGCTGGGAATCCTGGACCATGCGATCCCCGCTCCGCCTGAGACCTGTTGCGGATTCCGCTATGAAATCTTCAAGTTGGTTGAGCTTGATGTGAGGTCTTACGGGCGGAAGCCAGGTTTGTGAAGTAGCTACTGTCGATATTCATCCGATCTCGACTCCTTTGATAACCACGATCACGACCTATCAGAGGAATGGTATTTAGGAATACAGATAGGTTTCACGCGCGTTCAGGCGGTCATCACCGCCACTTGTAAGTCTGTGAGAGTCCTAATGGAACGTGAGAGCTCCCTGAAACTGCAAGCGATGTTCGGTAAAGCAAACTTAGGAGAAAGCTAAGTCAATACCTGTAGCTCCGTGCCCGAGCGTGGTCGAGTCACCAACCTTAGTCGGGATGCCAACATGCCAATAAACTGAAAATCCCAGGCACATGCAGCTATCAGCAGGCTCGCAAAGACATCCAATCTGTTTATTCGGTTTGGCGGCAACATGCGCATTGCAGTTTGTCTCTGTACGCCGCCGTTTGACCCATCAAAGCGAAGGGTTGAGCCGCATTTAATCCTCGACGAACTCCCAGATCACCTCCCTCCCGCAACCACCGACAGCCCCCAAGAACCACCCGCAAGCTCATCACTGAAATAGAGGTGCCCGCCTTTTACCCGTCCGTTTGTGGGTGGGTCTTGAGTTCGGGAGCATCGCGCGGCAAGTGCGTTGTACAGCCTCTTATCACCGCCCGCCCATGAAACGTTTCGTTTGATTTTTTTTCTCTGCCTGCATCGGCAGCAGCCAGCAACATGCTGTGCGTCGTCGTTACAGCGCTGCTAGCAATATGCCAGATGTGTCAGATGGCGGCAGCTGCCGCGACTCCTGTCAAGGAGTCAGGTGGCATGATCGCGCCTAAGGTTATGATCGTCAGCATGGTAAGTGTTCGTGACGGCTCTCCCGTGCTCCCCCCTCATACGTGTTTTTTGACGTCTACTAGGCTGTCGGGCTGGCACTAAACTGTCATGTAGTTGGCCCTAGAGGCTGAGGTATGGTACAAGAACATGCCCACCTCGGGGCTCGGGGACCTGATGGCAGTAAATGTTTCGGCTCCTGGACTCTCAATGCGCTTCCCCGAGGTACACTGTTTTGCCGACAATTCGGTATGCCAAGTGACGACGGGAGAGGCAGAGAGTAACGCAGCGGCAACGATTACGGCACTCGTACTGTCCCGCAGTTTCGACCTCACGAAGACCTATTTTCTGCTTGCTGGAATCGCAGGAGTGAACCCCAAGCACTCGACACTGGGTGACGTAGCGTTGGCTCCGTATTCCGTTCAGGTGGCCCTGCAGTACGAGTTCGACGCGCGAGAGATGCCCGAGAACTTCACAACTGGTTACTTTCCCTATGGAAGGTCTCAGCCTAATCAGCCGGGGGCCAAGGACTACGGCACTGAGGTCATGGAGCTGAACGTGGAGCTACGCGACATGGCTTACAAGTTTGCTCTTCAAGGCCGGCTGGCCGACAATAGCGAGGCTATCAGGTATCGGGCAAGGTACAAGGATGTGGATGGCCTCTCTCCCGCCGCAAAGAAGCCTTCTGTTGTCAAGTGCGATACCGCGACAAGCGACGTGTACTACTCGGGGGCGCTCCTCAGCGAGGCATTCGAGAATATTACGAGCGTCTAGACAAACGGCACGGGGGTGTCCTGCATGACGGCGCAGGAAGACAGCGCCATCCTCGAGGTGCTGGTGCGGATGACCATCTCAAAACTCGTTGACTTCAGCCGAACCATCGTCATGAGAACAGGTAAGAAGCAACACGCCCCGGGGAGGGAGAGGTGGATTCCACTGACGTGTTTTAAGGCTCCAATTTCGACAGGCCACCTCCGACTGTCAGCGCGTACGAGCATCTTGTTGTTCTCCACCAAAATGGCTTCCCCGTCGCCGTCCAGAACCTTTTCAACGCAGGAGTTGAGATTGTGAAGGGGATTCTCGACGGGTGGGACTGCACATTTGATGAAGGGGTCAGGCCTACCAACTATATTGGCGATATCTTTGGCAGCCTCGGTGGTCAGCCCGATTTTGGCCTGGGCACTCTGACGGGAGGCGCAGGAGTTGGGAATGAAGAGGGCTATCATCCGTGGACGAGCTCAAGAAGGAGGGCGAGACGGTCGCTAACAAGGGATGCATCTTGTGGTGAATCTGATGGCTCACCGGCAAGGGGCGGTCCCTGAACGGATGATGGGTCCGGCTCGATCCTGGGACAAGGGAGCATCGTAGAACGGGGGCGCAAAAGCCATAGATTATAGTTAGAGGCTACGAGCGAATCTAGCTGACCGTTGGGTCCTTTGGGTCGTTGGAGGATGTGGAGTTTGGTGAGCACAAATAAAAGCCGGCGCTTCTGGGTTCCGATGAAGCGGCAGGGATCGGCAGGGATCCGTGTCTTGCCGATTGGGTGCACGGTCCACCGCCGTTCGTGGGCGAAAAAGAGCGGGGGGGGGGGACAAACACCCGATCTGTCAATTGGCCAATTCACACGCCGTAGCAGCAGTTCTCGCGGCCTGAGTGGCAACGGACAAGATGGCCAGTCGGAGAGATCAAGCTCCTGCGGTGAATCTGTTTGGCGGGGGATCGTATGGGTGACGATAAATTTCACAATAAACATGCTGGCTGCTTTCCTAGGTCATCATACGCTTCAGTGCGACGGCGGAAGCAAGCTTGCATCAGCCAGTTGGGGTCGCGACTTCCACCGGTTTTGTTGCTCCATCCAACAGCGCACGAGCACCTGACACTGGGCCGTTGAAAGTCAATTTAGGGGGGATCGTGCACCGTGAGGAATGCCCCAAATCTCCAACCCCGACGACGCGCATCATCACCGACACCGACGAGACAAAGAAGAAGCAGGACTTCCTCTGAAACGGCGACACACAGCTGCCTGAGTCAACAAGCATGGATATCCTCTCACCCGACCGAACACCCTGAGGGCATTTACGGCTAGCTATGTCGCTTGTTCCCTACACGCGCGAGGGCCGCGAGATCGTGCTGTACGTCATACCACCTCTCCATCCTAGCCCTAACTCCATCGTCACGCAGCTAGGGAGGACAGCCAGGAGCTTTGCCTGCCCTTTTCGATGCCGAAATGTCTCCTTATGGGAGGCTGCAAATGCTCCACGGTGTTTCTCGAACATAACAGCAATAGGCTGACCTTCACGACTGCAGCCGCCATCACAACGCTATCGTCGTCCGCGACCCCTCTTCGCAGAGGCTCGAGATCCGGGGCCTCGACCTCACCGAATGCCCAACATGCCACCAGCCGTTGCGCTCGGGATCGCCCGAGAGACACTTTGAGAACCCCGACCAGCGCGAGAGCTACGTAAACCCTGAATACTTTCGCATGCTGCGGGCCGGGCGTCATCCCCAAGTCTCTTCGCAGCAGCAGCGCCCGCCCCCGAGCCCCGTCCGCCGTCTTGTTGAGCCGGTGCCGGCCGTCGACACCCACGGCAACCAGGTCAGGATACAAGGTGCCGAGTTTGTGAGCAGCGCCCCAGCCCCCCAGGAGGGGAGCCGCATTCGCAGGGAAGCATTCAGCCCCAATTACTTCAATACCTTCTTTCTCGAAGAGCGGGAGCTCGGAAGAGGCGGCAAGGGCGTGGTCCTGCTCGTGCGACACGAAATCGACGGCTGCCATTTGGGGCATTTCGCATGCAAGCGTGTTCCGGTTGGCAACGACCACGCATGGCTGGAGAAAGTACTAGTGGAGGTCGAGCTCCTCGCGAAGCTCTCCCACCCAAACCTGGTGTCCTACAGGCACGTTTGGCTGGAGGATGTCAAGCTCAACCGCTTCGGCCCCAGTGTTGCTTGCGCTTTTATCCTTCAGCAGTACTGCAACGGGGGCGACTTGCTCAACTATGTTATCGGCGATATCCCTAAGGAGGCCACAAAAGAGGAACTCAAGGCGCAGATGCGTCGACGGTCGAGAGGAGGTGCAGAACGGCCCGTTGGATTGCATCCATCGCAGAGAAGACTTCCGTTTGAAGAAATATACTCGCTCTTCAAGGACATCACCTCTGGCCTAGCCTACCTTCACGCCGCCAACTACATCCATCGGGACCTGAAGCCCAGCAACTGCCTCTTGCATCGGGAAGGCAACCAGCTGACATGCCTTATCAGCGACTTTGGTGAGGTTCAGCCAGAGAATATGGCGCGGCAGTCGACCGGATCGACCGGGACAATATCGTACTGTGCCCCTGAAGTTCTCAGGAAAGATGGGACGGGCCGTTACGGAAACTTTACGGCCAAGTCGGACATTTTCTCCTTGGGCATGATTCTTTACTTTATGTGCTTCGGACGTCTACCCTACCACAGCGCCAACTCAGCACACGAGGAGCTGGAAGATATCGACATGCTGCGTGCCGAAATTACTGATTGGCAGGGGTTTCAGGACGAGAGAAGAGAACGACCAGATCTCCCGTCGAGGCTGTACCAGTTGCTCAAGAAACTGCTGTCGGTGAACCCCGCAGAACGCCCCAGCGCCAGTGAGGTTCTGGCTGCAATGAAGAGCGAATCCAGCTTTGATGGATCGGCGAGAGGGCCTAGGAGCTCCAGTCCGTCGTCTATTGGGCTGGCTGGACGTCGGATCCAGAACTTGGACTCTCCCATGCCTCCCAGTACCCCCGTTCCAGGTCTGTCTTCTACCCCGTTCCACATCATAGCCCATGCTTACACTCATCTCTGTAAGGACAATCAGATCCGACCAAGCATGCCACAGTCACGTCTACGTCAGATGACGATCTCCCCTCAATACTGGAGAGCCATTCGCCGCACGCCACGACACACAATATCCTCCAGAAACATGTCACCGTCACCCCGCAGCCAAGCACCCCACGGCACCGTGGACACAACCATAACCATTCTTTAACCTTGACACGCAGCCATGACGGGTATACCCGCAGCGCATCGCGCTCGCCGGAGCGAGCCATAGGTAGGCGCCGAGCAGCCCTGAACGGCTCCAACTCTAGCCCATTGGTTAGCCCCGCAAACATCACTACCCCTCTCCTTATGCCTCCACCCACAACGCCACTGGGGCAGATAAGAGACGGCGGCTTTCTAGCCTGGTACCGAGCCACTCACTGGCTGCACTATCACGCTGCTTGGTCCGGCTCTTTTCTGCGATTGGCACTCCTAGGCATTAAACTGCTCTCCCTGTCCTGGTGCTGTTGGCCCTATACCTCTAACCTGAGCATTCTCATCTCCATCTTCGCCCTTGCTGCACTGGATGTGTGGAGTCCTAGTGACAGGGGGGCAGCCGGCATGCTCAGGGTAGGGGCAGGAATGGCCGGCTACGAGGGTGCAGCTACCGGCGCGAGCCGTTTGATGTCGGGTTGGCGTCGCAGCTGTACCTTACTGGCGCTACACTGCCTCGTGCTATGGGTTACATCCCGTTCTGGAATGCTCTGTGCCGCTCCTCCCCGCGGGCGGTGGCAGGACTGGTGATGGCGCCAGAGTCCAGCTCTTTGTTCTCCGCTAAACAGTGGCCGCCTGCGGTAACAAGAGAACAGCCAAGCGAGCTCTGGCTGCATTTGGCCCTGCCTTGGTGTGGCACCCTCGTCAAGTCATTCTTCAATATCAAGGTCACGGACCCTATGTTCGTGTGCTATAGCATGGCTTCGCATATTCCCGGGCGTCGTCGTCGGCTCCTCCTACCCACCACAACACAACCAAGGACCCCCCTTCAGACGACTGTCAGCATTTATTTTTATGAGGAGCCACCGAGAGGCAATATGTCGACCATCTCGACGAATACTGGCCGCGATCCTTCCCGCTGTTTGCTGACTGGCTGTTCCTATATCGCTTCGCCTCGGCATCTATGCATCCGGAGTGTGGGGTTTCGTCTGATAATTACACTTTAGGGGGTGGGACGGGCAGGATGGGGGAATTAAGAATTTGGTAGCAGGGGTGTGGCTTGTTTGGGAGCTACGGCATAGCAAAAGGTATGGCGTGGGCGACCGCAGGGGATCGCCCGCCAAAGCGGAACGCGGGTTGTCGATCAGGTCAGTGTGTCAGATTTACACCAAACGGCCGGGACAGCATTGACATCATGACGGACGACGCGGACGGCTTGGGCAGAGACAAATCAGGGACCTGCGATAAATCAAGAGCGGTCAAGGATATTGGCGCACCCAGTCAGTTGACCAGTTTTCCACAAAACAAGGTGGGGATTCTGCCCAGGAAACAACTTCTTATCTGGGCGTTTTTGATTGCGGGCAATATTCCGGAACCCGATCTTGACGGACTGCTTGAAACGGCCGAGGGAGCTTGGACATTTTTCTCATGAGCTCTTTGCGGCTGATCTCAACTGAGCAACCCGAGGGCAACGGGCAGAAGTGAGGATTGGCAAGCTAAGAGGGGAGAGCAGCTCATCTCGACGCTTCCGGTTACCTCCACGGGACATATTGGACGTGTGAGGGGGAAGTTCCCAAGAACGTGAAGGGGAACACTTGTTTTCAGGTTGTCAGTTTCTTTCTTCGCTTCCAGATAGCTATATAAGAACGCATTAAGCGAACCCCACTAGTTCCAAGCTGTAGCATGAATCGACAAAATACGGATCAAGAGGGTAAGGTCTGGTTGTCGAAGCGGGCGGCGCCAAGCTCGCTCATACACGCACTGGGTGCAGACGCGGCGCGCGGGTATGCATGAGCTATGCCGACGGGGCAGGCAGACAGCTGTGAGGCGCGGAGGTCTTCCTTGGAGCTCTGCCCCCTCTCCCCAAAGGGCGCCTCATCCTGGCGGGAGCTTCGAAGGACCTTTTTCTCCCATTGCAACAGGGGGGAATTGGGGCTTGCGACCAAGCACACGGTGGCACCAGCCGCCTCTCCCCTTCCCATGCGCCACGATGCTTTCCCTGCCCGTCTTCCCCGACATCAGCCAAATAGGTCCTACCAGACTTGGGTCTTGATCATGTATTAGGAGACGATTACTGACATGACAAGCTTTGGGGCCGGGCCCTCCAAGCTGCGTAGGCACGGGTTCTAGCCCACGTCCCCAAGTAACTACTCTGTTGACGAACCCCCTATATTCGGGAGCTCCAACATGATGAATACCCAAAGTGGCCCCAGCTCCCATGGTTGGACATCACATCCATTCGCATCGTGCTCAGGCGCAGGCCTCCTCCCTCAGATCGTGGCTCCTCTCTGGATGGTCGCCATACTATTTGCCATTCGCCAACCATATTATCCAATATCATATCCCGCCAAGGGAAAGAAGGGAAGAGGGGTGAGCAATAATACCTGTTATTTGTGTTTCCGAGTGTCGTGACTGAGGCTCGATGGCGCCGAAAAGGCGGGGGGCTTGATACTAAAAAGCTACCCCGGCTCGATCCCGTGGCCGAAGGTTGCGGGCTACAAAACTGAGTGCCTTGCCTGTCGGAATCCGGATGTGTATCGGGATTTTCATGTTCACCTCATTCTCGTTGATGTCACGGCCAATCACGCAACTAATGTCTCCAAGACTTAGCTAAACAGAACGAGGAAGATACAGACGACCCGGTTGCTCATTCAAAGTGCCTCCAGCTTTAAGCTACCTTTGAAAACAACAAAGACCTATACGTCTACATCGACCATCACCAAGTCGTCGAGGTTAACATCTGCACCAATGGTTTCGGATCCCAACTCCTGCCTTGTCCTCACTCCCTTCCCCGATCCGTCCGAGGTCGAGAAGCCCAAGAGACCCAACTAGCAGCAAGGGCTCGCTCCTTCCTTCCTCGAAGCAAACGCCAGACAACACGGTGGGCCCACCGTGACACCTCCAGCTTGGACCACCTTCCAGCGAGAACGCCGGTGCCTTCCGGAAAATATAATCTCTTCTCGGCGCCGCCCCTCCGCCAGTTCCCTTCCTACCACGAACCACAACCCCACCGCTCGGCACCACCAGTTTTTTTCTCTCGGCGCCCTCAATCGTAAGTGTCCCCGGCCTCGGCGATGGCTTCTAGTACACGTGCCTTTGCCTGTACTGACAGATCTTCCTCAAGATAAAAATCTTGCCCACAGCTCCTCGCTCGCTGCCCCGTCCCCGCCGCCTCCATCCGCCTTGCGTTGGCCCGCGGCTTGCCGCCCTCCCTCCTCCTCCCGCCGCCGCCAGACCGCCCGCGGGGCACTTTTTTTTGTTAGAAACAAAAAAAATGTGTACTAGAAAGGTGTGGTACCACCATCGGTGTGGTCACGTAAGTGCAGTCCGGCTTGAAGTTGAACTCCTGCTCTGAGGGAGTTGTGACATGGTTACTTGCCTGTCTGTCTACAAGTTCCTTGCCCTTGCTTTTCTGCCTACATGTTTCCGAGTTTCCTTTCCTCTCCCCGAGCTTCTTCCAAACGGATGGATGGCTGGAAGGAGAGGAAGCAGACTTCTCAGAATCAATCCAGAGCTCAAAAGTGGGCATGACGCCTAACCCATCACCACAGAACCCAGAAGAAGAAGAACAGCATGAAAACATCATCACGTTTGAAACGGGAACCGCAAGCTGACAACTTCTCTCTCTCTACAGCGCATCACATTCCTCGTCAAGGAATGTGAGGAGGTTCCCTGCCGCGGCGCTCGTGACGAGCCAATCGTCACGAACAAGTACACGTGCGTCGTGTTGGGCTGCGCCTTTTATGGGCGGTTTTAGCCAGTTTTGAGGTATGTTTTGAGTGTCGTCGCTGCTACTGCTGAGGGTTTCCGGGCGAGGATGGTCTGGTTGATTGATTTCCTGTCGTTTCGGGGGATTCCTCTTTCTGGCTTTTTTCAGTCGTCGGTTCTTTTTCCGTGTTTCCCTACATTTTTATACTGTCCAACGTTCTGGCGAGCTGCTTGGCGTTTTTGTTTCTGCTGGGCTATTTTTGAGAACTTTCTCAAGCTTTTCCGGGCATATTTGGGATTTCCTATCATCTCCCTTTCTTCTGATTCTCGCAGTTTCTCTTTTTCTCCCGTTCTCAATCATTTCGGTTTCACCTTTCCCAGGATCCGATTTATGTTATCTCATCTTGTGACCAACTTCGCGCCAGCAACTCTTCCCTTCTCTTGGCTGACTTTGATTTTCTTCAGAGACTTTTTTTGGACCACCCTTCCGGGTGGCACCCGCCACAAACCTCGCCATGCCGCCGCCTCGCCTCGCCTCGCCCGCCGTGGGCCGGCAGGTCTCTGACCTCGCCGCGCCAAAGAAAAAGCTCTCGCCCGCCGGACCCACCATCGCCACCACTCTGGCCTGTCACCGCCAGACTTGTGTGTTTTCACACACAAGTCGGGTGACACGCTGGGGCGGGCATGGTGGGTAAGTTTTCGACTTGGAAGTTTCTTGGGGGTGAAATTGGGGGAGGGGAGTTCCTCGCGGGGCTCCCCGGGGAGACACACACGCTTGGTAGTTTGGGGGTGCGGGCAGTTGGCCCAATTTTGGATGGGGGGCCTGGCCCAAATACAAAACGGTCCTGAGGCGCACGCATACACGATAAACAAAACGGGTGATATGGTGATGGTGTGTGTGATGATGATATACAAGGGGGGCGGGCTCTAGGGGGGTTTCCTTCTTCCTCTTCCCCCTTTCCATTTCCCATTGATGTCTATGTCTATCTTTATCTTCTTAAACTGGGGAGTTCTGGTTTCTTGGGAAGCGGCGTTACTGACTTTTAGGAATCTTTCTCCTTTGTGGGGCCTCGGAGTATGGCTTGGTCTTTTCCTGATGGGAAACACATCGTCCTTTCGTTGAGGCGGGTAGGGAGCTCATAGCATGGGTCATAGTCGCGGATCTGGGATGTCGGTACAGGTCGGTCGGACAGGTTGGGGGACTGGGATAGAGGGACACTACTGGCAAGCATCGTCATCATCATTCGTTTAATAATATGAACGGCACGGCAACATGGATGGGGCATCGGTGGATGGGGGCATGGCATGACGGGGACGACTTTGCATGGATCACTCGCTAGGTACCAAAACAATAATTTTGAACAACAATGTCTGAGAGCACTTTGTCTTGACTGGCTTGATGTGGCGATCGCTGATAGGAACTCAACTTGAGAGCTCGCTCAACTTACGAGACGTCACCCAGCCAGCCAGACCTCCCAGGATGGAGATAATATTGGCTCACATTGTTTCAGGCAACCGTCGGATATCACCCTTCGAGTTGGGGAGTGCAAACCGTTCGAGGTCCGGCACTCTTTCCGCTGGCATTTCTTCCGAGTCCCGAGCTCCGAGCCACTCGGATACTCGGGAGTGTGTGACGAGAATCTCTCACGCGAACAAACTCCCGCGGCAGGCAACAGACACTCCGTGATAGGTCTAGCCAGGGCTCTGTCACGGCGCAGCATATGCCTGGGCGCCGTGTGACATCTCCGGGGGCCGGGTCCTGCTAGATTGGCGAGGAATGGGTCCCTTTCCCCGCACAATACGCTGTGATATATAGCATCATCAGGTTGGCGGTCAGGAGTTGGTTCGGTATAGCTGGGGTACCATCATCTGTAGTACCTCCCTAGAGTGGTTTGCATGGAACGCATTGCTCGCCTTACCAGGTCCCTTCTATCCACAGGAGAGGGCCGCGGGCGCGAGGGGTTTCATGATGGCAGGTTGAGGGGTGAGCAGGGAAGAGCTTTGTTGTGGGGGAATGCGCATGAGGCGGCGTCTGAGTGGCTTAGGTGAATGATATTAACTTAAATGATATGGGTATTGTGAGGGGTATCATAACGAGAAAGAAAAACGAATGGGCCAAATCATGAAACCCCGCCAAATACAAGAGATGAGTAACCAAGAACATCGTAACCGCGACGAGATCCCACCCTGCCAATCCCAAGCAACTTCTCCTGCCCGGTTCTCATCTTGGCAGCGACACGGTTGGGTGCCGCCCAGAGAACGTCGAAGCGAAGGTCGTCCGAAACGGCAACCGAGAACCTAACCGAGCACCAAACTCTGTCGGGGTTCCCTTTTTCTCTCGTATACCCTCCATCCTTGTCGCAATAGGAACCCTAGTTAGGTCGTGGTCCGGTGCATCCCCCGCCTATCATGTCATGTCGGGGTCGTGGATCATCTGCCACTTGTGGTGTGTGGTGTTGATATGCGTTCGAAGGCTGTCCACAGACTCAAACGAATCTGTGCGACCGGTTGAAATGCAAAGGACGCAGCCAAAGCCAGGCTTTGGCTGTTCAATCGACGAACCGATTGCAACCCCCTCATCGGAGCTTCGGTCGCAATGGGACTTGGCTAGGAAACGTTTCGTGACACGGAAGCCGTCCCTCACGGCTAGGTATCCTTTTGACTCGGCGAGCTCGGGAACATTCCACCTGTATCCACACTCGCACTTGCCCTTCGATGGGCTTGGGATCGGCCGGTTCGGGTCTACTTGCAGGGCCATGGCCTCCGGGCAGAATATGCTGAAGACGCTGTTCTTCGGGCGCCTCGAATTCCGCGACCCGACCTCCGAGAGCGTGGCACCATAGCAAGACTCCACATCATCGGCTGCCAGCTTGGGCGTGAGCGGAGGCGAAGGCGGCTCCGACTGGAAGACCGGGAGCTCTGAGTTGGTCGACCAGATGGCCGTCTCACGGTCGAACTCCTTGGCCGGTGAGATCCGGATGGGAGGCGGGGGCGGGCCCATGACGTCCTCTTGTCGGTACACGGATCTGGGCCGGCTGGGGATGGGCATTTCCTGGGGTACGGCGCGCCCCGTGGCAAAGCGCCGATACATTTCAGCGAGCGCGGCGACACACTTGAGGCGGATGGCCTCAGAGGCCAGGAACATCTCGTTGAGGTTGATAAAGTGCCTCTGCCTCGAGCCTAGTGCCCGGCGGAGGGTATTGACGCGTTGTTCAAGCTGCGAGAGACCGGCTGTGAGGGTCTTGCGGCATGCCTCTTTACAGCCGCGATCAGCTGGCGCCCATCATAAAAGGGGTGCGGGGGAACAAACCGTCGCCGGCCGAGAAATCGGGCCCGATAAGGGCGAAGCCGACCTGGTATGTCGACCTGATGCGATGACTTGACATATCCAGCGATGTGCTGATGGCATCTTTGCTGGCAGTGGTCGACGCACCGCCCTCGTGGCGTCGGTAGTGGTTCTGGGCCTCCAGCTTCTTCTTCCACTTGGTGTAGAAGTCGAGCCCGGACTCGAACGCGTCCGCGAGCCCGTTGACCAACGCATCGACCCTGGCCAGCTCCATTCTTCGGCTGTTGGCGATGGAGGAGATGGGCGACAGCAAGCAAAGCGAGACTAACAAACGATGAAGAGATTTCAGGGCGCAGAACGGTGCAGAGACAGATGCGCGGCTCTGGGAGCTGCCGGGGCGGATGGGAGATAAGTGAAGCCAGCTGTGTACTCTTTGGGCGATGGCCTTATCTTTGGGGCTCCGGGACTCTGGGGGCCAGCCAACACTCAGCACATGCGAGACGCCAGGCAAGAACGATTCACACTCGGCGGGAGTTGCTTGGCATGCAGAGCAGCCAAGTTCCCCAAATCACCGGGGTTCGTGGCGTCTCCAGCTGACAACGGATTTGACCTCCTTCGACGCAAGAATTGGGATGGAGGGCTGTCGGTTGACGAATGGCACCCTCGCTGTCGCGGAGCGCGGGACGCCTGGACTCTCAGATTACGGATCCGTACGCACGCACGGACGCGATCTAGGCCTTTACAGGAGCGGAGAATAGTGGTAGCGATACATGGCGTCCGCATCACTGACGCATACGCCGTAGAGCCCATGGAAATACTGAACTTGAGGTTGTCAATGCCACGGGCATTCAAGACGGGAGTCTCAGACGAACAAAATATGGGGCAAAAAGCTTCCAGGTTGGAGGATCGACGAGGGTAGGCTGGGCAATCTTAGAGCAGGGGCAAGGGTTGCACTCCAGGCCAAGCTCCAGCTTCCCGCTGGGAGAGCCGCAGTCAAAAACGCGACCCAAGGAACAGAAGGCAATTGTTTTTCGCAATGGCATCCGCGTTTGTCATGCAGCCCAGGTCCATGCTCACCGACACACTGAAACCCCCCGTTTCCTTCGTCCTCTCGATGCCGATCCTTAGGGCCGCTAGTTCCCGGCCGCGTTCTTTTCCCCTCCATTCCTATCCGCGTAGACCATCAAAAAATCGAAACGCCATGGGAATGCAGCCCCTCTGCAGTGCTGCGCGAGGTCTGGGGCTTGCAGCCGCGCCACACTGATTCAAGGTGGCCTACGGAATAGAGTTTGGGCTTCTTGGCCTGGCCGCATCTGATTGGCTTCGTCGACGATAGCTCGAGCTCGAGGTGTGGGTGGTGACCCCCTCGTCCGGCCAAGATCCTCCCAGCGCACAACGTCTGCTGCCCCTCGATCGACGTCGCCCCGCCCAGAGCGTCGGCTCAGCTGCCCCTCCCTCTGCTAGCCCTCTTTCATCACGCACGCCGGGCGTTGTCATCGGGGTCTCGCATCGCTGACAGGGCATCACTGCAGATATACCAAAAGTGCCTCAGTTGCCTTGAGCGTGAACGTCGCCTGCCCTCCCGATACCGTCGCTGTCTCGTACCTCTCGGTTCCGGCAATCTTGCACGTCACGTCTGTGAAGGTCTGCTCGCCGAACGAGATATCCCCGCCTTGGTCAGCTCGCGACGTTGCGCCGGACGACGCCGTCAATCTCTTGGCCTTGAGCGTCGCGGATGTCAAGCCTGTCAGAGTGAACGGCTGGCTCGATCGGGATCCGCTTCCCGTGTAATAGTCCGAATTGTACAGCAGCACGCGCAACGGCGCGCCAGGTGCATCAAACGTCGCGTACGCAGCATAATTCGTCGTCCCAGCATCCAAGGCCGTGATGTGCTTCGCTCCCGCCATGAATGCCGTCGCGATATACTGTCCGTAGTAGGGCGAGCCCATGCTGTATCGACCCCACGCGCAGTACTGGCAGTTGCCCACCGTCCCCTGGTGGAAGTATATGCGAGAAATGTTGGTGTAGGTGGCACGAAGGATGTAATCCATGGTCCACAACGCTGCCCCGAATGTAGGCGATACCCCGGCAGCTCCTCCGCCAGATACAGAGTTCGTTTCGCCGAGGACGTACTCCTTGCCGATTGCCAGCGCGGCCGCAACGTCTGCGCTAAAACCACGCACATTCTGGGCCGTTGTCGAGTGTGTCATCAGCTTTTGGATGCTTCCTCCCGGGTAGTTGTGGTGCGCATAATGCCTCACGTACGGCCTCACCGTCGCATTCTCGGTCGCAATGAGTCCTGCCGCCCCCCACTGCGGCGGTGCGTCGTTCCAGTTGCCCGCTTGGATGATGTTCGTCCTCCCGATGGCGCTGCCGACTCGAATATTCCAGTCGTTTTGGGAAGCGCGGTCAATGACGTTACTCCAGGACCCCGAGGCGATCGGCTGCTTGTCCTTGACCCAGTCTACCGCAGCTGTCAGCTTATGGGTATCCCCCTCACAATCATGGGCTCTTACACTCCGGTTCGTTGCCAAGCTCGATTGCCAACAGGTTCTTCATCTCAGCCACGGCAACTTTTGCAGCAGCGATGGTGTTCTGGATGTTGTTCTTCGCTCGGTTCAGTCCAAGCACGACACTTCCCGGATACGTTGCAGCCAGACTCATGAACTTGGGCCCGAATGTCAAAGTCATCGGCGCGTCTGCTGCTCGGGCAACAGAGTAAACGACGTACGCCGACGTGGAAGGGTCGTATTGCGCGCGGTCTTGAGTCGTCCCTCCAATCCGAACCGGCGGCCAGACTCCTGTCAACGCCCTCCAGTTATCGAGGCACTGCATCGTGGCCGTCACGTTGGTAAGATAGGACGGCATGGTGAAGAACTCTAGCGAAACGCCAACAGGTGCCGGATCCAGGGGCGCGAACGACAGCCCTCCGGTTTTCACTTGCGCCGGAACAGCAAAATTAACCGCCACAGCGCTCTGCACTGCTGTGATCCAAAAGACCAGCATGGTTGTTATTTTCGCCATGTTCGATCTGATAAGATTGTCGTCGAGGATGATACCACCTCTTGAACGCTGCGCCTCCTGAACAGACATCCCCCCTCATAGAGGTAGCTCAGATATTTACACCCAATAATCCCTGCTATTTCTCCATTCCACAGCCAGTTTTTCGGCGTTTTAACAGCCGATGCGACTTAAGACGGGCAAATTTCGGCTGCCGTTTTCCCGCCTCTCTCCTGCCGTACACCGGCGGTTCATTGTCAAGCGATAAGTGTCGACCGTGGGTGAGAGACCTCCCCGTCTTGGCTTTTTAATATGCGGGGGGGATCCGCCCCGTTCCTTACAGGGCTGGGCGGCATATCAATGCCGCCCCTGAACCATTACCGTCATGTTGCATCTTTTGGGCCAATTCTCGCCTCCCCGGATCCTGGGCGCTGCTTTGGATCAGAGTCAATTATCACATGGGTTCTTCAGGTCACTTTTATGGGGTACGCAATTAGTGTTGCACATTGTTTAGGTCTTCTTTCAACGTGAAAGGTCTTTTCTTATTCTAGGGCTTCCCGCCTTGCAGCAGATTGGCTGGGAAGTTCAACATTCGAGAAATATAGAGGACAAAGGAAATCGACGGCTACCTGGTCAGTTGAAGGTCACAGACCTGCGTCTCCAGAGAGGAACGCCTAACACGCTTCCTGAGAGGTCCATCATCGTCATCCCGGTCCCTGGTCCGTTTCTCCCCCCTCATCCTGGACTCTTTGCTCTGGGCAGCAGTCATCACACTATCTTTCAGAGCTTGGTATCGCTTCAGAATTATTGGTGAAACCAGCAAAGCCCCAGAGCACCCATTCTTGATAGTTTCGCGATGGGCAGTACCCAAGGCCAGCTGGCTATATGAGATAGAGAACGATCCGTCAGGGGCGGTGAAGGTCTCTCCTTCTTCGGGGCGCTTGCCAAGGCAGTCCAATACAATGCCGAGGTGAACAAGGAAGTCCTTATAGAACGTGACGAGGATTCCCTCCGAGTCCCGCAACAAAGACATAATAGCCCGCATAATGGGCGCGGCATATTCATCGTTATATCTCCCCTGGAAAGCCCACTCCATCTCAAAATCGTCCATGATAGCCATGGCACGTTGAACAACTTTCTTATGCTCCTCTTTCGATAGCCAGAGACGTGCGGCACAGTACATCATCGACGCCCGGCTATAGTGAAGAGCCGTGTACGCATCATCAATGGAACTTCCCTGTGCGATTGGGCCGCTTTCGACAACGTCGACAGGTCGGTCGGTGTAAAACATCTCGGCAACGTTGAACCTCGGGGCATTAACTCCTTCGTCTTCAATCTCCCACGGGCTTGGCTTCCACCCCGCAAGCGCGCGCGAGTGATAGTGGTGCACCAGCAGATAGTTAGGGCACTCGTTCTCAGCCTCTAGGTTATTGTCCATCCCCTGGTTCCAGTTGTGATTGTTCTTGAGCCACTGGCAGTACGTGACGTGGTACCAGGTCGCGCAGCAGTTGTGGGAGGTACATTGCTCGAATGATGGGGCAGACTCTGAGACAGCTGGCACGCCAACGCGGGTTGAGCAATTGCAAAGGAAGATGCTCACGGAGTCGAGGTAGTCTCCTGTGTGGTCTGAGGTGAAGGGTTCAGTGGCGATGCGGCCGCGCACGGCGTGGTGGGGGATGGGGTAGAAGTGTTGGAGCTCGGCGAGACACATGGTGAGTTACTTGGATATGGGTCTTTTCGAACTGTTGAAACTGCGAGGAACAACACCAACGACGGTGGTACAGAGTCCACAGTATGGTACGGCGATGAAGGGTTTATATGCTGGGTTAGATTGTGTGTCTATCATTGTTTCTCCGGGGCTGTTTGAAACTGTTTGATGAACAGTCTGCGAACTATATCGATAGAGGAGGAGAGGCATGAGAAGGAACCAACAAAGGCCTTGTTTCGAGGGCTGTGACAGGCTTCGAAGGTATGGCTCGAGGACCTTCCTTTGTGTGTCACTGAGATTCCGGTGTCGGGGGCCAACAAAGAACAGCCAGACCCATCATACCGGCCTCCTGGCTCCCCATGCCCCTAGCCAAGGGCATGAACTTTCCCACAAAAGAAGAATCTTGGCACCGATAGAATCCTCGACGCTGCCCCTTCGAGAGCCGGCGTAGAATGTTCGGGAAGACGGGTTCGGATCCCAGCCCGGTGGTGTGTTCGAAGTGCCGACCCGTTCACCCATCTGCAGCACTGCATATCCCGCAGCCATTGCGAGCTCGTGGGCACCTGAGCAGATTAATCTGCTCGCTCGAACCGACGACGCTCGTTGCAATACTTCCATGTCCAGGAGGGGGCAGGTAGTTCGCCAGAGGATGCCTGAACCCGGTTTTGTCTCTATCGCCCTGGGCGCCGTGCCTCCACATTCCGCTGCTAACGCCTTCATTTCTTTCAATCCCAGACCCGCGTACAGGTGAGCTTCGTCGTGGCTTGGGTGAGAGGGATATTGCGCCAATATGGGCGGTGATGCCAAGACATGCGCTGCCGGGGAATGCACCCCAGGTTTTTCTCTGTCGCTCAGGTTTCTTGCCTTCCGGAGGGGGAATGGAGCCGAGCTGCTGCGCTGCGCTGGGTTGTCTACCCCAGATCATGTGGTAACCTTGCCGCAAGCAATCAATCAATCAATCAATTCGGGTGTGGGCCTCCGGTCGTCCATGCGTGATGTGTTCACTATGCGCCGGGAGTGGTGAGTGGTGGGCGGGGGCTTTTATCCGCTGCTGGAGCACTATTACCCGTGACCCGTGCTCGGCATCAAGTGCACTTTTGAGGGGCGGGAATGGCGGGACCGTGGGATGGGAGGTGTTAGGCCGAAGCGGGATGGGGGGGATATTGAATTTTGGTTTGAAATTTGAAATTCATGGATGGCGCGTCGTGGCATGCGGCGGGCAGATATATAAGATAGGAGGTGGTCCCGGGTGGGTTGCTGGTGGTTTTTTGCGGTTAACAAGCTCAGTTGAAATAAGATCTACTCATCTGATTTGCTCGTTGCACCGACAAGATGAAATTCAGCGCTGCTATCACGCTGTTAGTGTCGGCGGTTGTCGAGGCGCATTGTGAGCATCTCCCCTTTTTTCGTCCCAGAGGGCAGAGAGGGATTGTCGCTGGGCTAACACAAACACACAGACACATTCCCCAGCGTCGGGAGCTCGGCTGACTGGCAATATGTCCGCACGACAGCAAACTTCCAGAGCAACGGGCCGGTGACCAACGTCAACTCGGAGGACATCCGCTGCTATCAACGGACTCCTGGAGCAGGCGCCAATGGTGTTCTCAACGTGACAGCCGGCCAGGCACTGCCATACAACGCCAAGGCGTCTATTTCACACCCTGGGCCGATGGCCTTCTATATTGCCCAGGTTCCTCAGGGCGAGTCGGCGAAGACTTGGGACGGCAAGGGCAAGGTGTGGTCCAAGATTTATCAGGATCAGCCCAAGCTGGGCGGCGGCATGACGTGGCCGACTCAAGGTTTGTCTCTCGTCCTATTACACAGTTATCTCACTCAGTGGCTAACACAACAACACAGGCGCAAGATCCGTCAGCGTCACAATCCCCAAGTGCCTCAAGGACGGCGACTACCTGCTGCGTGCCGAACACATTGGCTTGCATTCTGCCGGCAGCGCAGGAGGCGCCCAGTTCTACATCTCGTGCGCGCAGATCACGGTTAGCGGTGGCACAGGGACGTACAGCCCAAAGAACTTGGTTTCGTTCCCGGGCGCTTACACGGCATCGGACCCTGGTATCATGATCAACATTTACTATCCCGTCCCGACGAGCTATAAGCCGCCCGGACCGGCTGCTGAGACTTGCTAGTGGTTGCTAGGTGGTTGGTTTGGCTGGGGTTGAATCATAGCTAAGAAATTACAAGCATTATTTACTGAATAAGAGTTGAGACACAAGTCTGAATCTACGCATGTCCGAAGTCTGAGAGCTGAACTGTGTTTGTGGTGAACTCTAAGCTTATTCCGAAGAACTACTTCGCCTTCTAACGGACTAGAAGCTTGGTGTAAAAGCCTTACTTCACCTTGCAAATACAACGAGACGCTCTACCAGAATGAAATACTTGAAGTGAAAGGTTTGCACTTGGAGATATGTAGCGCATACAACCCAAGTGAAAAAGATACAATAACTTTCAACTTTCATCCAAGGCTCCCCAGCACAAAGAGAAACCCTCAACATGAAAGAGCCAATTACTCAGGACAAGCAATTGTTTGTATTTTTTGAATGAAGAACTCAAAAAAATTCTTTATCCCCGCATTCAACGGCATTCAGCCCCCAAAGACTCGACAACAAAGCCCAAACAATACCATTCTCCATACCCCTCTCAACAACGAATTGTCCTCCCTCTCCCTCAAAGAACCCCCACAATGAGCCATAACCTCCCATCCTCCCCTCCACCAACCCCATCAGCTATTTAAACTCTCCTTCTCTCTCCTCAACTCCAACTTCCTTTCCTCATCCTCACCCACATCCACACATCCACCCCTCAACTCAACAATCTAGAGCCTCACCACCACTTCAAACCACCAAACCCACAATCAGAAGTCTCCCGGTGAGCTCTAGC
>Ga0247780_1000673_pt1 | contig 29380 bp, 31 predicted proteins | sample UWRJL079202R5_FD_179927 | JGI IMG/M metagenome (GOLD analysis project Ga0247780, IMG submission 179927) | Plant litter microbial communities from Arlington Agricultural Research Station in Wisconsin, United States - UWRJ-L079-202R-5 | ecosystem: Environmental > Terrestrial > Plant litter >... | reverse complement strand
GAATGCTCCACCGGGATACAAGCACTACACACAAGGGCCCACTGGAGATCAGGTCTCGGTGACGCGAATCCCGCCAAAGATTACCTCGACGAAGCCCTGAGGCACATCAGAGGGGGACATTGGGTGGAAGGATAGCTTGGGGATGGTGGTAATGGATTTCGAGCTGTTGGGAATGGAACAGGTAGCTTTTCTGGGATACTTGCAGCAACCTATCGAGTATTCCTAATGAATCACTGTTAGAACACTTCCCTCGCGCCGTGACATTATCCTGATTCTTGTTGCTGCTCGTGATGCTATCTGCCGGGCGACATGAACCCAATGCCTTTGTGCCTCTAGCGACGGGCTGGGGGACGGTAGTAGCCCTATCCTATTTCTTCAGATGTGTTTGGGGCTAGCCTAGCAGTTGCTGAGACACGCATTCGGGCACTGGCTTCATCCGTGACTACATTCAGGCTGGAGCTGCTGGAGGAGGGTGGCGAGTTCACAGCCTCATTTTCTCATGCCAAAAGGCGGACATCTTCCTCCGGCTTTCGCCCACACATTACCTTACAGGAGCTTCATATCTGGTGTCGATACGATATTCGCGCTTGCATCAGGCGACTCAGTCAATTGCGCCTGCAATGCCCAGGCATGGTGGTCAGGCGAAGCGATACAAAAGGAAGGAACCCCTTGCCCCTGCCTCCATTGTTGATGCTGGGTTCTTGGCGCCAAGACCTCAGCGCTCTGTGGCCCAAGCTCCATCACCCATCCCTTGGACCGCAGCCCTGGACGTCATCCCGCCTCAGCTGAGAGCTTCCCCTCCATCATCGTTCAATCGACCATTCCCAACTCCGTGACAATCAGCTCACACAATATCATCTGTATCGGGGTTTCTGATTGAGCCAATTCTCCCAACTGCGACCATAGATCCATCAATTGGTCATCTGCAACAAAGCAACTACGCACCGTCTGGCCTCGCCGTGTTCCGTTTCTAGGCCACGACCCACTGCACCCGTTGCACCGTTCTCACGCCGTTCAAAATGGCTTTCATTCACGCGTACAATATCGCAACCAGCCTGGTCGGCTTTTCGCAGAAGCAGGTCGACCGCGTGGTCCCTCCCGAGCGCCGGCAAAAGGCTTACACCATCACCTGGGACTTTGCCAGCGAATCCCCGCTCATTTTTGTAAGGAGGCGCGATTGCCCAATTTCAGGTTCCATTTACAGGGCCTTCCCCCCAATTTACAGGCCCTGTTATTAGCGTCACAGGCTAACATGCGGGATGCATTAGGCCTTCGCTGCCCTGCTGCTAGTCTTCTCTCTCATCCCGCTTCTTCTCTTCGCCTCGTTTGTCGGAACCGTCTTCCTCTTCGCCTTTGGTACGGCCCTGATCTTCACGCTGTTCTGGATTGGCGTCGCCTTGGTCATCCTAACGCCGACTCTCTGCGTCACCTTCGCTCTCGCTACGGGCTTCTGGGTCTGGGCAGTGACGAGCTTCGCTATTGCCCGCTGGGTGTACGAACGCTTTTCTCAAGGGAGCGGCGAAACACAGAAGCTGCAGCCCTACCATGCTAGTAACGCTTCCAACGGCAACGGGACGAAGGTAGAGGACATCGCAGATGAAAAGACGCAGCTGAGCGGCAAGGACTGCTAGGGACAGCCTGGCAGGAAGGAGCTGAAGAATGAAGAAATGAGCGAGAAAGATAAGGTCCTCTTCTCGCAAGATGGCCAACCGTCCTATTTTGCTAGCAGCTCAACACGCCTAGCGGAGCGCGAGGCGAAGGTTTCCTTTGTTCCGGAGGGGAAGAAGCCGGAAGGCAGCAAGGCTGCCGGAGCAGAGTGGCCGTAGCAACAGCCCTCGAGTACCGACCTAGTGGGGCATGAGGATGGCGTGGAAGACGAAGAGGTGGTGTCCAATACAGAATCTGTACCGATATTCTTGAGTACAGACCTAGTGGGGGATGAGGATGGCGCGGAAGACGAAGAGGTGGTATCCAGTACAGAATCTGTGATATCCCTGAGGACATACCTATTTTCGCTTGAGCATGGCGCGGAAGACGAAGAGGTGGTGCCCGGAGCGGAGTTTATACCGATATCCCCAAGTTCAGACCCAGTGGGGGATGAGGATGGTGCGGAAGACGAAGAGGTGGCGACCAGTACGGAACTCGTACTGTTTCTCGAGAAACTGATAAAAATGGACTTTGGTGAGGTGAAGTTCAGTATGGATCCTTTTCCTTTTCTCCAGAAACTGCTCAGCGACAGCATTGCCAAGATTTCTAGCGGCGGGGCGGACCCGGAACTGGAGGCGTATCTCAAGGAGCGCCGTAAAGACAGGAACCATGAGCTTACTTACGCGCAGAAAGTCTCCATCATGAAGATATTGAGTGATATTCAGAAGGCACAACACCAGCTTTGGCTCGCGAGCGAAGGCGCCTTCGGAGTGGAGGACAAGTCTCAGAACGACAACAGCGCATGACAAATACATAGAGCCCTCCTTGTATTTGAGCGGATTTCAGATATCCACAGAGAATTAGCGTTCTCTTAGCGAATTCACTTGACCTTTTCTTGAGGGCATCGTCCTGGGTTGTTTGTCAGCATTGCAGTTATAGCCTCCCACGAGCGAGCACACGGGAAGCACTGCACGGCTCGCAATGCAATCTTTTCTTTACCAAGTCTCGTCCGTCTATCCGTCGAGAGTACAGCAGTAGTTTACACATTGCCATCCCTTCGATCGATCTTCTATTTCGAAGGTCCACTCATCATGCGTTTGTCTTCGCCCCCCGCCGATGGCCACGGGTGCTAAAGAGCCTCGCCAACTCCTGCCCGACGCCAAGCCGAGACCCACGGATTGCATCCCACCCCTCCAAATCTCACGCTGCAACCCCTCACCATCAAACAACCTCAAGGCATCGCACGAAAATAACTTGACCAAAGAAAGAACACCATCAATCCGATGCTTCCCATATCTGTTTATGCGCTGCTGCTGCTGCTGCTGCTGCTGCTGTAATCCCGGCTCTAATCTCCATGATCGGCCAATCCTCTTCAGCCCCACGGCACAACAACCAACCGACAACCAGACATTCCATCTCCAAAGCAACAACCACGATGACTTGATCTAATAAGAGAACATAAAAGAGAGAGAAAAAAAGCCGTATAGCTCACAGCGTATTGCTTGTCCCAGTCCATATCTCCCCGAAACACCGTCCCGAATGGTCATGAAAACAAGCGCGCAAGGGAGGCACTTTTTCGTCCCGTTACCCCGTAAAACCATATGCAAATGGCCGTCCTTCGTATTCCTACAGTACACAATAAACCTCGCTCTATTCACCTCCCCTAATGCAATCAACGACTCGGCGGTTCATGATCTTGTCAGGAACGGAAACCACCCGTTTGCAGTAATACTCTGTTCTGGACGGAAGGACGTGGATATCCCGTCGACAGTCGATGTAGACTTGTTGTAATTATTCCATCTCGCCGTCAGCGATGGCAAGTCGCTGCTTGGTAGTCTTGGCTTTCTTGCCGCCGGCAATCTTCTTGCGTTTTCCTCCACGCACGTCAGCCGGGTCGACAGTTGGCGTGGCGGTGCCAGAGGCCTGCTTATCATCAAAATTGCCCTCGCCTGTGAGATCCTCTGTTAGCCTCGACCTGTCAAATGTAGAAAACGCCGTGTACATACCCTCATGATACATCTCATCCAGACTGACGGCGGCGCCGTCGCCGGCTCGCTTTCGTTTGCCACCGCCCCGTTTCTTTTGGATTTTGTCGAACTCCCCACTTTCCAAAAGCTCTTTCTCGCGTCTTTCGATGAGCTCTGCCTGCTCGTCGTCCGCCAGCCACATTGCAATATCGCGATTGCGATTTTCGGGCGCCCGACGACCGGAGAAATCGACACCACCTGCACCGCCCGAGGAGCCACCAGTAATAACGACACGTTGGACTTCCTCCTTCTGCATGGCGCGCTTCCGGATGCGTTCCTCGATGGTTCCCCTGGTGATGAGACGATACACAGTAACCTGTTTGGTTTGACCAAGACGGTGAGCACGATCCATGGCTTGCGAATCGATGGTCGGGTTCCAATCCGAATCGTAGAAGATAACAGTATCAGCACTCGTGAGGTTGATACCAAGACCACCGGCGCGCGTCGACAGAAGGAAAATGAAGATCTCTGGGCGAGTTTGGAAATCTGCCACAGTATCGCGTCTGTCTTCCAACTTCGTCGAACCATCCAAGCGGCAGTACTTGTAGTTGCGGTACGTAAGATATTCCTCCATTAAGTCGATCATGCGCGTCATCTGGAAGTAGAGCAGCACACGGTGACCGCCCTCCTTCAACTGCCGAAGAAGTTCGTCGAGCTTCGCAAGCTTTCCAGAGTCGGTGACGAATCTGCGCATCGACGGGACAGTGATGTTGGTGAACCGTCGTTTCTCGTTGTCCGGCGCGGGCAGTAAAGGCGGGGGCGGGAAACGCTCAAGAGGTATCTTTTGGGTAACCAGAGCCTTCTCCTCGGGAATTGTAGGTCCGTAAAGGGCCTTGCGCATCGAGCTGTTGAACATGATATCCTCGCGCTCGATGACGGAGCCCCGACTGTTGCAGAAGACTTCGACCGGAGGAGCCGAGGCTCGTCGGGTACCAGCTTGCTCCAATCTTGAGAGGCCGAGGTCATCGTATGTAAACCTGGCGACGTTCATCAGATTACCCAGAACACCCTGCTTGGTGACATTAGCGAGGGGCTTTCGATCCTTCCTGTCCTTGATCTGGAACAGGGCGTGTGACGGCGTCCAATTCTCGTCTTCTGGGTCGCTGTACAAAACATTCATTGCGCCAAGTCGTTGTTTCTTGGCAGTGAGATCAACAGCACGGGAGAAAAGATCCTTGTGTCCTGCATTGTAAACCTCCTGCGGGCTGGTGTCGGCAAACCTGAGCCAAGAGAAGTTGTCTGCCCCTGTCGTACTCTCGCGGATGTTGTCCGGGGTCCATATGTTCATCATGTGGCTCAGGTACTTGTTTCGGAAGCCGGCGGTGAGGTTATCGGCACCGGCTTTCTGAAGCCTTCCACCGTCGCGCCAGACAAGCTTAGGTAGATCGTAGTTGATCAAGCTGCGGGTCGAATAGCCGACGGTGACGTTCTGGCCCTCCCGGATGAACGACGCAGTCTCGGCAAAGAAGCCACAGGAGAACGGCGATGCGGTGTCCGCACGCTCAAACAAATCAGGATGGTTGCAAACTTTGCGAAACTGCATGACGAGGTTCATGAGACTAGCAGAATCGTCGTCACCGATGGTCGCCTTCTCGATCAAATCCATGATGCTGATCTGGTTGCGGAGGTTGGCGTACAGGGCGCGCTGGCGGTACGTCAGATTGCAGAAGATATCAAGCTCAATCTTGTCACCGAGCTCCTTCTGGACATGCTTCTTGACACGACGGAGCATGAATGGCTTCAAGATCATGTGCAGACGTTTGAGCTGGTCCTCGTTCAGCTTTGTGTTGCTCTGCGCGTGCGACTCGATGTCTTTGGAGAACCACTCGCTGAACTCGTCGTGCGAGTCGAAAAGAGAGGGCATGATGAAATGAAGAAGAGCCCAGAGTTCTTGCATGTTGTTCTGAATGGGAGTACCCGTCAGAAGCAGACGGTTGCGGCAGTGGAAGCCCAGAAGGCACTTCCAGCGGGAACTTTGGGAGCTCTTGATGGCCTGCGCCTCGTCCAGAATCATGTATTGCCATTTCATCTTTTGGAAATACGCGACATCAGAGACGACCAGTTGGTAGGACGTAATCATGACATGGAACGGGGCATCCTTCTTGTAAGTGGTGTGCTTCCGGTCCCAGAACTTTCGCAGGACCTTTCGGTCGCCCGCCGTACCCCAGTACGGGAGTACTTTGAACTCTGGGACGAACTTCGCAATTTCCTGCTGCCAGTTGTGCAACGTCGAGGCTGGGGCGACAACGAGGAAAGGTCCCCAGATATCGTACTTCTCAGCGAGATATGCCATGACAGAGATGGACTGGACAGTCTTGCCAAGACCCATCTCGTCGGCGAGAATACCGTTGATGCCTTGTTCGTACAGGTTGACGAGCCAGTTGAGACCCTTGAGCTGGTACTCCTTGAGTTGGCAGTTGAGCAACTTGGGTTGTTCGATCTCGACATCGCCCATGCCAGTGGGGTTCTGGAAGTTCATCTCTCCATCCTCGTCCATGTTGTTCTCGTCTTTGTTGAACTCTCTCGCCTTCCTTTGTGCCTCGGCGATAGCATTTTGGGCATTCGCCATCGCGGCTGCACGAAGGGTGGATTCGTCCTCGGCATCGAAATCGAGGTTTTCGAAATTGGTGACCTTACCACCGACGGGGCCGGTAGGTTCTTCGACGTCGAGACCATGCTCAGGAGCCTTGTTGCCGTCCTTTCCGATCTCGTCGGGGTGATCGGTGCTCCGCTCCACCTCGTTCGTCTTGATCTTCTTGCCGATGAAGTGAGAGTATAGCTCGGTTTGCGAGATGAGGAAGTTGAGCTTCCTCTTCTGCCGGGCGGCTTCACGGTCGGCTTCCTCCTTCCGGGCGTTCTCAAGCTCCTGCTTTTCGGCAGCCTTCCGCAGGTCACGCTCTTCACGTTCGTTGCGTTTCCAGAAACCCATCATGTCACGCATGACGCGCTTGGCACGGGCCTGAAGATCCTTGGTGCCCTTGTTGGTGCGGAGCTGCCATCGTTTCGCCTCTTTGGATGCGAGGATGGCCGTCTTTTTGAGATTGGATGCCTTGGTGGAATAGGAATCAGTCGCCAGGCGGAAGACCTTGTTGACATCTTTTCTCGCGAGATCTCGCCAGATCTGGTCGTAGATTTGGTTGAAGCCCTTGGACTGGAACTTCAACTCCAGTGGGTCCTTGGGCTCCTCCACGACCTTCTCCTTCTCCTTGGATTCCTTAGGTTCCTTATTCTCCTTGTCCTTATCGCCGTCGTCTCGGGGAACCTTGGTCTTGGTGAGCTTGATGCGGATCTTGGAGGTTTCCTCCCTGCTCGGTAGCTCCTCGCCCGCATCCAGGGCCGCCTGGGCAGCCTCGGCTGAGTCTTTCTCCGCTTGCTTCTGCTCCTTGGATTTCTTGAGTCTACTCCCAGTCCGGCCCTTGCCCTTGCCCTTCCCAGTTTCCAAGCTGTCGGTCTGAAAGGTGGACATGACCCCACCTTCGAGGTTGGGTTCAAGGGAGCTGAGGTTTCGCGCGGGGCCTTTATGACCTCTCTGTAGAATAAGCTTCGTTTGCTGGACCTTCTTGTTGGCACGTTCAGCCTCTCTCATATATTTCAGCCTTTCAGCTTCGTCTTGAGCTGCAGATGCCCGAGCCAGGGCAGCAGCCTTCTGCTCCATGGTGGTGGCCATGGACTTCTCTCGGCGTCTCTTACGCTGCATGTCCTTCTTGCGCTCCTTCTCGGCGAAGAGCTCACGCTCTCGGACCTCTTGCAGGGCTTCTTCATAGTTCAAGTCGTCGTACCGCCTCTTTCCGAGGTCAGAATGCACCTTAAGCTTCTTGGACTCGGCATCGGTGTAATCGCCCCGCCTCGCGTGGCGCAGGCCAAGATCGCGATTGTTCATATCAAGACGACGGCGTTTGGCACGCTCCTGCCAGTCCATAGCCTCGTTGGCGTAGTCTTCATCATCGACATCCTCGGCATCGAACTGGTCCATCAACTCGCGGATCTTTTTCTCCTTGTCGGCTGAGAAAGTTTTTTGCTTTGGGTGGCCGTTGACTTGGCGCTTGACTGGGACGCGCATCGTTGTCGATGGCGGTGTCTCGTGCTTGGACGAAGCCCGACGCGACGATGGCTTGGGGGTTGACTCTGAGTTCCTGATGTCCGAGACACGCGACTTTGTAGTCTTGCGGGGTTGTTTCTTTTCCCTCTCCACCTTGTCCAACTTCTCGGGATGATCGGGCTTCTCGACTTTGATGGGCGTGTCGTCAATCATGGGCGAGGTCGGTCGTGGTTTGGAGACAGGTTCCGAGCTCGAGAGAATATTTGAGAATGACATGACGCCAGCGGCGCGGCTTGGAGTCTGTTTTAGATAGAGTTAGGGAAAAGAAATAAACGTGTCGAGGGAGGGGGTGCCTTACACTCGCAGTAGCCACGCCTTTGGATGAGGGTGCCGGTGACTCGGTCCGCGCCAGGGCTGGCAGTGCAGCCGACGACGCACCATTCGTGCTTGGGCTCGGAATGGGCGCGTGTCGTATGCTCGGTGAAGCCATCTTGTGAGGTCTCGCCGATGGGCTGATGGAGCCTGCAGCCGGCGCAGGGTGTGAGTGGGAAACAGGGCTTCGCGGAGGGAAGCTCGATGCCACGGGTGATGCGTAGCTTCCGTTGTAGTACTCGGTGGTGGACTGCGGATAAGCGTAGGGATCACGGGGCTAAAGGTGGCGTGGAAAATTCGTGTCAGTCAACTTGGCAGGCTAGGAATGAATTGGTGTTTCGAGTGGGAAAAAGGCGCGCAGGTTGGTCTGCGGAAGGGAAAATTTGGGGGGCATTGAATTGGCAGCGACCCGCCGCGGACCAAACAGGAGTTGGAGTTTGATGATGGAAAATTGATGGGTCGTGACGAGGCGAGGGCGGTGGGAAAAAAGAAACCTTGGGAATGCTAGGGATTTGGGATTGGGAATTGGTGCTAATTGGCGCCGGGCGTGCCCAAAGCTCCTTCGCCATTTCTTGCTCACGTACCTTTGGTGTCGAGGCCTGCGTCGCCGCACGCCAAGAGCCTGTATCAGAAACCCTCCGCTCACGCTCTTTCTTGGTGGTCGCGTCGGCAGTCGGGTCGTAAAAGCTGCTGCTGCTCGTGGCTACGCTCGACTTTTCGCGCGTGGGCTCGCGATCACGAAGGTCGGTTCCGTAGTAAACCGGAGGTGCGTGCAACGGCGATCGCGGCGGATGTTGCAGGTTTGACGAGCTGGCAGCCTGGCCTGCTGCGATCGAAGTGGTTGCTGACGGTGCGAGCGGCGGTGGAGCTTGCAGTGACGGCGGCAATGAGGGTCCGGGTGCTGACATGAAGGGATTGTTAAGGATCGATCGCGGGCCGGATGGCTCCCTACCGCTGGCGTTGGATGATGGCGGTGAGGCGGAGTACGCGACTGGATGATGGAGCGCAGACTGGGTTGGTGATCGCAGACTGAACGATGGCGGGTGCGCCCGTGGAGGTGCTGGTCCTCCTGATTGTGCTGATGGGGCCTTTTGGGGGGCCGAGCTGACGGGGTTCAGAATGTCGCGTAGGCCTCCCCGCGGAGCTCTATCCTCGTTCGACGCCCCATTGCTCCCATCCCCATCGAAATGAGGCGGTCGCTGCAGCACGGGTGTCGAGAAGTGGTCCATGATGCCGCAGCTCCCCCGAGACCCAATTCCGTGATGTTCTGCAGTTTACAGATTATGTGTGCCCCATCGAGAGTCAAGCGGCGTGTCGCACGTTGGAATCAAGGCACGGAACGATTCTACTCAATCTAGATGTACCGCGATGCGCGGGATGCGGGACCCGTCCTGTTTGCTAAACCAACACAGAGAAGCTGTTGTTGTGGGGAGCCAGGCAGGCTGCCGGAGAAGAATTCGTCAGAGGTTGGCGAAAAGATGGCGCGGCGTCTGCACCCGAACGCGCAGCGAGAGGGCGGTGGGTCGGAGGCGACGGCGGTGTTTGAGGCTATCGCAGGAAATGCGATGAAATGGCGCGAGTTGTGCGCGAGAGCTCGTCTAGGGCGGGCAGGTGGTGTTGTTGGCGGACAAAATGCGGCTACCGTGCTGTCGCGGCACTGGCACGGCAGAAGCGATCACCGGAAATGGGCAATCACTGGGAAATGGGCGGCGCCTCGGGATGTTTGGGCCGCAGCGACGTTGACGACGGTCAAGTGGTGTTGATGGATGCGATGATGGGAAGGGGTGATGGAGATGGAGTTGGATGGAAATCCATGGGACGGGGCGTGATTGCCAGGACTGGACCGGTCTACTCGATTTGGCCACATCTGCAAAGCTGCGTTGTGCGGTGCAGACTCTTTTCCCCCCAAAATGCCCCTTTGACACCCGCTTCTTCTCACCTCTCGCGAGCGAAGGTGATCCATCCAGCAACAGTCCACGCATCCCGATCCAGCAAAGTTAGGACCAGTTCCCGCACGTCAGCCCGCTATCGCCACACCACCCCCTTGTTAGCTGCCTCGCTTCCCAGGTCCCTCAGGTCTCTCCCCAGGCACCCTAAATGGGCAATCGCCTCAGATCTCATCGCCCAAAGCGAATGACGGGCAGCCGAACGCCCTCAGCTGATTGAATGATTGAAGATCAAGTCTTGCGGGTGCATCGATGTCATGCTGCGGTTTACGATAAAAGAAAGCGCAGAAAACGGACGGACGGAAATGGCGCGAACCTTCGGACTCAACGACGGACTTGACAACCAACGTCACGGCGCGATAACCACCTGGCGGGTCTCCGTTCTCGCCATGCAGCTCCTTGATTGACTTCTTATTCAGGGTCCTTGGCGGTGACGAGCCGCCCAAAGGAAACACCAGAACGTCGCCAACACCAGCCCGACCAAAGCGAATAAACAGGCACTATAGCACCTCCAATTCTCAACCACGGAACCGTCTCCTCGCCATATCTCCCTAGCCATGTTCCGACCAGCAACCCGTCCCCCATCACTCCCGGGCAAAGCCAAAGACATTCCCCGACGCACCCCAGATTCCCCCATTCCCAGATCCGCTCTGGAGGTTTTGCCCCCATCTCGATTCTCCATTCCACTAACAACTCTAATCGCACCCCTCCCCGGCCTCGTCAGGAAAGCCACCCTCAGCCCTGGTGCCAAATACCCGCTGGGGCTGCACCCTGGTACGTGCTTTCAAGCAAAAGACGGGGCCCTGGTCGCCAACCGGAACGATGGCAAGCCACGCTTTCCATCCACTCTTTTTCCCCCCAAACCGCCAGCGACGAAAAACCCCCAGAAGCCGCAGGAGGCAAAAGCGCGAGATCCCAGACCTGTGGCCCTCCGCTGCGGCATCTGCCATTCCTCCTCGTCTCCTCGTCCTCGCCCACTCCACCTTCTTGTGCCATTGGGGGGAAACCCACTCTTGAGATGCCGCCCAGCCTCCCCATGAACCATGGAAAGAAGCCAAAATATTCCCGCTTTCTCCCCCTTCCCGCGCTCCCCGCTCCCATTTAGCAACGGGCTGTCACATTTTCCATCGTGAAGCAAACAAAGCCCATTGTCGACACCTGCCATGGCCCGAGTTATTATCATGCTCCGGAATCGAGCCCGCCCGTAGATAAATCCCAGTACACTATCCGCGTCGGGCACAAAACGCCCAGCCCGTTTTCGACATTCGCAGCAATTTCTGGAATGGCCTCATTGTTGTCCCCACATTTCGTCCTCGGGAGTTGCACGGGACCAAAAAATCGGGCAGCGGGGTTGCATCGCGCAAAACCATCTCACACAACGATTGTGCCTGTGCGACTGTGGCAAATTTCCACTGACCAGACCACTCCTCGCAAGTAGAACCTGATATTCTCATTACTCAAGTATCTAGATGCGTCTAAAGAATGGAGTGAGCGCAACAAAAGCAGAGGTAATCAAGTCTATCGCTTCAAGAAGCCTCCTCGCCGCCCATTCATGGGTCCGAGGACCGACGAATGCGCATTCGGCCTCCACTTTGGGGTCCTTTCGTCCCAGCGCCCCTCGCCGGGCCGCCGCAGTGCGATGTTTGCTCTGCGGTGCCTCTTTTGGTAGCCACCCTTCTTCGTGGCGAATGGCCTCTAACCCGAGCTAGCTTTGCTGCGACCTCATCAAGTCATTCTAAGTGCACACTGCAAACTCCATAATCTCATCCCGTTCAAACTGCGCCTGCGGCAAGCATCTTCTTGCGCAGGTAGTTCTTGTAGTCTGAGATGGTACCATCCCACGGCTTGATGGTCTTGTTCTCGCACACGAGAATCTGCTTAGCAATCTTGTCCAAAAGTCTGCGTTTTTTGTTAGTACCGGCTTTCACAAAAGTGGTGCGTTAGGGGTCAGCGTACCTGAAGTCGTGGGAGACGACGATAACACCTCCGCTGAAGGCGTTGATTGCATCCGCCAAACTGTCAATGGTAGGAATATCGAGACCATTGGTAGGCTCATCAAGCAGCAACATATTAGGGCTCTCAATAGCCAGGAGGGCGAAAACAATACGACTCTTCTGGCCGTCAGAGAGGGTGCCGATCAACGACGTCTGCGACTCGCCAGTCAAACCGTAACGTCCAAGCTGCTGTCTCCAGTACTGGTAATCTTGCGATTTGCTAGAGTACTTATCGCGCACGAAATCCAGGGCCGACTTGGTCAGATCCAGCTGCTCGGCGGAGTGCTGCGAGTACAGACCAAGCTTCAAGTGAGTGTGCTTGGCAACAGTGCCCTGGGTGGGGGACAGCTTTCCGGTCATGAGGCGGAGGAGAGTCGACTTGCCCACACCGTTGGGTCCAACAAGAGCAGTTCGGGAGTCCATGTCGAAGCCGAGGTCGATGTGGCGGTAAAGATCATCCTTAGGGGAACCAGAGTAAGAGAACGTAACGTCGTCGAAAGCCAGGACCGGAGGGGGCAGCTTCTCGACATCGGCGAAGCGGAAAGTGAACACCCTGTCCGTGTGCACGGGCTGGATGAAGCCATCGGCCTCCATCTTGTCCAAAATCTTTTGGCGAGACTTTGCCTGCCTGACCAAGTTGGCGTAGGTACCGGCGCTGGCAATGAACTTCTTGATGTGCACGATTTCATCCTGTTGCTTCTGGTACGCCTTCATCTGGTTCGTCTCCTGCTCAGCACGGGTCTTGGCATACGTGTCGTAGTTACCACCATAGTAGATGAGCTTCTTGTCCCTCATGTCGATCATGTTGGTGCAGACGCCGTTGAGAAAATCCATGGAGTGGGAAACAAGAACAAGGGTACGATCCCACTTCTTCATGTACTCCTCCAACCACACGCAGGCCTCGAGATCCAAATGGGCTGTGGGGTCATCGAGGAGGAGGAGGGTCGGCCTGACGAACAGGGCCTTGGCGAGAGCGACACGCATTCTCCAACCACCGGACATGTCCTTGGTCTTCTTGTGGATTGTGAACTTGTTGAAACCGAGACCGGTAAGAATGAGCGAGGCACGGGTGGCAAAGGTCGAGGGGTCCATTCCCTCCATATGCTAGTGATGTGTTAGCAAACAGTCGCAGCGATGTTGTAGCGGATATGCGACTTACCTCGTAAAGATCCATAAGCACTGGGGACTCGGGGCCTTCGTCCTCAAGCAGCTTCTCGGCGAGCGCATCAAGACGCTCCATCTCGTTCTCGGCCTCCTTGAGAACCCATTCAAGGGCTCCAAGGTCTGAGGGAGGCGCACCCTCGTTGAGCAGATAGATATCGACGTGCTCGGGAATGGGGTACTCGCGCTTGGCGATGGCCTTGAGGAGGGTACTCTTTCCGCAGCCGTTTTCGCCCAACAGACCGTATCGCCGGCCCGACGTCAACTCGAGAGTGGAGTCGGCGATCAAAACCTTACCGTGGAACACCAGACTGGTGCTGGTGATCTTGACGTCCTTGCTGGCGGACAGCGAGGCGAGGACACCGGTGGTAACGCGATCGGAGAGACCGTGCTTGTCCATCTGCTCGGCCAAGCGCTTGACCTCGTCGGCCTTGTCAGCCGAAGTGGCAGGCTCGTCAGAGACGACGGGGTTGCCAAAGGCATCGAGCTCAGGCTCATCGCCGTTAACCGATGCGGCATTGCTGGCGCTCTGGGAGCCGGCCTTGGATCGGCCGGCGACCGTCTTCTTCCCCTCGGCGGCGCGCTTGGCCATGCGCTTTTCCTTGGATGAGGACGGCGGCATGATGGCGGTTGGTTGATCGAACTTCGTCAGAAAAAAAGTGTTGGGAGATGTTTCTGAGATGTCCAAAATGAGTGTGGACGGTCGGATCGGGCTTCTCTTTGTCTACGACCCTTGTGAATGACCGGAGAAAGGCAAGAAAGAGGTGAGGGTGTTGGCGGCTGCGCCTTTGGTGGGTTGAATCGAGAAGGTGGGGGAATTCGAGTCAAAGTCGCCTTTGGTGGGGCTCGGAATTTCGAAAATTTCAGATAACCGATAAGTTGTGTCAGGCATCAAGGCAGCAACATCAGACGGCTGCCTCTGCAGCTCTGCCATTGCTGAGTGCAGCGGTCAACCGTGTTCTCCCGGCAGCGCAGAGAAACTCAATTTTTGGCTTTTTCCTTCCCAGATTCGCTTTCCGGAATCAGGAGATCCTGGGACTTTGCGCCTTGCCCCCCTTGCCTCGGGCGACAACCCCGCGTCTCGCCCATTCCATGTTGGGCATCGTCGCGCTAATTGACGTCACAACAAGACAGGGGCTTAGTCAGGGGCTTGCCCACAGTTGTTAGTGTGCTATTGCAAGCCTCCAAATGTTGCATATCTTACAGATAACAGAGCATCTTGCTCGATTCCTCTCTAATCAACGCACACCCAATTCCTTGCCAAACCAGGGCACGAGATGAATGCGCTTTGTGAATTTTGTTGCATCTTTGCCTCGCCCCTTGTTTTGTCCCTTGTTTTGTCCCTCAAAGCACCTGCTGTTGAGAAAGACATGGCTCATCATGCCACAGAGACGGCACCTGTTTCTGAGCACGCCCAATCTCAGGCCAATGGTGTGTTTGCTATTGCTTCAGATATGACCAAAGTTTGTTGCATCTTGTTTATTGCATGAGATTAAACTTTGAGCCACAAGGTTTCCCGTGCGTTCCTAGTTTCTGAAGTCTAGAAGAGCTCCCTGGAGTGACAATTATCGGGTGTGTCACAGCGGACGCACAAAGAAAGCAGGGCGGCGAGAAGACCATGATCATAGGTTGCTATACATGGCTACGTATGGCTGGTTTCGGCCAGGTGGCAGTGAATGTATTCAATTTCCTGGTGATGTCATGTCTTCAGGGACAGGACCTGGAAATCACCGAGGAATTGATAATGTATTTGAAAATAATTCCTGGATAATGGCTGGGTCGAGCAGTGACTGAAAACGGTTTCGAAATGCCAGGGCTGTGAATGTCCAGCGTATTTTGAGAAACATCCCTAAGGCGAAATGGGGTAAACAGATAGCAACTCCCTCCAAATAAACCAACCCAATACGTTCATCCCCAGAAAGGGGACCAAACTGTTTGAGTAGAGCGGCAACAGGACAGTAAACATCACCCCACCGACAAGGGGAATATGAAAACTAGGAATAGTCGCAAACATTTTTAAAGTCATAGAACTATCTGGCATGATCTCCCCAACTTGAAGTCGCGTGAAACCACCTAATGGAGGCGGTCTGGAGACCGCTTTGTTCTCCAGCCTCGAGTGCCTCGTTCTCTCACGAACCGTGGCTTTGCGTCCAAGAGCTAAGAAGCTCTGTCTTTTGACAAAAGACAGTGTGTGTGGTTCTTTCCTCTCCCTTTTGCCTGGATCATCCTGGGCCGAACCAACTATTTCTGTTAGGAATGCGTTAGAAAGGGTTTAGTACGATGTTGACGACTTTAGCCATGAACTAGATCCGCCGTTGCGTCCGAAGGAGGGAATTTCCCTATTATATTCATATTTGAATGCCCTGTTCGTATGTGTCGGAGAAGCCCTCTATCTCATTGTGATTTTGTCAACACCAAATAAACGGAGTGGTAAGCACACCTAGAGGCATCCTTTCTGGATCGTACTGGCGCTGTTGTGCCCCGAGATATTCTCATTGATGGGTATCGCGAAGCCAGCTCAAATCGGTAAGAGAGTCGATGAGAACCATATCTAGCCCATCTGCTTGGTCTCGCTTTGCCCTGTGACAAGTGGCTGCAGGGCAAATCCGTCAAGACCGCAAGGTATTCGTTGATCTGATGTTGTTGGGCGGCGCGCTGAGCACTGCAAACCAGCTTCCCCCTGGATGAATCACTTCCTTCTTTTCAGCTGCGTCCCGTCGTTCTGCGTATGGTTCGTAGTGGATGGTCTAGAATTGTCTTTCCATCTGTTGATAAAAAGGATGCCAATTTCGTCAAACCCCTGTAGCTTGCCCGGGCAGCGGGCATTTGGCGTTGTTCGAGTAGGTCACTTCTGTGTACCTACCTGGCAACGTAGGCATCAACATCGGATCCAGAGGCATTCAGGCCAGCTTGGGATGAATTTGTTTACATCCCCTTCAGGAGTACCCGACGTCGCAGGATGTCGGACAGGTTTGTGGTAAACCTCATCCTTCAGCTTCCAAAGAGCTAATATCGCTGCCTAAAAAAAGAACAGTGGAAAATTCCCGGTACGGACTAGGAAGCCGCGATTTAGGGCCATTCCCCCCTGCCCCCCTGTTGCGTGTGGGGGCTGCCACGTCCGCTATTGGCGGTACCAGTGCTCAATTGGACCAGCGCGAGCGACGCGTGGAGGTGTTGCATTATTCTCCCCGCCAACAATCCGCGATTCCGCTCGGCGTTCCTGAGTTCTCGCTGCACCATCCGGCTGCACCAAGACATGCTCTTTCCGACTCTCTCGCAGACCAACACATTTGCCTCGGACTCCTCCCAGGCAGCCGCCCGGATATGTTATAATGCCGCAGGACAACCTGCGGCGTCCATCGCCGCGCCCTCCCATCATCTCTGGCGCCAATCCCTCTCCCTCGCCCAGGAATCCAGTCGCCAATCGCGCCAGTGCGGTCGAATCGTGGCTCGACGGCGTCAACAGCACCATCAAGCCCTCTCCTGAGGAATTATCCCAATGGAAAACCGATAGGAAAACCCGGGGAGGAAGGGCCGTCTACAAAACATTCGTCATCTTGCGAGTCCTATCGGCCTTCCTCGCTGTCGTCGTCACCGCGCTGACGGCCAAAATTGGTCTGGATTTGGTTCCTATCTATGAAATGCTGGAGCTGGTCCCCGTTCTCGTCGTGTGTCCACTCGTCATTGCGTGGAACTTGGCCGAGTTCGTCACTATGGCTGCCTTCCAAGGCAAGGGTCTACCGCCGCGACTCAACCTGTGGCTCGACGGCTGCACTGTTGCTCTACTGTGCATCGCCGCCAGCTTTTTGATCCTCAAAGTCATCCGTGAGGGTTATAACTCGGGGAGTATGTCGGCCCGAGGTAATATCGAGGGTTTGATCGCGTCGATCGCCATACTTTTGCTGTTGTTCATCCACGCCTTTCTGTTCTGTTTTTACTGGTGCAGCGGTCGCAGCAAGGAAAAGCAGAGGAAGACCCTCCAGCCCAGGATCATGTACCTCCCGACCGGCCAGCCCGTCATCGTCACACCTACCCCTGTTGACGTCAAACGGGCCCTGAGCATGCCGCCGCCCATCGAATTGGTCCAACTCGAAACCCCACAGGTGCAAATCGACAGACCGTCTCATCCGGCCCGGGCAGCTACGTCGAATTTGCCCACCGCGATATCCCCTGCCTCTCCAGCTGGAGGCACAGGCGACGGCTTTCAAGAGCACTTTAGACAGGGTGTGCCCCCTCGGAAACCAGTTGCCGGTCCCAGCGTCGGCACACACTATGCCTCTGCATGGCCTGGGCAAGACTATCAGCCCGATGCTGCCGAGCGAGCAAGGGCGGCAAGAGGGGAGGTGCAGGCCCAGTGGATGACGCTCCATGGCATGGGCCTCCGGGGGGATGAGAAATCAGCGCTGGGTCCAGGAGGCGATGGACGGGAAGTTGGTGGGAATTTGTCTACGGAAAAGGCTCGGAGAAGGTTATCTGTTTGATATGTGTGACTGCGACATTGTATTGCTGGCTTAATGGGACCTGGAATGGTTGGCGTTTGGTGTTGGATGACTTTTGCCGTGTACTTTGATCCTCATGGTCAGAGTACGTATCATGTACACACATCTTTTGGCAGCATAGGGGAAGAAATCCCTCATATTTCGAACTTTTTTTGTGGCCTTCCTATATTTACACTTCTTTATTTCGCCAGGTTTCGGCTCTATTGCTCACGTGCACGTTTACTGTTTTTCTAACACAGCAGAGTTTCGGTCGAGATCTTATCCATGTTCAGTGCTCCAGCAACATAATACTTACCCCAGATCCTCCCAGCTTCCTCACCAGGACCGCCCTGGTCGAGAAGGCAACGCCCGGTCACCGCCCCCACTCTCACACCAAGATCGGATGAAGACCTCTCAGCCACCTAGGCCCTTATCACCTAGTTTGAACCGCACCCTTTCAACGGGCCCGTGGTGCAACTGGCAGCATGTTGAGGATGGGCAAGGTGTGGTCGACTCCAGGACTTCCGGCAACAACGACACCCAACGTTCGAATACTGAGGCGGCAAACAACACTTTTCGACAACCACCGGCAACCAGCAACCAGCAACCAGCAACCAGGAACCAACAGCACGACAACTTTCCCATCACCCATCCTCAAAGATTCCGGTTCGATTCCGGGCGGGTCCATTCTTCCTTTTGTTCTTTCCTCTTTGTAACTTGTGGTTTGCTTTTTGCTCACCACGGCGGTGTGACTGTCTAGTCAAGTTTTAACAATCAACACTCGCTCGATCGACCAAAGCACAGGAAGCTAGGAACTCGGCAAATGACGCGAAAGCGGACTAGCAGTTCAGCATCGCTATGCAGAGCCGACGACGAAGGTCGTGATGACGAGCGGCAAGCCCGAAAATTAGAGTCTAAGGTTGGTGAGCCGGAAGTTGACGCGTCTGGCATTGACGACATGAAAATCTGCTGTAATCTCGGAAAAACTTCGTCCTCCTTCTCGAACGGCAAAAGGTCTGTGATTAGGTATTGTCACAGATCAATCTTGCTTTTTGTGGCTGCCTAGTTGATGACTTCCTCATGAGCTCGAGGACTTGTTCTAGGTAGGTATTCTCGCTTGTCAAGTTGAGCGTTTTTTTGCAATTGAAAGCTGCAACCTACCCATCTTGCTCGGGGTTCTTCTGATGGCTAGGACAAGGACCACGACAAGGATGTCGAGAAGGCCTCTGAAATCTTCGTGAAACTTGGCGTAGAGGGTGACGAAGAAGACAACGCCCCAACCGACCAGATACCGACGAATAATATGTTTGCCCGTTCGGGGTTCACCAATGGACGGCGACAATAACACTGTTGGTATGACGGCCTCTTTTCCCTCATAGCCGGTGGATGCATGTTCCGTTATCGCGTCGTAGCCCTGATCATCCATCTCACGCGGGTAGGCATCAAATGTCGCACGCAACGTGTTTGAATTCGTCCGAAAGCCTCATATCCTCTATTTTACCCCCTCTAAACGACCAAACGCCTCAAACAAACAGCTTCATGTCTTAAGTAAATACCCGAATGCCTTAAACAGAACTGCTTGATGCCTCTCAAAACACATCCCACTCCTCCATTCCCGGCCTGAACACCTCACATCATATCAACAACCCACTCCCCCACCTTCCCCGCAACCTCCTCACTATGCTCTATTCACAAGTTAGCAATCTCAACCCCTCTTCCCCCCAAAGTCAGTTTACCCAAGGTCATTGGAACTTACTCAGACAAAAAGCATGCGGAATACCCGCCTGGTCAACAACGACCCTCGTCCTCCCCTCCGCATGCGCCTCCCTCCGCTTGATAAAGGCATCCCTCGTCTCCTCCGCAACCCAGCGATCCCCCTTGCCGAACAAAAACACAAACTTGTCCCCCTTCCCCTCTCCATCCCCACTACCATCTTCAGCGTGCTCCCACAGCCCCTCAACCCACTCCTCCTCCCCAATAACCCTCATCTCGTCCTTCCCCATATGCAGCGCCTGCCACACCCCATCGCGACTCTTCAGCCACGCCGTGGTCACTCCCACTGCGTGCTTGGGCATGCGCAGGAAAATCCGGAGAAAGAGGGATAGTGCCACTGCGGGGAGGAGGCGCAGGAAGAAGCGCGCGAGGCGGTGGGCGTTGCGGTCGAGGAAGGGGGTGGTGGCTATGAGGGAGAGGTGGCGGCCGTTGGGGGAGAGGGCGATGTGGGAGATTGTGGGGAAGAGGAGGATTGCGGAGTGCTGTGCTGGAGTTGAAGTGGGGGTAGGGGGGGAGATAAGGTTGGGGGTAGAAGGGGGGAGGGAGAGGTGGTGTCGATGGAGGGTCTCGATGGCGATGTAGGCGCCGACGGAGTGCCCGATGAGAAGGACCTTGCTGAACGGGGTGGTAGACTTTTCGGTGACGCTGGCGGAGATGTGAACGATTTGGTCCTCGAGGGTGAATGGCGGGATGGCGAAGGGGCGCGGGCCGAAGGGCTCGGCGTGGTCGGTGTCGGAGAAGCCAAGGAGGTTCTGGGCGTAGATGTGGTAGGATTTGGTGCTTCCGGGGCGGGCCTCGGCCTCGTCGAGGAGGGAACGCAGGGTGGTGAGGAAGGGCGTGTAGTAGGTGACGAGGCCGGGGTTGCCGGGGATGAAGAAGATGAGACATTTCTGGCGGCTGGCGTCGTCCTGGTGGGCCGAGGGGAGGTCGACTGAGGGTACCTCGAGCACCTTGTGGCCGCTGGGGCCGCCCATGTTGGATTGGTCTGCCATTCTTGAAAACGCAGAGGAAAAGGGGCGGTGTTGGCTGGTGTTGATGGTCGGCTTGGCAGGCAGTTGAAAAATAGGTGGAGGTGTGTAGCCAAAGTGGAAATGCCGAGGTGTGATTGGGGCGCGGAGAGCGCTAAGCGAGCGCCCCACAGGCGTCTTGAACTTGGTGAGAGAGGCCATTTGATGTGATGTTGGAATGCCTCGAAGATTGGCAACAGGTATTTTCGGATTAAAAGGCATATTGATTGGATTTAACAGGCCTTTTTCTCAGATTAAAAGGTAGGAGAGAAATTAACAGACGCATGCATTTTTGGAAGGCAGCAAAACATTGTGGACGGTGAATCCCCGCGATAACCCTAACCCCGGTGCCAACACCTGACGCCCCTGAATTCAGGTGGCACCTGCCTTGACCACGCAACAAAAGGTTCTTTGCGGAATAGCAAAATTTAGGGAATCACATTGAGAGCCAGTGGAAAATATTGGAGGGGATATTATTGTTTAGACTTATTGTAGGCGTGGAACTACATGCCCGGCAAAGGATCACCTGCTGCTCTCAAAGATTTCGTTCCTCTAAAGCCTGAGTATGACGAAGGGAAGGCTGCCCGCTATCATTATGCCCAGCTCACACGAATTCCAGAACTGCTCAGCCAGCTCATCACGGTGTGAGACGTTCATAAGGGCGACATGGCGCTGCGGTGGCAGGGTCAGATCAAGCTGTTCGAAGCCAAATGGGGCTGGATTATATGCGAGCAGCAGATCAATGAGATCCTCCTGGCCTCTCTTGCAAGCCGTAATAACTTCCCTTTATAATACCTTAGATTTCTTTACATAATGCAGGAGAGAGCTCACATCAATCGCGCGGAGCTGTAGGAGAGAGCTCGCACCCATCGCGCGGAGCTGCTCAAGAATTGCATCACTCACTACAAGAACGCCCGACTGGAGATTGCTGCCGAAGCAGGCTGGCAGGATCACGCTGCAGTCGGTGCGGGCATCGAGGCTGGCTTGGACCGGAGATGGTGGCGGGATTGTCGGCTCTTTCAAGAACCAAATGTTGGGCTCGGGGCCGGCGCGGGGAAACTCGCCCCGGACAATCGTCTTACCTCCAAGCATCTAGGGAAAGTCTGTCAACATCCAGAGTGGCCCTTGCCGTGTATAGTGCCTCATTCTCACAATACAGCCCCCGAGCGCAGCGAATATCTGCAGATATCTGGCCACGTCTGAATCTTTGTCCCACTTTCTCTAAAAAGGGGCGGCTGGGGTTCAAGTAAACTTGCAGTGTTGAGTTATCTTGACAAGGGAAGCCTTCGAGATTGATGAAATCTCAACACAGAGCACGGGAGAAGCCGATGGGAGAGAAAGAAAAGCAGGTTAAATTATTCATTAGCTGAGAGTTCAGCCTGTGGCTTCAGCGCCAACTGCCCGGAGAGCGAAGATATCACTTAGATACCCAACCCTCAAGAAGGCCCACGAGGCTCACGCCGCTGCAGGATATCCAAACCTCAAGAAGGGCCTCGAGAAAGAGGCACTTGGTTCCTAGGCGTCGGCCAAAACATAGCTCGCCTGGCAAGTTGCTCGCGGGCAGGTTTGACAGATTTTCGGTCAGTGCTCCCCGAACGTATTCTGCTACGGCACGCCTCCACGGGAGTGGTCATCTCATGCAGCATAGGTATAAAATGTATGCAAGCTCGGGGGCTACTGCAAACCTAACTACCTAGGTACGAAGCCCGTCCCTGCCAGGGATCTGGAGTGAAAGAAAGATGCTTGGTCATCAATGCAAAACTAACTTCTTGAGCAACCTAACAACAACCTAAAGGCGGGCTTTATTCTTATAGAAGTCGTGTCGGATTCTATACAAACCCAGTGACCAAGCAGGTAGAAGTTCTCAAAGGTGTAGTGTACACATCCCGGCTAATCTCTTAAAGTTGTGGACACCTCTAAGGCCGACAATATGAAATCAAAGTATCGAGATTGGGTCATGATTTTGAACTCGCAAGGGCTGCGCTTTGCCACCTTTTATAATTCCAAGCCAGCCCAGTTCAATTTCTGTTAAACAGAACTGATTACATCCTTCGACAAGCGTCCTCCTTAACCGTCCAAAGGAGATACAGTATGAGGAACCCAGAAAACAGAGACGGACACAGAATACCATCGCCCATAGCTTCCCCGGACCGACTTTGATCTTGACTCGCGTCTGCTCCCTGCCTCGAATCTAGATTGGATTGGGCGAGTCGTCCAGAGATCTCTGCCAATATATCCCGAGCGCCACACCGCTCGCCACTCCTAGAACATCATCCAGCCGCTGGTTACTGTTAGCCGCCACCCGCACCATAGTGTCCAGATAACCATCTAGAAGGCGGTTTTCCGCTAGGAGCGACCACGATGCCGAGGCCGCCGTTGCCAAGGCTGTGTCGGTCATTATGTCGGGAATTTTGACTGCGCTTCCATCTCTAGTCTACAAAACGTCAACGGACAAGGTGATGAGAGAATACTGCTATATAAATATCTGTAGAATAAGGAGAGATAGGTATGTGTCTCTTTAGGCCTAGTTTGAGTTACAACTCTAGTTTAGTCTAGCATTACGTTACAATATAAACATATGTGACCCGCGTCCTTCTTTCATTGATCCACGTTTCACAGATGGTAAGTTGCGGCTAGGCAGGCGATATGGAACACCCTTGCAATAGTGTCATGGCCAGCGAGGACGAAGGCTTTGAGATTGGAAACCCCCACGACAGTGCACGACGAGGTACGATAAGTTTCCGATTGTAACACATCACATTTAGGAACCGATTTGATTGGCCCTTGGGCCATAGATGCTGAGTGATACTGCGGGGAATGTCAAATGGAAACCTTGGTTGGTGACTCGGTGGGACTGAAACAGGTCTCTGGGGCTAATTATACGGCGGTGGCATACAGTCCAACCCTGAAAGATCCTTTTATTTTGGCAATGCCGTTGGTGAGTTGGAAAATTTCTAGGGAAGAATCAGGAAAAGTCTCAGCACAATATTAGCTGGGTGACTACAACTCACCTCAGCTCAAGACTATGAACAAAACGGAAGCCTCGTGAGCCCAATTTTGTCTCAGATAACTACGCTGATGCCAGGGTACCTAGGTACCTATCTAGGTACTGGTATTGCGCACAAGTCGAGTTGAACCAAATCAGGGCATGGCTCGGCTTGATTGAACCTGCCCTTAAAGGCTTGGTTTATGCGGAACACTTCCATATACCTGATGTGTGCGGCGAGAAGCTAGACAACCGAGCAACCACCGAAAGAAGCCCAACAAAAATCGTCAAGCGCCGGGTGCCTCACCCGGATTCTGCAGGGTAGCGAGGAGTTTAGGCAGCAGAAATAAGAGAATGCCAGTGTTAGCATCCCTGACCTTAGCAATGTCCTGCAACGTCTGGAGCTCGTTGCTGAGCCAGGTTTCCAGAACTTCCCGCTCGAAAGTCGTGATTGTAGCCAAAGGAACTGGCAGTGTGCAGCCCTTGCGAAGGCCGGGCGGCTTCCGCACGTCGCCGAGTTTCAACATGGCATCTGCTAATGGATGGAGCTTCTCGAAGGATTCGCTGTGCTTGGAAGCGTTGTACTCGTGCCATTTCTTCCCTTCCCAGAATTGGCGCCCGGGCTTCCGATTTCCCGGGCCCATGAGGCTGTACAAGATGTTGCGGAACACGCTAGGAATCATGCTTGATGCTGGCAGTACTAGTGAGCACAGACTTTCAACATGAAGGGGGGGGAGGGGAACAGGGACAGGTACACACCATGACTTTTGTCTAACGCTCCCTTCCTCGCCCACTTCTTACGGTTGCTTACGGGCTCTGTTTCCCAGAGGCTCTCGATATCGAGATCAAGATATCCCTCAAGCTTTGCAAGTATCCAGATGAGAGTAAGGTTGGCCAAGGGAGTCGTTCCTGCGCCGCGGCCAATGTCACTGTGCTTACCGACGAACCAGCACTGCTCCAGCTGTCCCGGTTGGCCTTGGCTGCCTGTGTCGGGAGACAGCCCCCCTTTTTCGTCAGCAGGGTTAGACTTGGGGCTCTTCTTGAGGACTGTGGGGAGGAACGGCCGCCGGTTTTCATGCAACGCCAGCGCCTGAAAAACGGCGTCGATGCCATCGCACCACTCGGAATCAATAAAGGAGAACCTCCGCCTGGGCCAGAATCTGGCGACGCGAAAGGTGGAGTTTACCGTGTCCCACAGGGCACAGGCCTTGACGCGGATGCCGCAGCGCCTCAACTCGGGCTTGCTGAGGAATTCTTGCTCGATGTTGGTCAGCACAAGTTTGTGAGGCGGCATCGCGAATTGTTTCTTGCGCCACAACTTGTAAAGAACTCCGACATAGACCAGATCCGTCTTGTTAAGGATGCCGGCGGTGCTGATCATGTCGGCGACGCATCTCGCCGCGAAGGCCCCCCGAGAGTATCCGACAAGTATGATCTCGTCGGCCTGTTCCCCGAGTTTTCCCGAGTTTTGAAAGTTGTGGCAGATGAAGCAATACGCCTCGATAATTTTCTCGTCAAGTCCTGACGCGCATTAGGTGTCGGGTAAGCGTTTGCAAGTGACCGAGGAGACGAGCAGGGCCAGGTACGCACCTATTCCGTAGCCCCGGTTGAACAAGTTGAAGACCATGTTTCCTTCGGCAGTTCCCACCCCCGAGATGTACAGAACAATCTGGGGGATCCCTTTGATCCCCTCGGTTGTTTGGGGCTTGATAAGGCGTGAGACCCGAGCCACATTTGTCTGCCGTTTCTTTTCGACCTTCTTGTACCGGTATGCTGCCTCTGCTGTGCCGTCGAGGCACACGACGATTCTCCTGAAGCGGGGTGGCGCGGGCTCCGTCTCGTTGGTTTCCATAGTGCCGGTCTCCGCTTACTGCTTGGTTGTGATTGAGGTTAAGTCCATCGCGTTGCTGGCTGTGTCCCCGTCTATGTATCGCCTCTTTGGCAGGCCCAAGGCGAGAGAATTCCGGCGCTTGCCCCAAAAAAGAGAAAAGGAAAAAAAAAAACCCACATCCACCAACTTTGTATTCGCACTTTGCAAAAATTTCACACACATGTGAGACATTACAGTGGCTGTGGCAGGCAGTGGTTGGTTCCAGGTCGCCGAACATGGCGACTGTTCAACCAGGCTTGCATGTTACTGCTGCAATCGCTGCCGTAATCATGCCCATTGGAGAATGCAGAACAAACGGAGCTACTTGGGGATCTCCGCGACAAATCAGCTAGCTTATACTATGCACAAGGTTGGGCATCTCCGCTTAGATGCCCGAGTGATCAAATCGGCACATCACCTAATCATCTGCTCGCCATCAAACCTGCAACCTGCGAACAACCTAGTCCTCGTATCAAGAAAAGGCCGCTTACCCCGACTGTTGAATTCACCATTGAAGTTCGCTGGCGAGCTGAGCAGCAAAATGGCCGGTTTTCACAACCATCGGCTGCTCCGTTGGCGGGAACGGCTCAAGCGCGGACCGCGGCCGCTATCACCAGCACCCTCCAACTCCAGCCGAAATCCGAAGGCACAGGAATCATCGGGAACTTCTAGCGCCGATCAAGATTTGAACATGCCAAAGTTCACTCGGCTCACCACGATAGAAAAGCCGCCCGATAGCCATCTTTTTAAGCAAGCCCCCTTCCCTTCCCCATACCTTTTTAATCTCCATGTCCCAAACTGCCCGCATGCGTGGCGTATGTGCACACCCCCATCGAGTTTACTGGAACCGTGAATAATAACCCCTTCTTTGGTAGTATTATCATTGTTCCCGATCTTGTCCGAGCCGAAGCGACATGGGAACCCGTCCAGTCAGAGCACTGGGAAATCAACAAGGGCGCCCAAGTCTGGGCCCTAGGGTACGATACCATGACCGACCGCAAAATTTCCGACATTGTTTCCTGGGCGCGTGTCGAGCAGCTTGCCAAAATGTTCCGGGAGATGCCTGGGCCTGATGGGACAAATCTCCCCGTCGTGCTAGTTGGCTGTGGCTATGGCGGGATTTTGTGCGAGAAGGCATTGGTGAGTGCCCCTCCGTCGCCGTGGGACGTCTGCGTCTGGCGACAGTGTTTATGGTTTTATTGTTTTAACATGAAAAATAGATCTCCGAAACTTCCAACAAAATGAAACCAACCAACTTCATCGGCCGGACATGCCGACTCATCCTCATCGGCACACCGCATTTCAAAACCGGGCTTGCCCAGTGGGCTGTATTCTCGGCCGAGCAGAAGAGCAGAAACCGCACATCAACAGCCAGGCGTCACTTCTGGACCGAGGGCAACGAAGACGATTTCAACAAGATTGCGGAAATGCAAAGTGAATTCCGCAAAAATATAGCGAGCATCGGCAAGGAGGAAAATTCTCGCTCAGCCTTCATTAAACTCAAGAGGGGCGAGGACGCCACGGGGTTGAGAGTAGCCTGCTGCTTTGCAGAGCTAACTCCCTCCGCAGCAGCTGGTGATGGAGCTGACAGTGGCTCCCGGCTGAGACATGTACATCTGCCTCTCGTGGACCCGGTTTGGGAGATTCTGCCCCGGACATACCTCCTCCCCCTGAACGCTGGGTATGCGGCCATGCTGGAGTACTTCCAGCTGCAGTCCCCTGCCGTAGGTGGGACTGAGGCAGAAAGCCGCGAGGACGACTTCCAGCCTGTTTTGAACTTGCTCGGGGAGTTTGCATTGGAAGGTACGGATTCTAATCAGGGGGAGCCGGTTCAAGCGTTGAACGAGACGGTGGGACCTGAGACATCGAGAGAGACGGGTGGATTTGAGGCGCGTGTGGATGAAAACGTCGAGAAATATTATGACGCTGTAGAAGAGCAATAAAATAGTAATTATATAGTTTAATTTTAAACGGCTTTTTGTATGGTTTTCATGTGTCGCCACTTATTCTTAGCTATGCTGGCATGTCAGAAAAGGTCAGAAAGAAAGGGGTTTAGGAATCAGGTCGAAGCTGAATGGATGCCTAGCAGTTTCGATTGAACTACCAAGTCTCAGCCTCTATAGGAAACGCCAGTGAGCCACATCCCGCAGCGAATTGCAAAAACCTAACAAGATTCTAATCACGTGGGTCTTGGCAAGACTAATGAGAACATCTGAGCTTAAATTCGAAGTTTTTTAACCAAGGTAGAGCTACAAGGTCTATAAACTTTACATGTAGATATTTCAATTTTTCACGGAAAATATAACACTCTAAGCTATGAAAAGTATTAGAAAGGACTAGACTCTTTTAACAAACTGTAACAACCAAGGTGAAAGGTACGGCTGGAAGAGAAAGAACCTACTACAGGACGGCATTCTAGATTATAAAGCAAAGAGGATGTCACACAGCGACGTCAGCTAAAGTCAAACGTCGGTGGAGATACCGAGCTTGTAACGGCAGTAATATCAGGGATCAAGTCCGGGCCGCGACCAAAGCTTATTGACAATGCCGGCAATAGTCGAGTCAAATTTCATTTTTCCGCCACAAACTCTCCACCCTGTGTCGAGGTATAATAATATTTACCGCCGTCCCCCTTCCTCTGACGCTCTCATTTTTCCTATCTTCCCCCTCTCATGGTCTTTATTTGTATTCTCGCACATCTGCCCCCTTTCATCCAATATGCTAGACGAAAACCTGGGTTGGCTACCCGAAGACAAGCTGGACCCTACGTGCCCTCCTCCTCCTTACGCGTCCTATTTAGGGTCGGGCGACGACTCTGAAAAGAAGAAGCCTCCTTCCGCATTGCACGCGGTCCAGGGTAACGCCACAGAAGCCCAACAACAGGGAAAGAGTAGCAAGGGTAGCACCAGCATCTGGCGACGGGCGCTATGCCGAATCGTCTCAGGGGTCTCACGACATCCCAAGAACAAGATATATCCCACAACCGCCCCCGCCGCCGCTGCTGCTGTTAAAAGGGATGGACAGACTAATGTCAGCGAAGGCCTTCCGAGATGGGTTGGACATAACGGCATGACATGTGGCCACGGCGCCACATCGACTAAGCGGTCATTACCCCTGGCGCCTCCCCCTTGCGCTGATCGCTACTCATTCGACGTTCTGTTTTGCCCCCCACCACAGCCATTCGCATCCGAGGGTGCCCGCTGGCAGCAGGCCCGGATATGTTTCTCGTCTAACGACCTCTCGAAGCTCCGGGGACCTATCCCGTGGCGGGCGAATCTTGACAGCTGCTGCTATATGGATAGGATCTGCTTTGTGAATTATCCCTACCCCACCCCATTCTTCTTGGATGGGCCCTCGGGAAAGATCAAGGCGTACAATTATACGCCTTGTAGTAGTATGTCGGTTGGCGGGCATACCTATGAGCGTACTATCGGACTCGGCCTGTTACACGACCGGACCGACTGGGCGTACTGGTCCTTTACTCTGTCGCTTACAAGTCGAGACGGCGCCTGGCTCGCCGGCTTATCCCGCGCCGATGCTGCTGCTATTACCGGCCTCGATTCAGCAATCAGGTGAGTGATTAGGTCTTCCTTTTGAAAGTATCAGCCTTTAACAAGCGCAACAAAGAGTCATTGGTTGGGTTCACCCAGAACCAGATTCCATCAGCGGCTCAAAGGTATTCTACGTCAAGACCCTGAACCAGCCATGGCTGGAGGCTACAGATCTAAGCCACGGACAACCACAATTCCCTCTAGATGTATCCCATCATGTGGAAATACGTCAACTCATGGATGAGACCATCGGGAGGTTCATTCAAGGCGGTGATTGACGGTCAGCAGAGGGAAACAGCCATCTTATTAGTTATTGAAATTATAAAAATATTCCCAGCCAGGGCGAGCCACCAGCGCGAAACCAACGTCCACCAAAATTATAACCCCCGCCGCAGCCCCCCCACCCACCCACCAGCCGAGCGCCTAACTCCAGCCTAATGTTCATCAGTCACTGTTGTAACAAGAGGGATATATTATAGCGGGCTCCTGAGACTTACCGAGCACCGAGAACGCCACGGCAACCAGCGCG
>Ga0247780_1000672_pt1 | contig 29461 bp, 31 predicted proteins | sample UWRJL079202R5_FD_179927 | JGI IMG/M metagenome (GOLD analysis project Ga0247780, IMG submission 179927) | Plant litter microbial communities from Arlington Agricultural Research Station in Wisconsin, United States - UWRJ-L079-202R-5 | ecosystem: Environmental > Terrestrial > Plant litter >... | reverse complement strand
CCCCAAACTCTGTCCCCTTCTATGCCCCCTATTTCCACCCCCCTTCCCCTTCCCCTGACACTGAACCTGCAGCCTCAACTGCTGCGGACTGATCTTTACCGCAGACTCCGGCGGCGGTGGCCCCTTGGGGCTCGCAAGGCACGCCATGCTGTCTGTGGGCGAGCAGGGGAGGCCTTGCATGAAGGGGAAGGGGAATTCCCAGGTTACGGCCTCCTCGTCTAGGTCGTCAGAGTCTGAGTCTGAGGAGGAAGAGGAGGAGTCGGCGTCGACGTCGGAGGAGTGAGAGGGGGAAGGGGAGGAGGGAGAGGAGGAGGAGGTGGTGGTGGAGAAGGATGGTTGGTTGTCAAAGTCGAGTTGGGTGGGTTCAGGGCTGGGGTTGGGATTGGGGTTGGAAACGGGGTTGGGATTGAGCATTTGTTGAGTGCTGGGTAGTGGGGAGATGGGAAGTGCGGAAAGAGAGGTTGCCGATCGGGATGCGAGGAGGGATGATTCAGGGAATGGGAGGGTCAAGTTCCTCCTGGGTGGCTGGGCTGGCGATTTGGAGATCTGGAACCGCGGGCAGGAGTTCCGCCTTGGTAGGAAGGCGACTGGTGAAGGGGCTTGTGGAAGTTGCGAGGGCAACAGCTGTGTCACTGGTGGTGGAGATGGGACATCTGCAGGGAGCTCGACACGGTGCTGAGCTGGGAGTTCTGATATTTGGCCACAGCCTTTGTCAAAACTGGGCTCGGACGACATCTGAGACGGAGCAATTCGGGAAAGCGGACTTGGTGACCGTGTTGCGACGCCGTTTGGTCGGCCGAAGAGGGGAGGAGACAACTCTCGCCCCCTAGTGGGTCGGCAAAGGAGGAGCGGGTCGAGATTGAGACCCCCTTGTTGCAACACCTCGACCACATCGCCAAAGATGTCCGGATCGGTGATGACGCCGAGATTTGGCCCGGGGCCCCCGTTCTCGTTGAACATGCTGGGTTCTGGGCGGCGGCCAGCCCAGACACTCCATATTGTGACTGACATGGCATAGAGATCGTCTGACTCGGCGGGCCGGAAACACCTCCCAATTCGCGTATTGGAGCGCAGCAGCGGCGAGACAAAATTTTCGTCGCCGTTCCAGCAGTGCTGCGGTTGCGGTTGTGTGTATCTCTCCTGGGCAACTAATCTGGCGTTGGCGAAGTCGGCGAAGACGAGCCGTCCTTGGCTGTTCCATCGCAGTGCACTTGGGTTGACATCTCCGTGGACGATTCCCTGAGCATGGAGACGCGAGACGAGCTCTATGATCCGGAGTGAGGCCGGCAGTCGTTCCTCAGGCCTAATTTCCGATAAGGAGAAAGGCACGCCTCTCTCGAGGATTGCAGATTCTTGTTGAAAGGTCGACGTGTTGATGTTTATCCGCCCAATGCGGGACAGAAGGGGTATTGCCACTTCTTCCCCTGCAAGACTAAAGATGGCCGCTTCTTCCTTCGTGCAGCTCGCCTTGAGCAGCAGGGTGTCGCTGAGAGGGGAATAGCCTGGTGTTTCCTCCTCTTGAGCCCATTCTGCGGCAGAGTGTGTCTTTGGGATGCAGATGCGCGGGTCATCAGCGAACATGACCGGAGACAAGTCGGTAGCGCGGAGGTTATGCGCCCTGCCGTTGGCAAAGGCGTGGCCAAGGGATGCGTCCATCTTGTGGGGTGCCCGTCTTGGCGTGGTGGAGCTCGGTGCAAGTCGGTCGTTGTGAGACTTGAGAGTCCGTGATTTCGAGTAACCGGCTTTCTCTCGTTGGATTCTTGTCTTTGCGTGTGGAGATTCCTAGCAACAAAGACATTGTTGCATTGGAAATGGCTACCCTTAATATGTCCCGGTTACATCATGCAGCCCCCCTGTCAAGTTTGTTTCGGTAAAAGTGGCCTTCAATTCCAGTCGTTTTTGGATGTTTCAGAGCTGGCGATAAATTTGGATCAGGCCGTTGGACGCTCAGATGGCCTGTTTCTGGTTCCATCGGCCGGGTATCGGTCGACCACTGGCCGTGTTCGGGTGGGCCCGGACAGCATCGCCTCACGGTGGTTGTGAGGTTGCGAGGTTCAAACCAACGCCGGGATTCCCCGCCAAGAGCCATGGGCCTTAAGCGCCGGCCTGATTTTTTTGCCTTGCACTGAGTTGATACCAAACCGCGGCCCATTTTGCAATCGGATTTGCTGTCGGGGCGGCTACCTGACAGCGGCTGGAGTGGAGGCGCTTAGTCTTGTCCAATCAGAAACCAAGAATAAGAATACCTCCGACTTTTGTGGTTTTCGGTTTTCTGATGTCGTCTGAGATGGATTTAGTTGTTCAATATCCAGGGTAAGACATGCATGATTGGAATTCGAGAAAATGGTTGTGCACAATCAATGACAAAGGTGAACGGTGTCTTGGCGCCGGTGGTCGACGGACACAAAGCCTCAGGCTCCTCGATTTGCCACGAAATATTTCCCGAGATGAACTACGTATTATTTGCAAGGCGGAGATCGCGGGGCTTATGGCGGAAAGGCCTGGAAAAACATGTTGTAGGATAATGGGGAGCGAATCCCGCCTCGCTTCCTGAGGACGACTCGAGATTCAACAAAACATGAAGTGTGTAAACACTTTGTCCCGTACTTATTTCACAGTCAAGCAATCATTCATTGAGAGTAGAAGGAAAACGCCCCCCCTCTACCTTCTTCCGTATGTGACACGAATACCTAGGAACTTGATAATCTGTTTTTCAGAAGTACCTTCTCTCAAATATCACGACTGTCGGACAGTCATCTCAAACGGCCAACGTCATTGAAGAACACGTGCAAGGCATGGATCCCAAGGCACTCCAGAGACCCTACCGAGTCATCAACAATGGCTTTGTTCACCGCGGTACTAAAATAGTGCAATTGTTCACAATATGAACAATTCTCTGCTCAATAGTTTATCAACTTGTCAAAGCAACGTCTATATATCTGTTTCCAAGGGCACACCAACCTACTGACTTCCTCTTCCAAAACCACACCTGCAACTAACAAACCACCATGCAGCACCTCTCTATCCTTCTGCAAATGGCTGCGGCCTTTTGCGTCTTGCTCGCCCTCCTCTGGCCAGCAATGTCGTCATTCTACAACTGGTTTCTGTACCCTGTAGTGATCCGATCCACGATCACTGCCGTCGCCGCAGCCACAACCTCCCTCGCAATTTCACTTCTCGTGTCACTAAACATTTACCCGGTGTGCTACATCTACTTATACCTTACCCGACTAACTTTCACCACAGTAGGCGTCCAGGTCCCAGGAGTCATGTATCCCATCCTCCGACTCTTCTGCCAACCCATCGCAGAGAGTCTCCTCTCGTATATTTCCTCCCTTCTCAGAGTCTCCCTCCCTCTCCACCGCATCGACGAAATTGTCCTCAACTACCTCGCCGCTGACATCCTTTCCCCTTCCGTCGATCCCAAACCTCCCACGTTTGAAGACATGATGTTCATGCATTTCTCAGTCGGGGTAACTCTCTACATCCTCACCACCGTTGCCGAACAGGCCTTTCAGCTCGCCTGGAGCCCGGAATACGGCATCTTCTGGCATGACTGGCTGGTTTTAGACGTAGATATCTCTAACATGGAAGAAAGTGAGGTTGGCGCTTGGGCGTACTATCAGCGCCGGTTTCTGATGCAGATTGCTGCTGGGACCTTTCCGGGCCGGTTGAGGGTGGTGACGATGGGGTTGTTCAGGAAGCATATGGATGTTATGATTGAGTTGGGGCTTCCGAGAAGGCTTGGGATTGTTTATAAGTGGCTGGTTGTGGCAGCTTTGGGGGTAGTGTCGGAGGGGGGGTTTAGTCTTTTGTATCAGTATGTTTTTGACAATCTAGAGGACATGTTTGTGTTTGTATTGGAGGGTTGGTGGCTGCGGTAACGGCCAGTAGCTACTTTGGAGGTAGTCAGGTAACTCGGGAGCACTATAGGGTCCTCGGCGATTAAGGTAGATGGTTAGATAGTAGCGGTGAATGTGCTTTCTCACTACCCTGTTTATTTGCAATGTGGGGGTTGTTTTTAAACCCTCTAAAGTCAATGCGAGGTACTATTTACAAACGTGCATGTAGGTTACGGTTAGGTATAGCAACTGCAGTAGGCATGGTGAAAAGTGATCCAGACTTGGTGTGGCGTGATGGCCTTAACCGGAATATCAGCTCTGTGTTGGGACAGTGGTTGTTCGTTCCAGAGGCAGAATTCCAGCACAGCAGCTGTCGCTGGTTGGGGCAAATGAAGGGGCTAAAGTTGGATCCACACAGCCCTGTCATGGAGACGGGTGGCGTCGAGTCACAATTCGAATGGCAACGATCAGCGGGGAAAACACCCAACGCGTGCAAAACCAAGCTTCTCAATCTTGGCGCTCCCTGGTGGCGCGTTTCAAGAACGCCAATCTCAACGACCCCTACACCAAACAGCCTTCAATAAAAAATCACCACGCCCGCGTCGGGAGTGCTCTTGTTCACCTCAACTCATCCACTCGTCAACTCGCAAACGGCAAGTTCAATCCCAAATGAACATCACACCACGATCAGGCGGCGTGGGCAAAGCCTTCACGGCCGCCGATGCCGTTACCAAATCAATCACGCTTGGCACTGCCATCGCCATCCCCCTCGCCATCGTCTTCGCCGTCGTCATCGCCTTCATCATCTTCACTGTCTGCAAGCGAAGGAAAGACAAGTCAAAGAAGGACAAGGGGGAGAGAGACGAAGCACATGATCCGTTGACGGCGACCCACAACAGCAGCAAGGCAGAGGCCGATCGACGTGCGATCTCGGCTTGGGATTCAGACGAGGAGGCGGATTTGAAGGAGCCAAGGGCGAAGACGAAGATGTATGAAGTGCAGTTGGGCCAACCACCGTCTGGGACCCCTAGGCCGCAGAGATTTTGAGGGATTCGTTGTAGATATGGAGAGGGTTGTGGATATGCTGGACTCGATAATTGGTTTGGGAGACACATCTAATGACGAGATTGAACTACATTTCTCAACGCCGCTTCCTCCGTGACCATGCTCAAGGCCACGGCGTCGTTTCGGCATCGACGTAACTAAACGAGGGTTCTTAATCCTGATGCCACCCAAATTCGAAAACTACACTGCTGCACGGCTGCCTACCTAATGTCCCCCATCTCAGTGCGCCTCCATCCATCCCCGTTACGCCTTCGGCTTGCGTCCGTAGACAAAGCGAATAACCATATAGGAATGGATAGCCTTGTCCTTCATCGCCTTCCGAAGACTCGTCAAGAACACCTGATACTCATCTTCAGGCCATTTGAGCACATCGTGCCAGAGCATAAGAGTGTAGCCCCCAATATCGTTCAGCAGCGCAGTGAGCGCAACTTCACCCACCTCCTTCAGCTTCTTGTCCAACGCCCACCCGCCCATGGGAAGCTATGCCGCGAGTGTCAGTGTTCCCCGTCATTACCTCTATCAACAAAAAAGAGAAAAAAGGGACCGGGCATACCTTGTAATTCACAACAGTGATATCCTCAAACCCCGCCTTCTTGAACCCCTGCTGCTGCAGATCATCGGCCACAACAGTGAACGAATTACCCAGCTTCTTCCCAGCCAAGTCAAACAGCTTATTCCAAGTGTCGATGCCATAGTTGTCGTTTGCCGTTCCATCGTCGCTAAGCATTGCCGCGTCGAGCTCGCACGACTGCACCCAGCCACCGGGCGCGCAGCATCGGTAGGCCTGCTCGAACAGGAAATCCCAGTCTCTGATGCCGCCGAAGAGATAGCGCATATGGACGAGGTCGAAGGAGGATTCGTTGAATGTCCAGGGGAGCGTGGCGTCTTCGACTTCGAACTTGAGGTTCGGAGGGATCCAGGAGGGCTGGATGGGCGAGAGGTCGGTGCCGGTTACTTCGGAGGCGGGGTGGGTGTCTGCGAAGTCACTGGGAGGGGGTTAGAAAGCGGGAATGCGGGGTGGATGGACAGGTCCTCACATGGCCCAGATACCTGTGTGGTGGCTCGGTTAGTTCATAGCAAAGGTAGTGAGTAGTGTTTCGGGATGTGGCTACTCACCAGTGCCGGTGCCAACATCGAGGACCCTGGGGAGATCATCGCCGACTGGCGCCAGGACGAGCTTGTCGTCCAGGAGAATGGTGAAGTAGTGGTGGGTTAGGTCGACCGAATCCTGCTGCCGGTCGTCGTTGGGGGTGAAGTACTCGGTCGCGTGCCGGGCACTGTGATAGGTGCGGCCCTTGATAGCTCGGTAATCGAGAATACTCGACGAAATAGAGGCTGTCGAGCTCGGGCTGTTCTGTGGATGTTAGAGTTTGCCTCGGAGAGATGAATGTATTTGGAAAGAATGGGAGGCTTGCGCATTTTCGTAGGACGAATCAGTATCGTCGTAATCGCCGCCATCAGGCCCAACATCGGGGTCGGGTTGGATTGCATCGGAGAGGTTGTTGGTCGCCATGGTCAGTTGTTGTGAGTGCACAATGAGAAGATGAAGGATTCAAAAAGGACGTCTAGGTCCGGCTCAAGAAGAAGCATGACATGGCGGGGATAGCAAGGTGAAAGCGGGGGAGCTCAAGCTTCAGTTAAATATACGAGGGCGGAAATCGCCATCACGCGGGTTTTGGTGAGCGCTAGACTTTTTCGGACGTGACGCTGTACGGAAGGCTTCCAACTGGCCGACACCGGCAACCATGCCGGGAAAGGAGGTCGATGCATGCATTAGCGCCAGCTACATTTCCCCCCAACTCCTCGGCAATTTTGATTTTATCATTGTAAGTCCTGACAGCCCCAGTGCCCAACCGAAATCTGCACATAGATTTTACACTTTCTTCTTCTTTGGGTTGTTGAAAAGCTCGAGGTTCGCCGCACGGGACGTTTTTAGTGTGGGTCGAGACTCTTGACATGGGGGTCCCCAAAAAAGTCTTGGCTACTCAAACCGCCCCATTGGGCACGCACCTAGGTATGTCGACAAGGAGGTGGGGCCTTTTTTTGTGGGGGACATCAGTACAGGGGACCACTACTCAATTTCTTGGGCTCAACTCCAGGCGGGACTCTGCGTGATTCAGTTCCTGACAGCTAAGCTGGTTTCTCATTGAACTTTGAGTCCCTAGGCACATGCACTATAAAAAGTTCCTCTTAATCAACCCCTTACAGACCGTACGTCCTCGTGGCGCAAATTGCCATTTACCTGATGAACATGCCGAATCAGCCCCTCACGTTGCGTATATTCGAGACCAATTCCCCTTGCTAGCCTCCAATGACAGGGATTATTTACCTACCTACTTATTCGATAGGTACCCAGCCGCTGCGCTCAGGCTGGAACTTCTCATCCTGCAAGCAATACCAATCTGCTATAATAAGAAATAAAACAGCGTAACAAGCTGTATAATGACCCTACATCTCTAGTGGATTCAACATGCCGTGTAGTCTACCCAGGTGATGTTAAACTAGCTTTATTCTAATTAGCTAGAGGCCCTGACTTCCAGTGATTCCTTCTTTAATGGCCTCGGCCTACATTAATGGTAAGAATGACAGTCAGTTTTCGAATTACACAGGCTAGTGGCCAAGCAGTTAAGTAATCGCTCTTTCTATTTTACTATTTCAATTACCCCTACACTACCAGTTTAATCCAGACCGTCACGCTGGATTGATTCCATTCGTAATTGCAAATAGTATTAACTAGGCAGCCCCTTTTACATCCCAGCCCCCTGAATCTAAGGATAACACGTAATAACCCTAACCCTATGGATTTTAGCCTATACTCAGCTGATCTGACTAATCAGAGGCCTCTATCTAGGGGTCCCCCTAAATAACATGCTATGTGTGTTTTACACGGCATGTTAAAGAATTACTGTAACATTAATTTATAAGGGGTATTATAAGCTTGCAATTCCCGCTGCAGTACGATTACTTTCTTTACAGTTTGTTACATAGAGTCACGATAGTTGCCCCGCTGCCCCTCGTGGTGGACCTGGATCGGACCCGCGTGACTTGGCACTAGGCCTAATCGGGAATGAGGAGCATTCGCCCACAAAGGCCAAGCCTGCTAGTAAGCCTCTAGCTCTTTTCTTCCCCATCCGACTATTACATGAAGTAACTAGATTACTGCTCTGAATCAGCCAGCACCATGACATATAGACTATCCTGAATAATTTCATATTGGATTTGTGGTGGCTGGAGGTCAGTTGAAGAAGCCTGAGATCAAAGCAAGTATCAGAGGAACTCTATTATGGCCAAGCGGAGCAAGAGCCGGATAGAAGCCTTCTTCCATATGTGGGAAGGCGCACCCCAGGATGTGGCTGCATGTGTAAGCCACATTCGAGGGCGCCACGCCCCCTAGAACTCTCGGGCCCAAAATTTCCTATCGGTGCCGATTTGGTCCGGGGAATTACCGAAACTTTTCCATCCCGCGCGTTTTTGACCGCGCGAACCTTTCCAATCCTACACATCAAGGGACATCAACAACATGGGCGCGCAGTCCAGGCCGGGCGCCAAGATACCGCCCACAACCACGCATGCGACTCAGTCAACCCGGAGGAAACGGACTCGCCGTGTGCCAAAACCCCAGGCGACAATGATCCGATCCGAGACACCGAGCAACCCGATGACCAACCAAGGAGCTGGCTGTGCTGGTGGCTGAAATCGAGCTAGTGGCAGACACTGGCCATGACTGGCGCCACCTCATCGGTCTCCACCAGTCTCTTCACAGTGACTTCAGGTAAATCATGAAAATTTAGGGCGCACCCGCATGGGAGGCAACAGACAGCAGAGCCTTGCCGGCTAGGGAGATGTTTAAAAAACCACCAATTCCCTGCTTCCTCCCTCGCATCGTCCTTCGTTTTCTCAGTTGGCAGGCTACTCTCTAATCTCTCCCCTGCCTTCGGTGGTAGGGCAGCACCAGGACAGGGACATACTTCCAGCATGGGCAGATGGCATTTGTCGAACTGCAGCAACCCCACCATTGCCATCCGGTCGGGGAAACTGCACTGCCTCGCATGTCATCGCTCACCGCCAAAGGATTCTTCCCCGTCGGGAGAGCACACAAACACGTTCCTAGCGACGCCGCCGGATGAGCCGCTTGGACGCTTGAATCTGCGCTGGCCATCGACGGTGAACTACCTCAATTGCGCTCCCGCAACCCTGCGTGGGACCAAGCCCACTGGCTGCAATGGTCCAAGCACTAGCAATTCCGCCTACTCGGCCGTTTACCATCGGAGGCTACGTCGCAACGAAATCCGGCTTGTTCATTTATCCCCATCGCCGCTCAGCAGGGCCCCCCTGCATCTCAATCTGGCGACCTATCTGGACGACGATTATCCGGACTACGAGGCGGTTTCGTATACGTGGGGAGGTGATACAAGCGACAGTACGCCTCGCGTGCCGGCATATATCGGCCCCTTCTGGGACATCATTCTTCTGACGCGCAACTGTGCCGCCATGCTTTTTTATGCCCGCCGCCCTGACACGCAGCGGCCTCTCTGGGTGGACGCCATTTGCATCAATCAGATCGACATTGAGGAAAAGAGTGTTCAAATACCCAAGATGGCTTCCGTTTACAAGCAGTGCCTTCGCGTTTTGGTGTACTTGGGAGAGCAAGCTACGGTATCACCTCACCGCAGCGGACGCAGGTTTCCTAAACGGCAGCCCATCTCGAATCTCGCCAACGACCGAGATACACTTGTTCAGATGCTCCAATCGCGGTACTTCTCTCGGCTTTGGGTGATACAAGAACTGATCTTGGCAAGACACGTCGTCTTTGTTTACAGGGGGTTTGAGTATCACGCCGAGGCCGCGTCCGCATCACGAGTTCCGTTTCAGATATCATCGGCGCCATGGCTCAGTCGTTTGGGCCAGCAGTCCATCCTTTCCAATGACGGCTTGATGGGCGCAATTACTCTTACCGGTCGTGCAAAATGTGCGGACATCCGTGATAAAGTTTTTGGAATATTAGGCCTCGTTCAGGGAGACAACGCACACCTCTTGATACCAGATTACACACTCTCAGCACTCCATGTCTTCGTTGGACTCTTCTCTCACTGCGTTGTTGCTTCGGGTCAAGTACGGCGTGTGCTGCACAACTCTATTGGCATTAAAGGCTGGGGGACGCAGCCATCCTGGGTACCTGAGTGGGATGCCGAGGGCATCACACTTACAGACTTTTCCGATGAGAATTACAGCCGACAGCTCAGCTCCTCTATCAGCTCAAGGGTCGCCCCCTTTCTCAGCTACAGTTACTCCCTCTACGGGAATACTGGCTTCAATGCGCAGCGAATCGTTTGGTGCAACCGATCGAGCGATTTTGATTTCAAGTTTGACCATCGACTGCTTTTCCCAGCTCCTCAGCGGTGCTCAGTGGAGGCCAATACCGGCGCCTTATCCTTACGTCTCGTACATCTTTACACCCTCCAGCGCCCGCTTGAAAACTCAAACATGTGCTTCACTACCGAAACCCAACAGCAACTTCATTCCTTTCACGTCCGGTCACGAGGAAGGAGATCGCAAGCCATGATTATCCTCCTGGCTTTGAACAGCAATCTGGATCAAATAGCAGACCATGAAACCGATCACATTTTCTACGCTGGGTCCGATGTACCGCTGCTCATGCGCAAATTCAATGATGGAGGAGATTACAAAATCGTGGCTCCGCTGCATAGTGTCTACGTAATGGCTCCAGGGGGCTGGATGTACGGTGAAACAGGGCTCGATATATCCATTCTCCTGGACTTTGGAGCTGCAGCATCTCTCAAGACATCGCCTCCCCAGTTTACAGCGCACAGAGAACTCTCAGACCCCTACCTGGAGAAAATCGATGCGATTGCCAAACAGCGTCAAGAAACGCGCATCGCGAAACGAGTTCGCAAACAACTCTTCCCGGGCGCTACGACAGCCGAGGCAATACTTCCTTCGCTGCAGGGAATTCTTGACCATCAGCACAACGTTCAAGACATCAACATTATAACCTCTCAGTTCCACGGCTTCTATACAAAGTTCAATGAAGTCAACAAAAGTGTCTTGACCTCGCAATCGCCAACAGCCCTCTACAACAACCCACCACAGTTCATCGAGTTCGCATTTTCATCAGCGCATTTTCAGTACGTCATGGAACACTATTGCACTCCCCTGTTCTACGCAACAGAAGATCCCGACGGCTCCCGTAGGATCCAAGAGGAGGGTTTGTACAACCAAAACCTACTACATTGGGAGTGGCTACGCCAAGGAGAATGGTTAGGGCTACAAGATGCGGATGGCCCCGGACAAAAGTCAGAGCTCATACGGCACATATCGGCTTTGAGCATCGCCGGGACAAAAGCAGCACCCGTCAGACTTCGAACAAATGCGTCAAATGCTATTCATATCCTCATGTGGTACACATGGGAGATGGACGTTTTGAAGAGGCTTGGTTGTGCCCAGGGTCGCAATGAACTGGAACGACTGTATGAGTTGAATGGGGAGTCGTCATTTTTAAGGAGAATAAAGCAGAAGGTGAAGCCGGTGTGGCCAACCAGAGACGTTGTTCCGTACAACTGGTCGCGTTCTGCGATCTATGAGTTTGGGATGGATGGAGTTCCAGAATATGTGACAATCTTTTAGTTTTATCTCTGCATACCCATGTTGCCCCAACAGCAACCGCATTTTGGCAAAAGGAAGTACCCTGCACTCACGGTTGGTTCCGACAGTCTGGCGCTCATCTGCGTTTGTTGCCTGCGTTTGTTGCCCGGACCATTCATACTGCCAACCAGCCGCCGGATAAACACCCCAATGGTTACACCACCCCAAGCTGCGCCACTCATCATTCAATCCTTCTAGAGTCATTGCCGCGGGGTACAAAGGCAGGCAAAACCCTCTCTCGCCCACGCCCACTCACCTCGACCAACAACCACTCTCACCACCACCACTCCATCACCACCAACCATGTTCCCACTCCTCCTTTTCTTTTTCTCCCTCCTCCCTCCCCTCACCTCCGCCCAACCCAACAATAAACCCCTCATCTTACTCAGCCCCTACCGCCTGGAGCCCCAACCCGCCAACGCCACCCTCTCCGACTGGGACACGGCCTTCACCACCATCGACGCATCCGGAAGCGCATCCATCCCCGGACGGGACATCCGCCTTCCCTTCCCCGGAAACCGCTCCTCCGACTGGAAATACACCCTCTCCGTGCACGCTGACGTCCCGCACGCGCCGCCCAGGGATGGGTTTTTCACCGCGACGTGGCTGCAGCTGGAGGCGCCGAAGGAACTGCTGAGTTCCAAGGTCATTGAGGTGGTGAATGCCACCTCGACGGAAGCCAATAGCACGAGGGAGGTGCAAGTTATTCCGGGGGCGGTGGATACGTGGGAGGTGTGTACGTATATATACTTTGAGCTGAACACGACGATCACCGAAGAGAACGTGGGGCCTGGGTGCGAAGGGTTTTGGAAGGAGAACGCCACGAGGTGTGTGAATGCGTTTGAGAAAAGCCTTGTGGATGGGTTTGGGGGGTCCGGAAAGGATTGGGAGAGGTTGGGGCTGGAGAAGTCGAAGTGCGGGTTGTGGTTGTGGCCGGATGAGAGAGAGTACCCGGACTGTCTGGTGGGGACGCTGTCCGTGAGGAGTGAGTAATTGCCTACCTACCTACCTTGCGGTGGGAACGAGAGGGTGTGTGTGCTAATACTAGTGCAACATTAGCGCTCAAACAGAGTATGGCCTCTATGGGCTCTGACAGCTCGTGGTTGGGGAAAGGGAATTTCGGGTATCATAAATGGGCTGAGCGGGGAGATATCCATGAGAAGGGGAACACGACGGCTTTTGACCGAGCGCGCAAGCGGGTGTTTTTGGTTGGGCATGTTTGGGGGTATAAGGAGGACCCGGCGGCTGAGGTGAAAATCGAGGCCAACGTGAGATGCCTGCAAGCTAACGGGGGGCCGAAGCAACAGAGTCAGAGTGCTGCAGTTTCTATTTGTGTCAGTTTTGTTCTCGCTGTTGCTGCTTTGACGTCGGCTTTTGTTGGAGGGTGGTGACACGGGTCTCATATTGTTGGCAGATCTCCTGCGTTTAATTCATCGCCAAAGTTCTCGTAGGAGTCTCATTTGCAGCCTCTGAGGTGCGAGTTAGAAATGAATACTAATACATGGAGGCTTTGGTATTTTTGGCCATCAGCTGTTCACACCCACAACAGCAGCGTTGGTGTTGCTGGTGCTGCCCCCTAGCCCCCGTGGCTCACGAGAACCAGGGCGTTATGCCCAATTTAATAGATTTTTATACTATCGAAGACGTATACCTTAGCCACCACACCGTGGCCTACACCATCAGGGGCATCGACGGCGTCCTCTTTTACGACGCCATCATGTTGAGAGAGGGAATGGTTTTTGCGGCGTTCACGCGGGGTCCTTTTGCTGGCTGTGAGGCCTGTCTCGGAAACTAGCCCTAGGGAAGAGAGATAATTTAGTAGAGCTGGGCTGGAAGTCGTTTCCGCTTTCGAAATTTTGAGAGTGGGACTTTGCCAAGGGACATATATATTGTTCCGATATGGCCTTAAATAAATTCTTTTCATGCTCCACGTCCCCTCAGCGAGGATTTGGCATTGGCACAACCCAATCTTCCCAGAACCCATTATAAATCGGTGTCATCTTTAGTCTAACCACTGCCCTCTTCATCCTAATCACGATCTCTAGAGGCAGATCCGCCTTCCTCTTCTCGCCCACCAGCGCCATCTCATTTACCTACTTCTTGTTCAAACTCTTCGTCCACCCTCTGCTTACGGATCTACACCGTCAGCACCTCATTTTCGCCCCCGTTAAGGCACACGGCGACCAGAGCCCTCGAAGGCCAATGCAGGGGAGGCCTCTGAGGTCTGGGGCGTGTTCACCATGAGCGACATTATGACGAAGACTTCTCGGTACACCAAAGACGGGAGACAATCAAAGTCCTCCGCCATCATGGGTTTTGCCTCCCGGCCCCCCACAGCCGCTCCGACTCGACCTAGAAACAGACATTCCACATCTCAGCTCGATCCAGCCCACCGATCCCCTCGGACTGCCCTTTTCGGGAGGTTTGAACTTCATTGCACCAATCTCCCCAAGCCCACCTGCTCAAGATCTCGAAGTCCCGACCGTTGAAACAAATGCGTCTCCAACAGGGTTGACATTGATGTGGGTACCCCTTTTAGGGTTCCTATGGCAATGGAACCACCCATGATGCCATCTTCCAGGTGTCAGGACGGCCATGATATCTACGGCGGGCGTACAAGGCATATGGGAAGGTATCTGGGCCATGCCGTGGTGGCACTACGAGTCTTTTGGGTCTGAAGGTTCGGAGACGACAAAGCTCAAACGTTGCGAGTTCGTATGGGGAGTTGGACGTGTCCCTACATGATTTTGAATGGCTATGACATGCTCTACCTGCCCACAATGAACCCAAATCGGAACTATGGGCGGATCACGTAGAGCAAGATCTCTCCAACGTCGTCTTCATTGCCCCTGGCGCCGTGTCACTTCTTATACAGCCTCTCAGCCAGCGAGACCTCCTCGTTCCGTGTCTCATACGTCCAAAGAAGAAGCATCGAGCTGGTAGGAACATTCGCCAATCGAAGTGTATTTTGGTCAGACCCTGAAGACCTGAAGAGACGGAACGCGGTCAGCAAGAAACACGAAAAACGGGAGCAACGGTTGGTGATGAGGGGGGCGAGGGGGCACATACGTGCTTCTGGCATTGCCAGTGCTGGCTGAAGAGCTGCGGGCGTCACCTTGATGCTGGCAGGTTCCGCAGTTGGAGACGGAGGACCTAATAATGAAATAGAGTGGGCTAAGCACGTCCGAAGGTGGGTATGATCTGGAGACGAACCATGCGATGGGGTGACCAGTGATCTGGTTGGTACCGTTCTGGCTGGGCGAGGGTGAGGTGGCCATGTTGGGTGACGGGCTATACAGAGTCAGGAGTGGGCTTCGGAACCGGATGATAGGGAATCAGAAAAGATGTGATCAAGTTGAGCCGTCGTCAAAGACAAGCACATCGCCCATCTTTATGTCCTGGCCCTTCAGGAGAATTCCTGGAAGCACTTGACATGAAGGCAAATAGTAGTTTTGAACATGGTAGTTTTGCAGAGCGACATGGGTCTGTGGCACGTCGACGCCCGTTTGCCTCCAGGAAATGCAGCAGCCAAATCATTGGGCCGGCAGAGTGCCCCATTGAAGTTTGTGGTTTGTTGTAATTGGACGTTGTTGGGGAAGTGGGTGAAATCGAGGACTGGGACTGTGGCGCCTGGCTGGCCAATAACTAGCATGCTCGTGCGAGAGCTCGGGGGACGGCGTGGACGCGCAGTGGGTGATGCAGGCGGAACTGCCCAATAGCAGGCGGTGACACCCTGATTGTAGTTTTGCCAGTCCAGGTGAAGTTGGGCGGAGGAGCCATCCCATCGGAAGTCAACCGCACCAGGGAAGCCCCTGGTGGCCCCGAGGTTCCGGGCAAGATGGCTCGCCTTCCCGGTTTGGCGACCGCCACGGCAGGCATGGGGAGGAGAGTTGGCGGGGGCTTGGGAATTGTAGTTTTGACCAGCCAATAGATCGCGGACAGGGCTGGTGCCAAGCAATTCCACAATTTAGGCAGCGAATGCACAACTTGACAATACTTCGAGAGAGGCCATGTGCTCAGTACGATGCTAGGTATCCTTAGGTACTCTGCACATCTCGCACCAGCTGGTTCGCACCATGGACAATCGCCACTCACCCATGAGGCAGCTGCAGCGGTTGGACAAATTTTGTTCGCATTTTGCGGACGAAGTCTTCAATTCAACTTGACCTCCCCACCATGATCTCTCCCCTGAACCCACATCACCGCCCCCGTTGTCCTCCTGGCAAACATTGGCACCCTGCTCTTTCATCTTCGCCATGAATCCCGCCATACCCAGCGACTCCAGTTGGCCGTGGCTGGCTAATGACGCATTCGCCGATATCATGCCCCAGGCGAGAGGATTTCCAGCGCTCGCGGCTCTGGCGCCAAGCCACCAGAACACTCTCGTCGGCTCTTCTCAGAACGACAGAGCACCACCTTTCGGCCAACCTCCGCCAGTCACCGCCGCTCCAAGTCGCAAAAGAAAGGCCCCGACACTGCGAGACGCAGATTGGGAGCCCAAGAAGGCACGCATTACCCAGCTCTATATCGATGAGCAGCTCACTATCCCCCGCCTGAGAGATTCTCTTGTCGGAGAGTTCGGGTTCCAGGCCACGTAAGTAACTGCTCCGACATCGCATTGCTGTGATTGTGACCCCGAGTCTGACTAGACTAATGTAGGGAACGACAAATTCTGTCGCGCATTCAGAAGTGGGGACTGGATAAAAACGTCAAGAAGGCCGAGTCACTTTTCATGTCCCGGAAGTTGAAGCACAGACGGATGCGTGAGCCCGAAAAGCCAGGTTATGTGTTCACTGTTCGAGGGAAGGTCCAGCCTCCTGAGAAATGCGAACGGTGGGAAAAGAGGATGGACGCCAACAATGTCGCTTTCTCCCCGTGCTCAGTGCCTGGTAAGTGTTGTTCACGTTCCAAGTTCGTGACATATCAATTGAGCTGGACTAAGCCTGGCAGAAACACCTGATGGGCTGTCCTATAAGACTCCCCAAGATTCCGGATCGGTGAACTCCGCCGCCACACCGGACTCGATAGCCAGGGGCATCTCCATTCCCATCCAGTCGCCAATTCTCATGCCCTCTTCACCACTTGCCCCCACCCTGACGTTCGTAGCGGTCACTCAGCTTGAAGGAGGCAACCGTCCTTCATCGCCATTCCCTACGCACTCGCCATTCATTTCCACGCCGAGAATCCAAGCGGCCATCGCCTTCCAAGCCGCTAGCTCCGCAGCATCACCAGCTGCCAGCACCCCAGGACTCATCGCGGACAGCGGCTTCGAAGGAGCCAGTCCAGCTCCATGGAACGATGTCGTTCACGATGCCCTCTGTGCGATCACAAGTCAGAGCTCCACCGCTGAGAGCCCTTCTGACACTGGGTTCGTCTATCTGCAGAAAGAGGCCAGGGACTTGGAGCGGGAGATATCGACGCTAGAGCAACGTTTCGGGAAAAACAACCCCCAGGCATTGAAAAAGATGGCCCGTCTCTGCAACATTTTTCGCCGTCAAGGCAGATACAAGTCAGCCGAGATACTCGCAAAGCAGAGGCTTCTCGCACATAGAGAACGAGGAGAGTCGAAGGAGCTGTCTGCGACATTGGTTGACATTGCCGAGATTTTTTTGGAACAAGGAGAACTCGACAGGGCAGAAAGGGCGGCAACAAAAGCGTACAATATGTCACAGACAGCAGACCCGCGTGATGACATCATTGCCTTCAACAGCAAAGACTCTCTGGCTGCTATTTGCAATTTGAACGGCCAACTTGAGAAGTCCGAGGAAATCCTAATTGGGCTTTTGGCACTCGTTGACACCGTCTTCTGCAACAAAGATGATGCCGACTTTACCCGGCGTCATGTCATGACTGAACTTTCGTCCTCAGTCGTAGGCCAAGGGCGGCTAGCACAAGCTGAACAATGGGCCGCTAAGGCGGTGGAGTGTTGTAGTCTGGGTAGTACCAAGAGCAGCGATACCTGCTCTAATGCTCATTTGGGCTTAGCTGATATCCTAATCATGCAGGGCAGGTTCGACGAGGCTCTCAAGATGAGTCTTGAGGCGACATCAACATGCAGAAAGCGCTATGGATTGGAAAATCCAAGAACGTTTTACTGGATGAGGATTCTGGGTGTCATCTACACTCACCAGGGCCAACGCAAAGAAGCAGAGTCTTGTCTCCAGGCAGCGATCAGCGTGGGAAGGAAGCTTCTTGGCCCTCGTCACGTTCTCGTACATAGTGTTTTGATCGACATGATTTACCTCTACGTCGAACAACAGCTGTGGGATCACGCGGACGCCGTACTGGATGAGTCCGGAGCATTTTCTGGCGATGGGCCAAAACGTTCACTCTTTCTCCAATCCGCCATTCTCCAGGCGAGAGGGCGGCATAGTCAAGCTTTGGAGATTGGTCAGGGGTTCGCCGAGGAATTGGAGTCCCTGAATAGCTTTTGGGGACCATACGCCAACAACGTCATTATTGGAATCCTACGCGATCTCGAGAGGTTGGAGGAGTCAGAGGATCTTGCATCTCGAACCATCGTCTCAAGCACATCGTTACTCGGACCAAATCACCCTGACACACTACGGTCTGTGGGAAATCTCGCTCGGACCAAGATGGCGAAGGGTGAGGCAGCGGTAGCTATTCGCATGATGGAGGAGTGCGTCCAGTCTCTTACGGCAAGCGTTGGGTCTGAGCACTATCTCACACTGAGATCGCGGGAGACACTTGACGGGTGGTTGAAGCCGGAGGACCAGAACTTCGATATGTGGTCGGCACCACTATAATCGGGGCGTGGATCATGGCGTGTGAGCGATTGTCTTTGTCTTGCAATGTTGGTTGGATATGAGGAAATTGCGGCAGAGGGACACCCCCTTGATAGATGTTTATGCTTCTCCTTCATCTTAATTTGAGCATTCGTACTATGCTACTCAGTTTCTTTCTGCTTTGTGGTTTTCACTCTTGACGCTGGTAGGTTCAAGGAGGAGCTTGACATATGTCTGGATTTCCTTTGACCTCTTGGTCTGATGTTCCTGCTGGTGATTTTTTGTGGATTTAACATGGGCTTGAGGGGGGATTGTAATAGTTTACAAAAGGGTGATCCAGCGCAATTAGGCCTGCATTGGTAACGCAGCAGTCCCCAGCACCGAAAGCAGCAGTTATTACAGCCTGGTATGAGCGGCAGCGCTGACTCTCAGCGCATCCCCAGAACAGAACCCTGCTTAAGCGCAGCAATCTCCTTCGCACCAAACGGATCCTTCCCGTTAAAGGCAAACGCCTTTCGTTCCGCAGGAGTCCAAGTGGTAATATCCAAAGCATCACCACCAATCGCCGTCTTCCCCGCTTTCTTCCGTTTGCTCAAGAACTGCATGACACCCTTGTACCTGGTGCTGTACGCCTTGAGCGCCTTCTCGAACCCGAAGGGGTCGGCCTTCGCGCCCGTGTTCGATTCCGGAACCGGGAGGTCGACATCTTGCTCCGCCTCGGAGACGAGCTCCTCGATATTATGTGGCCCTACAAGCTTGATGTCGTACTTGCGGGCGTAGGCGAGTATGTGGCTTGGGAACTCGCTGGGGCGCCAGTTCTTGCCGTCCTTCTTTGGGCCAATGGACTCCTTGCGCGGGGTCGCTTGGAATCCGTCTTCGTTTTGGGCTGGGATCATCATGTAAATGGCCATGATGGTGCCGAGGTTGAAGATCTCCGAGTCCTTGGATAGGAGGTTCTTGCGCTCGAGGCGGGCGAGCATGCTGAGGAAGAGACGGCCGATCAAGAGCAGAGTTTGTTCGAAGAGCTCGCCGTCGTCAATCCTATTTGGTTTGTTAGAAAAGGGGCTTCAGACGAGGTAAGGGGGCGCAGCGACTCACATGCTCATCTCCATTCCCCTCCCGCTTGCCAAGAACAGCCCCAGAGCCTCGCACACGACCCACTGCTCCTTTACGTTGTCGCCGGCGTTCTGGTAGTCTAAAAATAGGTTCTGGATGACTTCCAACACGCCGTAAGCCATGTGGTCGTTGAAAGTGTACATTTCAAAGTTGTCGGGATCGCGCAAATCGCACTGCGTGTGCTGGATGAAGTACTTGGTCTTGCCGGCGACGGTCAACTTCCACGGATGGTCGGGGTGGTCGGCGGCAGGCTTGGAGCACAGGCACGTCTTGCCTCCGTCGCATCGTTGCTTGCGCTCTTCGTCCTCGTCTTCCTCGTCGTCCTCGTCACCGTTCGGGAACGGTGGCTGGCAGAGAAGAGTAAAGCTGTACGCCTCGACGGGGTTGGACATGGTGATCTTATAGTTCATGTCAGCATTCGCTGAGCCCGACAGAGGTGCCCAGCGAGGATCCCTGGCCGGTTCGAGGGCTGCCGCATTTTCGGCGCCTGTGCCTTTAGTGGAAGGGCGCGACTTTTTGGCGGGAGCGTTGCTGGCAGCGGAGCTGGAAGGGGCGGCGCGTTTCGGAGGCATTGTGTATGCGCTGCAAGGTAATACCGGGGAAAAAAAAAAGCGATGCAAGATGGTGGCCACAGAGTATGATGATGAAGAGAAGGATTGAGTCAGACCGAGGCGTGCCGGCAGCTGGGTTTCTGTACGCGTCGACGGCGTCTTTGCTTTTTCTTCTTCGCGCGGCGCGTTTCCCCACCTGAGTTGACCCCTTGCGAAGCCCTCGGCCCAGCCATCGAATCGGCGGATGAGGTCACTGGACCAGTGTACTCCTCTGCTGGGGTAGGAAAGGTTAGCTCGGCCATGGGTCCACTGTTACTGGTTTGGTGCTCTTTCTGCCAGGGGGTAACAGTGGGTCCCTGTCCGAGCTAACCTTTCCTACCCCGCAGAGGAGTACGCGAGCAACTGCAGGGGAATGCAAACCCCTGCGACGCGACTTGTTGACAAACGCAAATTCCGGCCGATTCCCCTGACATCATCACAACGGGCATAGTGCTCTGACCAAATGCCCTTCTCTAGGAAGTTCCTCAACTGCTTCAAGCTTCGTTCGAGGTATCCCCAATATCACGAATCTCCACTGACGCTCGATGACCTTCCCCGATGGCCACCATACTCTGCCTCTTTCCGTGGACCTTCTATTTTAAAGTGTCGGAGGAAAAACGTTGAAGAAGGTGGGGTTGGCTGCGCCGGTGGATGAGAGGTGGATTCACCACCCTCCAGCAGATCTCACACCGTGGCGTCACTGGCTTTGTGGCAAGCGACAAAGTATTCTGATGATATTAGCGGCTTGAAAACCGAACTCGGTTGAATCGGGAAGCGTAGCGGGTAACATCCGAGTTGATCCCCGGTGCGCGCACTTCACTTCCTTCGGCGACGACGGAGTTGCCAGCTCAGCCTGCGTCTTCTGCTGAAGAACACAGCGCGTCGAAGCCACTCGCCTCGCACTTGTCGCTGTTAGACAATGGCCAGCCAGGACCTGCAGGAGCGGTCCATAATTGTTAGGAAGGAGCGTTTGGCAGCGCGAGCGAAGGCGTTTCTTCCTTAGAACCACCATCAAAATCCAACCGTTTTGCCACGAAAGCAGCCAAGCCCATCTGAAGGAACGCGCCCCCAGGATTATTCCCACAGTCGCAGTGCTATGGCATAACTGACACGCAGCAGGTTTCGGCAGCTGTGACCATTAAGCTGGCTAATCTATATATACTTTATAATAAACGGCTATAGTTATAAAGTTTTACTAGTATGTAAGCTTTCTTTACTAAGCTGTGTCATCACCACGTGGGTGTTTAAGTTAGGACAGTGCTGTACCTGTAAAGCATATTATAACATGTTTAATACATTAAGATTTAAGTATGTTCTTGTAAGTGTTAAGAATATTTACAGGAGAAATAATAAAAGCCGCTGCTGTTAAGCAGTAGGGATAGACATTTATCAATTAAGTATTAAGCAGTAGCTAATATAAATTCTGTGAATTTCTAGCCCCTGCTGCCCTGAAAGCAACTGCTTCCAGCAGTTGCCCTCCATTACTGCATACCCTGCAGTTACGGCCTGCACTGCAAAGCTGAACCTTCTAGAAGGCTCCAGGGCTCATAGGGCCCTTGTTAAGCCTCGAAGGCTCTGGAATCTAGAGCTCCACTGCTCTGACTCACTGTAGGGCAAGCGCCACAGAATCTTCCAGAACTGTAATAGTAATAGAAAGCTCTAGAATTCTTCTAGAGCCTGCTACAGCCTATAATAGGCCCTGAACTCTCCTGTATATAGTCTTCCTTAAGCAAGCAACTCTACACAATTCTAGTCATTATATAAAGCACTACCTTCTAAATCCTTTTGTTTTACAGTATTAAGATTCACTGTAGCAACCTTTCTTACAGTGGCACTACTCTGTAATACAGGCTTTTATTTGCTTCCTACAGTGCCTACGGCACTGTAGCCGGCTTAGACCAGTACTAGACTTCTTCTTCTAAGCCACAGCCGCTATACTACAGCCCTGTGAGTTCTTGAAGTTTAATAGTTAGGTATATTCCTTTTACTATACCTTAAATTATTCATTATGAGAGAGGTACGGGATTTTAATAGTCTTTATCCTTTATATTTAATCCTTCTTAAGGTGTAGCTAGCCTAGCTATCCTTCCTTTAAGTTAGTAACTCGGGGCATTTGTTCAGGCCGACCTTGTAGTTCTTTTTAGGCTCTGTATGTAATATTACTGTAGCTGCTTATTGTGACGACCCTGCAGGCTGTCACTTGGGCCGGGGCGGCCCGACGAATCCCCCGCACAAGGAACAGTGCAGGAAGACAGTACGCACGGTACTGCGCACTGGGCCAGGGGTGCAAAGACCCGAAGCCCCTATAACTAACCAGCAGCTGCTTAGTCTTGGCAGGAGCGCTCACCTATTAAGCATCTGTAAGACCTTTAAGCAAGAACTGCTTAATAGCAGGTTACTTAATTTATTATTAAGTAATAAGCCATTAAGTAAGGTATAAGGTACTTTTAGTTAGTTAATATAAATAGTTATAATTATGTTTATAACCACTATAAGGGACTTAAGTTCCTCACATTAATATTTAATTATTCATTTATATCCTACTATTTAGACTTACCTCTATACATTATAATAATAGTAACTTATAGTGACATTAAACCCCCGTCTAAGAATATTAGTTTAATAAGCTATCTTCAGAACGCCCCTTACCTGTTAACGTCTTATTATACGTTCTGTCTTAACCTACACCAGTCCTTTTAAGGCCTGTATCGGGTATAAGTTATAATATAATACTAACATTGAGTTTTAAATGCTGTTTATTAAAGTCTTAAATATTACCTCTCTCTTACTAACATGTTAACCTCCGGAAAAGGAAAGGAGATTAAGAAAGTGTAAACCTAACCTTAACTCCCTACTATTAACAAGTTAGCTGTACGCTTTAAAGACTTAAACCTTAACTAACAGGGACTAGTTAAAAAACTTAACGAAACTTTCCCTAGAGATACTAAAAGCCGTATCGGTCTTATTAAAAAACTCTAAGTACGACTTAACGTTATTAAGCTGGAGAATAACGACCTTAAGGGCTTATAGAAGAAACGAGTAAAGCTCCCTCTACCCTTACGCTTTAAGGAAGACTTTACGCAGCTAGAGTCCTAAATAGCCCAGCTTTAAAGTTATATCACCTATTATAATAAGTAGTTCTTTAAAGAAGAAGGAAAAGTTAAGTTTGTTAAAACCTTACTAAATAAAGTAACCGCTTGCTAGTATAAACCCTATATAAAGATAATTAATAACCTCTTTATAAACAAAGTATAAAAGGAAGCCCTTAAGACTTAAGCTCTCTTTAATAACTTCGACGTTTTTATTAACTAACTCTAAACTAAGTTTAGAGAACTAGACACCTTAAAATAGGCTAAACAGCACCTTATAGCCTTAAGGCAGACGTCCTCAGTCCTTAAGTTCTTTACACGCTTTAAATTAGAAGTAGTAAAGATTAAACTTAGCTAGGAGGCCTTAATAATGCTATTTTAAAGTGGTTTAAAGGAGCACGTTATTAGAGACCTTTATTAGGAAAACTAACTAGACTGTCTGTAAGAACTGGTTAAGATAGTTATTAAAGCTAACAATTAGTATTATAATTATTATTACCGAAAGAACTTTTAAAAGGAACAGGCCCCTTACCAGCTAAACAAGCCTAAAAAGGGGAACTAGTCAACTACGACAGGTTACCACCTTAAGCTAATAAATATTAATATAGTAAACCGCTAAAATCAACCTAACTGCGACAAACTTTAACGACAGCAGTAATAAAAGCAGTTTAAGGATCTATCTCAGATCTAATGCTTTAACTGTGACAAAAAAGGCTACATAACGCGGCAATACCTGTTAATAAAACAAGTCGGTTAGAAACCCGTTCTGGAAGGAGGAAAACACATTAGGTTTAATTTAGGAGACGTCTATATCAGGATAACCAGTAACGAAGAAAACTACATTTAAATAGATAAGTGTAACTTAAAAGATAAGGAAGAAGAGGAAGAACCCTAAAACGTAATATACTTAGTCCTTAAAGGTACCTTAGAAGAGTTAGCTATAAAGGTGCAGGTTGTAGAAAACCGACTTTAAGGTAGAAACTTAAAACTATTAAAGGTACAGGTTATAGAAAACCAACTTTAAGAAAAGATGTTTTAGTTAGTTATTATAAGCCTTAAAAACCTTACCCTGTAAGCTTAGGAACTAAGGAAGTCTAAGAAAGACCTTAACTTAGAAATTACTAAGATAGTAGAAGGAGTTGAAAAATTAGCCCTTTAGATTACCTAAATGGTAAAGTAAGCCTTAAAAAGTAAGAGAGAATAAGTTAAAAGAATTAAACTGGAAAAAAGGAAATTCTTCTTATTAATACCCCTTAAAACTTTTAAACACTTTAAGTACGTTAAGTAAATCAGTACCCTTACCTCCTTAAAAGAAGGACAGTTTAGATAACTACCCTACACTAAAGCTAGTATACCTTAAACTAGTACCTTAAGAGTCCCTTGAGAAAGTATAAAGTAAGCATATTAATAAAGGGTTTAAAAGCTGAAGGAAAAGCACTAGGAGCTAGTAGATAAAATAAAGGACCTAAGGGTTGAAAGCCTTACTGTAATGTCTAAAGATAAAACAGTGGAAATTAAGTTACAACTTTATAATAGAGTTCGCTTTATTAATTAACTTAAATACTAACTTATTAAAGAAAGCCACTTTATAGAAAAATAAGCTGGGTTATTACTACCTGAGTTTTAAAAAAAGGTTTAAGAGAAATAACGTACACGGAGGTAAGTAGAAGAAGAAAAAGAATAAAGCGCCACTTCCCCTATTCTGTACTTTATAACTGTAGCACCAGCTGTTAACATCAACTACTCCAGTTATAAAGACATACTGTAAATCAATTACATATATAATAACTACGCTCTTAACCGGTATTATAAGCCTAAGGCACTTTATAACCACTTCCCTAGCATATAAAGACAGGATTACGCTGTCGTAAAAGTAAAGTTAAAACTAGCCCACTATTAAATTTCCTACTCCCCGATAAGAGAATCTAGTAGTAAATGGAAAGTCACCGTAGTTAACTAGGCTCCCGCTAAGTACTAGTAAAGAGGGGTACTTAATAACTGCCTAGTTATAACATGCTTGTTACACCTTAACAGAAAAGCTAGAGAATAATAGAAACGGGAAGACTATTAACAGATCTAAGAATAAAAAGACATTATTACAATCTAAACCTATAGAGTATATTATTAACTTATTAAGGACTTTAGGAACATTATATTATTTAAAGTCGACTAGATGCTAAAACGTGAAAACCCAGGAAAAGTTAATCGCTAGGTCTATTAGAACTACCTGTTTTTCCAGAAGGAATTAGGAAAAGGCTATAAGCCCTCTAAAAGGGCCGGAAACTAGTAATTCATTAGTTAATAAAAACTTTAAGAAGAAGAAGAGGCACTTAAAGGTTAGGCTGAATAAGACCTTAAGGACAGATAATTACCATAACTTAGATATTAAAGGAGTATAAGCACTATTCCATTAGTGTTAACATAATAGATGGAAAAAGGAAGCCACTTAAAGTAAAAGCAGTAATTAATAGCGGGAGTGCTTCTAACCTAATACACCCCTTGTTAGTTAACTGAAAGAAACTCCTTAATTAAAAATATAAAAAGGCTATTCCCATTTAGAATAGAGAAGGAGGCCTGTACTAGTATAATAACGGTAAAATTACCCACCACTCGCCACTTTTAATTAAAATAGACAGGGATAAATAATAAGTAGACTTTAACGTTATATTAATTACAGGATATAACATAATACTAAGTCTACCCTAATTAGAAAAGTATAACCCTGTAATCGATTAGAAAAGTAGCCACCTTGCCTTTGGCAAGTCCTCCAGTTATAATCACTGTTTAGAAAAAGCCAAGAAGGTATTAAACTGTTCCAGAGATGTATAAAACACTTAAAAGCACACTAAACCCTTAGAACTAAGTACAGTTTAGGTTAGGTTTACTAAAACGGTTAAAGGACTAGAAGGTCTACTACATTACTTAAATAACGATTTAAAAGGTGGAAAGAAGTAAAAAACTAACCTATAAATAAGTAAAAAAGTTAACTTATTTAAGGTACCTGTAAAGTACAGGAAGTTCACCCTGTTTTGAAAAAAGATACTATAATTACTAGATTACAGACTATAAGACCATAAAATCAAGCTGAAACCTAGAGTAAAGCTCCGTAATTTCCAGCCCTACCACTTAAACCCTTAACAGGTTAAGACCTTAAGGGAATACATTAATAAGAACTTAAAGAACAGGTTTATTATAAAGTCTCAGTCTCCAGTAGGGTACTTAATACTGTTCGTCTTAAAAAAGGGAGACGGTAAACTACGTATAGTTGTTAATTACTAAACGTTAAATAAGGATACGATTAAGAACCATTACCTATTACTACTTATTACAGAAATGTAAGAACGGATTACTAAGGTAAATTAGTTCTCTAGCCTCGATTTCCTTATAAGATTTAACCACGTTAGAGTAAAGGAAGAGGATAAACACAAGATAGCCTTTCAAACTCGTAACAGGTATTACTAATACTGTATTATACTGATAAGATTAATAAATACCCCCATGACCTTCCAAGGCCTCGTTAATAATGTTCTCCGCCCCTTCCTTAACAAGTTTATCTTTATATATTTAAATAATATTCTAATTTATTTTAAAACTTTAAAAAAATACTAAAAGTATATATAACAGGTTCTAACAGCTCTTGAAAAAGTAAAGTTAATAATAAACCCAGAGAAAAGCCACTTCTACGTTTAGGAATTAAACTATTTAAGGTTCAGAATAACCCTTAAAAGGCTTAAAATGTAACTAGAGAAGACAGAGGTAATTAGGGATTAGCCTACTTTAAAAAACTAGAAAGAATTATAAACCTTTATTAATTTTACAAACTTTTATTAGTATTTTATCAGGTACTTTATAAAAGTTATAAGACTACTTTATAAACTTACAGGTAAGGGAAAGCCGTTTAAGTGGATTAATAGATAATAGAAAGCGTTTAAAAACCTTAAGCACACCTTTATTACAGTACTAGTTTTAACCCTCCCTAATTTCTTAAAACCCTTCTAAGTTAAAATAGACTCCTTAAAGTTTATAATTAGTAAGGAACTTAACTAAGTCTAAGATAATAGGAAACGCTACTTAGTTACCTTCTTATTAAAAAGAATCTACAGCTTAACTTTGTAATATCTAATCTATAATAAGGAACTAATAGTGATTATTTAATGCTTTGCTAAGTAAGTACTGTATCTAAATGGTATAGAAAAACCAGTCTAGGTCTTTTCAGACTATAATAACTTTTAGTACTTCTTAATAAAGGAACTTAGCCTACAGTAAGCATAGTAAGCAGAATTAATAGCCCTGTTTTACTTCCAGATTTACCACGTTAAAGGAAAAGATAATAGGTAAGCTGATACTCTTAATTAGAGATAAGACTATAAGGATACTAATCCGGTCCTAATCCCTATTACTATATTTAATAAAGCTAAGAACAGCACATTAGAGCATACACCGTAAGTATTAGATAATTAAACGTTAGAATAAACTATTAACGTTTATATAAACTTATAAATAAAGTATAATATCTATTAATAATAACAGAACTTCTAAGTGAGAAGGCTAATAAAAGGCACTTACAGATATAAATACCCCTTAAAGGACTTCTTAAAGTACAGGTAAGATTATAAAAAAGAGTGCTTAAGGTATCTAAATTACAATAAAACCAGTTATTAGTTAAAACAGCTGTTAGAAAGTGTAAATAGCATGCCTAAACTAAGATTAAAGCTCTAATACTAAGAGAAACCGTACGTTTATAACTTGAAAAAACGGAAAGAGTACGTTTAACAGGTCTATAAGTCTTAACTTAAAGGACATATAGGCTAAGCCAAAACTCTCGCGCAGGCCTAATAAGCGTACGCCTTCCCAGGAATGAAGAAATTAGTTAAGGAAGTGGTTAATAACTGTAATATCTACTACTATAAGCAGAATTAGTAGTATAAGCCTTATAAACTTCTCAAACCACTCCTTATACTATAGGCGCTATAAAGTTCTATCTTACTTAACTTTATTACTGGAATCCTAAAGTCTAGGGACCCTGTTATAGGAGTTACTTATAACTAGGTCCTTATAATAGTTAACAGATTAATAAAGTGGGCTTACTTTTTACTAACCTTGAAGGATATAATAGCGGAGTAACTCACTTACGTCTTTGAGAAAAAGGTAATTTTATAACACCTTTAGTTAAATAACATTATTACAGATTAAGATAAGCTAATTGTGTTAAAGTTTTAATAAAGACTAATGTAAAGAATAAGTGTGAAAAGTAAGCTTTTAACAGTATTTTACCTATAGACAGATAGCTAAACAGAGCAAATTAACTAAATACTTATAACATATCTCTAAGCTTATATTAACTTTAAATAAGATAATTAGCTTAAGCTGTTACTAATAGTATAGATAGCTTATAATATAATATTAATCGAGTTAATAAGTATATTACTATTCTTTACTAACTACAGCAAAAAGCCCAAACTCCGTCAAGGCCCGCCTACCAGCGCCCCCTAAACTATAGTCCACATAGACCGGATATAAGAGCTATATAACTATTTATAAACTAAACTTAAGTTTACACACAAATAAATAAAAAAGTTTATTAATAAATATTAAATTAAATAACTAGTACTTAAGAAAGGACTCTATTATAATGGCGAATAAGTTAAGGGACCGACTCTTTAGGAGGGGGATTACATCTACCTTTTTTTACAAAACTTACATTTAAAACAACTTAGTAAAAAGCTTAACTTTAAAAGGTACAGACTGTTTTAAATTAAGAAAAAGGTCGCTACCTTTAATTATAAATTAAACTTACCCACCAGCATAAAGGTGTGGATTAAGGTTTTTCACATCTTACTTTTAGAACCTGCCCTAAAAGGAGTTCCTTGAGAAAAGAAGATTAAGATCAACACCAATAAGGATAAGTATAACGTTAAGGAAATTATAAATTTATAAAAGGGAAAGAATACGTTTAAATATCTCATTAAGTAGTTAAATTACAGCCCTGAGAATAACTTATAGGAACCAGTTAAAAACCTTAAGTGCCTAGACCTGATTACGGAGTTCTACCGAAAGAATCTAAACTAACTAAAGCTAATAATAAGAATTAAGAATAAAATAAGATCTGACATCTAAATTACTATACTAAAGAGTAAGATTACTATAGGACTTAAAGCTTAGGAAACGGCAGGAAACTCCTTAATAGGTATAGGAGGACATTTATTAAAAGCCTTAACTATAAATTATAAAGACCTTAGACTTAATAAAAAAGCCAGGCCTCTAAAGCCCCTAATAAGCTCTACATAAGAATAAGCACTGTTAAGAAAAAGAAATTAGTAAAAAAAAAAAATAAAAGAAGAATACGCAAA
>Ga0247780_1000671_pt1 | contig 29468 bp, 30 predicted proteins | sample UWRJL079202R5_FD_179927 | JGI IMG/M metagenome (GOLD analysis project Ga0247780, IMG submission 179927) | Plant litter microbial communities from Arlington Agricultural Research Station in Wisconsin, United States - UWRJ-L079-202R-5 | ecosystem: Environmental > Terrestrial > Plant litter >... | reverse complement strand
CGAGCCGCTCATCATGATCACGCCGAGCAGGGCCAGGCCCATCGAGACCTCGTAGGAGATCAGCTGCGCGGCCGAGCGCATGGCCCCGAGCAGGCTGTATTTCGAGCCCGATGACCAGCCGCCGAGGAGCAGCCCGTAGAAGGCGATCGAGCCGACGGCGAAGAAGTAGAGGATGCCGATCGGGACGTCGATCCCGTAGAGCCCGACGCCGTCCTGGACGTCGCCCCAGGGGATGATCGCCAGCGACAGCACCCCGGCCAGCACCGGCAGCAGCGGTCCGAGGACGAACAGGGTCGAGATCGCGTTGGCGGGCCGGAACGACTCCTTGGAGACGAGCTTGCCGACGTCGGCGAGCGGCTGCAGCAGGCCGAAGGGACCGACGCGGTTGGGGCCGTAGCGGTGCTGGAAGCGGCCGATCAGCTTGCGCTCGACCACGGTGAGCACGGGGAGGACGCCGAAGATGACGGCGAAGATGATCAGCGACTTGAGCACCATGATCCAGGTCGCTTCGACGAGGGTGGTGTCGGCGAGCGGCAGCATCAGGCACGCGCCTCGCTCAGCTTGACGATCTCGACCTCGATCGGGCCGCCGTTCAGCAGGGCGTTGGCGTTGCCTGCCGCCAGGCCCTCGGCCAGGAACACCACGCCTTCGGCGACGCGGTCCTTGATCTGGACCTCGGCCTCAAGGCCCGTGCCGTTCTGGCCGACGCGGACCTTGTCGCCGCTCCTCAGCCCCAGTCGTTCGGCGTCGGCCGGGGAGACCTCGACCCGCTGCCGCGGGATGAGGAACTTCAGGGGCGGGTTCAGCTCCGTGATCGGGCCGGCCCAGAGGTCTCGGTACGTGCCCAATGCCAGCTTCGAGCTGGCGGGTTCCGAGGCCGGCGGGGCATCCGGGGAGGGGTCGGCGGACGCGCTGTCGCGCTGAGTGTCCGGCGACCCCTCCCCGGATGCCCTCTCAGCTTCCGGTGCCTGGTCTCCGCTGGGAGCGACGTTCGCAGCCGGGGTGTCCTGCCAGCGGATGCCGCGGCCGCCGATGTCGCCGTCGTCGATGTCGGCGTAGAAGGGGACTGCCTCGCGCAGGGCGGCGAATGCGGTGGGCTGGGCGTCGGGGCCCGTCTCGTCGCCCAGGGCCGCGGAGAGCTCGCTGAGGACTTGGATGCTCGAGCGGATGTCGCCGGGGCGGGAGGCGGAGGGGCGGACGCGTTGGAGGCGGCCGTCGGGGTGCGTCACCGTTCCGTCTTTCTCGGCGTGGGTCTCGAGCGGGAAGACGACGTCGGCCTTGGCGGTCGTGGCGTTCTCGTGCATGGAGAAGACGACCAGGTGCTTGCAGGCCGTCAGGGCGGCCTCCCAGGCCGGGGTGTCCGGGAAGTCGCGCAGCGGATCAACGCCGAAGAGGATCAGCGACTCGATCTCCCCCGACTGCAGCGCCTCGCGGATCTCCTCAGTCGATTTGCCCACGCGTGCTGCGTTTTTCATCTCTGGGATGGAAAACGCAGCGCTCGTGTCGCTCAGCCCCGGCCCGGCGTCGGGGAGGCAGCCGGCCTCGCGCAGGCCGCGGGCGTTGGTGGTGTCGGGGATTTCGAGCAGGCCGGCGCCCTCGGTGGCGGCGAGGCCGAGGGAGTCGGCGAGGGAGAGGAGGGCGTCGGTGGCGCCGTCGCGGGCAATGCGCTCGCCCCAGAGGATCACGAGCTTGGCGCTATCGCTCTCGGTGCCGTCGGTGGCCGCGCTGTCGCCGGGGCCTGCCGCCTCACGCAGCACGCCCGCCAGGGGCGTGGCGACGTTCTCCTCCCCGCCCAGTGCCCTGCGCAGCTCCGTGAGGAAGTCTGCCGCCCTGCCGGGGGCGTAGCGGGCGATCGCCTCGGCGCCGCCGTCGAGCGCGGTCGGGCGCTCAGTCGCGACCGTGAGCTTGGCGCCGTTGCGCCGGATTGCCTTGCGCACGCGCAGGTCGAGGATCGGGGAGCTGTGCAGCGGGTCGGTGCCGAGGACGAGGATGACCTCGGCCTCGTCGATATCGCGCACCTTGGCCGAGAGCTCCGGTTGCGCGAGCCGCACGATCTGCTCCCGGCTTGGCCCGCGCGACGGCCGCGAGTCGATATGTGGCGACCCCAGCGCCTCGCGCACGAGGCGCTGCACCAGGAACCCCTCCTCGTTGGACGCGTCGCCGACGATTGCCGCGACCCCGCCGCCTCGCGCGGCCGACATCGACCTCCCTCTGGCGGGGTCGATGTCGGCTGCGGCGCGCAGGCCCTCCGCCGCCGCCGCGATCGCCGCCGCCCAGTCAGCCTCGCCGCCGCCCTTCAGCCGGGGCCGGCGCACCCGCTCCTTCGCCCCGAACATCTCGAAGCCGTAGCGGCCGCGGTCGCAGATCCAGCCGTCGTCGACCTCGGCGTTGTCGCGGGTCAAGACCCGTTTCACCTGCTCGTCGCGGACGGTGAAGCTGACGTTGCACTGGCTCGGGCAGATCGTGCAGACCGAGCCTGCTTCCTCGATGTCCCAGGGGCGGGCGCGGAAGCGGTAGGTGTAGTTGGTCAGCGCCCCAACCGGGCAGATGTCGGTGATGTTGCCGTGGAAGGGCGCCACGTACGGGCGGTCGTCGAAGGTGCCGACGAAGGTGCGGTCGCCGCGCTCCAGCAGCTGCAGCTGGTCGTCCTCGGAGACCTCCTGGCTGAAGCGCACGCAGCGGTAGCAGAGGATGCAGCGCTCGCGGTCGATCGCGACCAGCGGCGAGAGTTCGACCGGCTTCGGGAAGTGGCGCTTTTCGTCGATCACCCGGCTCTGGCCCGGGCCCCAGCCCTGAGTGATGTCCTGCAGCGGGCACTCGCCGCCCTTGTCGCAGACGGGGCAGTCGAGCGGGTGGTTGACGAGCAGGAACTCGACCACCGCGCTCTGCGCGTGCTTGACCTGCTCGGTACGCGTGTGCACCACCATGCCGTCGCGGACGGGGGTCGAGCAGGAGGTCTGCAGTTTCGGGATCCCCTCGATCTCGACCAGGCACATGCGGCAGGCGCCGACCGGCTCGCCGAGTTTCGGTTCGTAACAGAAGTAAGGGATCTCGACGTCGCCCTTGCGCGCGGCGTCATGGAGCATCTCGCCCTCGACGGCCGGGATCTCGCGCCCGTCGACGACGATCGTCACCTCTTTGGGCGCGGCGCTCATATCGAGGCCCCCAAGGTCTCGGCCGCCCCGCGCACCGCGGCGTGCTGCTCGCCTTCGTCCAGCCGCGAGCCCGCCGCGGCCATCACTTCCTCGAACTCCGCGCGGAACTTGCGGACCATCGCGCTCACCGGCATCGCCATCGAGTCGCCGAGCACGCAGAGGCAATGGCCCATGATGTTCTCCTGGACCGAGCTGATGATGTCGAGGTCCATCGGCGTCGCCTCGCCGCGCACGACACGCTCCAGCATCTTCACCGTCCAGTTGGTGCCCTCGCGGCAGGGGGCGCACTTGCCGCAGGACTCGTGGTGGTAGAAGCGCGCGGTGCGCAGCGCCATGTGCGGGATCGAGACGCGGTCGTCGGCGACGATGATCGAGCCGGAGCCGAGCATCGAGCCGGCCTCGGCCATCGCCTCGAAGCTATAGGGGAGGTCGAGCTCGTCCGGGGTGAGGACCGGGGAGGAGGAGCCGCCCGGGTAGAACGCCTTGATCTCGTGGCCGTGCTCCGGGCCGCCGGCGAGGTCGAAGATCAGCTCCCGCGTCGGGATCCCCAGCTCGACCTCGTAGTTGCCGGGGCGGCGGACGCCGCCGGAGATCGAGACGACCTTGGTACCCGGCGACTGCTCGGTGCCGAAGCCGCGGAACCACTCGGCCCCGTTGCGGACGATGTGGGGGACGTTGGAGAGGGTCTCGACGTTGTTGATCAGAGTCGGCCCGCCGTAGAGGCCCTGCACCGCCGGGAAGGGCGGCTTCAGCCGCGGGTTGCCGCGCTTGCCCTCCAGCGCGTCGAGCAGCGCCGTCTCCTCGCCGCAGATGTAGGCGCCGGCGCCGCGGTGGACGACCAGCTCGAGGTCGCGGTGGGTGCCGAGGATGTTCGTCCCGAGGTAGCCCGCCGCGTAGGCCTCGGCCACCGCTTCGTCGAGGATGTCGGCCTGCGTCGCGTACTCGCCGCGGATGAAGATGAAGGCGTGGCCGGCGTCGGCCGCCAGCGCCGCGATCGCGATCCCCTCGATCAGCTGGTGCGGGTTGCGCTGCATCAGCTCGCGGTCCTTGAAGGCGCCGGGCTCGGACTCGTCGGCGTTGCAGCAGAGGTACTTGGCCATTTCCCCGCGGGGCAGGAAGGAGGCCTTTTTGCCCATCGAGAAGCCGGCGCCGCCGCGCCCGCGCAGGCCGGAGTCTTCGAGCTCCTTGAGGACCTCGTCCTGCTCCAGCTCGCGGTAGGCCTTCTCCATCGTGGCGTAGCCGCCGTGCTGCTTGTAGCCGTCGATCGTGCGCAGCGCCGGGTCGTCGGCGTGCTCGAGCAGGACGCGCGTCTCAGGCATCGGCGCCTTCCCCGGGGTGAGGCATGTCGCCGGCGAGGGCGCGCCGGTCCAGCGCCTTCTCCGGCAGCACCTCCTTGCCCGCCTTCAGCTGCGCGATCGCGGTCTCCGCCTCCGCCATCTCCAGCGGCCCGTAGTAGCGCTGGTCGATCGAGGCCATCGGGGCGATGTCGCAGGCGCCGAGGCACTCGAAGCCGGTGATGTGGACGTCCTCGCCCTCCCCGGCGGCGTAGAAGGCGTCGAGCAGATCGTCGCCCCCGCGCATCCAGCAGCTGATGTTGGTGCAGACCTCGATCCGGTGCGTCCCGACCTCCTCGGTGTGCAGCAGGTCGTAGAAGCTGGCCACCGACTGCAGGTAGGCCGGCGTGAAGCGCATCACCGCCGCCGCCTGACGGATCCCCTCCGGGGTGCACCAGCCGTAGCGCTCCTGCACCGCCCACAGCGCCGGGATCGAAGCCGAGCGCCGGTCCGGATACCGCGCCATCAGCCCCTCGATCCGCTCCCGCAGCTCGTCCGGGCAATCGACCTCATGCAGCTCGGGAACCTCCTCAGAGGACCGGTCTGGAATCCGATCCCCGGCCAACGCCGGATCCACGGGCAGCTCACTCATCGATCCACCCCCCCGAGGATCGGATCCAGCATGCCGAGACTGGCGATCATGTCGGCGACGTAGCTGCCGACCGCCATCTCCCGGAACGCCTGCAGGTTGACGAAGGAGGGGTCGCGGAAGTGAACCCGCGCCGGCTTCGCCGAGCCGTCGGCGAGGACGAAGCAGCCGAGCTCCCCGCGCGGTCCCTCGATCGAGTAGTAGATCTCGCCGGGGCCGACCCGGTAGCCCTCGGTGACGAGCTTGAAGTGGTGGATCAGCGACTCCATCGAGGTCGAGAGCTCCGAGCGCGGCGGCAGCACGTACTTGCGGTCGTCGGCGATGAACGGACCGTCGGGGAGCGCCTCCAGCGCCTGGGAGACGATCCGTGCCGACTCCACCATCTCCGCCACCCGCACCCGGTAGCGGTCGTAGTTGTCGCCGACCGTCCCGACCGGGATCTTGAAGTCCAGCTCGGGATAGGCGAGGTAGTCGAAGGCCTTGCGCAGGTCCCAGGGGTCGCCGGCGGCGCGCAGCAGCGGCCCGGTCACGCCCAGCTCCAGCAGCCGCTCGCGCTCGACGATCCCCACCCCTTTGGTCCGCTGCAGGAAGACCTCGTTGCGGTCCAGCAACGCTTCGTACTGGCCGACCCGCACCGGCATTTCCTCGGCGAAGGCGCGGCACTTCTCCTCCCAGCCCACCGGGATGTCCTCGATCACGCCGCCGACCTGGAAGTAGCGCGTGTGCATGCGCTGCCCGGCCGCCATCTCGAACAGATCGAGGATCTTGTCGCGCTCGCGGAAGCAGTACCAGAGCATCGAGATCGCTCCGAGGTCCAGCGCCGTCGTCCCCAGCCAGACCAGGTGTGAGTGGATGCGGTTGAGCTCGAGGAAGATCGTCCGCAGGTACTTGGCGCGGGGCGGGATCTCGAGCTCGATCAGCCGCTCGACGGCGCCGCAGAAGGCCTCCATCTGGAAGAAGTAGGAGACGTAGTCCATCCGCTCGACGAAGGGGATGACCTTCCAGTAGCTCTTGTCCTCGCAGGACTTTTCGATCCCGGTGTGGACGTAGCCGATCACCGGCCGCAGCTCGCGCACGACCTCGCCTTCGAGGTCGACGACCAGCCGCAGCACCCCGTGCGTCGCCGGGTGGTGCGGCCCGATGTTGACCGTCATCACCTCGCGGCTGCGGTCCTCCTGCAGGTCGAGCAGCTCAGCCATAACGGCGCTCGTTGTAGGTGAAGGTGACGGGCTCGCCGCCGACCGGGAAGTCGCGCCGCTGCGGCCAGCCGACGTAGTCCTCGGGCATCAGGATCCGGGTCAGGTCGGGGTGGCCGCGGAAGAGGATGCCGAAGAAGTCGAAAGCTTCGCGCTCTTGGAAGTTGGCGGTGGGGAACAACTCGACACAGGAATCGATCGTGGGGAGCCCCGGCCGCGGGGCCTGTCGAACGGGGGGGTCCTGCGGGCGGTCCGGTTGGTCCGTTCTCGGACCCTCCCCCTCGCCACCCGCGGAGGGGCCCGGCTCATCGATTCCAGCGGGGTCCGCCAGCATGGCTTTCACCCGGACGCGCTCGACGCGGTCGCGGTTCAGGAGCTCGTAATGCACCCCGAAGCGTGGCTCTGCGGGCAGGTAGTCCGCTACATGGAGGCTGGAGAGGAACGTGTAGCGGTGACCTGGGGTGTCGCGGAGCCAGGTGAGGACGTCGATGACCTGCCCGGGGTCGACGATCAGGGTGGCGCGGTCTTGGGCGAAGGAGGTGTCGAGGACGGCCCCGGGGCGGTCGCGCTCGATTTCCCCCCGGATCAGCTCCAGCCCGGGGGCGTCAGGCACGGGCCAGCTCCCGCGTCTCTTCGTAGGCCGCCGCGGCCTCGGGGCTGGGTTCGCTGCGCGGCCCTCCGCGCGCCCACTCCTCGGTGCCTGCGGCCTCGTAGCGCGCCCGCCAGCCCTGGTCGGGGTTGCCCTGGATCTTGCGCTGCAGCTTGGTGAAGCCGTAGAGGACCGCCTCCGGGCGCGGCGGGCAGCCGGGGATGTGCAGGTCGATCGGCATGAACTTGTCGGCGCCCTGGACGACGGCGTAGTTGGAGAACATGCCGCCGGAGGAGGAGCAGGCGCCCATCGAGACCGCCCACTTAGGCTCCAGCATCTGGTCGTAGAGCCGGCGGACGACCGGGGCCATCTTGATCGAGACCCGGCCCGAGAGGATGATCATGTCGGCCTGCCGCGGCGAGGCGCGCAGGGCCTCGGCGCCGAAGCGCGCGAGGTCGTAGCGGGCGGTGACGATCGAGATCGGCGCCTCGATCGCGCAGCAGGCGAGGCCGAAGGTGAGCGGGAAGATCGAGTTCGACCGCGCCCAGTTCTGCATCTTCTCGAAGGTGGTGGTGACGACCCGTTCTTCGACGTAGCGCTCCAGGTCCTCGCCCTCGAGGTCGCCGCGCAGCATCTCGCGCGCGGTGAGCTGCTTGGACCGGAGGCTGCGGCGCTCTACCTCCAATCGAGGGCCCCCTTGCGCCAGACGTAGACGAAGGCCACCAGCAGCAATACGACGAAGGTGATCAGCTCGGCGAGGACGAAGACGCTGTCGGCGCCCTTGAGGATGACGCCGACGGGATAGAGGAAGACGACCTCGATGTCGAAGAGGATGAACAGCATCGCCACCAGGTAGAAGCTGACGCCGAATTTGAAGCCCGTCGCCGCCTCCACGGGGATCCCCGACTCGTACGGCTCTCCCTGGCGCCGGCTCGCCGCGGTGGGCCGCGCCGCCTTCCTCGGGCCGAGCAGGTGATTGGCCAGCGCGAAGAGGCCGCCGACGGTGATGCCGAGGGCCGCGAAGACGAGAATCGGGAGGTAGCTCTTGAGCACGAGGTGGTGGGGTCTGGGACGTTGGCGCCGTTGTCCGATCGCCGGAGGCGACGCCCGCGGCCGCTGTTATACACCGACATTGTGACAACTTGCTACATAGTGGCTTTCCGCATCAGCAAGCCGAATTCCGACCCTTCTGGGCGGATATCGGCAAGGGCCGTCTTGCCGTTTGTCGCCCACAGGGATACAAAAGGCATGGGGAGCCGGAAGCGGAGCGGGGACGGCCATGCCTGAGGTCCACCTCGTCACCGGCTGTGCCGTGATTGCGCTCAATCTGGCCGCCTTCGCGATCGGCGGCGTCGCCTGGTTTCGCAGCCGGCCATCGATCCCGTTCTGGTACCTCCTGCGCGCCGCCCAGGCCTCCGTCTTCCTCCAGGTCATGCTCGGGGGCCTGCTCGTCTTCACCGACCACGAACCGTCCGACGAGCTTCACTACCTCTACGGCCTCCTGCCCCTGCTCGTCTCCTTCCTCGCCGAGGGCGCCCGCACCGGCGCCGCCCAGCGCGAGCTCGGCGACGTCGAGTTCGAGTCGCTCGACGCCGACACCCAGCAGGCCACCGCCCTCGCCATCGTCCGCCGCGAGATGGGGATCATGGCCGTCAGCTGCGGCGTCATCCTCTTCCTCGCCCTCCGCGCCGCCGGCACCAGCGGCGCCCCGTTCTAGGCCGAGCGCTGAGTTTCCCCCGCTATGGGGTGGTCACTCAGCACTCGCCGGTGGGCGTTTCCAAGGGCCGGTACTGGCCGTCGTGGAACAGCAGCGGCTCGCCCTCGTCGATCTCCAGCGCCCGGACCTCGCCGGTGACGATCACGTGGTCGCCGGCGGCGAGCACGTCGCGCAGGTCGCAGGCGATCCAGAGCAGGGCGCCGTCGATCGCGGGGACGCCGTCGCGTTCGCTCCAGCTGACGCCGGCCCACTTCTCCGGCACGGGGGCCTTGGTGGCGAAGGAGCGCGCGATCTCCTCCTGGCCGTCGTGGAGCACGCTGATCCCGAAGCGGTCGGCGGCTTGGACCGCACGCAGGGTGCGGGAGCCGCGGTCGAGGCAGGCCAGCATCAGCATCGGCTCGATCGAGAGCGAGGAGACCGCGTTGGCGGTCGCGCCCGCGGGTCCGTCGGGGCCGGCGGCGGCGACCACGGTGACCCCCGTCGGCAGTCTCGCCATCGCGGCGCGGAAACGGGCTGGATCGGGCGGCGGCATCGTCAGGCGATCGGGATCGGCTCCAGACAATATGATGCGCGCCGCGTGCGCCCCGTACTGCTCATAGGCATGGTCCTCGCCGCCGCCCTCGGCCTGGCGGCCTGCGGTTTCGGCGAGGAAGGGATCTCGGTCTCCCAGGACGACCCCAACCACGAGGGGGCCGTTCTCTTCGCCACCCACTGCGCCGGCTGCCACACGCTTGGCGCCGCCGGCACCCAGGGGAGCGGCAATCGCGGCGAGCGGGTGCAGGGGCCGAACCTCGACCAGCGAACCGAGACCTACGACGATGCCCTCTTCGCGATCCAGAACGGCGGCTTCTCCGGAGCGATCATGCCCCAGAACATCGTCGTCGGCGAAGAGGCCGAGGCGGTCGCCCGCTTCGTCGCCGAGTACGCGGGCACCGAAGCCGAATCCTCGCCGCGGCCCGGCGAAGAGCCCGCGCCCTAGCGCCGGAGCGACATGCTCGACCTGAAGCTGATCCGCTCCGATCCCGAGCGGGTCAAGGCAGCGCTTGCCCGCCGCGGAGCCGCCGAGCGCGTCGACGAGCTGCTGGCGCTCGACGCGCGCCGGCGCGAGCTCCTGCCCGAGATCGAGAACGCGCAGGCCGAGCGCAAGACCCTTTCCAAGCGGATCGGCGAGGCGAAGCAGGCCGGGAACGATGCCGACGACCTGATGTCGACGGTGCAGCAGCTGAAGGACCGGATCGAGTCCGGCAAGGAGGAGCTCGAGAAGGTCGAGGCGGAGCTGGGCCGGATCGCCGTCTCCCTGCCGAACCTGCCCGACCCGGACGCGCCCGCGGGCATGACCGAGGAGGACGCGGTCGTGCTCCGCGAGGTCGGCACGCCCCCCGAGTTCGACTTCGAGCCCCGCGACCACCTCGAGATCGGCGCCGAGCTGGGCCTGATCGACATGGAGGCGGGCGCCCGGCTCTCGGGATCCCGCTTCGCCTACCTCAAGGGGGACCTGGTCCTGCTCGAGCTCGCCCTCGTCCGCTTCGCGATCGAGCTGGTGCGCGGCGAGGGGCACGAGCCGGTCGTGCCCCCGGTCCTGGTCCGCGAGGAGGCCCTGGAGGGAACCGGCTTCCTGCCGGGAGACCGCGACCAGATCTATGAGATCCCCAAGGACGAGCTCTTCCTCACCGGCACCTCGGAGGTGGCGCTCGCCGGGCTGCACGCGGACGAGATCCTCGACGCCGCGGCCCTGCCGCTCCGCTACTGCGCCTTCTCCACCTGCTTCCGCCGCGAGGCCGGCGCTGCCGGCCGCGACACCCGCGGGATCTTCCGCGTCCACCAGTTCGACAAGGTCGAGATGTTCTCGTTCGTCGAGCCCGCCGAATCGCGGGCCGAGCACGAGCGCCTGCTGTCGATCGAGGAGCGGATCCTCGGCGAGCTGGAGATCCCCTACCGCGTGGTCAACGTCGCCGTCGGCGACCTCGGCGCGCCAGCGGCCAAGAAGTACGACTGCGAGGCCTGGATCCCGAGCCAAAAGCGCTACCGCGAGCTGACCTCCTGCTCGAATACGACCGACTACCAGGCGCGCCGGCTCAAATGTAGGTATCGCCCTGCCGATAGCGAAGGACCGGAGGCTGTGCACACCCTCAACGGGACGGCGGTAGCAGTGGGAAGAACGATGATCGCGTTGATCGAGAACAGGCAGGACCGGGACGGCGGATTCACGCTACCCAAAACTTTGCATCGGTTCGGCGCGCCTGAGAGAATCGCGCCGCTATGAGCGCGAGCGTGCGGGACGCCAAGCGGGTCGTCCTCTGCGACGACCACGAGATCGTCCGCGAGGCGATCAAGGCGCGGATGGCCAACTCGAGCATCGTCGAGATCGTCGGCGAGGCCGGCAACGGCCGCGACGTCGTCGGCGTCGTCAAAGAGCTCGAACCCGACGTCCTCATCATCGACGTCGAGCTGCCGAAACGGGACGGCATCGAGGCGACCAAGGAGGTCCTGAAGGCGCGGCCCCGGACCAAAGTGATCATCTTCACCGCCCACGCCCAGCCGGACCTGCTGGCCCTGGCCCTGCGTGCCGGCGCCTCCGGCTACGTCCTCAAGTCGGCCCCGGCCGAGGACATCGCCCGCGCCGTCAAAGCGGTGACCGGGGGAGGGACCTTCCTCGGCGGCGACTTCGCCGGCGGCAAGCCCTCGGAGGTGGAGAAGCTGCTCGACCTCTCGCCTCGCGAGCGCCAGATCCTCGAGCTGCTGGCCGAGGGGTTGCGGGTGAAAGAGATCGCCGAGCGGCTGCAGCTGAGCCCGGCGACCGTCCACACCCACGTCCGCAACGCGATCGGCAAGCTCGAGGTCGACACCCGCACCGAGGCGGTGGCGCTGGCGGTCCGCTTCAACTACCTAGGCGCCGGCGGCGCCGTCCAGCAGTAGCGGGCGCGCCCGCTCCCGTTCGGACCGCTCCTACTTCTCCTCCAGCTTCAGGGCGCAGCCGTTGATGCAGTAGCGCTGGCCGCCCCGGTCCGGCGGGCCGTCCTCGAAGACGTGCCCCAGGTGGGCGTCGCAGCTCTTGCAGACGACCTCGGTGCGGCGCATGAAGAGGCTGTTGTCGGGCCGCAGCTCCACGTGCTCGAGGTTGGCCGGCTCGGTGAAGCTGGGCCAGCCGGTGCCCGAGTCGAACTTGGTGTCGGAGGAGAACAGCTCGGCGCCGCAACCGACGCAGCGGTACATGCCGTCCGCCTTCTCGTCCACGTAGGGACCGGTGAAGGGGCGCTCGGTTCCGCCCTTGCGCGTCACCTCGAACTGCTCCGGGGTCAGCTGCTCGCGCCACTGCTCTTCGGTCTTCTGGATTTTTGGCATGGAATAAGCGTAATGGGCGCTCGGGGTCGCCTCGCCGGTGCAAAAGCATGGAGGCACCGGCGAGGCGACCCCGAGCGCCCATACGATTCGGCGCGGTGCCAGAAGCTTTTTACGAGCGAGTTGGGGATGTGTTTCACGCGACCGAGCTGACTCGCGGGCCGTGGGATCCTGACGCCCAGCACGCCGGCCCACCGGCGGCGCTGCTGGGTCGCGAGCTCGAGCAACTGCCCGACGCCAGCGAGTTCCAGGTCGGGCGTGTGACCTGCGAGATCCTGCGCTCGGTGCCGATCGCGCCGGTCCGGGTGAGCGCCCGCGTCATCCGCCCGGGCCGGCGCGTGCAGTTGCTCGAGGCAGAGCTGCGGGACGAGGACGGCGAGCCGCTGGTCCGAGCCAGCGCCTGGCGGATCCGCACGGCGCCCGTCGCGATCCCCCCCGAGGTGCTGGCCGCCGATGAGCCCCCGCCGGGCCCCGAGCACGGCTCCGAAGCCGAGTTCTTCCCCACCGGCCAGGAGCTCGGCTACCACTCGGCGATGGAGGTCCGGTTTGTCGAGGGCGGCTTCATCGAGGCTGGCCCGGCGCTCGTATGGCTGCGGATGCGCCGGCCGCTCGTCGGCGGCGAGGAGCCATCGCCGCTGCAGCGCGTGCTCGTCACCGCCGACGTCGGCAACGGCGTCAGCGCCAGCCTCGACTACCGCCGCTACCTCTTCATCAACGTCGACCTCACGGTCCACCTGGAGCGGATGCCGGCCGGCGAGTGGGTCTGCGTCGACGCCGTCACCCTGCCGCAGCCCAACGGCGTCGGCACCGCCGAGTCGGTCCTCTCCGACGGTCGCGGCCGCATCGGCCGCGCCCTGCAGACGCTGCTGATCAGCGAGCGCTAAGGCCCCTCGGCGGTCCGCGCCGCGACCAGGGCGCGGCTGTGGGGACCGATCGCGACCGCGATCAGCGTCGCGGAGCCGAGCGCGATGGCGGCGCCGAGCAGGAAGGAGCCCTCGTAGCCGGTCAGCGCCGCCGCGGCTCCCGCCAGCGGCGCCCCGATGCCGACGCCGGCGTCGAAGAAGGCGGTGAAGGTGCCGAGCGCCGCCCCGCGGCGCGCTTCGGAGACCCGGTTGACGACGATCAGGAAGAGCGAGGGATAGAGCAGCGAGAAGGCGGCGCCCATCGCCAGCGCTCCGGCGATCGCCACCGGAAGGCTGCTGGCGAAGGCGAGCGTCGCGAGCCCGATCGCCTCCACCACGGCGGCGGCGGTCCCGACGCGAGCCGGCCCGACCCGGTCCGGCAGGTCGCCCGCGACCACCCTGGTCAGCACCACCATCGTCGCGAAGGCGCCGAAGACGAGGGCCCCGTGGCCGACCCCGCGCTCGTCCAGGTGGAGGACGACGAAGCTCGCCAGGGCCGCGTAGCCGATCGAGCCCAGCGCCAGCGCGGCGCCCGGGAGCAGCGCCTCGCGGGCGATCAGCGGATTCCGCTCGTGCTCCAGCCACTTCGGCCGGAACGGGTCGGGCACCCGCGAGGCGACGAGGGCCCCGACCAGCGGCATCGCCCCGGCGAAGATCCAGACCGCCGTGTAGCCGCCCGCGTGCTTGAACAGCTCGCCGAACAGGGGGCCGATGCTGAGGCCCGCCCAGACCGAGAGCCCGTAGAGCCCCACCACCCGCCCGCGCCGGTCGGGCGGGGCGAGGTCGACGATCCAGGCGGAGCCGGCGGTGAAGACGGTGCCCTCGCCCGCCCCCAGCGCCAGCCGTGCCACGATCAGGCCGCCGATCCCGAGCGGCAGCAGGTAGAGGAAGCCGGCCACGCCCATCAGCACCGCCCCGATCAGCACCGCCGGCCGGCGGCCGCGCCGGTCGGCGAGGCGCCCGGCGAAGGGGCGCAGCAGCAGGCCGGTGATCGCGTAGGCGCCGATCACGATCCCGACCGCGATCTTGCTCCCACCGAGCGGGCCGTCGACGTAGCGGGGCAGCACCGGCAGGGTCGCCCCGACCGCGAGCAGGCCGCAGAAGGTGACGGCGAAGATGCCTGCGAAGGCGATGCCGGGGCGGGCGAGCTGGGGCGAGGCGGTTTCGGCGTTCACCGCAGCAGGCCGGCGAGGTCGTCGACTACGTGGTCGGGGGGCGGGTCGGCGGCTTCCGCATCGGCCCGGGTGCAGGCGCCGGTGAGGACCAGAATGGTGCCCAGCCCGGCTCGCTGACCTCCGACGATGTCCGAGGAGATGCGGTCGCCGACCATGGCCACTCGACCCGCATCGGGGATCAGGGCGCGGGCCTGGTCGAAGAGGTGAGGCTCGGGCTTGCCACCGGTCTCGGCGCGCTTCCCGGAGGCGGTCTCGACCGCGGCGAGGGTCGCGCCCGTTCCGGGCCAGGCGCCGCCCGGCATCGGCAGGGTCGGATCGCGGCTGGTCCCGAACAGCACCGCCCCGGCCTGCAGGGCGCGGGTCGCGCTGAGCAGCTCGGCGTAATCGAACTCGCGGTGGGCGGAGACGAGGACCGCGTCGGCGGACTCCGCCTGCTCGCCGTCGACCAGCTCGAGCCCGGCCGCCGCGACCGACTCCTTGAACCCCGGCGCCCCGATCACGAAGGCGGCGGCGCCGGGCCCGACCCGTTCCGCGGCCAGGCGCGCGGTGGCGGCGCCCCCGGTGAGAACGCGGTCGTCGGGGATCTCGATCCCGGCCTCGCGCAGGCGAGCGGCATAGGCGGCGGGCCGCTTGACCGAGTTGTTGGTGACGAAGACGATCTCGACCCCGGCTTGGAGCAGTCGGCCAAGGGTCTCTACCGCCCCCGGCACCATCTCGCGGCCGATCCAGACGACCCCGTCGAGGTCGATCAGGAAGCCGTCGAAGCGGTCGGCCAGGGTCACTCGCCGCAGGCTATTGGTCGATCTCGATACGGTGCCAGGGCGTGAGTGTGAACGGACAGGTTGTGGTCGCCACCGACCTGACCCGCCGCTACGGCGAGGGCGACGCCGCCGTCGATGCCCTGGCCGGCGTCAGCACCGCCTTCGAGCGGGATCGCTTCACCGCGATCATGGGACCGTCCGGATCGGGCAAGTCGACGTTGATGCACATTCTCGCCGGGCTCGACAAGCCGACCTCGGGCACGGTCGAGCTGGACGGGGTGGACCTCACCGCCCTCGACGACGGCGAGCTGACGAAGCTGCGCCGCGACAAGCTCGGCTTCGTCTTCCAGTTCTTCAACCTGTTGCCGGTGCTCACCGCCGAGGAGAACCTGGTGCTGCCGCTCTCGATCGCCGGCCGCAAGCCCGAGCAGCAGTGGGTGGACCGGCTGATCCGCACCGTCGGCCTCGACGACCGCCGCACGCACCGGCCTTCGGAGCTCTCGGGAGGCCAGCAGCAGCGGGTCGCCGTCGCCCGCGCCTTCGTCTCCAAGCCCGCCGTCGTCTTCGCCGACGAGCCCACCGGCAACCTCGACTCGAAGGCCAGCGCCGACGTTCTGCAGCTGCTACGCCAGGCGGTCGACGAGTTCGGTCAGACGGTGATCATGGTCACCCACGATCCCGCCGCCGCGGCCCACGCGGACCGGTTGATCACCCTGCAGGACGGCAGGATCGTCCAGGACGGGCGCCCCGGCTCGACTGACGAGGTGATCGAGCTGATGAAGACGATCGGCTAGCCGTCGGGTGACGGCCCTCGCCCTCAAGAGCCTCTGGGCGCGGCGCATTCGCGCCCTTACCACGGTCCTCGCGGTGACGATCGGCGTCGCCTTCGTCGCCGGGACCTACATCCTCACCGACACGACCTTCGCCGCCTTCGACGAAATCTTCGAGGACTCGCTGGCTAAGACCGACGTCGTGATAACCGCCAGGGAGGAGGTCCGCCAGGAAAGCGGCGAGGTTCCCAGCTTCGAGGCCTCGGTGCTCCCGGGGGTGAAGCAGGTGGACGGAGTGCGGGTGGCGGTGGGCCAGATCTTCACCCCGGGCGCCTTCTTCGACGCCGAGAACGAACAGATCGGGACGAAATTCGCGCCCAAGTTCATCACCTCGGACCTTCCCGAGAGCCTCGAAACGCAGACCTACGTCGAGGGACGCAAGCCACGGGACGCCCGCGAGGCGACGCTCGACCAGAGCGCCGCCGAGGAGTCCGGGCTGGGGCTCGGCGACACGCTCAAGCTGGCCTCGGTCGAACGGGTCGCCGGCTACAGGATCGTCGGCTTGACCAAGCTCGGCAGCGCCTCCTGGGGCGGCGCCAGCGTCGCCGGGCTGACCCTTCCCGAGGCGCAGCGGATCACCGACAAGCGAGGCGAATTCGACCAGATCCTGATCGCGGCCGACGACGGGGTCTCCGAAGCGACGCTCCGGCAGCGGGTCCAGCGGCGTGTCGCGGATCCTTCGCTCCTGGTCGAGACGGCCGAGCAGAATGCCGAACGCAACTCCGACCAGATCCGCTCCGACCTCGGCTTCCTGCGCATCGCGCTGCTGGTCTTCGCCTTCGTCGCCCTCTTCGTCGGCGCCTTCCTGATCTTCAACACCTTCTCGATCACCGTGGCCCAGCGGGTCAGGGAGTTCGGCATGCTGCGCACGCTCGGCGCCGGGCAGGGTCAGATCCTCGCCTCGGTCGTGGTCGAGGCCCTGGCGATCGGCGTGCTCGGCGCGCTCCTCGGCCTGGCCGGGGGGTACGCGATCGCGGTCGGCCTCAACGCCCTCTTCGTCGCGATCGGGATCGACCTGCCGACGACCGCCCTGGTCACGAAGAGCCGCACGATCGTCGTCTCGCTGCTGATCGGCATCGGGGTCACGCTGCTCTCGTCCGTCGTTCCGGCCCTGCGGGCGACCCGGGTGCCGCCGATCGCCGCGCTGCTGGCGCTCGAGCTGCCTCGCAGTCGTCGCCGCGGCGCCCTCTACGCGGGCCTCGCCGTCCTCCTCGGCGCCGCGGGGCTGGCGATGGTCCTGGCCGGCCTCTTCGGGGATGCCAGCGGCGGCAGCGCCGCCGGCTTGATGGGGGCCGGCGCCGTCGCCGTCCTCCTCGGCGTCTCCCTGTTCAGCCCGCGCCTCGTGCGCCCGCTGGCCTCGGTCGCCGGCCGCCCACTGGAGCTCCTGCGGCGGCTGATCGGTCGTCTCGCCCGCGAGAACACCCAGCGCAATCCCGCCCGCACGGCGGTCACCGCCGCGGCGCTGATGATCGGCCTCGCGGTCGTCGTCTTCGTCACGGTCTTCGCCGCCGGCATCAAGAGCTCGATCGCGACCGCGGTCGACGAGAGCTTCCAGGGCGAGCTGGTGCTGCAGAACTCCGACGGCTTCTCGCCGATCTCGCCGCGCGCGGCCCGGGCCGCCCGTCAGGTCCCCGGCGTCGCGCTGGTCTCGACCGTTCGCGCCGCCCAGGCGAAGGTGCTGGACGGCGGCGGCAAACAGCGCGTCTCGGCGCTCGCCCCCGACGCCGGCGCCGTGCTGACCATCGACTGGATCGAGGGCGGGCCCCAGACGCTGCGGGATCTCGACGACGGCGAGGTGATCGTCGACAAGTCGCTGGCCTCCGACAAGGGCCTCGAGCGCGGCGACCGGGTGGGTTTCCTGACTCAGATCGGTGCCAGGCCGGAGCTTCGGGTCGTCGGCGAGTTCGAAGACAAGGCGGAACTGCTCGGCAGCGCGATCGTGACCCAGGGCCTGATGGCGCGCGCCTTCGACCAGCGCGACGACGTCCTCGACTTCGTCAAGCTGGCGGCGGGCGAGGACGCCGCCGCGGTGCAGAGGCGGCTGATCGCCACGATGGACCGCGAGTTCCCCGTGGTCGAGGTGCGCAACCAGCAGGAACTCAAGGAGAACCAGGAAGAACAGATCAACCAGCTGCTCGGCCTGATCTACGCGCTGCTGGCGCTGGCCGTGATCGTCTCCCTGTTCGGGATCGCCAACACGCTGGCGCTCTCGATTCACGAGCGGACCCGCGAGCTCGGCATGCTGCGCGCGATCGGGATGTCGCGGCGCCAGGTGCGGACGATGATCCGGTACGAGGCCGTGATCACCGCCCTGATCGGCGCCATCCTCGGCATGATCCTCGGCGTCGTCTTCGCCGCGTTGATCGCGCAACCGCTGAAGGACGAAGGCTTCGCGCTCTCCTACCCGGCCGGCCAGCTGATCGTCTTGCTGGTCCTCGCGGGCTTCGCCGGCGTGCTTGCCGCGATCGCTCCGGCCCGCCGCGCCTCGCGGCTGGACATTCTCGAGTCGCTTCAGTACGAGTAAGGCGCTCTCAGCCGTGCCGCAGCAGGCGGCGAACGGCGCCCATCAGCTCCTCCGTGCGCTCGTCCTGCTTGCCGGCCGGGGCGCCGACGACGCAGTGGGCGGCGTGCTCGCCGAGCAGCTCCAGCGCGACCTTGTCGAGCGCAGCCTGGATCGCCGTCACCTGGGTGACGACCTCGATGCAGTAGCGCTCCTCCTCGACCATCCGCTCGACCCCGCGCACCTGGCCCTCGATCCGGCGCAGCCGTTTCCGTACGGCCTCCTTGTTCTGGGAATAGCCGCGAGCCTCGCCCGCGGTGCCCGCGCCCGCGCTCATCCCAGGGCCTCGGCCAGAAGGACGGCGATGCCGAAGATCGCCGCGGCGGCGGCGACGTAGGCGACGACCCGAACCGGGGGACCGCCGTGGATGCCGGTCTCGTGGACCACCGAGTGGCCTTTGCCGCGGGCGATCAACCAGCGGTTGACCGGGACCGCGAAGAGGCCGGCGACGACGAGGGCGAACGAGAGGCTGCCCCAGAACAGCAGCGTGTCGAGGCCCGCGTCCATCGCCCCCGGGACCACGAGGAGGATCGCGTTGTCGACGAGCTCCATCGTCGCGATGCTGAGCGTGTCCGAGGCGAGTGCGATCGGGATCACCGCTGAGAGCGCAAGCCCCGCCCGTAGCAGTGGCAGGCTGGTCAGGCCGTAGCCGAAGAGGAAGGCGAGGCCGATCGCGAGCGCGATCGTCCCCAGGTCGGAGATGCCGAGCGCGGTCCCGATCGCGACCCCGACGATCTCGCCGATCGCGCAGCCGGTCAGGCAGTGCAGCGTGGCGCTGATCGCGACGCCGGTGAGCGCCGACCCCTCGGTCGGCATCTCGTGGTGGTGATCGTGGTGCGCGTGGGCATCGACGTGAGCCTCGGCGTGAGCGGACATGCGACCTCCTCTAACTCGTGGAGAGCGCAGTATTGCATACCCCCTAGGGGTATCAGGGCCGAGGCGCCAGCCCCATCCGCAACGCTCCCGCGGCCTCCAGCATCGCCCCGCGCGAACTGCGGCTGACCGCGGTCAGGTTGGCGAAGCTGTGGATCAGGCCGGGGTGGCGCCGCAGCGCGACCTGCACGCCCGCTTCCCGCATCCGCAGCGCGTAGGCCTCGCCCTCGTCGCGCAGCGGATCGAAGCCCGCGGTGGCGACGTAGGCGGGTGGCAGCCCGCTCAGGTCCGGCGCCAGCAGGATCGAGACGCGGGGGTCGGTGGCGTCGGTGCCGGGCGGCAGGTAATGGCGCTCGAAGGTGTCCATGTCGTTCTTGGTCAGCAGGAAGCCCTCGCGGAAGAGCATGCGCGAAGGAAGGTCGCCGGCCGAATCGGTCGGCGGGTAGATCAGCAGCTGCATCGCCGGCATCAACCCGCCAGCCGCCTTTGCCAGGAGGCTGACCACGGCCGCCAGGTTCCCACCGGCGCTGTCTCCAGCCACGGCGATCCGGGTCGGGTCGACGCCGAGCTCGGCGGCGTTCGCGCAGGCCCAGGCGAAGCCGGCCCAGGCGTCCTCGACGGCGGCGGGGAACGGGTGCTCGGGCGCCAGCCGGTAATCGATCGAAAGCACCGCCGCGCCGGCGGCGGCGGCGAGAAAGCGGCAGACGCCGTCGTGGGTGTCAAGGTCGCCGATCACCCAGCCGCCGCCGTGGAGGTAGACGACGAGGGGGGCGGCCGGGCCGATCGGCAATCCGCCGGGGACGTAGAAGCGCGCCGGGATCGACCCGGCCTGTCCGGGCACCGTCAGGTTCTCGACCCGGGCCATCGGGATCGGCGGCTGCGCGGTCGTCGCTTCCGCTCCCCGCTTGTTGTGGGCTCGCGCCTCTGCTGGCGCCAGCCCGCCGGTGAACGAGCTGTCGCCGGAGAGGTCGGCCAGCTTGATCAGGGCGTGGATGTCGGTCGCCAGCGTCTGCCCGTCGCGGCTCGGGGGCGGCCCGAAGAGTCGCCGCTGCAACCGTGGGGAGAGTCCGCAAACTCGCTTCAGAATCAGATGCTCGGCGCGCGACGGAAGGCGGGGGAGGGGCGGCATCGGCGCAGTCAGGCTAACGGACCGATGTCACACCAAAGGATGCAGAGATCGCAGTACGGTGGTGGGAGCGCGATGAAGGCGACGCTCGAAGACGCGGCTCCGACGGCACCCTCTCCGGTGCGGGGGCTCCCGCCTGGGCCGCGGATGCCAAGAGCGCTGCAGACCGCGATCTGGTCGCGCAAGGCGCAGTGGATGCTGGAGCAGAGTCGCGCCCGCTTCGGCTCGATGTTCACGATCGAGATCGCCCACGAAGGGACCTGGGTGATGCTCACCGACCCTGAGGCGGTCAAGCAGGTCTTCACCGGCGACCCGCGGATCTTCCACGCCGGCGAGGGCAACGAGATCCTCCGTCCCTTCCTCGGCGACAACTCCGTCCTCGTCCTCGACGAGAAGCCCCACATCGCCCAGCGGCGCTTGCTGCTGCCGCCCTTCCACGGCGAGCGGATGCAGGGCTACGGCGAGAAGATGAGCGAGATCGCCGCGCGCGAGATCGAGAGCTGGCCCACCGGTGTCCCCTACAAGCTGCGGCCGCGGATGCAGGCGATCACGTTGGAGATCATCCTCGAGACGGTCTTCGGGGTCCACGACCAGGAGCGCCTCGAGCCGTTGCGGGTCGCTCTGCGCAACTTCCTCGACCTCACGACCAATCCGGCTCTGCTGCTGCCCGTCGTCCTGATCGGTCCCGAGCGTGCCCGCCGCGCTCCCATCCTGCGCCGCCGCATCGACCGCGTCGACGCCCTGATCCACGCCGAGATCGCCGAGCGTCGCGTCGCCGAGGACCTGGAGGAGCGCGACGACATCCTCTCGATGCTGGTCGCCGCCCGCCACGAGGATGGCAGCCCGATGAGCGACGCCGAGATCCGCGACGAGCTCCTTACCCTTCTGGTCGCCGGCCACGAGACGACCGCGACCGCGCTTTCCTGGGCGATGGAGCGCCTCGTCCGCCACCCCGAGAAGCTCGAGCGCCTGCGCGCCGAGGCCCTCGCCGGCGAGGAGGCCTACATGACGGCGACGATCCAGGAGACGCTGCGCCTGCGCCCGGTGATCGTGATCGTGATCCGCAAGCTGACCGAGCCGGTCGAGATCGGCGGCTACGAGCTGCCGGCCGGCGCCCGGGTCACCCCCTGCATCCACCTGATCCACCGCGACCCGGCGATCTACCCGGACCCGGACCGCTTCCTGCCCGAGCGCTTCCTCGACAACCCGCCCGGCACCTACACCTGGATCCCGTTCGGCGGCGGCGTCCGGCGCTGTCTCGGCGCCGCCTTCGCCCAGTTCGAGATGCAGGTGGTGCTGCGCGAGCTGGTCAAGCGCCACCAGATCGCCCCGGCCCGCCCGGCCCCCGAGCGCCCCTTCCGCCGCGCCATCACCGAGACCCCGCGCCACGACGCCGAGGTCGTCCTCGGCGTCGGTTAGCGGGTTGCCCTGGGGGCGCTGCGGACATAGTCTCGGCCGGGAGCCAACCGGAGGAGGCAAATATGTCGAAATTGAGTTGGGTGCTGCTGGTGTCGGGACTTTTGACGATGCTGCTGGCTGCCTCGCCCGCGGCCGGCAAGACGACGAACGTGAAATCGACGGTGACGATCAGCTCCGGCGAAGGCACCCGCTTCACCGGCAAGGTCGTCGCGGCCAAGAGGAAGTGCCGCGCCAATCGGACCGTGAAGCTCTACACCGAGCTGGACTCGACGCGGATGGACGACGCTCTGGTGGGGGTCGCGAAAACCGATGCGACCGGTGCCTGGAGGATGGATGGCGACTTCATTGCCGGCGTTTACTACGCCCAGGTGCTGGCCCTGCTGGTAACGATCGACGGCGATCCCTACCGCTGCGCCCCCGACCTGACGCTGCGGATGCGCTACTGACGGAAGGGTTCGAAGGCGGCACCGCCGCGTGCGGAGCCAGAGGCTAGTTCGGCTGGTAGACCTGCGGTCGCCCGAGGCGGAGCACGCAGGGCTTGGAGCCGTCTTCGGTGAAGACGTCCAGGCGCACGGGCGCTTTGCCCTTGACTCGGATCCCGCCCGGCCAGATCGTGCGCGGCTTGTTGCCGCAGAGCTCGAACTCGATCTCGCTGTGGCCTCTGTCCTGGGCAAAGCTGGACGCGTCGCCGTAGTAGATGAAGACGCGCTGGCGCAGGGCGGGCGGGACGCTCACCCTGACCGTCTCCGGCTCGCGGCCTTCGATCAGCATCGGCATCTTCGTCACCAGTCCCCGTGACGTCTGCGTCATCGCCCGCAGCGGCCGCCGCCTCACCCCGACGGGCCCGGCGGCGAGCGACTCGCTGCGCCAGCCCGCCGACCCGTGCCCGATCATCGCCTTCTCGCAGGGGGCGACGGTCGCTTCCGTCGTTGAGCCCGCGAGCGCGAGCGCCACCGTCAAGATCGGCGCGAGGTGCACTGACTGAGGATATCTGCGATCTGAGGGTGGAGAGTCAAGCGAGACGCCGCACGCGGCGTAGCGACAGTACTCATGTCGTACGGCGCGGAGCCGCGGGTGGCGTCTCGCGCCGGCTATCTGCCCTCAGATCAGCCGCAGCCGGTGTTGTTGCCGCAGCTGCTGCACGTGTAACAGGACCCGGTCCGCTGCATCATGCCTCCGCACTGCTCGCAGGCCGGCCCTAGGTCGAGGCCCGACATCTTCGCCGGCACCACCGGGGGGGTTTCGGTCAGGGCCGCGGCCGCCGGGACCGACTCGCCCTTGCCCGGGGCGCCACCGCCGTTGCCGCCGTTGGCCGGGCCGGCGGTGTCGCTGGCCAGCCCGATGCTCAGCTGCGAGATCTCCGCGTCCTTCTTGGCCCGCACCTCGGTGGTCATGATGCCGAGGTCCTCGAGCGTGTCGGTGTCCTCGATGAAGCGGCTCGCCAGCCAGCGCATGATGTAGTCGGGCAGCGATTTGGCGAAGGGGATCTCCGGGTTGCCGGTGATGCCCTCCGGCTCGAAGCGCATGTAGCTGAACTTGCGCACGAAGACCTCGAGCGGCACGCCGTACTGGAGGCCGAGCGAGATCGCCGTCGCGAAGGCGTTCATCAGCCCCCGCATCGTCGAGCCCTCCTTGCCGATGTCGGTGAGGAAGATCTCGCCGACGTTGCCGTCGTCGTACTTGCCGGCGGTGATGTAGCCCTCGTGGCCGGCGATCGAGAACTTGTGGGTGATCGACTCGCGCTCGCGCGGCATCTTCTTGCGCTCCGGCCTCGCCATCGCGACCTCCGCCTCGGCCTCCTTCTCGTCCTGGGCGTCGGTGCGCAGCGCCTGCGCCGTCTTCGAGCCGTCGCGGTAGATCGCCAGCGCCTTCAGCCCGCCCTTCCAGCCGCGCGTGTAGGCGTCGGCGATGTCCTCGACGGTGGCCGACTGCGGCAGGTTGACCGTCTTCGAGATCGCCCCGGAGATGAAGGGCTGCGTCGCCGCCATCATGTCGATGTGGCCGGTGTGGGAGATCGCCCGCTCGCCGACCGCGACGTCGAAGACCGGCAGGTGCTCGTCCTTCAGCCCCGGCGCCCCGACGATCGTGTTCTTCTCCTTGATGTGGGCGTTGATCTGGTCGATCTCGGCCTCCGAGTAGCCCATCGCCTCCAGCGCCAGCGGCACCGACTGGTTGACGATCGTCATCTGCCCGCCGCCGACCAGCTCCTTGAACTTGACCAGCGAGAAGTCGGGCTCGATCCCGGTCGTGTCGCAGTCCATCAGGAAGCTGATCGTCCCGGTCGGCGCCAGCACCGTCGCCTGCGCGTTGCGGTACCCGTGCTCCTCGCCCAGCTCGACCGCTTCGTCCCATGCCCGCTGCGCGGCCGCGAGCAGATCGCCCTTGATCCCGCTCGAGTCGATGTCGTAGGAGGCGTCGCGGTGCATCCGCATGACGCCGTTGTGCGGCTCCCGGTTCTTCTCGTACTCCTCGTAGGGCCCGGTCGCGCCGGCGGCGATCAGCGCCGACTGGCGGTAGGCGCGCCCGGTCATCAGCGCCGTGATCGCGGCGGCGACGTTGCGGCCGGTGTCGGAGTCGTAGGGGAGGCCGTCCGACATCAGCAGGGCGCCGAGGTTGGCGTAGCCGAGGCCCAGCTGGCGGAAGCGGTTGGCGTTCTCGGTGATCTCCGGGGTCGGGTAGGAGGAGAAGCCGACGACGATCTCCTGCGCGAGGAAGACGACGTCGACCGCGTGCTCGAAGTCTTCGACTTCGAAGCTGCCGTCCTCGCGGCGGAATTTCATCAGGTTGAGGGAGGCCAGGTTGCAGGCCGAGTCGTCGACGTGCATGTACTCGGAGCAGGGGTTGGAGGCGTTGATCCGCCCCGACTCCGGGCAGGTGTGCCAGCGGTTGATGATCGTGTCGTACTGGACGCCCGGGTCGGCGCAGCGCCAGGCGGCCTCGGCGATCTGGTTCATCAGCTCGCGCGCGTCCAGGGTCTGCACCGACTCGCCGGTCGTGCGGGCGGTCAGGTGCCAGTCCTCGCCGGCCTCCACCGCCTCCATGAAGTCGTCGGTGACCCGCACCGAGTTGTTGGCGTTCTGGTACTGGATCGAGGTGAAGCCGTCGCCGTCGATCGACATGTCGAAGCCGGCGTCGCGCAGCGCCGCGGCCTTCTTCTCCTCGTCGGCCTTGCACCAGATGAAGTGCTCGATGTCCGGGTGGTCGACGTCGAGCACGACCATCTTCGCGGCCCGCCGCGTCTTGCCGCCGGACTTGATCGTTCCCGCCCAGGCGTCGGCGCCGCGCATGAAGCTGACCGGGCCGCTGGCGGTCCCGCCCTTCTTCAGCGGCTCCATCGAGCCGCGGATGTTGGAGAGGTTGATGCCCGAACCCGAGCCGCCGCGGAAGATGTTTCCCTCTTTGGTGTTCCAGGAGAGGATCGACTCCATGGTGTCCTCGACGCTGAGGATGAAGCAGGCCGAGCACTGCGGGGTCTCCTCGAAGCCGACGTTGAACCAGACCGGCGAGTTGAAGGCCGCCTTCTGGTTGAGCAGGATCGCCGTCAGCTCCATCTCGAAGGCGTCGGCGTCATCGGCCGAGGCGAAATAGCCGCCCTCCCGACCCCAGTTGGCGATCGTGCCGGCGACGCGGCCGATCATCTGTTTGACCGAGGACTCGCGCTCCTCGCTGCCAAGCTGCCCGCGGAAGTACTTCTGGGCGACGATGTTGGTCGCGTTCTGCGACCAGCTCTTCGGGAACTCGACCCCGCGCTGCTCGAAAGCCGGGCTCTCGGGGTTGCCGATCACCGCATCCCGGATCTCCCACTCGATCTGGTCGAAAGGATGCACGCCCGCAGTCGAGAACCGCCGCTCTATCGAGAGGCCCTCGAGACCGTTTTTCGGAGTGCTTAGGGCGGTCTGGGACATCGAACTTCTCCTCTCGCAGCGACTTTCAGGGGTAACTCCGCAGGATCGCGATTACCCCGGACAGGTTTTCTGCGTGACCTCGCTCTCACCGAGAAAACCGCTTGTGAAAGCCCTCTCCTACATTTTTGCAAGTCCGCATTACGGGGCAAAATGGTGTCTCGGAGTTCAGCAGTCGGGGTGTCATGCGCCGTGGCTAGCCTGGACTCAGCATTTGTCGCGACCAACGAATCGCGACGAGGAAATGGCGGACCCAAGGCTGCCGCCCACACCGAGGCCGGACATCCGATCGTTCAACCGAGTCCGGTCTCGGTGCGCCGCATGGTTCACGGGGAGTACCGATCGTCCATTCGACTGGATCCGCTCTCTCATCCTTACAACGAGAGTCGGCGGGCAAGTCCCACAGAAAGCCGCAATTTAGGCACGAGATGGCGTCTCGTCACATTCGTCGTTATTCGAATGGGGAAGAGTCGAACGGGTACTCTCAGAACATGGTCGAAGATCTGCGCAGGGGCGCGGAGAGAATGGGTAACCGCGCCGGTGCGGCCCGCGAGGCGATGGGCGATCGTGCCAGCGCCGCCAAAGAGGCGGTCGGCGAGCGGGCGACCGCTGCCAAAGGGGTAGCAACCGACGCGATCTCCCTGGTCAAGCCGAAGCTTCGCGGCGTCTCTCACGAGTGGGCGTTCTTCCTCTCGCTCGGTTTCGGCGTCGCCCTGATCCTCCTCGCCGACACGCCGAAGGCCACGCTCGCGGTCGCCATCTACGCCGTCAGCCTCTGGGCCCTCTTCGGCACCAGCGCTCTCTACCACCGCGTCAACTGGACCCGGCCCAACGTGCGCCTGTGGATGCGCCGGCTGGATCACTCGATGATCTTCTTCCTCATCGCCGGGACCTACACGCCCTTCGCGTTGCTGGTCCTCGACGGTCCTCTCGCCGACGCGATCCTCGCCGTCGTCTGGGTCGGGGCCCTCGCGGGGGCGATCGTCGAGATGGTCTGGATCCACCACCCGAAATGGGTGGCGGCGATCATCTACCTGGCCATCGGTTGGGTCGCCGTCGCCGCCTTCCCCGAGCTCTGGACCGAGATGGGCGCCGCCGGCACCCTCCTCGTCGCCGCCGGCGGCCTCCTCTACACGGCGGGCGCCGTCGTCTACGCGACTCAGCGCCCGAACCCCAACCCGGCGACCTTCGGCTACCACGAGGTCTTCCACCTCCTCGTCATCGCCGCCGCCGTCGCCCACTTCTCCGCGGTCGCCTTCTTCGCCCTGCCGCACGCCTAGCAGTAGACGAGCGTCGCGTTTTTCATCCCATGGATGAAAAACGCGACGCTCGTCGCCTGGCTACGCCGCGACGCGCTCTTGCGCGAACTCGTTTACCTCCTCGACGGAGGCGACGAGCTCAGCCAGGAGCTCATCCAGCTGCTCGGCCTGTTGTGGCGGCAGCTCGAGGCGGCCGTCGACGCCGAGCCGGTCGGCCTGGGCGACGGGCAGCTCCACTTCGACGACACGGCCACCGAGGGCGCCGAGGACCTTGCGCGTCTCGGCCTGTGCCCAGACCGCCCCGAACATCCCGGTCGAGGCGCCGATCACGGCTGCGGGCTTGCCGTTGAGGGCGCTGCGGCCAGCCGGCCGGGACGCCCAGTCGAGGGCGTTCTTGAGGACGCCGGGGATCGAGTGGTTGTACTCGGGGGTCGCCACCAGGACGGCATCGGCCTCGCGCATCGCCGTCCGCAGCTCCGCCACCGCTGCCGGCGTCTGCGTCGCCTCGACGTCCGCGTCGTACGGCGGGATTTCGCCGAGCCGCTCGAACTCGACGAGCTCAGCGCCCGCGGGCAGCCGCTCGGCGGCCGCCCGCAGCAGGGCGCTGTTGAGCGAGCCCCGGCGCAGGCTGCCCGATATGCCCAGGACCCGCATCCCTACTCGGCCTCCCGGACCAGCTCCAGCTCGACCGCGATCGCGACCTCGTAGTCGAGCACCTCGCCGCCGCCCGGCAGCTCCGCCTGCCAGTCGAGCCCGAAGCTGCGCCGGTCGACGCTCGCCTGCAGCGACAGGCCCACCCGCGGCTCCCCGGCGAGATCGCCGCCGAGCTCGGCGAACCTGCCACTCGCCTCGACCTTGTGCACCTGGCCGCGGATCTCCAGCTCGCCCCGCACCCTCAGCTCCCCATCCTCCTCGACGGCGACCTCGGTCGAGCTGAACTTCACCCGCGGGTGACGCTCAGCGTCGAAGAACTCGGGGGAGAGCAGGTGGCCCTTGAGCATCTCCTCCTCGATGTCGACGCTGGCGATCTCGACCGAGCCCTCCAGCTTGGGGTCGGAGCCGCCCTGGAGCTTGGCCTCGTAGCTGCGGAATCCGCTGCGGAACGTGGATACGCCGTTGTGGACGACGGCGAAGCCGACGCTGGAGTGGATCGGGTCGACCTTGAAGGCACCGGCTGGAATGCCATGGCTGACTAGCTGCGTGCTCACTTTGACCTCCTGTAGTTGACAAATAAATGGTTGATGTAGAAACAATCTTAGCAGAAAAGCTTGTCAATACAACTATTGTCTTGGCAAGAGTTCTCTGCGAAGATGAATGGGATGAGCGAGCCAGCTGCCACCACCCAGCCCACCGCGCCCTCCGCCGACGCCGACGCGGACCGCGCGGGGCGCTCCCCGCACGGCGACGCCTGGGGCGCGCTCACCCGCACCCACGCCGCGGTGACGCAGCGCCTCCAGGAAGCGCTGGCTCAAGGCGACTACCCGCCGCTGCCCTGGTATGAGGTGCTCGCCGCGGTGGCCGAGGCCCCCGAGCAGCGGATGCGGATGGGCGACCTGGCCGAGGCGCTGGTGATCACCCGCGGCGGGCTCACCAAGCTGGTCGACCGTCTGGTCAAAGCGGGTCTGCTGGAACGGACCTTCTGCGAGACGGACCGTCGCGTCAGCTACGCGACCCTGTGCCCGGCCGGCCGCGAGCTGCTGGGTGAGATGCGGCCCGTGATCGTCCGCGAGCTCGAGCTCGCCTTCTCGGCCAACCTCAGCGTCGGGCAGGCAAACGATCTGCGCGACAACCTCGACCGCGTCCGCGCCACGGCCTGCAGCGGCATCGACTAGCCAGGGCTCAGGCGAGCGCCGCCGCGGCCCGCTCTTTGGCGGACTCGACGAGCGCCAGCACCGCCGGCTCCCGACCCTCCCGCAGCAGCTCCACCGGGTCGGGGTCGCCGTTGACGATCCCCTCGAAGAACTCCTTGCGGTCCTGGTAGGTGGGCAGCGTCCCCTTCGCCCAGCCGCGAGCGTCGTTGAGGATGATCGCCAGGCGCGCGTACTCCTCGCCGAACAGCTCCGACACCTCGCGCTTCATCCGCTTCGCCAGCGCCGGGGAGGCGCCGGCGGTGGAGATCGCGATCGCCAGCGGGCCGGTGCGGACGATCGCCGGCAGGATGAAGTTGCACAGCGGCGGCACGTCGACGATGTTGACCAGCATCGCTCGCCGCTCGGCGTCGTCGAAGACGGCGATGTTGACGTCGGTGTCGTCGGTGCAGGCGATGACCATGAAGACGCCATCGAGATCCGCCGCGCCGGCGTAGTCGCGCTTCTCCCACTCGATCGAGCCCTCCCGCGCCAGGTCCTCCAGCTCGGGGTGCGCGACCGGCGCGATCAGGGTCACGTCGGCGTCGCAGGCGAGCAGTCCCTCGACCTTCTCCAGCCCGATGTCGCCGCCGCCGACGACCGCGCAGCGCCGCCCCTTCAGTTTCAGGCAGGCGATGTAGAAGGGCGTCTCCAGCATGTCCCGCACGCAGGACTGGTCGCAGATCCCCTTGCGGAACTGGCAGACGCACTCCTTGCCGGCATAGGCCTGGGCGGGCATGCAAGGAAGGCTAGCGGTAGGCCCTTATATGGAGTCGAGGGTCAGGCGCAGCCCCTCGTCGAGCTCCGTCGCCGGTCGCCAGCTCAGCTCGCGTTCGGCGCGGGAGGCGTCGATGGCGATCCGCTGCACCTCGCCGGTCCGCGGCGGCGCGAACTC
>Ga0247780_1000670_pt1 | contig 29503 bp, 19 predicted proteins | sample UWRJL079202R5_FD_179927 | JGI IMG/M metagenome (GOLD analysis project Ga0247780, IMG submission 179927) | Plant litter microbial communities from Arlington Agricultural Research Station in Wisconsin, United States - UWRJ-L079-202R-5 | ecosystem: Environmental > Terrestrial > Plant litter >... | reverse complement strand
TAATATGTAAAAACGTATTATTTTTATTACAGCTGTAATAAAAATACTGTAAAGTTGAAAAGCTCACAGTATGTTTATAACAGTGTTATAAAACCATACGTGAAGTTGCATTAGTTTTGGTGTAGTGTTGGTTGAATGGTGATGTTGTGGAATCTAGTAGTTTTGGTGGGTTTTGTGGTCGAAAGGGGGGGTGGTCACCCAACTTACGTCAACAGAACCACGTAGAATGGTTTAGAATAGTACTATTCCATTATTATATTAGTTAGTTCCACTTTACAAAAGGCTCTGGAATTCTTCCAGAGCCTCCCACAGCTTATAACAGGCCCTTTCCTCTCTTATATCTAATTCTAGTCAGTAAGCAACTTTACTCTTTTCCAGTCATTACACAAGGCACTGCCTTCTAGATCCTCTTGTTTCCAGCGTTAATATTCGCTGTGATATCTTTATTTACAGTGGCACTGCCCTGTAATTCAGGCTTTTATTTGCTTCCTACAGTGCCGTAGGCACTGTAGTACGGCTTGGACCAGTACGCACTTCTTCCTCTAAGCCACAGCCGCTGTACTACAGCCCTATGGGTTCCTAAAGTTTAACAATACGCCATCAAGCCCATAATACAGGGAGTTTAGCAGTTACTATAAGTCACTAGGGTACTATTATTTAAATTACAATACTATAGTAAAGGTGAAGCTATTTACTTTCTTAATGGGGACTGATTTTGGCTATCTTTATATACAGGACTAATTCTGGGCCCGCTTAACTTATGTTGAAGTAATTCAGTATACTATGGCGTAGCGTACTGAAAACGTTACTTAGCCTAAGTAAAGGTGAGCAAGCCTAAGCAAAATCCTGAGTAAAGACTGAGCTGGGCTTAGGCTGGGGTAAGCAGTAGTCACGTGGGTGAGGTATAAAAGAGGAAATTTCGTGAGCCGAGATTCGTCTCACACAACAGCCTGGTTGTCTGCGACGAATCTGGGCACACGAAATTTCCTTTTTCGTTCATAGTCCTGAGCTGGGGTGAGCTGTGGCTGATTCGTCCTGAGCTTCCCTGGTTCTTTGCTAGCTCGGGTGATCCCATACGCGGCCGCCGCACAGCCTCAGAGGCCCGTTTTCAGTCCCCCCCGGCTAAAGTTTCCCATTAATTGAAAGTAGATGACGCATATTCTGTAAGGATAGCTCCCAGACAACAAGTCTAATTACGGTGTACGCGAGTACTAGGTATAAGTGTGATTTGTGTCGACAAGTGACGACCGTTGATGATGGAACGGAATAGGGGCAGCTTCAAGTTACGAGGGGGGCAATATGCAGAGCGGTGACAGCAGCATGGCAGGAGATAATCTCGTTTAATGAATTAGTTGTTCAGACATCTTCCTTTGCTATTATCGGCCCGCGGTGGCTGGGAAAATCGTATCCGGCTAGCCGGCCAACTTGACCGCCCCAGCACCTGCTAACTGCTGGGGGCAAGAGTGCCCTGACCTCTTACCCTATTCGCCCTTGACATGATGCCTAACGCGCTGTGCTAGCCCGAAACATTCGTATATAGCTAAGTTTCACCATCTTTAAGAGTATGGTTTGGGTTTCGGTGGCGAAGTGGCTGAAAGCTCTGCATAGATAATTGGGAGGCTTTATCTATGAACCCTACAACTATGTAGCACAAACCCGCTCGATAGCCTCCACTCGTCATCAAGACCGACGATGGGGCTTGTCGGGGTTGAAGCATGAGCTCTAAGAGCTGCCTCCGCCTTAGATTACACAACCGCGATTTTGTGGGTGAGAGGAACGATAACCGGCTTATTTCTTGGTCTCCCCTCTCTCACCAGAGCAACTCTGCCGTACATTCCTCTGAAATCCAGGAAAAGTAACTTTTGCGTACAGTTATTTGCGACTGATTAACTCTAGGGCCGTATATGTTACATTAGGAGGTAAAGAGGTAAGGTATTGCTGTGATAACCACTTCTTACGTACTCTGATTACATAGTCTGTAAAGTTATGGGTATACTTATGCTTCTGCTTAGAGGATAGGGGGTTGGTAAGTGATTAATTGAAGCCTTCACTTTCTGGCTCCGCCAGACAGCTCTTGTTATACGGGTAATGGTTTCGACAGCCAGCTCCGCTCAGCGCCGATCAGCCGTACGGTATTCCACACTCCACATCCGGGGTGTCACAAGAAGTACGGAAAGGTGCGGAGCCCGCTTTTAATTTAAAGCTTTGTGTATCGTATGGCTCTCAAAACAATTCCTCCGTCACACACTAGGAAGTACTTTGACCTATGGAAGGCTACTGTCTAATACCTTGTTGTAAGAGAAAGATTGAAAGGCATAAGCGGCCATGTCAGAAATTAGAGCCCCTGGCTGCTAATAACCCTGGGCTACCACAACGTTGATGTGATCCTATGAATGGATCTATAAGGATATAGCTCTCTGGCATGTAAGAAAGCAACACATAATTCTATCACTTTCGACACCCTTAGCTGTATTTCTGGCAAGCCAAGATATTCCTTTCCCTACAGCTTAATCGTTTCCAACCACAATAAATTCGTTAGGATGCTACCTTGCCTGTATTGGAACTGAACCCAATTGTTACGGCGGCGATCGGCACTGGCATGATGAAGGCTGCACGCCATCAGGCTGCCGAGTGTCCTAAGCCCAGGGGTCTCAGAAACTCCATGTTCTAAGTATAAGTCCCTGACCAGCTTGCCAGCATCAGGTAAACCGAGAATAAATAAGGTGTTCTTGCTATACTAATGTGTTTAATGATCTGGCTCATCTTAATAGTGGTGCCACTGTGGATACAGTATGGTCTACGTATGCTACCTTAGTGTCATGAAGGCTATTGACAGTCTGCTCTCCGTGAACGTCCCGGGAAAGATCCGGAGGCCCTGAAATTGTAGAGGTATGAAAAGCTGAAGGTGTGCCAACTCCGCTCAGGTTTTCCGACAGATATTATCAAGTATTGGCCATTCGCCTGTAAATCCCGATAGAATGCGATATTCCTCCCAGCTATCCTGATCGCGGTACTTACCAACTTCTACACTGGTCCTCCATACCTTTCTGCATTCTTCAGCCTGCACACACCAAAATGTCGCCTTTGTGAGTGCTTGCTCCAATCCTGGGCTGTTCTCGCTACTGAAGTTCGTCATGATGGAGGCCCGAACCATGTCTATGGACCCTGTTGTAAGAGCCGAAGATGCGGCCACAAATCTTTCCGCCTCGGGACCGGCGACCTTCACAGCGGAGGATAATTCGCGAAGGATCTCTGCAGCAAGAAATATGGTTAGACCGCTTAGAACCTCCCAAGCCCCTCTTAGTGCCAAGGCAAGTCTCGCTTTGAAATGGGAGGCTCCTGTGTTCCCAACGATGAGCGATACGGTCTGGGCGAAAAACTGGGGCTTAGCATGATCCGTAAGTCCTTGATCGACGACACCGCGTACAAGGTCGACAATACAACCCTCTTTAAGCCAGCCTTCAAACGCTCCGGCCATATGGCAGGAACATGGTAACAACCTCCCCCATGAGGCGCGCAGCGCTGTATCGGCCCTGCTGAGTGTTTCCGCATCAAGGTCTGAAGCCTGTATCTTGCTGTCTACAAGAAATCCGACGATAATATCAATCAGGTCTTGAAGCCACTTCTTGCCATCTGCAGTCGCTTTGCGAACGCACTCGTCGCTACGAACGCTTTGAACGCAGTGAAATTGCCCTTCGCAGCCTCCTGTTTCGAGGTGGAAGAGTATCTCAGTGTTGCGAGTTGTATTTTCGTGCGTGCTCGCATAACGGACGATGTCTTGTTTCATGGAATTCCAGCCTCGCCAGATCGCGGCCACTCCCGCGGAGCTCAAGAAGTGGTCTGCAAGACCGGGGACTATCAGCTCAGAGATAGTTTCTCGGAGCTCCTCATTCTCGATAGAATTAGCCGGCGATCGACTAATAATCCACGAAGGGAAGGGTGGATGGACTATGAGCTCCGGGCAGTCGTCTTCTATAACTGTGCTTTCATGGAGTGGCAAATTGTTATTCTGTAGCCAGGTCCTCCAGAATCGGTCGAAGAGAAAGCTCGTGGTCTCTGAGATGGCCTCATAAAGAGCGACTTGAGATATCTCGTCAAGAAAAGACACAATAGTTCCTCCGGGGAAAGCGCCATGCGTCTCAGTAGCAAGGCAGATGGAGTGAATGTGGGCGTATGCAACTCTCAAGGACTTGTGATAGTCATCTTTCGGCTCCAGTTTTGCCGTAGTGAGCGATAAAGCAAGCAGCTTGCACCCTTCGTTGACGATGTCCTGCATACTGGTATGCTTCGCGACTGTATTTGCGTAGTGGACAACACACTCCTTGACTGCCAGGGGTATGTAGTAATATTGACGGACGGAATTTCTTTGGCGTTTGACAAGAGAAAGTTTGAGCAGGCGATCAAGAAACCTCGTATACTGTCGGCTGCTGAAAATACTGCGTTGCTCGGTGTCGTTGGCTAGGAAGTCGAGGAAGTCGTCGGTAATCCAGTCGCTATCGAAAACGCAAAGGACACCTAGTAAATATAATTCATTTTCGCCCAGTTCGTCAAGGAGATGGTACCCCCACTTCCAGATTTTGGGATCTACGCCACCAGCATCCATGGGATCCTCGTCTCCAAGAATATGGAGGTATCTGTTTGCTGCCTCTATGCTTGTGAACGACGCACATGTCGCAGCCAGAGTAATTGCGAGTGGGCGATCCGTAAGCGTATGCAGTAGGTCCGTTATTGAGGGTGGCAAAGATGTCTTCCAATCCACTTCGAAAGGCCGTCGTTGCTCGCTCCAACGAGAGATGAACAGTTGTACTGCATCATCTGGTGTGAAAGATGGCATTTGCCGCGTCGTGAGGCCGGAATTAGCCAAAATGTTAGTATGCCTGGCCGTAACTAGTACCTTCCCGCCAGTCCTTGGTAGAAGTTTACGAAGGTCTAGACCGGCATAGGCATTATCAAATATGGCAATCCATGGGCCGCAGTGACTATTAACAAGCCAGTCTTTGAAAGACTGAGGCTTGTCTACATGTACCAAACGTGAAACGCTTCGGAAACCTCTTTCAAGAGCACGCGGGCTTTCGGCAGAAAACCAAAATACCGACACCCTTTCGCTCCATCTCCAGGCGGCGTCGTGGATCACGGTAGATTTCCTTCCCGGTGTGAGGAGTGTGTTATACAAGTTTATTAGAGGAATAAACTTACCCAGTACCTGCGGGCCCCCACAGCACAAGGTACATCTCACTCTCTTGATCGAGGAAGTGTTCTAACCAGGCGAATAACTCTCCCTGGCCAATGACCGGCCCATGGCTTCGTTGATCAAGAGTCGAGTATAATCTGACGGATTCTGCCGTTATTTTCTGTAACTGGAATTAGGTCTGGGTATATATGTTTTGAGGGCGAGAAACATTTCACGACATACCGCATCAGATGAATATGATTGAGGCGTAGTGAGCGACAATGAACCGTTGCCCCCTGGTGTACAGACTGGCGTGATGTTTCCAATTGCGTCTTCAGCAATTCTCTTTAGGTGTCTTGCGACCCTCGTAAACTCGGGGCCATCTTCAAACTTGCAAATCTCTCTATGGTCTCTGTCCAGCTCAATTACTCGCTCCCTATGGCCTGGCAGGCCCAAAACTGCTGAGTCACGGTCGACCACAACCTTTGAAGTCAGCCGCAATTCGAAAATCCACATTGGGGAACACATACAGTCCGGACTGGGGTCAAAGGCGTTCTAAAAAGAGGCCTGGATTCGACGACGGTCAAGAATTGGTAGTCTTCGTATTGATGGGAAAAGTCAGCCGAGAGTTGCGCCAGGTACTTTGACTTCTTTTTTAACGATTTGACCAAATCGTTCCGTCCGCTCCCTGTCAAGAATGCCGCAGCTCTCCCAGCAACCTCGCCTAGTGTTGTGCCATTGCCACCACGGTGAGGAGTGGCGAAAAAGACAATACCTCGCGTGCTTTGCAAGATGTCTTTGTATACGCGGTTGTTTTGCTTGGCGAGAACAAGGGCCTGTAAAATTTTTAGTAAGGATGGGCAGCCCAGGGTAAGGTTAGAACCAGCGAAGATGCATACTTGTTTAATCACTAAGCCGCCTAAACTGTGGCCAACAAATAAAATTGGGTGAGCCGTGGAGTCCTTTCTCCTAGTTAGCAGATTTGTGACCGAATTGGGTTTGAAACACTTGCTGTTTCTTCTCTCAATCCCTGCAGTAAATCGAGCAACGAATCAGCGTGTCCACGGATATCCATCTCTGAAGCATCGATGGCCACACTGGAGTTGTACTCGAACAGCACTATGCGAGCGTAGTCTACCTTTGACGGCAGTTGATCACTCGGCCATATTATCCCGCTTTCAGTTTTCCATGTTTTGCTGCCGTGCAGCGCATGGCCCGTAGGATTAAGACCGTGGACAAATACAATGCTACCATTTGTCAACAAAGACTCCCTTTGACACTCAAATATCGATGTCCATACTCGAGTTTGTGGATGAACTCATCGCTTTGGCGGTCGTCAGTTGGCCAGATAACGCGCAGGTTGGTTTCCTTTTATACGTTAAACATGAAGTAGTCCTTGCAGAGGAAGTAGGCACTTACAACGGCCATAATTCGTGGAACTGTCTATAGAGACCCAAAAGGGTGTAGACTTCGTAAAGCTTGGGAGAGATGTGACCCTAGAGATTGAGAAAGTTATAAGCGGCGGGAACCACGGCGGCTTCGATTCTTTGATACGTCGTGCATTAAAATGAGATTCAGCGCTAGCTTTGTTACAATGGACACTTTCGCAGATCACTGGCGCTGGTCAAAGGTAAAACACGTTTGAGCGCACGAAGTTCAGCTGTGATTGCGCGATTTATCTGCTGTCAGCTCGGCAAATCTCATTGCTCCGGTCCGTGCTCGGAAGTCGAGTCTGTCCATTTCAAACTAGCCTGTTAGAACTTGCGCCATTGGCCCGAAATGCATGATCGTTCAGCCTCATATTTCTTGCTGGAATGCACGGCCTCAGTTTGGTTTAAGGAGGGCCGCAAGTTTGGTGTCCTATTGTGGTAATTTTCTCAAGAGAAAATTTTCGATTGGTTAGAGACACTCATTCTTTTTGCTCATTCGGACGCTGAAGTAGTTGTTACGGTGCGGAAACGCGGGTTGCTTGACGCGACATCACAATACCGGCACGCTTCGGCCCATGCCGAACACCTGAATGTGTGAGTAAGAGAGTAAATTTTATGCCTAGTCGCCCCTGCTGAGGGATCAGGCTCACAACGAAATTCGGGCCAGGCATATTCCTTAGCGCTTGCTAGTTAGAATATTTTGACTGTCTGATAATCGCTGAGAACGCCTGACTAGCTGCGCCGCGTCTCACCAAGCACTCTGCAGGGCAAACCAGTCTTGTATCGCCACCGAACTGCTCGGAGCAAGGCAAAATCACGCACCAAGAACCTGTTGTGGCTGCGCCAGAGAGATAGCAGTGCGCGGATCCATCGTGTGCCGGCGGCGGATCTATAAGCCAATGCACCTTTGGGCAGGACCGGCTAGCTCATAGTCTCCAGTTAGAGAGATCTGCGACATAGCTAATCTTCCACAGCAGTGAGGAATGAGAAGTAGACGGGAGAGGCAGAGGAATCAAGGCAAACTTCCAGCACTTAACTGGTCTCGCAGGCGTGAGCGGGGCTGTGCCAAGGGTCACCAATCGCACTTCGAGAACTACTCCCGCCCCAGCGAGGTTGGTTTGCCACCCCGTATTTGCCCGATTCAGCGGAGAGTTAGCCCGGCGGTGTGAGTAGGCTGCTCAGGGGCTGCGCGAAAGCCCTTGAACCGCATCCATCCACGGCAAGCGGAGGGAACGAGGTTCATAGAGTAGAACCAAGTTGACGAGGTCTTTATGAGCGTCATGAGCGGCCAGGTACTCGACGGAGATTCGGCGGAAATGGCCGTCCCCGCAGCACGCTGCCCACATGACTTTTAAATGCTCAAATCAGATACCATATTGATGCCGTGGCGCTGCTACTTGTCTCACCTCGGTTCTTTGTTGTCCATTTACGGATGTTGTTGCAAAATCCAAACTTGTCGACCCTGTACCCAGTGTGCGTGAAGACGTTCGCATCAAGGTCGGTGAGATCTTGCAGTTCTGCCGAGGGATAAGCTGAAGAAGATACAGCTAAGCGGAAGGTGAGACATTAAAAGATGTGTAAAGCAGGATAGAAGAAGGTGTGGCAGACAGGAGTAGAACAAGGGAGCATGGGCTCGGGGGAATGAGTGAGAATAGTGGTGCGGTAGGTAGTAGGCACGCAGATCGAAGGACCTCTTTTCTTTTCTAGCTAGCGATAGGGAGACGAATAGTTGTGCTATAGGTAGATAAGGGCAGAGCGAAGCTACCGCCTCATATAGCCACTGTGACTATCGCCTAGGGGCTCCTCGAACTGAGGGCTAATACGCTGGCCATCGAGCCCATTTCTTGGCCTCCGTTTCGGGGTGGAGAATTTTGGTGGTTTGTTTTGAGATCCCATTTCTGGGGCCCTCGCCATCATCTAGCCCCGTTTTCGCCCTGTAAGCGAAGAAGGCCCAAAACTTGTCCCATGAGGGGGTTGCGTAAATTTAACGGGTTTCTTAGAAGGTAAGCTGGTGTGAACCAAAGTCTGATTTTGGGCTAGCTCTCATGTACTGGTATATCTGAAGTGCCAGTATGCTATGTATTATGCCATATCAAGTGCTGGTATATTAAATACCATCCCAGTTTTGGTGCCAGGATACTATGTACTATGCTACGAATTAAATATAGGATATCATGTACTATCCCACACCATATACCAGTATAGTGGCGGTCCCAATTTTAGGCAGTATGTAAGGAAATATCCTACACACCCCACACCCTGGCACACACCACCTTATGTTTAGACCACAGCCCTCGCCCACTTCTCGACTCAGACCAGGTTGAAATCTTGCATCTTTACCAATTCTTGCTCGCTGCCACCATTGTGGCACCTTGATCTGGCGTACCTGCCTTTCCTTACAACATAACTTTCTAGTTTGCTAGAATTTAGGCTACCAATCTGACTTTTAAGGCCACATAAATGCGTGAAATTTTGTACTTTATACCTAGAACTCATTGTGCAGCGTTTTAAATACCCCAATCCCTTGGTCTCTAAGATGATGCACAGCAAACAGTCGAGCAAATATCGAAGTTCCGATAACCCTTCGAATAGCATATCAGCATCCATTTTAGGCACTCCTGCACCCTCCCAGGCCATGGCAAATGGCTGGGTCGATTTCGTCCGGAGCATCCACGTGGTGACGCTGTTTTTGGCCGTGGTTTCGGCGAGTTGAATGAGCGGAGGCCGGCGGCGGCGCCGATGGCCACCGTGGACTGCTACTGCCCTCGCTGGTGGAAGGCCCCGAGCAACCGATTCTACCTCGCCGACCGCGTCGCCGACCGCCAAAGTCTGATTTGTGTCTACAGTGGCGGGGGCAGCGGCGGCGTCGCGGCCTGTAACCGAAAGAAGCTCCGGGGCACTTGAGCTGGCGCATGAAGCCCACGGTCTTCGATGCGAGCCCTAGCAAGACGGTCTCCCCATCAAGCAGGAAGCATCACGATCCAGTCCAGGCCTTTTTCCCTGCAAATTCCTGTCTCTGCTCAAGAAGAGGCCGGAAGTATACATGGAGGCCGCCGGGGCGGTTATATTTGGGCATAACGTGACGCTGCACTGGCACTGGCCGGACGAGGGCGACCCCATGCAGGGCGGCTCGCCGCCGTTGGAAGCCGGGCTTACCGCGGTGTCGCAAGACGAGGGTGACACGACGTCTTCCGTGACCCAGCCGCCCAGCACCCCGGCCAGTTAGCGCGCCGAGGAACAAGAAGAGTAAGGGACGTTGGGATGCGGTCGTAATTGACCGTTGACACCGTCCATCCCTACCGTAGCGGGAACCTGTATTTTGCATGTTGGCTTCTTTTACCCCAGTATGAAAACCTCTATAAGATACACAACCCCTGTAGGAAGGAAACTTGGCCCAGGAAGGGAAGTTGGCTCAGGAAGGGAACTTGAATGCCAAGGAGCCCTCTGATTGGCCGGATTGCCAGGGCCAGGGAGGCTCCTTCCTTACAACCGTTGATGGCCACAGCAACCAATCCGCCGGCACACGGCCTACTTCAACGGAAGGAAGCACCTTAATATACATCCAAAAATCCTCGCGTAGCTCAATCGTTAATTAATGACTTTGCTTTGCAAAGGTACCCAGTTCGATTCCTCACAGCACCCAGGCTTCTTTCCAAAATCTGTGGAAAGAAGCCCCCCTTTTGATCAGGCCCGCTTTTTTTTTTTTTTGCTTTAGGGGCTGGAAATCTGGCCAATTAGAGGAAGTCTTGGCATTCAACTTCGCTTCCTAAGGCCATGTTTCCTTCCTGGGCCAACTTTCCTTCCTATACCAACTTTCCTTCCGTAACCAACTTTCCAACTTATAGGGTTAGTGTATCTTATACATAGTCGGATACCCCTATTAGGAAGGAAACTTGCGTGCCATAGATTCCCCCAACGGTAGGTATTCAACACCGCAACACCACCATGATCCCCCCGCCTTCCCCCCAACACTTTAAATATCACGGCCAGATAGCTAATGTGGGCTACACTATAAATACGCTTGCACCAGCAAGTGAATTCATTCGCTTTGCTAGGGGTTTGGGTATAGCGATAATCCCTCCGTCCCCCATACCTCAAACAGGGCGTCACTTAAATCCCCAAATTAACCGGCAGCGCCGTCGAGGTTGCCGTGGGCTTACAAGAACTCTTTACCCAGTCCTTCCAGTCGATGCACACCAAATTCGCTGACTCCCAGGCCGGGCTCGGAGTCGGTCAGATGGAGGCGGCGTCGGCCTGGCGTTCAAGAATCTGCAGGGCTAAGCCCGCCTCGGCGTAATCGGCAATATAGCAGCGCATGAGCCATAAGCCTGGGTTTTTAGCCTTGAAGGCGATGACGATGAAGCCGCCGGCGAGCATCAATATAACGTCGCGCCGCGGCGAGTTGAGCAGGTTTAAACGGAGGTTCTTTTCGCCGTATCTTCCACTTGCCGGAGGATGGCAAAGTCGTGCCCGTGGAGATGTATCTTTTCCAAGATAGAAGTTAGGAGGGTACGATTACAGAATAGGCGGGCGCTGTGTTTGCAGTAGAGAAAGGAGTTTAACGAAACTGCGCAACCTACGGGATGTGCTTCAGCCTCAGCTCTAGCTTCGGCACCCACAGTGATAGCTAGCCAGACCTGCGGGGAATCTGGGACAGCAGATTGTTAATAAATCGGCTCAGACACGGACACTCTGCCTACCCAGTTGGTCTGATCAGATTGACCCTCGTGGAAGACCTCTTATAGCTGACCCCAGGACCTAGTATTGTCTAGATTGAGGAATATCGGATTGGTAAAGTTGATTTGAAGAGGGGTGAACCCAGGGGTATTGCCTGTGCTATTTATGAAAGCTAGGCCGGCTCCCTTGAAGCTGCTGGCCCTGCCGGGTTCTCTATCACGGACATAGGCTACAGGTACGGCGATATCGACACATTGTTAATCGGCGACCCTACGATCTGGGGTAATACGGGTCGTAAGCTCTTATACGTTTCATCTATATATGCACTGGAAATACCGTTCTATGGAAGTAACTTTGGTTTAGTCGTGTTGCGGCTGTTATAACGCGGAATACCTGTTTATATATTAAAATCGGTGGGGCTATCGAGGCTGGAACCGTAGTTGTTGGTGATTTATGCCCTAGTCTAGTAGTTATTATTATCCTGGCGCGGCTGCGTGTTGCTGTTGGCACTTGGAGCTGCCCTGACAATGACGTTTTATCGCTAGCTAATCCCTATTAAGGCTGGCGTGTTTAGGTACAGATAGTGTTACGGGGCTAAGGCCCCAAAGTGGGTCTGGGCTGAGAGCCTAGACTACCACTCCCATGGAGGTGGGTCTCCACCTATATAGCTATGCTCCGCGCAGCTCCTGTATCTACTCTTGATCTTCTTCTTTATAGAAACCATAATCAATTCAGTTACTAAGTAACGGTATCCACCTTACTTAGCCCCTTACATCTGGTTTCTATTAAACCGTTAGATTAGATGGATCACAATATGTAGTAAAGGGACCCTTTTATTAAGAGCACCTACGACGAAATAATAGATAACCACCCCTTTATAAGGATGGAAGGAATTTCACTAGAAGTTTACATCTAGTCCATAAAGGAAGACTTTAGCTGATAGCTTGTAACTTTTAGGGAAACGGTATGAGTTGAATCCCGCGTTAGAGAGGTAGTGGAGTAAGAGCTTACCGTAGCTAAGTTAGCGGCCCTTTAAGCAGAAATAGCTGCTAGAAGACGAGAACTTAAGCTCTTTATACCAGCCTCCTGGGCCTCCTTAGTTACTAGAGCCCTAAACACACTAATTTCCAGTTTCTAGGGAGCGGGCTCTACCTACCAGGGTACCAAACCTACTCCCCAGGGGGCGGTATTAACTATTTAAATAACTACACTAACTCCCCTTACAGGCCTAACTAACGTAGGAGCCTTTAACTTTAACTGGCCCCCTTAGACATGGGGACCCTTAATAAGGGCCTTATAACCCACTCTTAAGGCGCTAGCCCTTAATGAACACTATTGAAAATTATTAAGTTAATTAAAATAGGACAGTGAGGATAACGTTACTTTTATATCTTACCTTTACTAACTTTAATAGAAAGTGGAAGTTAACGGCCTTATAGGGGCGGACCTGTTTAGTGGAAACGTTATAATTATATATGCGATTATTAATAACCTTTTAGATTTATAGTACTATTTATTAGAGGATTATTAGAGGCTTAAAGCTCTATTTTATAAAGATCTTATTAACTATATTAAGGCTACGTTTAGTAACACTGCCGTTACTTTAAAGAAAGCGTATAACGAACTTATCATTATATACTAGGGAGAGGGCTATACCTTTTATAACTTTATATAGCTTTAAACCACCCTTTTAGTAAAGGCTGGCGGTAACGATTAGAATGATAAAGTTAAAGTGGTATAGTTTACTAGTTACCTTTTAAAAGGACTTTTAGGGGAGTTAGTTATAGTAACCCCACCTACAGAATTAAAGTTATTAATCTAGGAATACTCCCTTATAATAGTATAATAGGAACGTATTAAGGCCTTTAAATCATTAGTCTGTAAGTATAAGGGAGGCTTAAAGATTATTAAGGTTAACCGCTATTAAGTAACTTACTAATACTTTATTATATAAATAAAAGCGCTACTTACTTAACCTTACGTGGATATTAATAGGGACGTTATTATATCCTTTATTAAGTTTTAAAACGGTAGGAACTGCTTTAATAACTGTGGACGATATAGCCCTGTAATAAGAACCTCTATAGAGCCTAAAATCACAGCCCTTTAAGTGAAATGGGTAATTATAACAGAGTAAAAGGAGTGTAAGACTGACGGCTGTTATATTTACTGTAAAGGGTCTAGCTATAAGCTCACAGCCTGCCCTTATAAACTAGTGGCATACCTGAAGGAACTAGCTGTTAATAAAGTCTCCTTTACCTTACAGTTAAAAGATAGAGTTAAAGACGAGGAATTAAAGGAGGAGGTTATCTTTACTCTGGGAAAAGTGTAACTTTAGACTAAAGACAGGGTTTAGAGTTAGAAGAACTGGCAGTTAAGTAAGTAGAGAATTTCATAAAGAACAGTTATATAATAAGCTTACTTACGCTTATTCTAGTTATAATCGGACTTAGTAATCTTTACTAGGCCTTTATTAATAACGGCTACCTTTACTACTTTATAATTAGTAAAAAGGTGGTAAACGAATTAAACTTTATTATTATCCTTATAACGTTACACTTAATAAAAGGGGTGGCTGAAGGTATAGCTGTATTAGTAACGTAGGGGATTGTGTATTTCTCTATTAAAGTAGCTAGTTAAATACAGCTAACTTACACGTATATTATTTCTAAACTTAGTAACTTAATAATCTTAAGAAAACTGTAAATGGAGTAATATAGAGTAAAATCTAACTTAATTAAAAAGAGGCTTTAGATTAGCTTTATATACCGATATATATAGTATTAAGTTAATATCGCCTATATACTGCGGCTAAAAGAGCTACGCTCTGTGGTAAAAGTAGTAGTAGCGACTTAGAAAGGCCATGTGAAGAAGTTACTCCGCTTTTAAGGAGGCAAGGTATTTAAAACCTTAATATTCGCTCTTTTTATAAAGGATGTAGAATAAGCGTTTATAAAGAAACACCCCTTAACTGAAGCTAAACTAAAGGTTAGGATCCTTAAGGAATTTTATAACCTGCTCCTACTCTTTTTAAAGCGGAGAGCTAACGTACTTAACCTTTATAAGCCTAGTGTTAATTATAAAATCTATATTAAGAAAGACGTTAATGGGAATAAACTCTTATTACTATTTAACCCACTTTACAGTATATTATAAAAAGAACTCCTAGTTTTAAAGAAAACGTTTAAGGATTTACTAAATAAGGGATTTATTAAAGTTAATAGCTCTTTAATTAAAGCCCTGGTCTTATTTATATGGAAGTTAGGAGGAGGACTGAGATTCTATTATAATTATAAAACACTTAACGTTATTACAGCTACAGATTAATACCCCCTTCCATTAATTAAGGAGACCTTTTATAACCTTACTGGTGTTAAATAGGTAATAAAAGTTAACGTGGCCTAAGCGTTTTATAAGATTCAAATCACCTTAAGTGAAGAATAGAAAACGGCGTTCTATATTAGGTATAACCTGTTTAAGTGGCTAGTAACCCCCTTTAGTTTAAGTGGAGCCTTAGCCACATTTTAACGGTATATTAACTTTATACTTAATAACTACTTTAACGACTTTATAACCACTTATATTAACAATATCCTTATCTATATAAATAGAATAAGGAAAGAGTATAACGTATAAATGTGGAAGGTTTTAACCCGCTTGGAGAAGGCAGGCTTATATTTTAACCTTAAGAAGTGCGAATTTAATGTTAAAACGGTTAAATACTTAAGATTTATTATTAATATTAGTACTGGTATTTAAACAGACCTTATAAAGATTAGCGCCATCTTAGACTGGTCCGCTCCTATAATGGTAAAAGGCTTACGTAGCTTTTTTAACTTTATTAACTATTATTAGATATTTATCCCTAATTTCTTATAAATAACTACTCCCTTAACAGAGCTTATAGGGAAAGGGGTCCCTTATATATAGGGGGAGAGGTAAAAGTACACGTTTTAACTAATAAAGACCCTTTTTATATAAGCCCCTATCCTTATATAATAGGACCTTAATAAGCCTATATTCTTAAAGACGGACTGTAATAACTACACCTTAAGCGGCACCCTTATATAGGGGGAAGAAGGTAAGTACATTATAATAGCGTTCCACTCCTAAAAGCTAACGGTAGTTAAGAGGAACTACCCTATTTATAATAAGGAGATGTTAATAATTATCCATTATCTAAAGTAGTAGTTAATGGAACTTTACAGCTATAAGGGTTTTATTATACTTACAGATTACTATAACCTGGAATATTTTACTATATAAAAGAACCTTTTAAAACAGTAAGCTTATTAGGCTAAATACCTCTCTCACTTTAATTTTAAATTAAAATACCACCCTAGTAAGGAAGTAGTAATATTAAACGCTCTCTCTTACAGGGATTAGGATAGAGTAATTACAGAAGACTGGGAGGTATAAGATATACAGCGTATTTTTAAAAGCGCCTTTTAAAACTATATACAGATCTTTATAATTAAGATAATGAAAGAACCAATTCCCTATATTAAGGTGTTTAAAGATAAAGAACTACAGTTACTTTAAAACAAAGTGGTGGAAATAAACACCCTTTATAAAGACGTATATTACATAGTAAAAAAAGGGGACTGCACTTTAAACAGCAGAGTAGTCTTTAAAGTCTAAATCTTAGACTGTAAGATTAATAAAACAGGGCACTTAACTTACAGGGACTAGATCTGGGTCCCTGGAGCACTAGTAGCCTTTAAATAAGTGGAATAAGAACTCCCTCCACAGTTATTAAAATGGAACACACTTAAAACTTAGCTTATATAGGTAGTTTATAACTCTAGCGTAATAAGCCACCCTGGGAGAGAAGGCACCTTAATAGCGGTAAGTAAGCAGTTCTACTGGCCCTTGCTTTACTATTATATACACTACTTCCTTTATAATTATAACGTGTGTAGCCGTAATAAAATTTAAAGAGAATATAAAAAAGGCCTTTTAAAGCCACTCTTAATATTAAAGTGTTTTTTTACAGATTTTTAAATAGACTTTATCACTAACCTCCCTTTAATTAACAGCCATTAAAACCTATGGGTTATTAAGGACCACTTTAATAAGTATGTCGTTTTAAAACCCACTATCTTTATAAATATAAAGAAGTACACAGCCTGTTTCCTTTTCTACTAAATATGTTACTATAGCTAGCTTAAACGTATTATTAGCGATTAAGGGTTAAATTAGACTAATAGGTTTTAGGTGTATATATATAAGCTGTTAAATATTAAATAACAGTTAAGTACAGCTTACCACCCTTAGACGGACGGAGGCTTAAAATGGATAAATTAAAAGGTTTAAGCTTACTTAAGAGCTTATATCGCTTTAAACTAAGATAACTAAGATACGTATAGCATTATTACTTAATTAGTTATTAAATGTAAGATAAACAGCTCTATTAGTATATCCCCCTTCCTAATAACACACGGCTATAAGCCAGCCTCCCTAATACTAATTACTAGCGATATATATGTGGAAAAGTACCACCCTAATACCCCTAAAACGTTAGCTAAAAACTACGTTAAACGTATAAAAGACATTATAAAGCTATGTAAGGTTATTATAACCACTGTTACGCTTAATTAAAAGCGGTACATTAATTAAAAACACGTACCCACTTAACAGTTTACAGTAAGGGATAAGGTGTGGCTTAACCTACGTAACTACACCTTTATAAGGCTAAAAAAGAAGCTTAACTAGCTTTATATAAAGTTTACCGTTTTAATAATAAAGGGCTTTTACATAGTGGAACTTTAAGATATACTATAAGGGATTTACCCTTATTTCCATATAAACCTCCTCTATAAGGCTGGAGGAGACCCCCTCCTTAGCTAGATATAAGCGGACCTTTAATTACTAACAGTTACATTAGGTATATACGACGCTAACAAAATCCATTATATAAGAACTTATAAAACAGGATAAGGCTTACGGTGTAAAGCCCTTATTAAATGGACTAGCTACACTATACTTATATAAGAGCTTATAACTAATATTAAAGGCACTATTACCTTATAGGAGTATAAGGAATTTTACAGCCTTATAATAATGGAGGATAGGTTAAGGGAACGATTTATAAGCTAGGAGAAGAAGGCACGAAAACAGCTAGAAAGTGGTAAAGCCGTAACTAAATTAATTTCAACCCTAAAGGGTGCTTATAATAATACGCTTACAGGGGAGTGGAGAGCCTCCCTAGTAAGGCAGGCAGTTAGTAAACTATTAATAAAATAAAAAAGTAAAAAACATTATTAAATTCCTCCTTACATTAAAGCGTTATAAGCCTCCTTAAGGCTTAAAAGCCTCGCTAAAACGGTGGTAAAGGCTTCTATATTAATAAAAGTGGGAGTGGGGACTGTAAAAGCAGGTAAGGCTGGGGGAGTAGGGGATAATAACGGTAATAGTATAATTATTAATAGCTCTTTAAAGAGAACTAAGTCTAGGGAGCTTATAGCACATATAAGAGTTAACTGTATTTAAGAAACCACTTTTATAAAAGGGGACTTACAGGACAGGGTATACTTAATACTTAATAAGCTAGTAAAGCCTGTTTATTACTACCATAGTAATAGTAAAGTTTACCTAAGGGGCACCTTCCTTAAAGCGGCTAGCTGTAATCTAAGCAGTATAATAACGTAATAGCACCTTTAGGGTAACGCCTTTATAAAAACGTTAATCTATAACGTAATAAAGGTACATATTACTCTTAAGTCTAAAATAGACTTTACAGGGGAAGTCTAATCCTATATAACAGGTATAAAGTACTAAGTTTATATTAAGGGGTTATATAATAACAGTTAATTAAACTCTATCCTTTAAAAAGTAAGGATAATATTTACAGGATATTTAATAATAAAGTGTAAATACACTTAAATGGGAGCACCTGACACGTGAGAGTAATAAGGGGTTTTTATAACTACAGACTTATTATCTAACTTTAAAAAGTCGGTGTGTAATAAGGGGGATAAGGGAGGGGAGAGCTCTACCTTAAAGAAGACAGCCTCTTTTTTAAAAAAGGTAGGGGGAGGTGGTGGTAAGGTAAACGATATATTAGTAAAAACGTCTTCTTACATTATAATAATTAATATAATAACTATTAATTTATTAAAACACCTACTTATAAGAGTAACGGTTAAAACTGATAAGTCTGCGCTTATAGCAGTGGGAAGGAGGGGTAAGGGGGTGAGTTTTTAAGTACGTTTTAAGGAGTGTATGGAGCTGGTAGGTGAAACGGTAACATGGTAAGCAGGAGTGACTAGAGTCACAGTGGTGGAGTCTATACTTTTTAATAATTAACTGGTAACTCTGCTTATTAGTAAGTGGTTTAATTGGTAAGGAACGTTACGTGGAATCTTTAAAAACGGGGGGGATTACTTACGTTAGGTAACGGTTAAAGAAGAAGAAAAGAAGAAGAAAAATAATAAAGGTAGTTATATGAAGAAATTACTATCTACTAATGGATTACACGCGCCCACACACACGCGTGCGAGAGCACGGGCCTAATAGGGCTCTAATAGGGGGGTGATGTCACGGGGCTAAGGCCCTAAAGTGGGTCTGGGCTGAGAGCCCAGACCACCACTCCCATGGAGGCGGGTCTCCGCCTATATAGCTGCGCTCCGCGCAGCTCCTGTATCTACTCTTAATCTTCTTCTTCATAGAAACCATAATCGATTCAGTCACCAAGTAACGGTATCCACCTTACTCGGCCCCTCACAGATAGGTACAAAATCGGTACTGACAATAGAGAGCAAATAGTTATTGATAGAAGCAATCGCTCTATATGTACCGCCAGCATACTACTCGCTATGGTGGTAGTGATATTACAACGAGCTATATTGCATTGCCGCCTACTCGCAGGTGAAATTGTTACCTGGGGCTATGGGATACTGAGTTACCCCGTTCATACCGTCTGTGTGTCTGGTGTTGAGTTGCCGGATTCCGTACCACTAAAACAATATTGTCAGCTAGTTTGTTTTGTCCTTTTACATGAGAATTGGATGGAAAAGGCAGAGATAAACAGAAATGCAAGCGCTCACATGCATGCTAGTGCCACAACAATGAACTCACCACAGGTTCAAATCAAGCCTACTCCCCAACTGCTTCCATCCTGCCAGCATTGTTTTACCGTGACGGAACTAAAAGTAATACGAACATGAGAAGACTCCTAATTTCAGAAATAGGACACACTTTGGCCATTTTCACGTATGGGACCAGTTCTGGGTCCCCTCGGCTAGAGTTGAAGCGATTTGCGGGCTGTGGCGCAGCCTGCCGAAAATGGTACTTAGGGTGAGTAAAGGTGAGCCAGCCTGAGCGGATCCTGAGCAGCGACTGAGTCGCGCCAGAGCCAGGGTGAGCAACGTCACGTGTGTGAGGTACGAAAAAGGAAATTTCATGTGCCCAGATTCGTCGCACACAACAGATAATGCATCACATTTGCTTGCTGCATTCCTCTTACGTATCCGCTTACAACCTCACTTCGGCTTGACAAAACGCTAAGCAGCAATCAACAACATCGCTCGCAGACTCGACAGCAGTTAAGTGGTTAGGTAGCCATCCTTATTCATGCCGTTGCCGCGCCCTATGCCCAGACTTCCACCTCTCGATCCTAAATCCTCAATGCTGGGAGGATGGGAGGATCTCTGCCACTGATGTGTCCGGCGATGAGAGTGGGTGGTGTGACGATACGGGGGTTCAAAAACTTCGAGCAGGTGGTAGTGAACAAACGGTGGAGCTAACATGGCCTATCCACGCTAAAACATACTGCTAGTCCCGGATATCTTTGTCTAGACCCTCAGCACACACACACAAACCAACCTCCCTGCAGCGCCAAAGCTTATTATCCGTCACCCCTTCAAGTTCCCTGCGATGGTCCGCCGGCCAGCAGCAATATCTGCTACTTTCTCGACGCCCAACGACCGGGACTTAAAGTACCAGATTACCCAACTAAAGATCTTCATGCCCATGGCCTGGCCAGTGCCCGTGTTCTTGCCGATGCTCACGCCAAGCATGAAGCTTTCGTTAGGCTTGTATTCCTCTACTGCCGTCTCTGCGCTCGTGAAGTAGACCTGCAGCGCCTTTGCGAGGTACTGCATCTGCGCATCGGTAGCGATGGCCCGCGTGTCCTCGAGGTTGCCCGCATCGCCAATGACAAAGACGTTATCGTGCCCCTCGGCACGCAACCGCGTTGTCTGCTTGATCTGTCCGGACGGCGCTAGCAGGTGCGCCGGGACGAAGTCGGTGTTGGGCTTGACGCCAAAGGCAGGCAGGTACACGTCTGCTACGACCGTCTGCGTCTTGCCATCGCCGACGGACGTGAGCTCCAGCGTCGTCTGGCCACCACCCACTGACTCTGTCACGGCTGTCACGCGCGTGTTCGGTAGGATGCGGACTTTGAGCTTCTCCAGGGCACTGCTGACGGCTTTGCGGACGTTAGGCTTCGCCGGCAGTGCGAGAGGCAGCTGGTCAGGAATCACGTAGATGACTTTTTTGGCGCCCCCGGCGGAAAGCTCGCCGAGCTCTCCCGCAATCTCAACGCCCGTGGGGCCGGCGCCGGCGACGACAATGGTCTTGGCCTCGTCGATCTTGTGCTTGAGGTCGTGCAGGGCCTTCTTGGTGGCTTCGGTCGACCCGAGCGCCTTCCAGGGCATGCCCTGCGCGTCCCTGGAGCCCGTGGCCACCACGACGGCGTCGTAGACGATTTCACGACTGCCGCCGTCGGTGAGAGATATCACGACCGTGTTGCGGTCTGGTTCGAGGGCCGAGGCCTTGCCGTGGACGACCTCGCACTTGTCGTCGCCGTAGCCGGCAAAAGCGGGGGCGAGGGGCTGGAAGAGCTGGTCGGTGAAGTCTTCGGAGAGGATGGCGCGGGGCGACGCGAGGCTCCAGTAGAAGTGCGTGTCGGGACTGACGAGGATGAGGCGGAGGTTGGGGACTTTTGGAGACGTGAACTGTAGCACGTGGTGGGCGAGGGGGACACCGCCGATCCCGGCGCCGAGGATCACGAGAGTTCGAGGAGAGTTATCTGACGACATCGCTGCGGGATGTGTTTGGGAGAGACTGGAGTCGGGGAGTTCATGCGGGAAGATATCGGATGAGAGCCTCCCATGATCCTATATATTTTTACTGAAAATGTCTGGGTGGTCTGTGAGCCTGGGCAATAATAGAATGTGTGGTTGAGGAGAGCCCTGAGTGTCGGAAACTTTCTTGGGCTCTGCGGTCGAAGTGGTGAAAAGATGTCCGGCATTCGGATGGTTCCTAGCCGATCTGGCTGATGCGGCACCATTTCCATTGGTAGCAGGGCAGCCTCATTAATAATGAGCACCATGTCCCACTCTCCACCCAAAAAACACTACCGCGCGCGGGTGTGTCTGTTGTTGGTTATTCCCTGCCAATGAGCATCGTTACCGCGGGGAAAACTGGGGCATTTCCCGCACGCACGGACCAGGGCTCTTGTCATTCAAGAGTCAGGCCCCCCTTCCAGCGGGAAACGCTTACATAAACAAACATGGACGCGGGTGTGCAAACCAACCACAGCCCATTATCCACCCTCGCAAGGAGTCACCTCATCGGTTCGAGCTGAGTTGCTAAAAGCCACAGATTGCCAAAAAAATTACTTGACCGGAACGCAGAGTGGTTAAGACCTTAAGTGTGTGTGGGGGCATCTTCGGTAGCACTTGTTACGCAAGTGAGCCCTTGCATCACGTAGACCTAGCTCATTTTAGCTCGCCGCGCTGCAGATGGCCGCAAGGAAAGCGCTCCCAATCATGGTCGACGCCAGAGAAGTACTAGCCCAATGCGTTGTCAACCTTCGGGCATCCTCAGCCGCAGTGAGGCTTCTAATCCCCGAAGCAGGATGTGCATCGTAACAGGTTGCTTCACGCCGCCACCACCTCCGCGCAACTGGGTCGATATCCTAGCTACTGCTCCAATTCTAACAGAATTCCTAAGCCACAATTCCCTTTTTGCACGGCGCGCCGCCAAAGGCTGCCTCTTCGAATATCCGCCCACCCCTAGTAGACCCGTAATGGACTGTTCCCCTTGCAAACCTTCGCGTCTCCTCCTCTTTTCTCGTCATCAAACAGTTGGAGAACTGCTTCCACAGTTTCATTTCATGGCATCCAATGCATCCTACATCAGTGCGTCTCAGGAGCCGGCTGCTGCAGTTGGTGACGCTCCAGACTAGCTCCCTCCAGACTACAGCGACAGCGCATAGCGCAGACACTCAGCGAATAACTCCCTCAGCCTTTCGCCATCTTCAGCGATCTTTTCCCCACCGCGACACCTGAATGACACGGCAAGCAGCTTTGTAGCACCACCGCTTTCTCCATCCAGCAAGTCGGCGACGAAGAGGTGGCTCATCGCAGCGGTCGTGGCACTCGTTATCATTGTCAGCGTTTTGGGCGGTGTGCTGGGCAGTCGCTCTTATGCAAGCAGCGCGTCAACGGCGGGGAACCAAGGTGAGCCGACAGTGTTTGGACCGATTGTTACCTCCGAGTACACCAGTACCCGTCGCAGCGGCGCGCCGACTTCGGCGAGTATGCAGCCCGAGTTTTCGCTAGCCTCTGGTTGCGTATTTTTATCTTGAATTCAGATCGAGTACCTAGGGTTATGCTAACGGATTTTATTTTTATTTTGTCCAGGTCCCACATCGACGTCCGAGTCCCGCTCCGTCTGCCAGGGGCGTGTGTGCCCGTCGCTCCTCTCGGTCGCGAAGCTATCCAATGATCCGCCAAGGGCATTCGTCTTTGGCCGCGGAAAAGACTCGGCAGTGTGGCACCGCGAGACAGATGGTGACAAGTGGTTGAGCGAGTGGGAGAGCCTAGGCGGGGACATGCAGAGCCAACCCATGGCTGCGTCGACACGGGACGGAAGAGCATTTATCGTCGGATATGCCAATAACCAGACGATTCGCTACAAGGCATACAACGAGAGCAAATGGGGTGTTGATTGGCTTCAGTTGGGGGGTGCGGCGTCAAGAGCGCCGTATGCCACCGTTTGCGGCTCCAGTAGCGTGGAGGTCGGGATCAGGGGGGCTTCACTCGAGAGTCAAAGAATCTGGCTAGATCAACCTTCCATGTCGAGTTCTTGGTCTAAGTGGGAGAATCAGGGCGGCGGTTTGTCATCATCCCTGGTAATCGGGTGTACCACGGTTCTATTTCGGCTGGCCGTTTTAGGTTTCAACGGCGCGCTCAAACCGATGTTTCACAAGACTTGGGCTTGTAATTGGGGAGACTGGGCACATGTTGGGGGCGATTTTCGGGGCAATCTTGCCATTTCCATGCGGAATGAGGATGAACTGCTCACATTTGGGATCACATCCAATCTCACCATGCAATACAACAACTGGACGAGGACGGGGAAAGACCCAAACCAGCTTATTGACTTGGGGGCTCGTTCCAATCGGTTCCAGTCGTCCTGGTTCTGAGCGTTAACAGGTTGGATGTGGTGGCTGTTGGCACAGACGACCGGTTGAAGCATCGAGCCTTGATCGGCCAAACATGGGCTCCGCAGTGGCAGGATCTAGGCGGCGCCTTTAACAGCACACCAGCGGCTGTGTCACCGGTCAAAGATAAGGTCACCGTGTATGGACTAGGTGTGGACGGCGCAATGTTCCATGGGTCTTGGACAGTCTCAAGCGCCTTCGAATGGGGTGGTGACGGGAATTGGCAGTCTGATGGGAAGACATTTTCGATTGAAGGGTTCGATGTTTAAGACAGAAGCAGTTTCTTCACACAGACCAAGTTGGGAAAATAATCATCAAGCTGGGGTGAGGGGTCCGAACCAGTGTTATAGAATCGACTTATATTACTTCTATGAAGGAAAGAGGGAAAGGTTCTGGCCGCAGCCAGAGGAACGGAGGCGCTCCTATATTAAGGGGACCACCAGCGCTCCGGAGTCCAGAGCCAAACTTGCTCTGGCTTAGCGCCGGGTCGAATACTCCAGGTACACACCCCGTGACATCACCCTCCCCACAGATCCACCATCTTATTTTCCCGCAGATCGAACACCAACCTCGCCTCCCCAGAAACCCAGGAGAACTGTTTAATGAGTACCTAGGTAGGTATGGAAGTCGACCAACAACCCCTATTAAGCTCTCTGTATCCGAAATTAGTGCCTCATTATAGTCAGGCTTTTGCACTTCGAGAAGTGGCACCTTACCTACCTATGATAAGTTGATGACTACACATGTGGACGATAAAGCGGTTGAGTTAATTGTGGAGGGATCCTCTTGGATTCTGGATGTTCTGGTATACATGCTTGACAACGCTCGCGGTTGGCCGCCTCGAGTGCGTCCAGTGTCACGGCTTTCCATGCAAGCGTTCGGATCACCCTTTCCCTGTTCACGCCACGCAGCAGCGGGGCGGGGAAGTCTCACAGTTTTCGCCCTCCTGCATATGCATGTTCTAGTTGGATGCAACATATAGTACCCTGATTGGCTGGAGGCGCCGGGATGCGCTCTCAACAGAACGCTCCAGGCAGAATCAGCCAACCTCAAGGGTCTAGCGCTCAGGCGGAGCGTTTTTCCTGTCCTATGGCCGAGGGGCTGAGATCCATCGAGATTCTGCTACCACCGAGGCGCCCCTCCTTCAGTTAACATCGAGCCTTTATGGAAGATGAGACTCCTCAACACGAGCACCCGCCGCATCAAGGAGTTTCGGTCTGACGGTATTCCGCCGTACGCGATCCTATCGCACACGTGGGGCAGCGAAGATGTCTCGTTCCAGGAGATGATGGGTCCCTCCAGCGGCCATTTATCAAATACAGGATTCGACAAAATTGCGAAGACCTGCGAAGTTGATGTCGGCGAAAAATACGAATGGGTTTGGATCGACACCTGCTGCATTGACAAACCGAGCAGCCCAGAGCTGACCGAGGCCATCAACTCGATGTACAACTGGTATGCTCGGGCCCAAGTCTGCCATGTCTACCTGGAGGACTTCGGAGCGGACAGCCCACTGGACAAGTTATCAGGCTGTCGCTGGTTTACACGAGGATGGACCCTGCAGGAGCTTATTGCCCCGAAGCAAATGATTTTCTTCGACAAAGAGTGGAATACAGGGGCACGAAGGCAAGCCTCGTGGGGAGAATCTCGAACATAACCGGCATCAGCGAGAAGATCCTCCTGCACAAGCAGACCCTATCCACTGTGTCGGTTGCGCAGAAGATGTCGTGGGCATCGGGCAGGAACACCACGAGGATCGAAGACGCCGCATACTGTATGATGGGAATCTTTGGGGTGCACCTCTCACTGCGATACGGCGAGGAGCATCGCGCTTTCCGGCGCCTGCAGGAAGTGATCATCAGCTCCGTTCCCGAATATTGCGGTGTTCTTGCGACAGAACCCCGAGACTACGCGCAGTCCGGCTCTTTCAGCAAGAAGAAGCCATTTGCACGACACGAACTCCTATCTCTGAACGGCGCGATCATGGCAAAGATCCAGCTTTTCGTCGAGACCACCCAGAAGGCAGGATATCGCTATCTTCTACCTCTTGATTGCTGCTACGACTCCCGACCGGAAGTCACCCTATGCGTGCGTCTCCGCAAGTGTGGCTACAACGAGTTTGTGAGAGAGGATCCCTACGGAATCGTGGGGTTCGTCCGGCCGTTGCTCAGCCCAATCATCCCGGCAAATCGCTATCTGCTGCCAGACACGACAACGCAGGAATGGGGTGGCATGGAATCCAACAACATCTCAGAGCCGGCCATGAACATGGACCTCATTAGCCAGAACCGCTCTCACGCCATCCAGCTTGAGCTCCCAGTCGGAATGTGGCTACACATGCTGGATATCTGGCCCGGGTATCGCTTCGACGGCGAGGACCAAGCCTTTAATCTCACGGGCCCCAATTTCGAGCACGATGCTTCCATGCTACGCCTGAGAGGTGGCATTTTGTCGCGTTTTGGTGAGCCCATCGAGGTGGACTTCGAATGCGTGTTCTGCACCCTGGGCTGTTCATCGACAGATGAGAATAACCCACCATAATGCACTCTGCTGGACTATTCGAAGTTTGCTTCGGTTTTGACTGAGTTCCGAACCGAAGTCTCCGAATGGGATTTCCACAGGAACTATGTCCTGGAGCGACTGGTTTCTCACGGGATGCCAAGGACTTCTTCTATTGTGGTTCAAGGCAAGGAGTCTGGGGTCCGCGTCTCTTTCAAGGTGGAGTTGGTCACCAATGGGAATGTCTGCCAGGGAAAGTTCTGGAGGGCCGTTTTTTCCTTTGAGTCTTCTGGCGACGAGGGCAATGATGAGGAGTCAAGTAAGACGTGGGTCTTTGATACTGCTTGAGTCTGTAGGTCATGGTTGCAGAACCCCTTTGAGCTCTAGCTCTACTTGCCAGCGCTCACAAACCCCCTCTCCGGGCCACAAACCCTCCCATCCCCCTCCCCTTCACGGCCCGCCGTAGTCTCCGTCCGCCACCCGTCCCCTGACTCAAGCCGCTCGTAGTAATTCCGCGCAAACCCCATCATGGCCGTACGATCACTGCGCTTGTTGAGTTTGTTTGTCTCATGCGCGAGTGCATCCAGGTCTGCTCGGGCCACGGCGGGCGGGACTATCCCTGCAAAGACGCCGCTGGTGGGGCACAGGTTGGCAGCGATGGTGGTGAACATGGCGGTCATTTCGGAGAGGGAGGCGGCGTAGTTGAGGACCCAGGCGCCGGTGATGAGGGTGAATTGTCCCGCTCCTACCCCTCCCGAGTCTGAGTCTGAGTTGGAGTTGGAGTTGGAGTTGGACAGGGAAATCCTCCCCAAAGTGAGCGCATCCCCAACGACAAATCTCAACCTCTCCCTCCCCACCCCAACAGGGATCTGGCTGTTCGCCACGGCAACCATGGCCTCAATTCTCTGCCAAACATCCCCAAATCAACCTGCAGATTCATCGTTTTATCTTATCTCGAGCGTCCGAGTTGATCTCTGCCTTCATTGGTCGTGGTTTGAAGGCAGGGCGACGCGCTTGTTCGCACCTGACGATTGGACGTGTGGCGAAAACCGTGACCCCGCAGCGGACGCCGTTAAGGCATCCATCCCATCTTACCATCTGTCACCAAGCTCATCTGGAATTCTGTCCCATCTCATCTGCGTCCACACATTCAACCGACAATGGACCCGGCCACGGCCATTGGGCTCGCGTCCGGAATTCTATCCTTCGTCTCGTTCAGCACCAAGCTCGTTAGCGGCGCCGTCAAAATCTATGGGTCGATTGATGGCGCGCTGAACGAAGATAGAAGTCGCGCTGCTGCGGCCAGCGAACTCCTCCTTGCATTTTCTTGATACGATTGCTTGCACCCCTGGACTATCTTGCTCGAATTTCCACTCGCCCCCTTTGGATCTCCCAATGCGCTATTTTCCGATTCGGAGACACCATTCCCCGTCTTCCATATGCCATTACTAAATATGCTGACGCGTGGCTTGATAGTGCGGTACACCTTGCTCGTCTTCGGATTCTCGGGCTTCGTCTGGCTGTGTGCACGATGTGAGTAGAGGCGATCCCTCGGTCCCTTTGTCGAAGCGTGGAACGGCTGCCGGGGACGCCTGACCGGCATTTCCGGCTTCGGACGGCGGACTCGGGCGACTGAGACCTAATGTGATCGTGTGGGCGACACGACCGGCGGCGCCGACCTGTAAAAAACCGGCCCCGACATGGATGACACTTCTGCGCAGTGTCGGGGACGACTACCCTCACCCTTTTTTCTTGGGTTGTTGGGGAAACGAAGTTCATCCACCATCAAACCAAACTCAAACAAAACAGCAAGTCATCAACTGCTTGCCGCTCGTTCAGACGGTCACAATCATCGAATACATCGCAGCGGATCTACACTGCAAGGTGCTTCCAGTCCTCTACGGCAGAACACACCGCGGCGACAGCATCACATGACACTGAACGGGATCCGCCACTGTATACACCGACACCCGCGGTACACTCGCTGGATATTGGGCATCTGGGGTACTTCGGATCGGCTGCCACGAGAAGTCCTTTTCACGCTGTATCTCTCCCACATCGAGGACGCTTCCGATGCATTTCTGCCCTCTAGAGTCGCCAAACACGCTATCCGATTATTACCGAAGACCATGTGGCGTTTCCGTGCCGTGTTCTGGTTGATGTGTAGCATGGGACTCGGTGGTTGCCTGCTCGTGTTGGGACTGAAGATGCCACGGCTGGCAAAAATATCGGGTCGTAGTTGAGATGGGGACTTTCGGGCAGTGCTCTGCGCCCATCGCTAATGATGTGTTGAGCCACAATCTCCACGCGAACTCCACAGTGGGCTGAGATGGGAGTCAAGAAATGCGGTTAATACTTCACAAGTCCGAGGTTTAGCGATGAAATCGGAGTGGGCCTGTCCGTAAGACTCAGATATGGGTTTGATTGGTTCGGGAAAACTGGTAGATTAAACCCTTCAATGACACAATGTTCTTCTCTGGGCAACTTCTTTTACTTGCGAAGGCCGTATCTTTGAACGTCCGTACAAACCCGGACTTCAATTATTTGCTAGGACTTCTTCACCTATATAGCACACCTGGTCTTTGAACTTCCTGATCAGTTTTTATCGCAGTCATATCATGTGATGCTCATGCGGCTCATACTTGGCAATTAAACGCTGAAATACTCTGAGTTTTCTCATGCAACACAGGTAAGTTACGAACATCAGTGCCAGATCCATATCCATTTCCGTTCGATGCCAGATGATCCGTACCAAGCACGACCACCATTCCCAGCAACAACAACTTAGTCTCACTTCTGCCCTAGCACTGATATCTAAACGACCAAATATGATCATTCAAAAAGTCCGGGACCGTGGGGGCACTGCCGCGGTTCACCCGAGAAGAGCACCTGCAACTGCGCTCTCTGTAGAAAGTAGTGCATCCGCGATGATAGTCCGCTCGGATGGAGCTGGCACGGTCACTCGCGCCGTTCAAGTTCCCTTCGGACTTGACGTTAGCCCTATAGCCTCGAAGCATTCTCTCGGTTTCAATTTCAGGGGTTGCAAAGTGGACGTACAGCAATCATTCTCGTGCCGCGATTCCAGAAATTGGTTGCGCCGTTATAGTTCCGGTCGTCAAAGTGAGTAAATGCTCTCGCCGGGACAGTAGAGGTAAGCAGGGCGGTGGTGAGAATGATGAGTTACATGATAAACATCAATGTTTTGGTGAAGAGATGTCCTTGAGAAAACCTAGTTGTTAATACGATGGTGCTGATGTTCCGGTGATGCGTTAT
>Ga0247780_1000669_pt1 | contig 29520 bp, 30 predicted proteins | sample UWRJL079202R5_FD_179927 | JGI IMG/M metagenome (GOLD analysis project Ga0247780, IMG submission 179927) | Plant litter microbial communities from Arlington Agricultural Research Station in Wisconsin, United States - UWRJ-L079-202R-5 | ecosystem: Environmental > Terrestrial > Plant litter >... | reverse complement strand
GAACCTGGCAAACACGCGAGGAGCGAATCACCAGATGGAAGCGAGCCAAATGCTCCGGAAGCCAATAGCCGTGCAAAGCGTTCCTCCCCTGGGCCGCGATCGTCTTAGTCTCATAGTCCTCAGTTTTGTTACTTCTTTTGTTTACATTGTTTAGTTAGTACCAGATCCGGTGGAATTGATAGGGATGCACCTGTCTATGTAGATTGCATTGTCTTGAGTGAGTGTAAATGGCTTCACTGGCGTTGGCTAGAGCAAGACGTTCTCTTCGAGATGCTGTAGAGTAACGGCGCGAAATTTTTTGATCAGACCTAGAAGTGAGGGTGCTGATAAAGAGGGCCAAAGGAGGTCAGAGTCAAAATGAAGGCGCTAACTGTGTCGAGAGCCACGAGAAGAAGAGGTAGAAAACGTGGTGACGAGAAAGGGGTGCAAGAAGAAGGACCCTTTCCCTTGTTCCCAATGGTGTGATGTCGAGGCATCTTTCTCAGACTCTTCCCATATAGAATCTCGCACGATAAAAGTAATCCATGCATAGGAGGAGCTCCGAGATCTCTTAAAAAAAAAGTGGTGAACGATGTTCTTGGAGGAGGTTTGGAAGGTAATGTACGTGATTGTTCCAAGGGTCAATAAGGCGGATATCCCATCATCCTGTCGGTCTTTCTGCTCGATTCATTAGCTGCCATGCTTCCTAATTCAAGGGCTCGCATTATGGGTACGAATACAAAGGTACATCGCAGGAGCCACGAGCGATTCTGGGACTTTACAAACATTAGGAGTGCCTTCAGGCGAAGTGCGTCGAAGATTAGAAGCCGGTGCTGCGGCACTTCTTGGCTCGCTCGAGAACCGACTGCGGCGCCAGATTGTCAAAATCGTTCGGGACCCACAGGTCGAGGTTTTCAAGGCTTTCCGGTGATCAGAGGCGGTGAGGTGGGCCTGTCTGGCAGTGACTCTGAAGCTCCGGGCGAGTCACCAAGCTGGCGTCCCACTACCTTCGAGTCGAGCTTAACGTGGTTCTCGCATTCTCACCGACAGGTGATCACTCGCGATCCGGATCTCGGGCAGCAAAAAGAACGGACATGTCGTTCCCAGCGAGAGGAACTCATGCTTTCTTTTGATGCCACCTCGGCTAAAACGGGCAAACCGGGAGGACTTGGGTATCTGCCACTTCCCGAATGACGGGCAGGTGGCTGGGCAGGAAGAGGCAGCAAACACGCCTTCCCCGCACTCTATCGGGCCCGAACCCATCAAACACCCCCCCTCCCCACACTGTGTTCCTGCCAACATCTCAACTCTCCAACCCATTCCCGTCACTCTGCCCCTGATACTTCAAGTTCACAAGCTCATCTCCCACTTGTTCCCGTCTTGTTAGCTCAGAATGGCGCTGCAAGGCAAGTTGCCGCACCCCAAGAGGTACATCACAACTCACGACGACGACGGCAGAGGCATCATCGACCCCACCATCCCCTCGGAGCTCCCCTTCATCGAGGTCCCGAGCAAAGCAGCTTCTCACTGCGTCGGCTATGTTACGAAGGGGTTCCCCACAGTACTCGAGGATGGAAAAGACATTGCCATCTACCAGCAAAACTTGATCAACCCGCCTGGACTCACCGTCTCCAACGGCACTGTGCTCCGCTACGTCGACATCCCGCCGAACAACCCCGCCGAGATGCATCGCACCGTCAGCCTGGACTTTGGGGTTGTTCTAGAAGGCGAGGTGGAGCTGATACTCGACTCGGGCGAGACACAGGTGATGCGACGCGGCGACATCTGCATCCAGCGAGCGACGTCGCACGCTTGGAGGAACACCAGCGACACGGAGTGGGTGCGGATGCTGTTCATGCTCCAGCCAGTGCAGCCCCTTGCTGTAGGCGGAAAGGAGCTGACGGAGGAGCTTGGCACCATTGATGGGGTCAGACCTTCTTCGTGAAGCACTGGGACCCCGTGGCGTTCTGCAAGAGTTGGCTAACCTGTGTTGTGTCGATCTGTTCTGAGAGGGGTGCATTGGTCTCGCGGGAAGTGGAGGCAGTCGTCCGAAGCGGGACCCCAGGTTCCCGGCGTTCAGGAACCGCAGAGGGGCAAACCCGGTTTGCACGACGCCCGCTGGGGATTGGCCGAACTGTTGGGCAACTGGATTGACAGGGGGCCTGAGAGCTGTCTGGGTCAGGTCTAGTACTCCGTAGAACCCGCATCCTCTTTTTTGCGCGGGGACGGCAGGATGCAGAATCACTCTTCATCACAGCGGCTGTCGGTGACAATGCTGCAATTCGTCCTCCGTGTGGGGCAATTCTTCCACTTGGGCTTGGCATTGCCGGCACCCCTGTCGAGATACCGGGTTTCACCAACCGAAAGATCTCTCAATTTCTTTGGAATCCCCCAATGCTGCTACCCAATTCGCGCTGCGGACAGCCTAGAGAGGACAATGGTCTCAGTAACTCCCCGATCCGGTTTGGTGACTGGCGTCCGGCCGTCCGTCAACCATCGCAGCCGTCCCTGACAGAACCCGGGGCAAGGTCTGCTTGGTACGAGTAATGGTACCTACCCCACTTTCCGGGCTGGCACTTGTTCCCCAGGTTTGTGGTGGCCTAGTGTGCACGACCGGCTCCACCATCCACCAAATTCCCACGCAGATCTCGCATGCCCGCCGCCCTGCCACCGCGAACACCCGTTCGTCTGGTCGCTGTCTTCGGGAAGAATTCTCACATGGCTTTATGCTTCGTTATAAACCCCCCTGATCGGCTCCAAGAGCGCGTATTGTCGATGCCCTCTCTTCGAAGATGTTACCGTTGTCTTCGTGGGAAAACATTGACGGTTTCGAGAGGACCGCAAATGGGCCGGCCGACGGATTTGTCACGCAACTTCGCACACCAGGGCAGCCCCCACTTTGATGAGACCTGCAGCACCTTCACGTTCCTAACTCTTAGAGCCCTCCCCTGCGCCAATCCGGGGCCGATCCCGATGCTCGGACCAGAAAACAGCGAACCCCGAGGCGTCTTGGGGAGGCCCTCGCAGCAATGATGCCTCACTAGCTTGGTGTGGCGGTTCTTGGTTGTGCTGTGCGGATGCCCACAGCAAAAGGCATGGCGATTCCAGCACCAAGATTGCCAGCTCTGGGTCCGAGCCCTTCACACCCACTGCCATGTGGCGGCCACATCCAAAAGCCCAACCTCGCACGCGCACCTGATGGCTCGCCCACTGCGTGTTTCGCCAGCACCGCACTTATCCTGTCGTTTGTCGTCTGTGGTTTTTGTCTGCCGTCTCTCCACATAAGAATAACAGACACACACTTCACTCAGCTATGTTCGAGTTCTCTTGATGGCAAGGTCTCCCAGGTCACACCAACGACCTGCCCGACATGTCCAACTCCACGTCGTCGTTCAACGGTGGGCAGGGCCCGGACGTCGGTCCTGACCCCGGTTCCGGCCCCGGTTTCCCCCGTCCGGACAGCTCAACACTGGAGACACCCATCATAGCCGCATGGTCAATCATGATGTTCTTCGCGGCTATCACTGTCGGCCTCCGCTTCTACACCCGTCACTTGATCATCCGTGTGCTAGGCGTTGAGGATTGGCTGATTCTGGCTGCCATGGTACGCTTCTCTCCATGCTCCGAGTGCTCCACAGAAGTTGAGTTCTCCGCGACGTAGATTCTGGCTATTGGAGCATGCATTGGGTTCGTTCGCCGTCAGTCCCTCAAGATTCTATTGATGCTTTAGTCTCGACATGGCGCTCACACATCGGCCCACAGAAACATTCAGCGGCCTCGGGCACCATATATGGACGCTATCTCCGGAAAACATAAAGCAGTGGCAGATGGTAAGCACCCGAAACCTGCCAACCCACCATCATGGCTGACAAACTCGACCTCAGGAACAATGGTACAGCTTCGTTTTCTACACGATGAGCCTCGCCTGCACAAAGGTCTCCATTTTGGTTCTTTATCTGCGTATCCTTACCACAGGCCCCATTCGGATCGCCAACATTGTCGTGCTGACTATCGTCATGATCTGCAACATCTGGGTCTTCGTGGGCATGTTCGTGGGTTGTATCCCCCTCGCCAAGACCTGGGACCCATCGATCCCTGGGACCTGCTTGCCGCAAATATCCGTTACGCTGGGGAATAGCATTTTGCATGTCATCACAGACTTTATCATCTTCGCATTGCCTCTACCGGTCCTTGTCAAGCTGAACATGAACATCAAGCAAAAGGTTGCGCTGATCCTGGTCTTTTCCTTGGGATTCTTGTGAGACTGCTACCCCTTTGCTCGCGCATCCAAACATGTGGCTAACCATCAGCATCCGCGCAGTGTCTGCCTGGTGTCTCTCATCCGCATCGTCTCCATCGTTCGGCTCGACTTCTTGGACATCACGTACACCTTCTCCACAATTTCGTACTGGGGGGCCGCCGAAGTCAATCTCGCCATCATTTGCGCTTGTCTGACAACGCTCAAGCCTCTCCTCGTCCGTCTGTTCCCACGCCTACTGGGCTCTACCATCACCACACGGTACGGCACTGGAGCCTCCGGCATGCGCCCGACGCGGGGGACTGTCACTGGTCAGCGCTCAACCGTGGTAGAGGAGGAGGAGGGCGGGTTCACCAGGCTCGATAATGAATCGGACAAGTCAGCCAATGTACTGTGCCCTGCTGCCACGTACGAGATGAAGCCACACTCGCAGACAGTTTCGTACGCGGTACATGTGACATCCACGTCAAAGGCGCATGAGAAGTTGGGTTTGCGTTGATGGTTGGTTGTTTGTTCCTCTCTTGTGTCATGTTTCCTACAGATGCTATGGCATCGCCGTGTCTAAACCACGCCACTTGTACAGTAGTATACCCCTAGTTTGAAACGGAGGTTGTTCCGATTGGGTTGAGCAGGGAAAACTAGGCATGTGGAGACTGACCTGGAAGCTGAATGGTGTTGGCAATGTAAAACCTGATATCCCAAACACTGTTGCTGATGTGCAGTTTTGCCGACATTGTCACACTAGCAAACACATCCGCTGTGTCACGACGATGCTGACAGAAATTGCGGGAATTTATGACGTATCACAAGATGTTTGACTGGAAGCAAAAGAGGATGTCATACCATTTCAAGGTAAAGTTTGGAAGACCAGCGACATCGTATAGGAGAAGACTGGGGTACATAAATGCGTGTCTGAGTACCTCGCTTTCATGGTAGCCCATCATAGATGTCCCTCTTCCATTGTTCTTCTCAATGTCATAGCATTTGTCAACTTGATTTGTCGCACGAGCGCTTGTATGGAAGATCGATGCCCATACCCCAAAGATGCGAGCTGAGTGAATCAGGCGAGAATAATGTCGGCATTTGCTCGCCGTGTTGCCGTCACCTTGCGTGAGGTACTCCTACGAGGGGCTATTCTACGCCCCAAGAGTCAGAGCGCCGCGTGATCACAGAGCGTGATTTTACGAGCCCTCTACCACCCAGTAGTTAACCAAGCAATACAGAATGCCGTGCAGCCACGATCGCCTGGTACGTCACAACACCAAGAAAATACCACTGACTCGCGAGGACTTCCACCCATGCTAGCGGCTGGCGAGTAACTGATACATCGCATCAACGGCGCAGAATAGGCCTGGAGAAAACCATTGCGTCATCCTCCTTGGCTACGAGGATAACATGAAGTCCGTGTTCAACATGCAGGATTGCAGATGAGATCTACTTTGCCGACGAGTATCGTTATTTGCAGTACCAGGAGTTTGGCCGAGCCACAAGCTTACGAGAAACCTAGTGGTCTAGCCGTACCACAATCAACATCATTGGGCTGGCCACTTTCTAGGTATTTACAATCTCCGCCAAGAATGGCAAGACAATGGTCTGAGAGAAATGGGATTTCCAAATATATAAATTTCTAAGCAGCTGTTACACCTTTTGTTTGCCTTTCACTTTCGGGATAGATACTTCTCTACACCTCTTTTAACACCATCCTTGGGCCAAATGTTTTGAACAAGCATCGGAGATGGCAAACACCCCGAGCTGCGACAAATCATCTTCCTCCCTCGGAGATTCCAGAAACGCCCCACGGCCCTGGCGACGCACCTCCCGCCAAACCGTGGTGGAGATCAACACCGAGACCGGCTACCATCGTTGACCGTTGATAATGAGTCTAATGAAGACTCTGGCGGCGGTATCTCCATGAGCGAGCAGTTATGATCTGCTATTTTCTGACGAACCCAGATGGAGATGAGGGCGCCGAGGTGATCCAGAGCGCTGATAACAGCGAGACTGTAGGTAGACTCTTTTGATGACTGCCATGTTTGGCCCTAGTTTACCGGTGTAGAGAAATGACGTCTATGATGCCTACACCGACTGGTCTAGAGCTGTTGTGGCAGGCCTTGCAGAGCGCGGTGTGATCACCAATCCCGACATGCACATGGTCTCCGTCATGAACGCAATCAGTCACATGTTATTCTCCGGCATCACGGCCGGAATAAGCATAACACTCTCGGACAGGGGACTTAACCTCTCCGTCCGTGGAACAAGGCAGACTCATCGCCACCCAAAGACGCCAGGGTCAGCCACCCTGATGAAGAAGGCCGTCAGCATCGATGGGAGTGGCCTCACGGAAGAGTCGGGCAAGTCTCTGCAACTCCCTTTATTCTGTGACGACAAGCTAACCTGAACAGAGCCTTCGACACCTCGAGGGTGAAAGACAGCCCAAGCCGCGGGTATTAGGCAGGGAGGGGGGAAGATCATTCTGTGCTGCACTTTGACAAGCAGCAGATAATACTCGGCCATTGATTGGGGTATGGCGGTGATTGGGAAAAGGCCGGCTTGAGTGATTCCCAGTCATAAAGCAACATCAAACGAGGATGAGGATGAGTATGAGTTGATCAACCCTAGCATATTTGCACTGAAAAGTGCCCTGATAGCCAACAAAGAGGAAGGAACATGTGCCCCGGTCCAAGACCTCCAAGCTCTAGAAACAAAACAGACGGATAAACAAGGTACTTCAAGGTGTAGCCTGCTATCAGCTCCCGAAATCGCATCCCGGCGGTCGGGTGGTGGGCATCTCCCGGCCGCGCGGGCGGAAGCGGGGGCGCAACGAATCGAGAGGCGCATGCCGCTCCGGCATAATGCTCCATGTTAATGCTCCCCAACAAAGAGATTGTTCGCCCTCTTCTAGATGGCTTCCACGCAGCCAGTCCAATCAGCCTGTGCATTACCCCGAATCCGTTTCCAAATCTGGCCATTCTCCAAATTTCTGTTAGCGATCTGTTTGAAACCCCGAGATGGAGGCCGCGCAACATGGGCCTGCTGCGGGGGGGGATCCGACACGCTGTCCCGATGATGCTGCTCGCCCATAAAAGCCAGTTTCCACCGAACGAAACAGCAAACCGTATAGCAACACAGCACCATCATCACCACCGTCCCAATCAGCCGCCAAGATGCCTGAAATCACCGAAATCGCCTTCTTCCCCTGGAAGGCCGACGCTAAAGACAGCGACGCCGCCGCGACCCTCAAGAGCCTCCGCCCGCAGCTCCAATCCCGCCCCGGCCTCCTCAGCTCCTGGTACGGCGCGCCCCTCGAGCGCCCGCAATCCGCCGAGTTCGTCAACGGTTCGTCCCTCTCCCCCATTTCCCTTCCCCAGTCGCCTCACTAACCCGCCCCCCTCCCAGTCTGGGACTCCGAAGCCTCCTACCTCGCCTCACAATCTGGCCCCCTCCAGGAACAAGTCAAGTCCCTCTCCTCGTCCCTAATCGACACCTCCGACCCGCTCATCAAGCCCTACCACAACGCCATCCCCTTCAGCAAGCCCTTCGCCGACGTCGCCGCCGCCCCCGTCGTCCAGCTCAGCTCCATCTTCCTCCCGTCCGACGTCGACAAGGCCGCCTTCGAAGCCGCCTTTGACAACGTCCTGGCCCATCTGTACGGCAGTCCGCCCGATGGGTTCGTCCTGGGCACGCACGGGTGGGCGCTCGAGGAGGTGAATGGTGCGAAGGTCTTTGCGGCGGCGAGCGGGTGGGAAAGCATTGAGAAGCGGATTGCGGCGCATGGGGCGATTGCGGAGAAGTTTGCGGAGGTGCAGAAGTTTTCGAGCGTGGTGGAGGTGGTGAGTTCTTCCTCTTCGTGAATTGGTTTGGTGGTGGAAGGGAGCTGACATCAATTTTAGCATCATACGTCGTTTCAGAAGTCTTGAGACGGTGGGGGAGGGCTGGGGAGGGGCCTGTGAAGGTTTATGGCGTGAGAAGGAGGGAGGGGATGATTGAGGGGATGAGAGAGATACAGTCACAGATTGCAAAGAGCCAGGATGGTGATTACTAGAGGCCCAAGAAAACAAAATTCATTCCTCATCAACGCGCTGTGATGCTGTCGAACTGCAGCCGCCTCGCTAGGCGCTCAGGCGCCCTGCCGAACCAGGCTTGGCTGGAGCGCAGGGGCCTTGGATCATGTGCTCTCTCCACACACAGGGAGCTTCCATGTGTATATAACTGGGGGTGCTTCGCACTCCCCTTTTCTACCTAATTAAGTCACTTTGCAACTGAACTTCCGCTGCTCGCGAGCCCTTCGTTTCTCAGTAAAACCTTCCACAGATGCCGTACTGTTTTCCGGCTCTGCGTCGCAGTTGCTATCCACATCCCTGTCCAGACAATCGTATAGCGTCCATGCAAAAAGCAAATGCAAATGTATCCAGACAACAGGTAGATGCCTCTTTTAATCCAACAAAGACCCAGCAGGTTCGCGGGGACGCATTCCGAAGGGCGGTGATGGCCTGTATCATCGTCAGCGAGGTCTCAACGCACGAAAGACATGTTCAAAACTCACCATCACCGCCCTCACTTCCACCACTTGTACTTGACCTCCCAAAGCACCGCCTCCCTCCCCTTCCCCTTCCCATCCCCGTCTCCCTCATGATCGTTAATCACAACCTTCGTCATCCTCACCCCCCCTTGCAGCAACAACACCTCCAGCGACCCAAACGCCTTCTCCACCGCCACAGTGAGCACACTAGGCGTGTAGAGAATGCGGATGGCCCGCCGGTGCGGGATAGGAAGTCTCTTCTCCTTCAAAAGCAGCCGTTCCATGACGTGGTTGCTCTCGAAGGACCAGACGTTGAGTGCGTAGGGGAGGAGGACGGTCTCAGAGTACAGCTGCCGGGAGACGGGGGACAGGAGGGTCATTCCGTGCTGGTGCTGATGCTGGTGTTGCTGCTGCGGGTGGGGATGGGAATGACAATGGGCATAGGGGTAATGACTACGAACGGTGGTGGTATTGCCGGCTTTCCATGGGTCTTGCTTCTTGTCGAGGATGCGGCAGTAGAAGCCGCCTTCGACGACTGTCTCGGTGGAGCGCTGGCCGCTGCGAGTGGAACGGGCTTTGTGCTCCCATTTTTTGTAGCACACGTTGATTTGGCCGACGGAGAGGACGAGCTCGTAGATGCGATTGCGCAGCTCGGCGGGGAGGCGCAGGAGAGGGGAGACCGCACGATTGCGATCGTAGCTGGGTGGGTTAGCTCATGCGGTGAGATGAGAGGCCGTGGTAGGGTTGATTGGATTGGTGGTGAATTGGGAGAGGAGGATTGAGGGTAACGTACATCTCGCGCTCGGGAGTGCCCTCGTTCGGGGCCTCGGTCAACAGCTCATGGCGTATCTTGCGCTGGCGTTCCTTATTGACCAGCTGCATCGCGCCTGTTGTTGTCGTCGCCTCGCTTGTTGCCGTCATGGTGAAAGAGTGGAGGTGAGGCGGCGGAGAAATTGGTGATCGTCGCCTGCCAAGACGCGCTAGGACGGGTTTGATTTGCTGGCAGAGATTGGCGGCGCTAGGCCTGGTCCGAGCGTTGACAGCCGATGTCAAGTGTCTCTAGTCTCACTTTTGGAAAGAACCATCACATTCGAATTCAAGCACAAGGAAACATAAAGTGTGGGAGTTCATTCTATTTGTCTTCGAAATTAATTGTTAGTATATCCTGGGACACAGTAACCGCCGAAGAGTCGATTAATATGGACTGGAACCTTTGAGTTCTCATCCCAGGCATCAATGAGCATTGCAGCTCAGCACAAAAGGATGGAAGTCAGAGAAGACTCTCAGAGCTGAGAGAATCCGGATCGTCTGACACCTTCCACCCCACTCTAAAAATATCCAGAACCTCATCCTTATTGGGGGTATCATAGCCATGAAAGCCATGTATCCCCCTCTTTCGATCCGGCTCGGCGTCCGAGCCCCTGCGGTGCATGCGACTCGCTTCCTTTTCCTTCATGATGCAAAACTCAAGCGAGGCTTCGAGGCGATCAGCTCCGACCGGAAACGAGTATTGCTCGGCATCGTAAAAGGGCTCGCGCCGCGGAAGAGCATGCCGCTTGCTCTGCTCAACCAGCTTTTCCTGGGTCTGAGGGGGGAGTGCGCTGGAAAACCACCGCGTAGGGCACTTGTGTGAGGTAACGGCACCTAGAGCAGCAGCAATCTTAGTGAAGACATTCTCTTCCGGGGCTGCAACCTCCTCCCACGCTAGCCGGGGGACGCGACACCCTCCAAGCGAATGCGGCGGCATCAGACCGGGGTCTGTGTGCCATATTCCCGTGTAGAAGGCATGGGCCAGCTGCCAGTTTTCGACGATCTCCGGATAGCAGTCCCTGTCGTGAAGTTCGGGGGCTGGCGAGGGCGGCGGGGGAAACCGGAACCTTTCCTCAACAGGAGAGCATTGGTCCACAGGCGATAGGGCGACAAAAATACTCTTTACCGGCTTGACCTCCTCCTTCACAGAAGATAGAGGGGATGAAGATGCACTTTCAGGTGAGACTCTCAGCTTCAGATCGGGGAACGGCGTCTTGCGACCGCGGTTTCGGCTTCGAAGCTGGCGCTTTTCGCGATTTTTTTCTTGAGGCAGGGTGATATGCTGCTCAGGGCGGCTATTGGGAGTCAGATCGGGATGAGCCATCCAGTCGACAGGCGAGAGAAGATCTGGCGTGTCCGGCTCCGCAATTGATGAGAGGAGGCTACCGAGGTCATATGGCGTGGCGAATGGGTTCTCGGCCTGATCTGGGACCTTGATCATGGTGTGCCCGCAGCGGCTGGAATCCAGGTTGGCGTGTTTAAGCTGTTCAATCGGACTGCCTCCCTCAGATGGGCTGCTGATTTGGAAGATGCTTTGGTCTGGGATGTCTATGACGGTGTCTCCGAAGCAGCTGCACGGCACACGATGTTTAGCGTCTTGTCGCCTATGAGTTTGGGTTGGGACCTCCACAGTCTCCCCGCGCAATATCATGTTAGAGACCATACCTACTAGCTGTTGGCGCTTCTTGCTCAACGTGACTTGGCTTCTGGCGGCGGCGGCTGTTGTCAGAAAGTTGTCCCAAGTCGAAGAGGAGAGGGCCAAGATGACCACAGGAGATATCTTCGTACTTGTTTGCTGCCAGTTGTTGAACAGAGCGCAGCACTTTTTGTTTTTATAAAATTTCTGTTTCGGCACCGTCATTTTGGACAATGTTCTTGAATAACAAAGAATGGTTTTGGATGATTGGAATTCGCAATGGCATTGTGCTCACCACACAATGATTCTATTGTGGGGAGGTTAGAACAAAGAAAAGATGGACTTCCACGAGGCGCGCTCCGGGGCAGCCCCACTTGCAATGTTAACTCTCTGTCGAGAGTTCGAGTGGCTCCTGCCTAGGGTTCGGGTATACTGGAAAGTGTCAGTGTCCTGTCTTTCCCGCAGGTTCCTCTAAGTCTCGGTGACAAGAATTGCAGCCGCGATTGCTGAGTGTGAAAGCCATACAATACAGAGCTGTCTTCGAAATGTATTTTTACAGGCTGTCCAAGGAGCCTGGCAAAAGAATTGTCCGATTTGCCATATCGAGCGCTATTGCCTCTACCACTCAACACCTTGCGCTTGTTGCATGTATTTAGATGGGACAGCAGTGGGATGGCCTGGAATGTTCGGGGCCCGGCAGTGAAACAGTTTGGTGCGGGGAAGGTGCTAACGGATCCTTCTCATTCCCAGGCTGATTGCTCGCTACAGATACGTCGTAAATGATAGTGTTCACTCAGTAAGGTATCCACTCAATATTCCCACGAAGGAAGCGGTCGTGTTAGAAATCACCACTAGCATCAAGCTGTGCCGATCAACCAATAGCCAACCAAACACATGCTGAATCTTCATGCACACCAACCAGCCCTACAAGTACAACGCTGAGTGTAACCATCCCGCTATTGAGACGAGGCGCAAGTCATCGCCTTTGTTCTTCCATGCCTTCTGCACCTCTCCAAGACCGGCGAGCCAACAAACCCTCCCCCCCCCTGTTCCTATCCGCCACACCATTAGCGCGCCAAGAGGCAACAGTCTGCTTTCGGACGGCCCAGCGGCGACTTCTGGGATTTGCACCCTGTCCCTGCCAATCTGAATCTCCACCCCGACGCCGCGCAGTGCGACCCTGCAAATGCCCCCTCTCGGACTAGGCTCCGGACCCACACGGGGAGTTGGACGCCCAAGCAAGGGATCAAAATACGGATTATTTAGGGTGACGCCTCCCCACCACCGCGCAAATTGTCAGCTCACCGCGCCAGGTCGACTCTCGCATCTCGCGACGCCTGCCAATCTTCCAGGATTTTTGCGGGGGATTGCGATGGATTCTCACCAACAGCACCTTGGCGCTGGTCGCGATGGCAGTGGGTTTCGCTTCCGCCCCGTCGCGATTGCGCCCGCTCCACCCGCTCGAAAGCGCTCGCCGTCCCCGCCGCCCGCATCGAATCCAAGGGTCACATACGCCGAGCCCGAAGATTGGGAAGCCCACCGCGGCACCATCACGCGCCTGTATTTCTACGAGGAAATGAGGCTCAAAGACGTGAAGCAATACATGGAAGAAGTCCATTCATTTTTCGCAACGTACGTGTTCTATCCCGTGACCCTACTTTCCGGCTTGCAAGCTCACCGCGTCCGTAGCGAAAAAATGTACAAAACGCGTACCAAGAAATGGGGGCTCGATAAGCGCGCTGGACACAATCCAGCTCGTGTAGCCTACATGGTGCGACTCGCGCGCGACCGCGCTGCGGAAGGGAAGGAGTCCGCCTTCACGGTCCACGGCAATCCCGTCGACTGGGACGACATCAGGCGATATCTCGAGCGCAGACCAGATCTAATGGCCAAGATCGACGGGGGTTTGGTCGAGTTCGGGGGAGCAAGCGCAGGTGTAGTCTGTAGGACGCCGTCGCCCGATCCTGCAAGAATGTTCTCTGTGCCAAGCCCTCTCGATGCAGAGCGAGATACCCGCATGCACGGGGAGGTCCTGCTGCTTTTTCGCGGCTACATGGACGCTGCGTTCGAGCAGGGCATGTGGCGGTACAACGCCAAACAGAAATGCTACCTCGGGCCCAGCGGGTCACAAGCGACGGGGCGCATTTGCGCCTGGGCATCCGACATCTGGGCCGCTGTGCAACAGGGATCGAGCCCGGCGCAGACGGTAGCGGTGATCAACGGGCTAATGGACCACTTAGCTTCAATGATCAGGGATCAGGACTGCTCGCTGTTCGTTCATCTCGTGCGGAGCTATTACTTTCTCCATCAGTGGGACCGTACTGTGTCGCGAACAGTTGCGACATTTGTGGGGGGCATGTGCGACGCCTTGCTGGGCACACAACACCCCTTTTCATCGGCGTGGAGGAGGGTTGTGTGTCTTGAGGCTGCCGGACTGCATTCGCTTTTGGAGAAGGCAGCTCTATTTCGGTTGGAATACCTCGAGAACCATGCGCGAGAGCACAAGGTGTCGGCCTCCAGTATCCTGCTCGAGGAGTATTTTCTAGCGCGGAGCATAGCTTCGCAAAGCCAGGCCACCGAGATCGATCAACTAGTGCTGTGGATTCTCAACCGTATCGAAGAAGGACGAGACGAGCTAGCGGGCGACTACTACCGTCTCCTGCTCCGCTTGGTGACGCCCCAGATCTTCAACGGCAATTATCAGCTGGCGGAGCTCATGTTGGCATCGATAGGATCGTGGATCGACGGAAGTGAGGCGAACGATCCCTACTTCCTGGTTGTCGTCGCTGGGTACCATTTCAACCTCGGACTGATGTGTCACGAGATGGGAGAGGAAGACGAGGCCTCTCGGCAGTTTGCAGAGGCACTTGCATCATGCACCCTGTATCATGGTCCATGGAAGCACCTCGCCGGTCATGTGCTCCATTGGATGATGGGCTATGGAGTTGCGGAACAGCCCAAGAAGGCTGAACGATGGCGGCAGATCCTGGAGGCCGCCGTGTATCGAGTGATGCAGGACTCGCGGCAGGGGGGGCACCGTCAGGAAGGAAGAGCATACATGAAGCTGCGCAAGCAGTCATGGCCGCAGGCTATCAACCACGAGCTGGTGGCTCAACTCGATAACCTTTCAGTCGATGACGAAAGTGCTTATCGGAAGCCCTACCAATATCGGGGCAGCCTTACTGTGGACCAGATGACGCCTCCGCTTTCTCCCTTTTCTTCCTCTCCTCCTTTTCCCTGACTTCCGCCCTCCACCGCATTCCCCGCACCATAATCACCCACAACATGGGCGAGAGCAACACATACAGTCCAGCGATGAGCGTGAATGCCCAACCCGCGCCCATTTTGTCGATCATGGGGACGATTACGGCCGTGGCAGCGGCTCCGACAAGACATCGCGTCAGATTGTTCGCCGCGACAGCCGCGCCCGCCCTTCCGGGGTAGATATCGACAATCAGCACGTTGACTGAGTTGTTGAATCCGACGATGGCCAGTCCCACCAGGAAGAGGAGCACGCAGATAACCGCGACGGGTGCCTCGGCTTCGATTGCCCAACCCCAGGCGACGGTCACGGCTGCCGAGAGCACGAGCAGCGGCAGTCCGACCTCCAACCGGGCGCGCTCGATGGGGAATTTGGCGAGGTCCGCCTGGCGCGCCTTATCGACCTGCATGCCCAATCTTGCAGCGTGTCGGCGGTAGTTGTAGTTGGTCGCTGGTCCTGCGATAGCCGCCGCCGCGAGACTGCCGCCTGCTGTGGGAAGGTACATCAGACCGATTTGCAGATCGTTGTATCCATACAGGGCTGCGAGCTGGCTTGGTAAAGCAGTGACAATGGCATAAAATCCCGCGAAGACAACCGCTGAGTAGGCCAGAAGCATGAAAAGCTCTTTGTCTCCAAGGAGCTTGAGGGAGCTGAGCGGGTTCGGTGGCCGGATGCGCAGGGCGGGCGTACGTGACCGGGAGGAAGGAGTCCGTTGGAGAATGTTGGGGCGGCGACGGCGAGAGTATGTGCCCTCGCACATGTGCCAGAAAGTGCGGTAGATGGGATGAGCGCGGGAGGAACCGTCACCCACTATACGGCGGCACGTCTCCGGGAACCAGAACAACATGACAAGGAGGTTAACAGAGGCGGCGATGGCGAGGAACCAGAAGATCCACCGCCAACCGAGATACTGTGACAGCACACCGCCGAGCACTGGTCCGACGCTTGGCCCAAGAATGACCGGGATGGCTGTAATGGCAATATACTGTCCACGGTCCGCGCTGGTGATGATATCAGCCACGACGGCCTGGCAGAGCGCCACCGTGGTGCTTGACCCGGCCGACTGAAGGCAGCGCACGATGAGCAGCGAGGCGTAGTTCTTGCTTAACGCTAGCCCAATATTGGCGGCGATGTAAACGACGAAGCAGATCACGTAAGCCGGACGTCGGCCTGCTGTGTCGGCAAATCCGCCGATGAACATGGGCGTGATGCCCTGGAAGATCATGTACGTCGTCACAGTCAGGTTGATCTCGGCGTTGGAGACGTTGAACTCCTTCGCGAGGATAGGGAGGGCAGGCAGGTAGATCTGGGCCGTCACTGGTGAGAAGAAGGCCGAGAAGGACGCAAGGAGCACGATAAAGCGCTTTTGCCACGTCGAATGGATTGAGTATATTGGGGGGAGGTCGGGATCGCCGGGGACCTCGGCGAGCGGCTCTCCGGTCTCCGCCCCGGAGCAAATCGCCGCGCCGCTCCCATAGTGCGGGCCGCCTCTGCGTTCGGCGTCGGTCTCGGTGGTTGTCCGAGAACGCTTCTCGTCGACGCCAGACCCGTCAACATCGACGTCATTGCCGGGCTCTCGGCGGGGTTCGTCTGTCGTCATCTGCGCTCGCGGTACCTAGCTCTCAACGTTCGTCGATAAGGATAAATTGAACATGATGCCAGAAGGGGATTCGAGACTTTATGAAGGATGTCGTTTTCCCAGCGTCATCTGCAGTGCAACAATCGCCGGACTCGCGAGCGGAAGCTAGAGAACTTGTGGTAGATTTCGGTGGATCTCAGTGGATCGTCTGAAATTCCCAGGGCCGCAGCGCGCCTACGGTGCCGAACCGGCAACGAAATGGCGCCATTGCCGCGCTTGTTGAGGACGGTCGCCCCCGCGGGCCCCCAACTTGCCGACGCTTCTTCCGCGAGAGGCGATTTTACGCCGCTCGCCGCTATCGCTCCGCAAGATCCCAGAAGACGGGGTTAATGCGGACATTGGCGGCCACGGACCGATGTACCCATAGGTTGCAGGCTCGGCGTCCGAGAACTGGAGCACACGCGATATGCAAGCTCACCTCCGGCTTTCCTGGTTGCAGAGGGCTGAGGTCGAATGAATGGAGGAACATGGAATTGGGCTCTCCCCCCAGCTGCTCCTTCCCGGGCATTTTCTATCGTCGCATCGAGAATGGACGTCGGGGCTGGGCGGAGCTGTAGGTTCCTCCAACACATTGCGATATCTCGATAACGGCCATAAAGCACGCGCAGCGACTGGTCGGGTGTGAGGTTTGTCTGCGGCGGACGTCAGAGACAGCAACAGAGCCGTGATTGAACCTTATTGAGCCAGGCGAAAGTTTCTCCCCGGCTTCAACGAACCTAGGTCTGAAATGCATTTTGAGATATCAGGTATATTTTCTTGGTACGCTGCTGAAACAATGGGAAACCCCAACTCCATCATCGTTCCCGACGGGCTGTTCCATCGTGCCTATCGTCCGCTTATAAGTGGAGCTGGGACTTCTTGCCATGCGCTGGGTATCGGACGGCTCGGAGAGCCCCGAATTCCCCACGGACTCAACGGGACGGCGATATTTCGGGAACTCATTCCTCGTCGCTCCCCCAAGTCCCTATCTCGATTTTATAGTTGACCAGCGCCTGACACGGTCCAAGTCCCCCCCCTATCTGGAGTATCTAGCCGTCCTCAACACATCTCACCATGGCGACAAGGCTTCGTTCACACTCTTCCCGGTGCTTCCCCCCGAGCTCAGGGTGAAAGTCTGGAGGATGTCGATGGAAAATAGGTACCGTCTTTTGAACATCCACATCATGGTCTGCGATCGTTATATAAACAGCAAGCTGCTATACGTGAACAGCGAGTCACGGGCTGAGGCGCTTCGGTTCTACCGCGTCCATATCCCGGCAAGCCTCATGCGGGTCGATCTGGAGCCTGAGGCCTATGAAAGCGGGCTGGGTACTCAGCTGGAGCCGAAGTACTCGGAAGGGATCCTATATTTCAATCTTGAAAATGATTTCGTGAAGATCGGCGGCGGAATGGGCACTCTGGACTTCATTCACGACCTAAAAGCCTACGACCCAAAGGATGTCGGCCTACTGAGAGCGGTTCTGAACCAACAGAGTAGTCTTTTCAACGTCAAGCCTTCAATCCGAAACATTCCCGAGTCCCCTGCGAGGGCATCTTGGCTCCACTTTCTGTCGACGGTGGAAGATGTGATCTGGACCTTCGAAACCAAAATTTCCAAATATTACGATATCGACTTCCGAACTTCGGCAATTACTTGGTTCCCTTTCCGGGCATTATCCGGTTTCTCACTCCCCTTACAGGCCGCCACGCCGTTCTTTGAACTATTGGATCACGATCCACGACCGGTCAGGTCCGATCTGATGCTTGCGGTTTGTGCGCCCCGTGTGCCTAATGTCGACAAGTGGCCAGATCTGCTGGCGCAATGGGGTGTCGTTCGTCGCCAACCAGTTCGGCAGCGGGTTCTTGTCCGCACAATCCGAAATACGGTCCAGAAGTTCTCAGTGCGGAGAAACTAGCGAATTCATGGTTGCGAAATAGAACCATCCTTCACAGTCGGTCGGGGGATGATGGGGTCAAGGTTGGCGAACACTTTGTGCAACCAGTATTTGGGTTCTGGCTGTTGCCGCTCAACGCAGTTGCGATTGGCGGGGACAGGGCTTTTTTCAGGCACACCAGAATCAATGTCGGCGGTCACTGGCCGCAGGTCCAGCTGGCAGTGTCGTGTCTTTCTCAGGCCGCACAACAGGGACCTGGTGATGGCGGGGTTGAGGGCTGACAGCAGGTCACAAGGCGAAACCTGGTTGGCTAGCGCTGGTCAGGCGGGTCGAACATCTGGGAAAGTGGGTCCGACCCCGCACACCGCCATCACCCCTGGCTTGACCTCGAGCATTCCTTTTCAATCCAACAAAGGTCCCAAATTTCCCACTCACTTGTCCATCATTCGTGTATTTGTGCTGTGTGTCGCCCGCCATTTTGCGCCCATCATGTCTGGTATTCCACCATTGTTTCCTTCGTCGTCCCGCGCCGAGATGACGTCCTCCAGTCGCTACTCATTTCCATCCAATCCCGTGGCCAATCCAAAGGCCGTCGTCACGGGCGGCGGCAAAGGGAGTCACTATCGCTTCACGGTTCTTACAGCCCGGCTACTGAGATACGAGTGGTCTGGCGATGGCGGCTTCGAAGATCGCGTCTCCACCGTCGCATTTTGGCGCGATTTTGATGTGCCAAACTACACCGTCGTTGACAGCGGCAAAGCGCTCGAGATCCACACCGAGTACTTCACGCTCTCCTACGACAAGCAGGAGTTCTCCTCCACCGGTCTGACGGTTAAAGCCGGCAAGGATGTCTGGCAATACGACGGCAACAGCTATGGCGACCTCGGCGGCACCGCTAGGACACTCGACGGCGCTAATGGCCGCATCCCGATTGATCCCGGTGTTCTCTCTCGCCACAAATCCTACGCCGTGCTCGATGATAGCAAATCAATGCTCTTTGACAACGGGTGGATTGCCATCCGCCAGCCTGGCCGCAAGGATGGCTACTTCTTCGCCTACCATGGTGAACACAAGGCCGCCATCAAGGACTTCTACCGCCTTTCAGGGAGGCAGCCCATCCTCCCGCGCTGGACGCTGGGGAATTGGTGGTCACGCTACCACGCCTACTCCGCCAACGAGTACATCGAGCTCCTGGACAACTTTCAGAAGGCTGAAGTGCCACTTTCTGTTGGCGTACTGGACATGGACTGGCACAAGGTGGACATCCCATCACAGTACGGCTCAGGTTGGACTGGCTACAGCTGGAACCGAGACCTCTTCCCAGACCCCGAGGGTCTTCTCAAAGAGATGCACGCCCGGGGCCTGAAGATAACGCTGAACGATCACCCAGCCGACGGCATTCGAGCCTTTGAAGACCTCTATGAAAAGGTCGCCAAGGCGTATAATCTAGACCCATCAAAAGGAGAACCGGTTCAATTCGACTGTACCAACAAGAAGTTCCTCGACGTATACTTCGATATCCTTAAGGCAAGTCTTGAGAAGCAGGGAATCGACTTTTGGTGGATTGATTGGCAGCAGGGCAATAGATCGAAAATCCCCGGTGTCGACCCCCTCTGGGTGCTCAACCACTATCACTACCTCACCAGCATACGTAATCTCGATACCAATGAGAAGCCAATAACCTTTTCGAGATATGCCGGACCCGGCTCACACCGATACCCCATCGGCTTCTCCGGAGACAGCCATATCAGCTGGGCATCCCTCCAGTTCCAGCCCGAATTCACCGCAACCGCCTCCAACATCGGCTACGGCTGGTGGAGCCACGACATTGGCGGCCACATGTGGGGCGTCCGATCCAACCAGCTCACGGCTCGATGGGTGCAGCTAGGCTGTTTCTCGCCCATCCTGCGGTTGCATTCTGAGAAGAGCCAATGGACATCCCGAGAGCCCTGGCTGTATGAGCCAGAAGCCCGCGAGTCGATGGAGAAGTTCCTGAGGCTCCGCCACCGTCTGATTCCCTACCTGTACACCATGAACATCCGTGCAAGCTACGAAGACGAGCCGTTGATCCAGCCCATGTACTGGAACCACAACGATGACGCCGCCTACGCCATGCCCAACCAGTATTACTTCGGCCCCGATCTGATCGTATCACCCATCACCAAGCCCCAGAGCACCACCACCCTCCTCGCGGGCGTGACGTCTTGGCTCCCCGCAACTACCCGCCGCTACATTGACGTGCTCCACCCCAGCCTGGTCTACGACGGGGGCCGCCACATCCGTATCCACCGGCCGCTATCCGAGATCCCCGTCTTCGCCAAAGAAGGCACCATCATCGTCCTCGACTCCACCCCCACCCTGCGCAACGGCGTCCCCCGCCCGGTCGACGTCGAAATCCTCCTCGTCGTCGGCGCCGACGCGCACTTTGAGCTCGTCGAGGAGCCGGAGAAGGAAGAGTCCTCTGTGCACCCGCCGCTGAGCTCCTTCGTCCGCACGCCCATCACATGGCGACAGAAAGACGGCCGGTTGACAATCGGTCCGGTTTGGAACGGCACCGGGAAGTGGCGCCAGTGGAACGTCAAATTGGTAGGACACACGAACACCAATGTCGCGGCCGACTCCTGCTTTAAGATCACCAAGGACACCGAAAACTCTTGCACAACCCTGAAACTGGGCAATGTACACCGCTGGTCACAGAATGGCTTTGAGATCTACCTCGGCGATGACCTCCAGCTTGACGTGGTTGATGTCAAGACAAGACTGCATGAGATGCTGATGCGATGCGAGATGTACCATCCGACGAAGGAGGATATTTGGCAAATTGTTACAGAGGACGGAGGGTCTGTTCAGGAGCGGGTGGAGAAGCTGTTAAAGTTGGATATCGACGATGCGCTGAAGGATGCGGTGTTGGAAATTTGGGCGGCCGATAGGCGTGCGGTGGGATCCGCTGCTGGGTCGGAGAAATGGAGTGAGGTTGAGGAGAAGGTAGAGGGGGTGTTGAATGCGGATCTGACTCAGCTGAGGATCACTGATGAGGACGGGGATAGTTATGTGATGGTTTAGTGTCTTGACGGTTTGCATGTTTTTTTGTTGTTGAATAGTTTCGGAAATTGGTAGTGGGCACATGTCTGTTTGGACATGCCCGGAGCATTTTGGAACATCCTGGATTGCAGGGCCTTTGAGACATATCATCTTAATCTCTTATTAGGATGATCGAGTTATCGCATTGCAATGTCACCCTCTGCTGCGACGTGATGCGGGACGTGTGTTCATGTGCTGAACTTTTTGCGTCATCCTTCATTGCTGTCTAAATTCCCGATACAAACTCGGTGCACAGTGATGAAGCAACGACAAGGTCCTCGAAGTTGCCCTGTCACTTCAGCACCTCATCAAACGGCCCCGAGTGCAACCACTCGCCAATGATAGAGATGACCTTGCCCGTCTTGATCCTCGCATCCTGCAGCAGCTCGTCATCCGCGAAGCTCTCAATCTTCTGATCGAACCCATGAATCGTATCCGGCACCAGTAACCACCGGTAAATGCCTCCATCCACGCGCTCCTCAAACGCAAACCTCTCATCGCCCTCGAGTATCAACTCGCCCTTTCCAACCGGCTCTTCTCTACCCATCGGGTCCTCCACCAGCGGAACCTTCCGTCCAGCAAGCTTACACGCCATACGCCACGCCTCCTGCCCGAGCAGATCCATTTCGCACCCGATCAGAAACACATTCTTTGGAAACGCCTCCCTCGCAGCAAAGTACGGGCTCAACAACGCGTGATCACATCGCTGGCCGGCAGCAACGTACGCCCAGCTGAACATATCCGTCATAGACAAGAGAAAGTCATCCTTGCGTGCGCGGAAGCCACCCAACGCAGGCTTGAAGCGTCTTGTGCGGGCCTTCGTCTCAGCCGGAGCGACGAAGTCCACGACGGGGTACAGGGGAATCACGGCGCGGATGCGGGTGCGCACGCTCTCGAGCTGGGAGACGGCAAGGGCGAGGTTTCCACCGGCGGACCAGCCTGCGAGAGCGACGCGAGAGGGGTCAATTGGGAGGGAGGGGTCGGAGAGGACGCTGGCGATGAGGGCTTCGAGGTCGTAGATTGGGCCGGGGAAGGGGGAACCAGGGGCCTTTTCGTAGTTGAGGGCGACGACGAGGTAGTTGTTGCGGTTGGCGAAGGTGGAGTTCCAGTCGTCGTTGTCGCGGGGGCAGCCGAGGACGAAACCCCCGCCGTGAATGGTGAGGAGGGTGGGGAGGCGCTTGGCGGTCTCTGAGGGTGAGTAAGACTTGGGAAAGAAGATTCTGTGGCGTGGTCAGTTCTCATGTGCCCGAATGGAGGCGGGCGTGCATGGCAGGAGGGGACCTACCTGACGGGGAGGGACTTCCGGCTGGGATACGCCTTGGTGACGGTTGGCCGGTCGCCGGTTGAGGGGGTCAGCAAGTCGTATAGGCGCTCGAAAAAGTGTAGCGGGGCGAACAGGAACTTTTGGATTGCGAAAACGAGGAGGCCGCATTTGAGGCGCTGGGAAACGGAAAACTTGGGCGCGAGCACCGTGGTGTCGTCGCTGCCGGCGGTGCCAAGCGCCGAGCTCCTGGCGCCGACTTCCGCCATGGCTGCTGCTGATACTGGGGTCAATGGCGATCGTCAGAGCGTGCTTGATGGTTGAACGCTGGATGAGGTTGGGGTCGAGGGAAATCTCGACTTCGTACTGGGGCTGAGTTACGGAATTCACTGCCGTGGAATGTGGGGTATTGGACACAGCCCCGTTGTCGTTGCAGCGTTCAGGGGTCTGTGACTTCGTTCCTTCCGCAAACCTGAACCGGGCCGTGGTGCGTACCAATCAGCACGCGTTGACACGTTGAGAGCAAACGGGTTTCGCGACGAAACGCTCCCGCATTCAGGATCAAAGGCAGGACAAAAAATTGGACTCCCTTCCAGCGGTGTTCGGGATCTCAGCGGATCATTTGGGCTGCTTGAGGTGTCACATGGAGTGCCCGTTTGAAGCCGTGAAAGCAATCATCTGCATGTGCTTGTGGAACCAGCCAGGTGGGTTGAGGTCGATCATGCCTGCAGGTGCAAACAAATGCGGCTTGGCATTCTGGGGAGGGCGGTGATGTCATCACACCTCGGCACCGTCACTTCGGATGAACGTCACATCAGCTTTCCAGCAACGAACAACTTTCTTCAAAACGGAATCGCCGTGTCTGAAATCAATTGGAACCTCAAACCTTTACCTTTCTTGTGTAGACACTTCATTTGCACTCCTACCCCGCATCAACCATGAATCGCATCCCGATGCTCTCCACCGTACTGCCAACCAGGGCATCCCTGGCTGTCGCGCGCAGCATGCGAGCACATCCCCGTTTGACGACCACACACCAGCTCCCCGCCACCGCGGCAGCCCGCCGATACGAATCGACTTCATCCCCGAAGGCGGCCGAGAAGGCCAGCGCCGAGAGCGGCGGCTCACGCAGCAAGGACGCCGCGGAGCAAGCAGCATCCGGCCCCACAGATGGCATCGTTCCCGATGCGCTTGCCTCGGAAGGCGCAAAGGGCCGCACGGGTGGCGGTGAGCCGCTAGAGAGTTCACACGCGGCTCCGGCAAAGCCTAAGATTTACAACGCTGCCGTCCACGGTGGAACCGCCAACCTGACCAAGGAGCAGCAGGAGGAGGTGGACGCCCACAACAAAGAATTCGAAAAGAAGCACGGCAAGGCAACGCCAGCGGAGTCTGACAAGGTGGATAAGAGTTTTTGGAGCGGAAAGGGAGACCGGGCGAACAACTGAGCGTCGGCTAGCTTGTGGCGTTTTGCAAACGCAGAATTGCGCTGAATCACAAGTGCAGCGAAAAGTCAGACTGCAGGGAAGCACCATATCTCAGAAAGCAGAAGTTGGGGGGTTGACAGGCATGTTTGGAGGAGCTGAGCGGCGGCCTAGAGGGCGCGGGTGGCCGAAACAGGCTTTCCACATTTCATGGATATTACCGTTTGTCTGCATGGGTGCCGTCTCATCCAGACGCAGAGCATCAGCAATAGCAATGAGAGGTCCACGTTATCCCCTACCACTGGCCGTGTTTGTTGAGCCGTGATGATATGATTCGAAGATTGGTCTGCTGCACTGGTCGGTCTGTGCTCAAGGCAATAGAAAGTGGGATTTCAAGCTGATGAAGCTTAAAAGCAATGTCCGGGCCCCCTTTGTTGTCGTTTGTGCTTACTCTCTATAACGGTCCTCAACTTTCCTGTTCTTTTCATCGGAAAGATCTTCCGGTTGTTAGCAACCCAGAAGGATGATCAGAGTTTCGACCGACTTGATGGCACCGGAAGCAGAGATTTAACTGGCCTGGGGAACTGGCCTGGGGATTGGGCGAGCCTGAGTAGGTACCTCGTCAGCAAAGGCATTTCGCCGGACTGGGCTGTCGAAGTGCTGAATATGATGCTACCGGGAACAGAGATCCAATTGGCAAAGTTGGACGATTCTCAGCACCTCGCCAGCATCAGTATTCGTCGGAATTGACCCGTGAGGTTCTCACCAGCATCGCCATGATGAAGCTGAGGGCGGAGGGATTTTTTATGTCTTCAACAGGATTGCTTGGGATATTGTGAACGGCCTCAGAGAAATGAGAGGCCAGACTAAGGAGGTTATAAGTTTGCCCTTTCCCATCTCGGTTCCTGCAGCCCCGAGGCCTCGCCACATACGAGCTTGTTTGACCCTCGTAGCTTGCTGGTGTTTCAATATGTGTGGAACCAGTGCAGGCGCCCTTGACCTTGACGCTGTTTTCGAGGCCTGTGCTGCGGGCGCGAGAGGCGACGTTGAAATACCCATCTTCGGCCTTGGGCAAGGAGGACACGGCAGGCGAGCCTGTGATACGATTGTGTCAGCGATTTCCCATTCCAGTAAGGAGGCCGGATACAGCCACTGAATGGTCGCACGCGGGGTAGGTTGCCGGAAACAGGAGCATCAAGGGAACAGCGAGAACGTATGGAATGCATGGCTGCAACCGGCCTTATCGGGGCTCCTTTGTCACGTAAATGTATAATAGTGGCCTCTGGAAACCCCAGTTTCCAGGAGGGCCAGAGTTTAACAGCCTAGTCACCGCAACCCTACCTTTGAACCCAACTGTACTACCTTCACTCTGGTGTTTTCCAAATGCCTTCGTGTTCCAGTTTTCGACCCCTTACATCTATCAACGGAGGTGAGTCTTAGCACAGAGGTTACAGTGTTAGCATAGTGCGACACATTGCTCCGCAGTGTTCCTCCTGCTGCGGGGGATCCTTCGGGCCGTGCTGCTCTGGTGACGGCCCAGCGCCGTCATAATTACTCCAAGATGCTGGTTTGGCTTGTTGGCTGATAGTAGACCTGTTGGACCTAAACGCTGGGGAAAAGGCACACGGAAAACTGGTGTTGTATTCTGGCTTGTGGGAGGTGGAAGGAATTCCTCCGTCCTGGAACTGTCTTATGTTGACCTGCAAATGCCAAGCCTTTGTGGGGCCCGGCCTGTGGGCCCATAACAAGACCCGGTATTGGTTTGTGCCATCTCCTTCAACCCAGTGGAGGGATGTGATGTTCATGTCTTGAACCGGGACTACGGAGTTGGTTGGCCTCGACGAGTTCCAGGACAACATAAATGTCAGTATTAAGCCCATTTGAAGCATTGGATTTTCGAGAAGCAAAATATACTCCTAACCTAGCGCCAACCGCGGCGAGAATAATGATGACGATTCCTCCAGCCAGGATGAGAAAGCGCTTCCGATAGAGACCACATATCTTTCCTGTGGAGTATGAGCCATGTCGTGGTTAGTTCTCGCCGCCCTCTAGATTTGCCTCAGGTTGTTTTTTTTCTGAGTGTTTCGGCCTTGCCAGTCAATCAATAACGTCCCGTGCCCAGGGCTACCCATGCATGCTTCGACAGCCTCAACATACCCGGTCCGTGAACTTTGTCATTGCTATCCCTCCAATGGCAGCGGGCGAAACAACTGTGTTTGGGAAGGCAGAAACCCGCCCGGATATCTAGGTCCGTAATCTCCCCCTCTTCGCCCCGCAATTGTCTTAGCGAGTCTGGATAGGTACTCTTGCTCCGCTTCTGCTGCATCCCCGCAACGATCAGAACCCCGCCTTGTTCGCCCTTGCAGGCCGACACCTCCAAGGATGCTGGAGAGGTGCGGGTGAGCTCCGGATGCGGCTGGTGCTCGGTACCGGCTAATCTAGGTACAGGTAATATACGCGTATTACCCTCAGCATGCTTACACCGCATGTCCGGGATCCCGCCCTAACTGATATTAGGGACAAGAAAAATCTCGTGGTTAGGGTAGCCAAATACTTATATGTAAGTCCATAACTAAGAAAAAGCCGCAGCACCCTCGCGCGTTGCTCACTGAAGTTTTCCAGTTTCTTTCCTGAGGATACCAACAGGATACCAACGTACAATGGCAGCAATGAGAGCACTCTGGGCATTTTCCACCGCCGCGGCAGTGTTCGCAGCTACCGGAGCTCAGGCTCTCTGGGTGGGAGGGGGCATGACAATCCTCTCCAACAACCAGCTCGACGGTAAGGCCTTCATGAAGTCGTACTGCGGACAATTTGAACACCACTGACAACACCCGCATCCAGGCACCGAAAACGACGGCTCCGCTGCCATCCTCATTCATCAACCCGCCCCCTTCTCCGTGGTAACCTACTCCTGTTCCATCCTCGGCGAAACCCTTTGGAGCCCCTCTGTCGCCCCCTTCAACGCAGCCCTCAACTCCCCTCTCACCTACCAAGCCTACCTCGGCGTGTTTCCCTCCTCCCAGCTATACTGGATCTCCAAATCCTCTCCCTCATCCGATTCATGCCGCGCCATTGACGCCAAAGGCATCCTCCACGATGCGGACTGCCACCAAGAACTCCCCACCCTCTGCACCCAATCCGCCCCCGTTTCCGCCCGCTTCATCTCCAACTCCTCCCGGCCTTACCAAATCCAACACTTCGCCTCCAACACCCTCCTCACCGGCTACCGAGACTTGCATACATTCAAGTTCCGAGGCGTCCGCTTCGCCGATCCTCCCGCCCGCTTCGCCTACTCCCGCCCCCGTAACTTTGACGTCTCCTCCGAAGTCGACGCCACCGAAGCCGGCGCGGACTGCTCGCAGCCCATAGGCGAAGTCAAAAACGGAAGTAGTGAGGATTGTTTATTCGCTAATATTTGGACTCCGTATCTACCTCAGAAAGGAAACAGCAAAGCGGGTAAGAAGGGGCATCTGAAGCCAGTGATGTTGTATTTCTATGGCGGTGGTTTGACGTCTGGGTCGGGGAAGAACCAGAACACTGATGGGACGAACCTGGCGTCGCGAGGGGATGTGGTTGTGGTATCGGTCAACTACCGGGTTGGCAATCTTGGGTTCTTGAACCTCAATGATGGGGTGCATAAAGGGAACTATGCTTTATCGGATATGGTTACCGCGATTGAGTGGGTGCATAAGTATATCGAGTACTTTGGCGGCGATTCCGACAGGGTGACCATCTTCGGCGGGTCGGCAGGCGGCGTGGGCGTGCACGTACTCCTCGGTGTGGCCAAGGTGAAGGGGTTATTTCACCAGGCCATCAAGCAGTCCAGTCCCGATGGGAATCCCGGTGGCAGCAAGGGCATACAGTACATGAACTACGACTCGCTGCAACACAACTACGACACCACAAGTAAGAGCGTCCTCCGCGCTGCCGGCTGCTTGAACGCAACCGATGCCGTGGCATGTCTCAGCAAACTCAGCGGTTTCGATCTTGTTAACCTCTCCACCAACGCCATTGGATTCGTTGTTGACGGCGAATACTTGACGAATCACGAGCTCGTGGTCAACTCCACGTCCGCCAGCTTAGCGACGAACGTGACAGTGATGACTGGTGTTAGCCGCGATGAGTTCGGGGTGTTCATAGACGCCAACGACTATCCTGCCAACGACACCACACTCGCGGCCTACTTCAACGCCCAAATGGCCAAGCAGTTCTCCATATCCTTCGACGTCTCGTCCCTCCTGGGGCTAGACAAGCCCTCCATCGTTTCCATCTTCTCCGGCGTCCCCCTTAACGCCTCTAACCTCCTCTCCGCGCCCCTTACCCCCGCACAAATACTCAACACCTCCGTGCGCATCGTCACCGACGCCGCCTTCACTTGCTACGGCCTAGCGACAACCTATAGCGCCGTGAAGCACAACGCCTTCCGCGCCGCCTACTACTACCAGTTCAATCGTACCTACTCATCAGCAGGGTACACTCGTCCCTGGTGCGACGCACCCAAGACCGCCGCACGGCCTAACGGTGATCCAGATGGCGAATACATGAAATGCCATGGGGGTGACCAAATGGTAGTCTTTGGTACAGAACGACGGAGCAACTATCCCGATCGGGATGGACTCGATGTGCCATTCATGCAGCTGATCGTGGACTACTGGGCCGCCTTTGCGCGAACAGGGGATCCGAATCCAGATAAGGGGTATTTGCAGGCCAGGGGTTACCGGCACACGCTGAGCCAGATGGAGAAGACGGGGAGATGGGAAGCGGTGAGCGCAGAGAAGCCAACACTAAGGCTTTTGCAGTGGAACGGGGGTCAGATTCCTTTTGGAGAAGTTCAGGCTTGCAAGGCCTTGGGAGTCCCGTTGGACGTCTTTGAGTCGGGCAAGAATTGAGCGGGTAGCACCGAACTTGGGATGTATTAGTCTAGGTTGATAGATCTAAAAGGGGGTTTAATTTAGCCCAAAATGACAACTGTCACGTAGATCCAAGCCATGTAAATTTGCAGTCTCCAGCGGGGACCAGCTGAGCAGAGGGATGATTGTGCCCAAGAGCTGGGGCCATGAGCGAAGCAAGTTGTGTTCCCCGCTAGGCCAGCGAAGACAGTGTTTTGGATCCCCAAATCTCTCAACCTTCTAATATAAGAAACAGCTCCTTCTTAGAAACAGGGCGGTGGAAACCACCACGCTTGTGATGGCTATTAGAACACATGTGCAGACACTCGCTCCTCGGTGCAGGACTTACACCATACTGCTCAAGACTTCACCGTGAGCCTAAAGATTCGAAATGGGCAGTGGCGAGAAAACGTCGGAGTCTGATGGTCTAGTTTTACGCTCCGTTGGGCGCATATGTTATGTTTTAAAATTAGTGCCCGGACATTTCTGACAAACGGTGGCTGGACTTACCTGATGGGTGAGCTTCCACATCAAGAATGGCACCCTACACATTGTGTCACTGCGCAATGAATACTGATGCGCGGTTTGTCCAAGCCCTGTCCCTTGGCGTCGCAGCCCAGAACGGCCATTACTTTGGCGCCAGCCTGAGGCAGGTGATGCTGACGTATTGTCTCAAACAGCGCATACGTTTCCTGCCTGGCGTCGTGGCCGTTGCGGATTTCTCTGTTGAAGAACAAGATAAAAACATCCTTGTCGCGGGCGTCCCTAAATACCTGACTGAAAGAGCGGGAATTGTACTGACTCACGTCGATGTATCCGATATATCGGACGTAGTTTGCGACGGCTGTTCGTCTAAGACGAATCCCTAGGCTCACAAAACTTCCCCTT
>Ga0247780_1000668_pt1 | contig 29529 bp, 38 predicted proteins | sample UWRJL079202R5_FD_179927 | JGI IMG/M metagenome (GOLD analysis project Ga0247780, IMG submission 179927) | Plant litter microbial communities from Arlington Agricultural Research Station in Wisconsin, United States - UWRJ-L079-202R-5 | ecosystem: Environmental > Terrestrial > Plant litter >... | reverse complement strand
AACCATACGTGAAGTTGCATTAGTTTTGGTATAGTGGTGGTTGAATGGTGATGTTGTGGAATCTAGTGGTTTTGGTGGGTTTTGTGGTCGAAAGGGGGGGCGGTCAAAAAGCTGGTCAACCAACTTAGTTGACTAACAGGAGTCCCCGGCAACTAAATTTAAAGGGCGACATATTTAGCGACAGCAACTGTTCCAGCTCTAAAAGGAGATAAAGGTAAGAAAAAGATGGTGATACTAGACTAACGCTAGGGAATGAACTTACAGAATACCTATATTTATCAAGACAATCACTCTCATCTTCTCCCACAGCTTGAGTTTTATCGCGTAAGATAATCCATAATAACACAGCTAGGGTGAAATATATAAAAGCATTATATACTAAACCCCTACAGTGTTAACAGGTAAAGTGGTATGGAAAAAGAAACAAATACAAGCCTTCTATTATAATCCAGATCTTAGCGCGGACTTTAAGTGCCTAATACTACCCGTCCTCTAGGGGATTCCACGTTTTATTAAGTGGTATACACTATGCTTAAGGGAAGATGACGCTGATGAAGGTGTTTAAGTTAATTGTAATAATGCAAACTAGAGAAAAGCCTTAATCCTACCCTTAGGAAGACGCAGAAATATGATGCTAAACGAGGTTTTGGTCTAAAGAAGTGTAGTTAACATAGAGGTTTCGCGAGTGCTAAGGATCTTAGTATGCGGCCAGCTCGTTAATTCGAAGGCCCTAGCTACAGTAGCCTAGCCCATTTTTGACTAGGACTATAGTTAAGCCGTCTGTGGCGGTGGTGGTAACCTGTTAAAGGTGTGATTAGTTGCTTGACGGTGTAAGATGAAGGGTAAGGACTAACTTAAGTAGCTATTAAGATCCACGCGATCGGTAAGCTTGTCAATGTTAGCACCGGTGCAGATATCCCCGGTTTCCCTGCAGCAATCGACGGAATCATGCAGCTTCAACCTATGTCCATCTTTTTGATTCTTTTCCCACATTGTCGCCGCTAGCTACAATGCATGGCCTTTGCTCAATTAATGGTACGCAGTTAATCACCGTGTATTTGCCGTACATTCAATCGTTATAAGCTCATTGATCAATCTATATGCTCCCCATACCTGCTAAGCCGCTTGCTGTGCCTGGGTGTGTGCAGTCGACCTTTATGCCTGGAATTAATTTGTGTGGGATATTTTATCAGCGGTACTTATCCTACTCTACAAGGCAATTATCCGGGAGGTAGAGAAGATGGGTCTCTGGACTGTTAAAGTAGTATGGCGTAATGACGCTATAAGTTTGAAACTGGTGTGATTGGATCCTTTTGATTTGTTTTGAATTCTTCTTAGTGAGGTATAGGTTACTCTGCTTTGGCAACAGGGCTTTCTGGTCCCCATGACACAAGTCACACGCACACCCAGTACACACGTACATCGTGATTGTAATTATTGTCTGGGAGCTATCTTTACAGACTACACATCGCCCACTTTCCATTAATAGGAAGCTTTAGCCTAAGGGACTAAAAACGGGCCCTAGGGCTGTGCGGCGGCCGCGTATGGGATCACCCTAGCTCAGAGAAGAATCAGGGAAAGCTCAGGACAAATCAGCCACAGCTTACCCCAGCTCACCCCAGCTCAGGACGACGAACGAAAAGGGAAACTTCGTGTGCCCAGATTCGTCGCAGATTACCAGGCTGTAACCTACACTGGCACGACAGACAGAACTATGGTGGCGGTACCAAAGCCGAACGCTAGCGACTTTCGTACAAGACAGCTAACGTTCTAGTTTTAATTTGCTTTTGCTTCGAATCTCATCCTCTCAATTTCCCTAATGCTGGAGGCTCGGCCCGAGGGAGAGCGACGAACACGCTGTTGATAGGGGTGGACGCCCCTTATCTTTCGCACACCACTTATGTTTTTTACACCACTTATCTTTCGGCCTATTAATGCTTCGCGCACAGTCAACGCTACCGACGCTAAGAAAGATGGCTTTCCTGGTATATAAGCTTAATGTTCGGCGCGTATCTAGGTAGAGTTACATCGACCAGATGGAAGCACTCGGTCTCCCAACGCACATGTACGCCAGTGCAATGGCTGACGGCCTTTCATTCTTACTCTGGGTAGCCGAGATCGATGCATGCGATGTCGAGTTTGTTCTCGCTCGACCTCGACCTCTGTACGGTGACGATAACGTCACTTACCCTAACACCTTGACCCCTGACACCTTCACGTCAGGCCCACTTGGTGTGCATACACTTTGGATCCTCGATTTCGACTGCTTCAAGAAGCTCCCCATGACCCCTAAGGGAGTGAAGATTGCGACTGAACGATTTTGGCGCAATGAATCCTTTTACCCGAACCTGAACGCCAAATGCGAGGAAGATGCAGCCCTCTGGGACGTTTTCAAGCATCGTTTCCTCAAGACAAGCGCGGAAATGATGGCTTACAAGGATGAAACAACCAAGGGGCTACCAGGGCAGCTGATTGCCAGAATTGTCGACACGGTTGGGGTGTATTCTAAAGGAGTACCTAGCGTCTTGGAGTGACTGCACTCAGGTACGCAGGTGGCTTGTGGAGGGCGAGTTGGAATGCTTACTTGTTATAACTCGATATCTGGGCTAGAGTAGCCATTCGGGGCCCTCACTATCGATAGTGAAAGTTTTATTTGTACTTGGGTAGTTCTTAATAATAAATGCCGAATGCGGTGTCTAAGACGACGAAAAGCATCACGCAACCAGTCGAATTCCTATTTCCCTCCGCATAGTCTTCCTCACGGCTGAGGGTCGCCCAGGCCGCCACAGGGCTCAGCTCGTCGCAGGGGGGAGTCGGTAGTTCATCCTCTTCGTCTTCCTTGCCTTTCATGCTGAGGCCCAGGTTTTCGGCAAAATGCTTCATTACGCGCATATCCCGAGGATCGGAAGGCCCATTTTTATTTGTATATCTAAAGAATGTTAAATCTCAGTGTTAATAATGTGCGCGCTATTGACTTGCGAATGCCACACTGTAAGTACTCGTAAATACTCGGTTTTTCTCTTAGGCCTAAGATTCCTTCGAACTGTTCAAGAGTTGATTTGGAGCGGTCCGCTGTAAGGCCTTTCCTCTTTGCCCGCTAAATACAGCGTCTGCTAATTTCCAAAAACGGGACCCATGTTTTTGATTGTTTTTATATGTGGGACTAATTCTGGGCCTACTCGGCTAGAGTTGAAGTGATTCCGCATGCTGCACCGCCGAAAATATGCAAAGGTGAGCTAGCCTGAGCAAATCCTGAGCAGAGACTGAGCCGAGCCTGAGCGAGGGTGAGCAATGTCACGTAAGCGAGGTACGAAATGGAAATTTTGTGAGCCCAGATTCGTCTCACATAACACAAGATATGCGGAACGTACAACTTAACGATATAATCGTTTGGGTCCTCGTACTGTCTTTAACCCTCAGCAAAAATCAAGATATCTTCATCAAACCATCAGCCCAAACTGAGTCCGAGTCCCCGTCCTCACATTCCCTCAATCCCACCGCACCCCCTCTCGCCTCTCGCCACTCACCATCGACAACTCACTCACAACCCCCTCCTTCACCTCCAAAACCCGATCAAACATGCTCAAATCCTCCACATGATGCGTCACGACAATTGCCGTCCCGCCGCCCACCGCCTCAAACACAACCTTCATCATCCGCTCATGCGTCCCGCGATCCATCCCGCTCGTAGCCTCATCAAACACCCACACCCTCCCCGGCCCCCTCAGCAAAGCCCTCGCAATCCCCAGCCGCTGCCTCCACCCCTGCGAGAACTCACACCGCTCCCAGACCCGGTCTAGGTCCAGGTCCAGCACGCCCTGCTGCCCTTTTTCCTCCTCCTCCTCGGAGACGGCAGCTCCCCTAACGTCCGTAAAGACTTTGCGCAGCACGGCGCGGATGTCCGCGTCGGAGCGCGTCCCGCCCAGATCGAGGTTGCGCCGGAGGGTAGCAAGGGAATTGGAGACGGCGAACTGCGGGAGGCCGATGAGGCGCTCGCGGAGGAGGGAGCTGGGTACGGAGTCGAGGTTGGTGCCGTCGATGTGAATGGTGCCATGGGCGCGAGGGACGAGGTTGAAGAGGCTTTGGACGAGGGAAGACTTTCCGCTTCCAGTTCGGCCGATGACGGCGACCTTTTCGCCGGGGTGGATGGTGATAGTGACGTCTTTGAGGATAGGGGTGTTACTGGGAAGAGGGGGAGGCATGGTATTAGGATAGGATAAGGTAGGAGGGTTAGGCGTCAAGGGGCGGGACTCACTTGTAGCAGCATGTCATGTTCTGAAACTTGACCTCGCCCGCCTGGGGCCAGTCGGGGCTGGGTGTACCGTCTGGATGTCCGTCGTCTTCTGAGGGGGTGAGGGTTATGAATTCCCGGATTCGCTGGATGGATCCCATTGCGACCTCGAATGTTGTTATCCAGTGGATCAGCAGCTTCAGTTCCTGGCTTAGGGCTATGGTGTTCACCAGGGCGACGCCGGCCCATCCGACGTTCGTTCTAGACTTGAGACCGACCAGCAGGGCCGCAAGTGTGACAGCGACACCAGTGGCAACGAGATCGAGCATCAAGGTCAACCAGGCCTGGAGAGAACGGAAGAGGTATGCAGACTTCTGAGCCTGGTGTAGCCGACTCAGGAGTGTGAGACAGGCCTTTTCCTGAAATCCAAAGGCCCGAATGGTGCAACGCCCATCGAATCCGGCACGAAGAAACTCAGTCATAGGCGATGCTGCTGCTATCTGCAGTGTGCGGAGTTGCGAGGACGTGGCGACGTACCGACTGCCGATGTACCAGAGGATGGCAACGGAAAAGGCGAGGCTGATGAGTGTGTATGGGGAACCGATGGCTAGAACTATGGCAGAGCAGATGGCAAAGCAGAGAGCAAAGACGGTGTTGAGGAAGGATTGCGGCAGTTGGAGGTCAATGACCTCGACGTCTTGTATGAACCTTTAGTGTTACGTTATTAGCTGGTGCTAGGCAGGGGCGGACGGGCTGACCGCACCGGTTCAAGATCTCGCCACTACGGGATTCGATGAATGATGTGGGGGCTCTGCATGACAGTTAGAAAGGCCAAAGACAGGACTCAATCGACTCACCGGAGCAATGTGCGTATCATCTTCTCGTGCAGCCCAAGTGCAGATGCTGGAATCAGTTGCATGTAAAAGATCCTTCCCCTTGTCAGCACTCCGTGCGACGCCGTCTTCCACCTCCAGGTCGCATACATACCACACAGCGGCAAGTATGAGCAGGAGAGCGCCTGCAATAAGTCCGGAAAATGTACCAAGCCAGAACCCAACAGGTCTAGGGTCACCAGCCTGAATCCTTCCGGCCCAGTACGACAAAAAGTAGGCTGGACGTCAACCCATCAGCGTTCCTCTCATTCTGTCGCGTTCATTGGGGCTGCTACTTACCGCTACCCTTGTCAACAACCGATTTCAGGAAGATCAGAACGAGGGCTGTCACGACTCCGAGAGTCCCAAAAGACTGAAGATAGATCACCATGTCCCTCTTCAGCGATGGCATATTCTCCGTTGGTTCTGCGACTGGAACTTCATTCACCTCCGCCTCGGTAGATTCAGTCTTGGGCTCTGGTTTCTCAACCATCTTTACCTGTTCTGGGAGCTCAGGTTCACCGGGCACTTTTCTGGGCATAGGAATCTCAGCAGACACCGTCTCCTGGATAATCTCCACTTTTTCGGACCGTGTGGTAAACTCTTTGACATCAAGGACCATAAAGGGCCTGTCTCTGAGCACTTCAATCTCGACTGCATCTCCGTTAGTATTGATCTGCCACTCATAGCTGCCACAAGGTAGCCCGAAACATACCAGATGATGACGACAGAATCACAGCCATGTCAGGCAGTCTCGTTTGCAGAAACCCTTCACGCCCGAAAAGCGCATCGCGCATTTGAGCGGCTGTATCGGAATCGATCCCAGTAAAGACGTCATCCAGAATTAGGAGTTCAGGATTGTGGTAGAGTGCCCTGGCGAGACTCAGCCTTTTCCTTTGGCCTCCACTAAGAGGGACTCCCTCCGCTGTGGAGACAACTTGAGAATCTCCGTCGGACCATTGCGCAACGTCTACGTCAAGTTGACACGCTCTCAGAACCGCGACGTATAGTGTCTGGTCCATGTCATTGCCCCAGAGCACTTGCTCCCGAACTATCTCGCCGGGTAAGAAGAAAGGATCTTGGTCGCAGTATGCAACTCGACTGGCGAGAATATTCACAAATCCATCCAACACCCTGACCTCCCCAACAAGCGACTTCAGAAGCGTTGTCTTTCCTAAACCAGTGTCTCCTGTAATGAGTAGGATGCTCCCCCTCTCCACGTTTAGAGTTAGCCCGCTCAATACAGCCTCGGCCGTCCACCCGAGGCTGCAATCCCGAACAGAGGCAATGAGGTCAGGGTTCGCAGCCCGGATTAGAGCCCTCGTTTCGTCCCCGGGGCCACTGGAGCCCGCCGTCCCAGGAGCAGAAAAAAGCTGTGATATCCGCTTCCAGCTGACATATCCTTCATAGAGGTCAGGAAGCATCTGCACGAGGCTCATGAAGGGGCCAATCATGATAGCAATAAGAGAGAGGGCGGTAAAAAGTCCGGTGTAGTCCAAGCTCGAGGCACCCTTCGTTATAGTATAAAGCCCAAAGGTTGCGAGTAATGACAACCCATTGACAGAGTCGGCTGGTGACATTATAGTCAGCAGATTGACGAGAACTTGAAGCCCGTGTGCACTTACCAGCGCAGGCTACGAAAATGAAAGTTTTTCGGTACAGAGTTGCCGCAGCAATCTCAAGGCGACGGGCCGCCAGTGCCTCTTCGCCTGCAAACAAAAGCACACCTCCAATTCTGACACTCCGAATATTCGTAACGATTTGTGTCATGGAACGGAGCCGCCTTTCGGTTGCTTCAAGGATTGCCCGCTGGCAGCGAGCAAGCTGTGGACCAAGCAGAACGGGCACGGCAATACTAAACAAAGACAGCACAAGCGGCCCCAAAAATGCGAGACCTGCAACCTGGTAGAGCAAGTAAGCGCCAACACCCACAGTGATGGCTGATGTAATCAGGGGGATGATGGACTTGAGCGCGTTGATGAAATTCGGCACGTCGACATTTGCGAGGACGGTAACCTTGGCACTCTCGTTTCCTCCGGGCAATCCATAATCAACAGGCTGGACAGACTGGACGTGAATACGGTAGATCAGAAAGCCTCGGACTCGGTACGCCACTTGGTCAAGGAGGTGAGTGCTTTGAGCTTGTAGGAGGGCAGCGGCGAGGAAACTGGAGATGTTAGCCTCTGGCAATATGGCAATGCCACAGAGCAGAACCCACGCTAGAAACAGACTGAGTACCAGCCAAGCCCCAACAGAGGGATGTTGGCTCCCCTGGAGAAAACCAACCAACCCTCCGATAATGAGGGGCTGGCACAGGGTGATTGCGGCGGCCAAGACCGACATGAACCCCGAGCCTAGGTAGAGTAGGTGAGTCAAGGGCGGCATTCGCCGTGCCAACTGTCGCAGGAAGCCAATGCTTCCGTCCCCTACGTTGGGACTTTCGGTCGCTCCGTCTGGGAGGGGGAATACAGCATTTTGGTGTATCTCGGCGTTTTCCACATCTTTCTGGTCAAGGCGGTTTCTGAGCCCATGGGAGACGAGAGGGTTGAGCCAAAAGAGAAACAGAATGCTGAGAAGACTGGCATCGGCCTCCTTGGCGACGATGCCGACATATTTGGTGTCGGATGGTTCCGAAGACCACGTGGTAATCCCGAGGAGAAGTCCGTAGGCTGTTGTTGCAGTCGTCTGTAATATGGCAATGACGGAACCTTGGTGTGCAGCGGCAGGAGATGACTCGGAGAGCCTCCATGTCGTGTAAGTTCGGAAGATATCGCACAGGGTAAAGCAGAGGAGACCGGACTCGAAAAGGTGGGAGCGCTTTCTCGAGGCCGAGTACCGTAGCAGCAAGCCGAGGGCGCAAACAAACTGCAGGGTGCACGCCTCAACTGAAGCGCGGCCTCTGAGCAAACTCGGAGACGTGTTGGGGAATTTCGCATAGAGCACGAGTGACCCCAGATGGAGAGCAGCGACTGCCACAAGCAAAAGCTGAGGGTTGTCAGGATGACGAATCACGAACCGAGCGTTCAAAGTGCGCACTCACCTTGCGTTCCAGTGCCAGAAAGATTGGCGACTTGACATCGGTGGCCCTCGATGCCGGCGGCGTTCCCCGCGCGAAGGTCCATTTTGACGCGAGAATCAGCAGAAACAGGCTGCGGGGGACAATGCAAAGCACTATGTCCTCAAAGTGCAAAGAGAGATCCACCTCACCAGAAGGGCTGGTGCATGTCAGGAAGTCCATGGCTGGTTTCGATTGACGGGGACGAGCTTGACGACGCAAGAACCCGCCGTGGATTTCTAACCCAAGGACTACTAGAAAAGCGATTAGTTTGTGTCATGTTGACCTGCCTTTGCCACTTCTAGCAATGCAGATAACGTAAGGCCGGACGTAAGGCGTTCTTTCCCCGGCCGGTTGAAGTGGAGCGAATCTATACGCCGGACGGCGCAGCATGCAGTGTGGGGGCGCTGGGGAAAATGGCGAGGACACCTGCTCCATTGAGACTTAGGTTTATTAAACTTTCCGCATGAGGGCATCATATCGGTGGAGCCAGCGTTTACCAACGGTCCGGCAAAATACAAGTTTCCGAAAAGAGGCAACTACACGAGGTGCAGTCCGGGGAGGTCCGGTTGCCTGTGTTACCTACCATTTATAGCTCCGGCACAGGTGTACGATGGTCCGCTGAAGTCTCCACTCATACCCGTATCTAGTTCATAGCTACACGGCGAGGCATGACACTGATTATTCTTTTCTTGTAGATCAGACTAATCACAAAATACTGCGTTGCGTGACAACGTATGGTAAGGAGGGTAGTTGTTACTGATAATGTGAGGTGTGCTGACCGGTCCCCCCACACTCATATCATTGCTTGCGTACCTACCTAAGTAGACTACATGGTGTATACGGAAGTATTGGATGAAGAACCGGCTGTGCACCAAGCCGCTCATTATTCTCTTATCCCCGACGATGTGGAAAGAATGGGAATAAACCTGCATCAATGGAGAGGCCCTGGTGTGTGTGGTCTGTAATCTTGATACTTTGGAGATGATACCTTCATTCTTCTGCTTTCTGATTCGCTCAGTAGCGAGACATCCATTCCAGGCTGTGATCGTTGTGGTTGCTGAGACTGGTGAGCTTCCATGACGGCCGGTCTAGTCGTGCGATGGAGGTTGAAGACGATGAGGGCAGACACTGAATTTGGTACTCGTGTGCACGACGGTGGTCTTGAACGCGGTGGGGCAAGAGCGCAATGTGCTGGGTGGGAGAAATGAACCAGAGCTCGAGTATAAGAGCCCCTCAGATTCCTGTTAGAAATGAGATTTTCAACCTGCATCTCATGTTCACAGCTGTCCACTCTAACTAGAACTCTTTTTGTTAGCAACTTGAACTATATTCCCGCTATCTGCCCCCTGGAATCATGGCCGCCACCCTCATCGACACTTACCGCCCTGCTGAGTACCAGGCGCTCCCTCACCTAGATAATGCCTTCGATAGCTTCCTCGAGCGCTCTCCTCAGCACATCATCGAGGAGAAGATGATGGAGGTCTTCCGCAAGCACAAAGTCTACAACGAGCTCGCCGTGTGCCTGATCCACCGCCACTTCGACATGGGCGACGACGAGAAGCTCGTCGAGTTTGGCGCCATCTCCACGCCCTGGGTCGTCCGGGACGAGAACATGATGGGCGGCTCAGTTAAGCCGCGCAGCTGGGTGTTTAAGGGCGGCAAGATGATCCCGTACGAGTTCGGCTTCAACGAGTGGGGCCAGCCCGCCGTCTACAAGGATGTGCCCGACAAGCCCGCATTCTATGCCGACTTCAACGCCATCCTCGAGGAGGAGGGCCTTAACGACCTGCTCGGCCTCACTCTGCTGACGGAGCGTAAGAAGGAGGGTGTGGTTAAGGTTGAGAAGACCTTCGCCAAGGCCAACGTTGTGTTCGCGCAGCCTGACAGCTGGACCGACGACAACGCCAAGGCGGCCGTCCCTGCGCAGTGGGAGTATGCGCCTGGCATTGGCGACTTCGTGGTGCCCGTCAAGAAGATGCTTTGCTTTTCCGGCTGCTTTTGCACCAGGGGCCAGATTTAAACTTGGGCAGGAACGAGTCGGGGGCGGCTCGAACCCGACAGAACCTGCGGGATTCAGAGGTGGGAAGCGGGAAGGAACGAGAGTAGGTGATCGCCGCTGTATTCAACATACGGGTCGATCAAAGATGGGGGGTATCGAGAGAGTCTTCGTACCTAGCTAGCTGTCGCTCGTTGAACTCCAATTCCGTTTCACATTCGAATCGTAACAGCCCCGACCTCGTTACTCCCGTGAATGCAACCCTTTCAAGAAAAGGTGGGGGTCTGATCTTCCGGCAGCCACTCAGTAATTGCAGCTCGGCTGCCTACTTCCTTTTTTGACCCCGCCTCCCCGCTCGAGCTCTTTCCTCCGCCACGTGCACAACTGCAGTCAGCGCAATTGAACTTGAAACAACATGACATCGCAACACAATGAAAGCGGCAATCGGAATGGTGGCCACGATGACTCCGAACACATGGAGGCGATTGAGCCAATCCCCATCCCCGAGGAGACGACCCCGCTCCTTGAACGCGTCGATGCAACCGCGTCAGCGCGTGCATCGACGGCGGCATCGCCTTCGCTGTACCCGTACGCCCTCATCTTCGTCCTCGTCTTGATTATACTCGCCGATGTCAGCGGCTCGCTGCTCGACACGCCCGAAGTGCGGCTGCTCGAGATGGCCGTCTGCCGCGACTACTACCGCGTGCACGACCCCAGCGTGATCGGCCCACCGCCACTCTCCTATGTCGACGAGAAGCTCTGCAAGACGTACGAGATTGAGACGACGCTCATTTTCCTGCGTACCAAGAAGGCGATGCTAGGCTTCATTCCGGGCATCCTGCTAACAATCCCCTACGGCCGTCTTTCCGACCGGCACGGTCGCAAACCTGTGCTGTTTCTCGGGATACTCGGTCAAACATTAGCATATTTCTGGACGCTTTTGGTGTGCTACTTCCACCAAACATTCGACACACGCCTCGTGCTAATCTCGCCGGCCTTTCTCATTATTGGCGGCGGCTCCCGCGTTCTGTCGGCCGCCGTGTACTCGGTCGTTGTCGACGTCGCCCCCGAGGATATGAGAACGACCGTGTTTTACATGCTCGGCGCTGGCGCCATCGTCTGTGATGTTATCATGGCTCCCATCGGATCTTGGCTCCTTGAAAAAGACCTCTGGTTGCCATTTCGATTTAGCTCAGCTATCTTGATTTTCGCTGTTGTCATGACGCTGTTCATGCCTGAGACCTTAGCAGCGAAGAAACGCATCCCTTCCCCTGATATACCCGAGACACGACCTGCCGAGCCCGAGTCCGAGCCCCAAAGCACCTGGCAGAGGATCCTCACTTCTCTCCGAAACAACGCCAACTCCGTTACATCCGCCCTTAGTGTCGCTTGGGCCACTCGCGAGCTTCGACTTTGCCTCCTTGTGGTTTTCCTATTCACGTTCAACCTCTCCAGCGGAGCCCTCGCTATAGTCTACACGTCGGTTTTCCTCAACTGGCCGATTTCGCGGGTTGGATACATCATCTCCGCCAACGGGATGGTGACACTGGGCGTTCTGATCATGCTTGCTCTTCTCTCTCAAGTCCTTGAGCGCCGGCACGGTGTGCGGCCATTGGCCCTTGATGTCAACGTTGTCCGCGTCAGCTCCATCGTGCTGGGCGTTGGCGGTCTGTTGATGGGCCTCCCTTTCAAGTGGACCATAATAACGGGTAGGTAAATTAACAACTAAGCGAGCCTTAAACCTTTTATCTGACATGATGGTAGGATACATTCTCACGGGTGGTGGATACGGCCTTTACCAAGCGATGCAAGGACTTTTGGCATCGTACGGCGATAAGACTCATACGGGCCAGGTGTATGCCACAGCTGCCCTGATCGATTTGGTGGCGAGAATGACTGGGGCTATCGCATACTCGAACCTCTTCCAGTGGGGTTGGCAGCTTTTGCCGCGGTGGGGAGTAGGACTGCCGTTTTTTATTGTATCGGTAAGCATTCCCCCTTTCGCCATGGTGCATATGTGTGCTGACAAGCAGCTAGCTGCTCAATTTCTTGATGCTATTCGTAGCATTTCTGTTGCCCACACAAGGACCAACAGCGGCGTAGACGGCATGACCACGGCGCCTCTTGGACAGTTTATACACATGAACGAAATTCAGAACCATGATTTAGTCGTTTCCGGGTGATAGATGTACATGACGTATAGCGAGCCGTATGGTTCGTCAACGATGCTGTATCGCGGGTATAGCACGGCTAGCCCTTCACCCCCACGAAAAGGAGCCACAGGCTGACCACCAACCCCCCCGCGGCTCACCAGTTGTGTTTCAAGTTGCTGCGCGGGTGATACTAATCATCCGGAGTAAATCGTGATCCGGATACCACCCACCTTTTCCGGTCTGAGTGGGTAAACAAGTACGAACAACATGCACCACGCCGCAAGCGGTCGTGGGATTGGGATATGGAGACTCGACCAGGTCTTCTGTGTGCCCTGGTGGGCATCGGCATCGTACCCATATCTGACGAACCTACATTGTCACTCAAGGGCATTGATACCTTCTTCTTCAGGGCACTGTACCGACCTGTAGTTAGATTCCCAGGCCAGGCATGCAACGGGAACCAGCCTCGTAAGCTCGAATACACTCTCCGCCTACCAGGCTACCACAGAGGCGACAAGACGCCAGCTCGACGAGGCATCAAACTGGAGCGCGCAAGGAACGCAAGCGAGTTGTTATAAGAGTACGCTGTCGCCCGCAGTTCTTCTCTCCTGTACCTCATCCCCAACACCACAACCACATTAAGAAGCAAACTCCGCATCACACCGCTTCACACCCACAATGCAATTCGCTCAGTACGTTGCCCTCGCCCTCGCCCTCGCCGCAGGTCTCGCTACTGCAGACCCAATTCCACAGCCCGGCACCTCTGATGCCCACGTGGGCACGCTCGCCGACCGCGTAAGTCCAACCCTCATCCGACCGAGTTCATCCCGCCTAAACTCCGGGAGCTAGATACCATACCATACCTAGATACCTCCTACCTCGATAGCTAACAAACTCGACAGGCCGTCGGCCAAGGCCGCCGCGTATGGACTTGCAACGAGGACTGCTCCTTCACCATAGACGGCACAACCATCACGGGCAACACCTGCCAGGGCCTGTGCCAGGTTGTGTCGCAGACGGCAACACAGTGCAAGACTACCCAGGAGGGTGGCATGCTGCAGTGCACTGGTCTGTTGGGCGTCGATGCGCCGACGATGCGGGGCCTGTGCTCGACGAACTGTGGCTGTGTTTGTGCCTTTGAGCAGTAGGTGGTGGTCTTTTTTGTTTGTATGCCGGATTCGGGAGGGCAAGGGTGGGTTTGGCGGCAGATTCGGTGGGTATGCGGCTTCAGCTTGTCTACCGTATGATGGAGTACCTGGTATGTCCGGCGCAATTTCCTAGCAAAGAGAGGCCGTGATAGGGGAACTATCTTCAAAGTCTTCAAACTTGGGTATTTAGCAGTGTGTCGCGCTGCCCATGCACATGTGCTCTTGGCGTCAATTTTGCTATACCCTTCTGGCTACGATTTGGGACTGAATGCCCCGGCTGGAATTGCTTCTGGGGAGTCGTTGGATAATTCTAGCAGGGTTTTCGTCAGAATTATGACCAAACTTTCAGACAAGCGGGGGTAGACGTGGACCGAGTAATAAGGGAAATTCCATCCCAGCGCGAGGTCCACAGGAATTCGCCGAAAAATTTCTCAGTCTAGCGAGGCAGCAGAGAGAGCGAACTTGGACTGAGAGTTCGATTGACCGGAGACGCGTTCCTATTCCAAGGGAGGTTGGTAGGAGAAGATAATTCGCCGAAAGTTGAACCCGCTAGATGAACACGCGCATCCAGGTCGCTGGCCATTATACGCCGGTGATGGATTCGAGTTCGATGCCGCGGCGTTCGGATTCCGTCTTGAGGGGGTCTGCTCCGGAGTCCAGCGCAGCAATCTCCCAGACCGAGACTTTCTTCGCCAAGTGTCGCGGATCGCGCTTGCCACGTCGGGTCTCGCTCGGTGGGTCTTCAACACAAATGCAACCCCTCCCGTTGAGTCGAATCTGAAACCACAACAACGAAAGCTCGTTGCGACGGCAGTGGCTCGCCCGCCTGAAGTCCGTGAAATACAGATGGACAAGTTCAAATATCCCACATCGCTCTGCGATTCAAGCCAGACGGAGACGATCCGACTCCTCGATCTGCATCCCGGCAGCGGGTCAACGCCAATCTCGTGCACACTACGAGAAGTCTCGCTTCTCACCGACCCACTCCCTCAGTACCGCGCCATCTCGTACTGCTAGGGAGAACCGCCGACTTCAAACAGCGACATCGTATGCGACAATTCGTTGCTGCACATCACTCCCAACCTATTCGATGCACTGCACCGCTTCCGGAGCCCGACCGAGGTCGTGTCGATCTGGGCTGACACAATATGCATCAACCAGGGCGACCTGGACGAGAAGAACCAGCAGGTGCCGCTGATGGGCAAGATATACCAGCGGGCCCACGAAGTCCTAGTCTGGCTGGGGGCAGCTGATCACGACGAAACTACCGAGGCGGGACGCCAAATCACAGAGCTCGTTGGCTTTGCTCACGACATATCGAAGGAATTCAGCGTGCCGCTGCCCACTGTCCATTCGGCTTCCGCCAACGTCACCTCATCGCTGGCACTCAAGTTGGCGTGGAGTGGTGCTTGGGGGAGACTTCGCGAGCGCAGCTCGGACTTCGCAGCGCTCTTGAAACTCCTTCTCAATCCGTAGTGGCGTCGGGTTTGGATCATCCAGGAGGTTGCACTTGCTCGGGGAAAGGTTTGGTTGCACTGGGGCCAGTCTACGTATGAGTGGACGGAGGTCATCTTGGCTTACTGCAGCTGGCGGGAGATTGCGCCCACTCGGGACGAGCTTAGCAGGCAGATGAAGAGTGTTGGCAGACTGAATACGGTAAAGGGTGCTGTCGACGCCAGTGGAATGGATGGGACCGAAGACGGAGTTGGCATCATGTGGTTGCTGCAATTGGAATTCGTCTTCTTTGGCTACTGATCCTCGAGACAAGGTGTGTGCCATGTTGGGGATGATGGCAGGGGAAATGATGAGAGTCCAGGACCATTCATCGACCCGGACTATAAGGTGGATATAGCCATCTTCTACCAGCGAGTGACAGAAAGCCTCATGGCGCGATTTCCGAGGCTGTATGCTCTGTCAAGCGTTGGGCTCGGGCACGCAATCGAAGGCGACCGAGTGCCTGGTTTGCCGTCTTGGGTGGTGAACTGGACGGCCACGAGAATCGCAGAGGTCACCGCGTTCGGTGTGTCAAAGTCCGACGCACCATTCAGGTCGGGGTATTTGGTTCTAGTGACCGGTGTCTTGCCAGCACGTATCCCAAGGTCTACGAGATCAACGGCGGGATTCTGAAGCTGGGCGGCTTGATCAATGACGAGATTGAGGAATCGACAGATGTTTTAATAGCAAGCCGTCTCCCAGAGTTAAACGGGTCCTCAAATCAGCGACTTGAGGACTCAAATCTCATCGCAAGACAGCATCAGGCTTACAAGATGTGGGGGCACCAGGAGGGTGCGAAGTATCCCCCGACCGGAGAGGATTCTCTTGAGGCAATTTTGGCCACTATATTTATGGGCAACCTTCCAGAGCAACTCCGCTCTACCAAAGCCAAGAACTTCTTCAAGGGATATTTCTCCATGGCGGCTCAGCTCTCGTCACTAGAGAACTCCTGGGTCGGCTGATCCTCGCAGCGTTTTCGCAATGTTAGAGTTGCCATCATCGGGGGAGTTTCTGTGACCAAGATGGCTGTGGGGGGGATGATGGACGGCCTGGATGTGGAAGAAATAACAGGGCTCAACAAGGTGCCGCCAGGGACGTGGATGGTCGATCGGATCCCCTTCAGAAACTCGGCGGGGATATATCGGGCTTTCCAACTGCCTGCACGTTCGAGCGGGTGACCGTATCGTCCTCGCTCGCGGAGGTGCTACTCCGTTGGTGCTGCGGAAGTCAGCAGATGTTGGCTTGTGGAATCTTGTCGGGGATTGTTATGTTCATAGCGTCATGAATAGCGAAGCCTTCGATATTGACGCGTGTCGCAAAATTCGCATTGCTTAGGTCAAGCACATAGCATGGTCTTGGATACGATCAACGAACAATGGCCAGCGATTTGTACAAACTGTGCAAGCTCAGCCCCGTCGCAGGTCTTACCCGTCTCCTCCATCTTCACCCAGAGCCTCGCGTCCGTCGTCGCCGATTTACGGTCCCACACGTCCGACCGGATCCTTTGGGCAGACGCCATGTGCATCAACCAGACCGACAACGCCGAGAAGTCCATTCAGGCTCGCCAGATGCCACAAGTCTATCGATCCTCAGGCCGCACCGTTGCCTACCTCGGGCGCGCCACGGATGGGATGCAGGCTGCTCGAGGGAAGCGCAAAATCTAGACCGAAGGGATGTCCATGATGTGGCATATTCTGGGGACATCAAAGCATTCTCAGTGCCAATGCAATAATTTCAGCTCCTGCACCACGCGGACGATTGCCATTACCAAACGTCTGTCTTCGCTAGACCACACCCGGAAGTTCAGCTCCGGAGCTACAGCAAACCACCAAGCCTCGCAGAAATACCGTGTCCCCATTCGTCTTGAAGTGGCCGTATTTTCAGCGCCCGGGCACCCTGACGAATGCCTAGACAGACGCACATGCAACAACCTGCAGGCATTGGGGCCAACGAATCGGCTTCCCAGCGTGCCTCCGCTTTCCAATCGCTGAACCAAGTTTGTCTGCAGATCACATAGTACCTACGGCGTAGAGATAGCCATGTCACTTCGTTTGAGTGGTCGTTCAGCTCCCAGTTCGCCTAAGCTGATCCCCTGAATCTGCCTTGGATGCTTGGCCCCAATATGGGGAGTTGGCCTCTGTGATGTGAACAAAGTTATCAAGTCGATGTTCCGCAACTTGCATCCTATTTCCAGTCCCAGGGAAAACTACCTTTTTTGGCTTTTACGTGTTGATTTCAGCTCACGGTCTCAAGATGGCAACTGTCACGTCTGTGCAAAAGCCCGAGGAAGTTTAGCCGCTGGAGGAAACGGGGCCGGCATTGACACCGCTTGTATTGGGACGGCCAGCGCCCGAATTAGAAAGCGATAAGGGACCTCGGTATCTTGAAGTGCCGACCTCGAAAAGTCGGGTCGACAATCCGGATCTTGTCGCAGCGCTTGCATTAGTTGCTTGTCTCGCGGCAGGCATTGCGATAATACACCCTGGCTTGCCTTACGCCGCGAAACTAGGTACCAGCAACCAAATCGTCGGGCTCGGATTCCTGCTGGGAATTATCAACCAGTGTCTGCTACGAGTTTCGCCGTTCCTGTTCATCCTCTTGGAGGCGCGGTCCGGCCACCCCAGGCTCCAAAACCTAGCGGCCCTTCTCAACTTGTCACCACTGGCGAGCCAGCTAGCTTGGAAATGGAAGACGCTTCTGACGCTCCTGGCCGCCTTACCGCTGGTGTTGAGCGTATCTTACAAGCAATTCGGCGGAGGCATAGCGACAACCGAAGCGGAAACAATGTCAGAATTCGCTCCGGCCGCACCACCAGGGTTTCAGTCCTGGCTTGTGAGATACTCGATGGTTGAGGACTTCGGCAGTCCGATTCCAAGGTTCAATGCAGTATTAGTAAACTTCACCGCCCCGTTCTTGGATACGGCGGGTGATTTGGCCAATATCCCACCAGCCATGCCGCCATATACAAGTTCAACAATGCGTACAGGAGTGTCATTGCGCATGCAAGCTTGACTGCTGACGACCTCGCCTTGTCGTGGGACGGTTCGTGGGTACTCACTACCACGATGCCAACACTAGGTGGGGGAGAAAACGACCAAGAGACACTTTGGCGCTATTTTCTGCCTCTCACGATGCGTTTCGACTTGAGGAGACACAACTGCACCGCGACTTGGAAGATCACGCGCACGTCCATCGAGCTTGAGTCGGCAGACTGCGATCGGGATCCTCTCGACGCCGACTACCAATATTACGACAACTGTCAGCTGAACTTGAAGGGAACCTTTGGGTAGAGCATCACCGACTATATCGGCGACTTTGCAAGTTTTCGGAACCTATCCCACTGGAAGATACCTACCAACGCCGCTGTTTTTGCCGCTGTGTTCCAAGCAACCATCGCAGCGCTTGAGGGATTCGTAACTGTGCAGATCAGCGGTCCACGATGGAACACCAAGAACAACACAACACTGGGTCTGGATAAGGATCATTACAACGAAACATACATGCAAATGCAGACTATCACCCGGGATGTTCCTACCCTCAGGGCAGACTGGGGGCTTTATTTCATTCTCGCCTTACAGCCAGTCGTCACAGTATTGGCTCTTTTAGCTGTGCTCTTGCTTTTCCCGACGCCCATTTCACGCGGCTTTGGCCTTGTCTCGTTGCTAGAAGGTGTTGATAAGGACAGCCTGGATATTCTAAAGGGGGCTGGGTTCGGCGGAAAACTCAAAGATCCTGTGGGTGTCGGTATCAAAGTGTCGCGTTCCGACGCCGAGGCCAGGGGAAACACTGTCAGCTACTTCATCGACGGATCAGGCTCGAAGGGTGGTATAAGGCGAGGCGAGATTTATCAGTAATTGGGATAGTTTGGATGCGTCATGACTTGGCTCGGCACCTTTGATTTGGCACCGATTCGAGTTTGTGTACGAGTGTGTTGAACAATCCGGAGCGTTTTTGACAAACCAAATCTCGTTCCTACGCAGCACCTTTTCTCAGTCTTTCCTCAACTCCCAGACTGCCGCAGGAGCGGCGGTCGAAATCCGCATGTACACTGGCCATCCTTGCATGTGCCACCAGGGAATCCCGAATTCCTGCACCAAGACTCGCAGATCGCTGGATCCTTCCCTTTGCATATGCACTGGCTGTCCTTGCAACCCCCGCCCTCCAATCCCCGCTGTTTGCAAGAACCTTCGCACCAGTCATCGCAGTCATCGCGAAGGAAAGGCACAACTTGAAGCCTCCCGCATGTGCACTGGCCGTTCTCACATCTGCCGCTGCCGATTCCCCGGTCTTGGCAATGCCCTCCGCACCAGGACGAGCAGTCATCGCGAAGGGCGTGGTGCTGAGAGCGGGTTGATCCTGCAGGGTGGAAAAGGGGGTCGTCAGACTTTTGAACAAGTCGAACACTGGCGGGTTAGGTGGTACTCACCAGGAGTTGAGATGTCTTTTTCGGTGATAGTAATCACCCAAGGGACAGCGAGAGTGAAGGGCGCAAGAGCGGCCAAGACGATCCAAGTTGTTTTCATTTTGGGGGGGGGGGATGGTAGGGATGTATTGAAATTACATGGATGGATGCAACGGAGTCTAGTGCTGTAATGTTTTCTTGCTGTTCTCTGTCCGAAAGCCAACTAACGGCCTTGAATGTAGTGGATTCGCGCTCAATATATACACCATCTTGGAATCATATTTTAGATTCATTCATTCATTCATTCAATTCTACATCAGTTGAGGGGAACCGAGACAGCCGCCTCCGATATATGAGTATGAGGTACCTCGCCGTCATACTGGTGTGTCCAAGTTCTAGACGGTCTGGTGCAACTGCAACAATAACCCCCAACGGCGCCAATAACGGGCCCTATCGGCCAACGACGTGGTGGTTCTCCATAAAATGAGCCGAGACATTGGTTTACTTTCTGATTTTCCGATGGGCATAATAACTCTAAGAGGACTGGTAGATCTGAAACTCCCCAAACTCCCAGTACGCATTCGCAAACGCCTGAGGGTTATTCGACACAAAATCAGTACAGTTAGTCTTGGTCCAGCCACCGACGCACTTGTGCGAGCCCACGCAGGGGGTCGGGCCTATATCTGTGTTAGTGTTCCAGTCTCAAATCTTCACCTCATCTCAATCAACACTGGAGGTACTCACAACCAGACGCCCCCCAAACCTTCTCAGGCATAGCATCCCCGCACAAGTCGATATTGGCCACAATACTCGCATTCCGGAAGTGCGACCCGATATCACAATTCGTGTTCGGGAAATCTGCCAGCGGCACCGGCCAACTCGCGGGATCTGGGCTGCCCGCCTGGATATCGGCGGGAATTCCCTGCCTTGCGAACTGCCAGATCCGAATGCCCTCCGCGCGCCACTCGACCGCCATAATACCCCCGCCTGCAGTGTTGAACCCCGCGCCGTACGTCTCCGGGCCACCTTCTACGCCGCAGCCGGCGTTGTTGTTCTTGTTGCTTGTGCTGACGTCGCAGTCCGTCGCCAAGTTGCTAGTCCCAAAGATCTCGGCGATGGACCCCGTCATGTTGCGCTTGCCGTCCATGCGACAGTCCGGACTGGTATGTAGTGTGGCGGAATTTCCGCCGGTGGAGAGGGTGGACGGGGCGCCGGGGTTGATGGCCTCGAGGACGTCGATCTCGCCGTGGTCGGGCCAGTGCGAGGGGTCAACGAGCCAGAGGGCCGGCCAGGTCGCGCAGCCGTAGGGGCTATGCTTGACGTCGAAGAGGAAGAGGCCGCGGTTGTATTGTTTTTTGGACTCGAGCCGCACGGAGAAGCGGCCGGTTGAGGCGTCGGGCTTGGAGGAGGGGCCGACCGAGGTGTCGACTTTGAGCATGACGGAGTCGGGGAGGGTTGGGGTGAGGTTGTATGTCGCTGCGTAGTCGGGGTCGACGTAGTGGACGTGGCCGTGTGCTTTTTATGAATGGGTTAGCCTTGGTGGTGAAAAGGGGGCTGAGCGGGGAGTTACTTGGATCATCGCCAGCGCGGTAGTGGAAGTTGTCAAAGAAGTGGTCGGTTTTATCTACATAATATTAGTCTGCTAAGTTTTGAACTATCTCAAACTCCGGCCAGGGTCACTTACAGGTTTCGCTTAGCGAGTAGTTGAGCTTCACGTAATTTGGATACTGGCCTTCGCTGTTGCGCTTCGAAACGAGAACGACGGGAATAGCGATCACGGCTACGACGACAACAATGGCCGCCGCAACCACCCCCACCCATGTCCACCGGCTCCACCTGCGCACATCATACCATGCTGCCTTTTCCTCGTAGGATCGATAACCCATTGTTGTTGACGACCGGTGGATGACTGGATGGATGGCGCATCGCGGGCCTCAAAACCGCAGTGGTGGGAGGAGCCTATTTAACTCAACTAATGTCTGGCAATTTCCAAAGACGCGGCCCGTTAGCCATTTCAGGCCGAATACGAGGTTCAGATAGCCGGTTAAGCTGGGTTGGGGCACGGATGAGTCGAGCTGCGCCTCATTATGCGCCTTCCCAACAGCACATACGAGAAGGAATCCACTCACCCAGCAAAACAGAGGAGGCGGTTAGATCACAGCTCTGTGTCACCTTCTCAATTGACGGCTATACTTTTCACCTGCCTCCTTTTATTGCAGGTGCTGACAAGGTTTGTAGGACAAACCATTCAAAGGTCCTCTGCCTCTAAGCTACCTACACTGGAGATGCTCAGTTAAAGAATGGAAATTTTCTGGGGTGGGTGTGGGCCGTCTCACAATGTACTAGTAGCTTCAGGTTGCCGTCTCCCAGACTATTCCCGAAGTCAGGCAATCTTCCTCCACTTACATCAACGCAGGTCAGGTGAACCACCTCGCCTTTTCCCTGTGGAACTCACTTTGGGAATGTTTCGAACGGTTTCGTGGCGGTTGGAACTGGGTCGCAGTATTCCACTCGCCGTCGACCTTGATTAGTTCGCGCCACGGTTGACTGACGTCAGCGGTGATATTGAGCAGTGGTAACTATGCTCGATTATGCTGAAAGCTGTGGCTGCCCTGCCCTGCCTGAAATACTGTGTGAATAGTAGGGCCAAATGGTGGTGCCTTCCAAACGTGTGAATCCAGCTCAACAGTAGGGTGTTACAAGTGACAGTGCTGCGACTGCCACGGCAAGTCGACCGCCTTTTTTCTCTCTCCCCATCAATGCACCTCAGCTGATTGAGCTCCACCATCATCACGACTGGGGTTCCTGTACCCGGCAGCAGACCAAGCTCCCTGACCCGATCTCCGTGAGAGAGTATCCATCCCACTATGGGGACCTTGCCAATCGACCTAAATGTCGCCAAGCTGCTCGGTCTCGGCCCATCGTGCATCATCATCCCTCCGTTCGGCCACGGAACAAGCAGTGCGTCTGCTGCAAGAATCTCAGCCAAGCTGCCAGGTGGCATTGAACAGCTTTTCTTCATGAAAACTTCAGATGTAGACGACGCAACGCTGCTAGTTGAAGGTATACACCATTCGCTTGCCACTGCTTGTTTATTCCAGGCTTGCCACTAATCAAAAGCCGTACGTTGAGGTGCACAGGGGAACGGGCGGGGCTCCACGCCATTCATTCCGCTGTAGCAAATCTCTGCCCCCGCCCAGTGGGCTTAGGCACCTTTGAGTCGTCGCCTTGCACCTCTCTTTTAGTCATCGACTTCCTCCAACTCTCCAATTCATTATTCCCACTGTTCTCTGGCTTTCTCGACAGCTTTTCCCTAAGGAAAGGGCTAGCCCGTAAACTAGCCAAGCTACACACAACCCCGGCTCCGATACCCAACCGCTTTACGCGACCGCAATTCGGCTTTCCCGTCACAACGTGCTGCGGGGACACGCCCCAAGACAACTCTTACAAAGCCTCGTGGGCCTAGTTTTTTCCGAGAACAGGCTGGTCCCCATGCTGGAGCGCTGTGAGGGCTCCCGTGGCAGCGACGGCGTCGCTGCGTCTGCGACGCTGAGTTCAGAGAACTTGTTGACGGTGTTATCTGCCCCGTGGTTCCTCGACTTCTCAGTGATTAACATCTTAAGAACGGCAATAGAATTGTTCCAGTCGTGGTACATAGCTACCTCTAGTGCGGCAACGCCACCCGTAGCAGGATGGCCGATGGTTCGCTTGAGGACGTGATCTTCGACCCCTCGGCTTGTTACGCCCACAGTGGATACGACCTCGGCATCATGAGAATGCTTGGGGGCTTTGGAAAGTCATTTCCTAACGAGTACCACAGAATCTTCTCCAAGACTGAGTCAGCGGAGGAGTAAGGGGACCGTGTTCCCCTATATAACTGTGAGTTGGAAGATACCCTGTATTCAAACAGCCCCTGTGTCTAACTGTCGATTGCTAGGTACCAATACATGAACCATTATGCAATGTTCGGCAATAGGCACAAGTACTACTTCCTCGGTGACAAGTACAAAGACGGCGCCGAAATGATCACGCGGAAACTTCTGGTAAAATATGGCTCTTGAGTAGGTCAGCCTCAAGGAGTGACCCGGCACTGGGGTGCTGCTATTCGTTCTCAATGAACTGCATCTAGATGTGATGCTTGTTGGCATCTTTCCCATCTCTCAGACCTCAAGCTTGCGAGTCTAGAACGAGCTTGGGGCCAAGTGTCGATACGTCTGCGCTAAAAGCCCTCCCCCCCAAAAACAAGCTCACTGATAACTTTCCCAGGTCCCAAAGAATTCTGTCTTCCCCACTGGTCGTCCCCTGCAGCCAAGGGTGCTCGTAATAGCGCTAATTTCTGTTCTGGGTTGGGACATGGTGCTATGTGGGCATTGGCGTTTGAAGTACATGTACAAAGTGGCAGCCATTTCGCTCATTCTTGAAGTGGATCCAATCATCAGCCGTTCCAGTAAAACAGCATTGCAAACGAATCCAGGTTCCTGTCTGTATATAATTACCACCTCCAAGGTGGCATTCCGCCCGTCAACACACTCAACTCTGCTGATACTCCTGCATCAAATCCCACAACACCCCCCCATACTCCGGCCACTTCACCAAATACTCCACCCAATCCCCCCTATCCTCCACCGTCACACTCCCATCCTCCCCCCTCTCCACCCGCACCGAATACCCCACCGTATAAAACTGGCACCGATCATCCCAGCACCGTCTTGCAAACCTCACCTCCAGCTTCCTCAGCGCCGCATCGAGTGGGAATCTCCCCATGATCACCTTAGTCAACCGCCCACAGGTCCCCCTATTCGGATCCGGGAAAGAGATACTCCCCATGGCGTTCCACGTATGCTCACCCGCAAAGGAACTCTCTTCGTCAAGAAGAGGGATATTGACATGTAACGACTCCAGCCGGCGGAGATTCGCAAGTTCCACCGCCATAGGCGAAGCCGCGGACATTTCAGAGACAGGCGACTCGGAATTTGACTCCGCAGAAACCAGCCCCTCTGCCTCCTCAAGCGGGAGGTCCATCTCTAGGTGCGTCAGTACCGGAAACCCCGCACCGACAGCCTTAATAATCTCGGACGTCCAAACATGCGAATGCTCCCTCGGTGGGCTATGAATCCCCAACCTTCTCAGAGACTTCGCATGATGCAGCACAGCAGGCCACAAAACGGAGCCATCGGCCTCGTAGTTCAGCACGGATAGATCCTCGAGGGCGGAGATGGAGGTGACGAAGTTGTGGGCGATGCGCAGGTCGGGGCAGGGGAGGTGGCATTGGTAGGTTACTTGGCGGTGGGAGAAGGAGGTTTGGAGGGTTTTGAGGGCGGCGACGGCGGAGGGGTGGTTTTTCAGGAGGGATTGCATGAGGGTGCCCGGGCAGGTGCGGCCGAAGGAGAGGGTGGTGGAGGTGATCATGCCGGTGGTGTTCATGGTGTTGAAGTTCAAGTTGCGGTGGGTGGGCGTGAGGAAGTGTTGAGGGTGTTTCAAACGGTCAGTCGGCTGGAAGGGCGGAATATTGCTGTAGTTGAGCAGACGGGAATCTGTGGCGAATGGCTTTATATTCAACGTTGAAGTCGACATCGAAGTGAGGCGGTGGCTGAGTCTGGACTTTCAGTTCGCCTTATAGGAAGCCTGTTCCTGGTGTTGAACACCAATACAACCTCGGACTTGTTGATCAGGGGTGAATTCGGACTCGAAAAGCTGCACCGCCACACGCGCTAACAAAGGCACCAGACCACCACCGCGGTTCTTGCCAGGCAACAAAAAAGGCCAAACCAATCAAGACAAACAAAACACCACCGTTCTATTTTATTACAACGTCTAAGCCAATGGTCGCTAAAATCGCCAATACCCAAGATGCAGCCCATACGTACATCGTACATCGACTTCATTCCCTCGCATACACGTTTCACCTCCCGCCACTAGGACGATATGCATCCTGCTGCCCCGGCAGCTCGAACCTCTGGTGTTCCTGGTACCCCAACTCGTGTCTAACATTTTGCTGTGGCAGCTCGTGCGCCGCCGCTGGGAAATACTTGACGGGCGTCGCGGACATGTTAGACTGCGGCGATGCATGTCCATAATACCCCTTCGTCCCATCTGGTCCAGCTCCCGTCATATCCCCGCCCGCGAGATCTGGTGTGCCGTTGTCGACTTTCCCTGTAGTGGCGGCCGAGGATCGACGCCTCCTCCCGAGAAAAAAGGCAACAGCCACCAGCAGCAGAATGCCAATAACGCCTCCAATGGCGGCGCCCGCGATAGTGCCGGATGATGGCCCGCTGGACTGCGCTACTGGGTCGACCAAGCCTGATCCCCCAGGCGGGGAGGTTGATTGGCTGTTCCCTGCTGTTCTTGAGCCACCCGTTGTGCCTGCCGAGCCGGTGCCGGTGGTACTCGCGACGCTAGGATCGCTGCTAGCACCGTCCACGGCGCGGCGCACGATGTTGTATCCGTTGACGGGCGGGGCGAAGACAGTAGCGACGGACACGGCAACGACGGTGGATGTTGGGCTGACGGTTTGGGCGTTGTTGACGTTGGTGAAGGTCATGTACGAGACGGTGCCGCCCGGCTGCACGGTCGAGGTGCACTGGTTCACGGACCGGACGTTGGTGGGGAAGATGGTGCCGGATTGGAAGCCCGGCGGGCAGCAGTAGGTGTAGTGTGTTGCTGCGGCGGCGTCGCTCTCGACGATGCTGTGGACGGCGCTGTACGACTGGGGACACGCAAAGGTGGGCCCCAGGGCGGTGGACGTGCTCAGGCCGTCCGCCTGCAGCCACCACAGCGAGTTCTCGGTGTGGAAGCAGCTCGCCGCCTTCGCCTCGACAATCAAAGGGTACATGACATCGTAGGCGAGGATCAGGCCCCCGTTCGACTGGCGGTAGATGTACTTGTCGCATCCTGCTGATAATGGCCATGCCGTCGGCACCGGGTACATGAGCACCTTTGTGCCTGACAGCGTTGCCAAGGTTGGCCCGGGTGTGACCGCCGCCGCCATTGTGAGCGTTGTGCCGATTGATAGTAGTTGCGATCCTGGATGGAGGGAGCTGTCGCGCGCCTCGTAGTTGATGTCTCGGAGGAGTGTGTTCGCGGTTGAAGACGATTGCCGTGCGCGTAGGCGCGATGGCGAGGGGCGTCGGCATTTTACGCCAGACCCTCGGCCGGCTCGCCGCTGCACCCCTGCGCAGAAGGATCTCGCTAAGCTGGAGATTGGGGGCAGTTGGTCGATGGTGGCATTTTGGTCAGGGTGTATGGGACGAGTCCCTGCGCTTCAAAGGGTCACTTGGCTCGCCGTCCGTACGGTAGCGTGTGAGAGTGCCAAAGCGAGCAGGAGAGCTAAAGCGGTGCTGGAACGGCCAATGAGGGAAATAAGGTTGGGGCTCATCAAACAGCCAAGTGGAATCGGGACGTCGAGTTGGGTGTCAGAAGCTTAAGGTCAATGGTATCGAGAGGGCTGACAGGGCTGAGCTGACCGGGGTTCCGCTCCTTCTGTCAATGCCAAACCAGGGGCCAAATCCTTCAACGTTAGGCGAACGATTAGGCGCGCTGACACAAACGTGTGGATCCACGGGAGATCCTTTGCCGGGCGGCCGCTCAGTTGCCACACTGGTGTTAGCGCTTGTCAGCTTATGACTGAATGCGGCAGTTACTGGAGACTCTTGAATGAATTGGCGGTCCTCGGCGGAACGGTCGCAAAATGCGGGACCAATTGGGTGAAACGGAAGGAGCGTACAAGGCAAACTTGAAGTTACAACAATGAGCGCAGTTCGTTGGTGAGCGCCTTTACCAAGCCAAAAACACCTGGGCACTGTCGCAGGCGACGGGACAGGAGGCAAGAGGCTGGACTTCGGGGTTAACTTCGGGCCGTCCTATTAGGTACTTGGCATTGAACTTACAAACAATACCCGATGGTAAGTTGGGTACGGGAAGGATCCTGCGGCATCCTGTCACCGTAGAAGCTTGACAGCGCCAACCTTTGTGCTATCGGTTGTCAGCCTTCTTTCCTCGGTACCAGCTCCAGTGCTTTACTACCTCAACCAATACGCGCATGCTGACTTTCAGGATCTTGCTGAAGAAATCCAGAGGTTCCAAATCTTGACACCCCGTTCAGGGCTACCCCAGTGCCATGCATAAAACCTTGGACTGATAACCAGGATTGCTTCGCACTTCTCAGCGACAAAAGTAGGTTCAAACTTAGTGGCGATTGCTCCTGGTATCCCTCAAATGCAAATGCAATTCTCGCTGAGCGACAAGCTCTCATCTACTAATCACGGAAACGACCAAGCAAGCGAGAATACCAAACTCACCAGAAATCAAGTTTTTTCTCGAGACAAAGCAAGGGATGTCGTGCTGAGTAAACAAACCCACTTACCTTCTCCATTCCACGCCAGCGAGACACACTGTCGTCAGTGTTCCGTGCTTATCTCAACCTCACGAATGCTCCTCGGGCGGGAGACGTCGTATGTCTTGGCCAAATCTCGCAGCACTCCAAGCCGAATATGCATTTGATGTCATAACTGCACCATGAACATAACATCACGAACTCGTAGCAACAATCTGAGATCTGTATAAAAACTATTCAAGCCCATCCCCGATCACATCACGGACGTTGCAACTCAACCCCCTCGACACTCGGCAAGCTTCATTCCCGACCATGAAGCTCTCCCTCCTCACCCTCGGCGTCACCCTCGCCAGCGGTGCCCGAGCTCACATCGAGAAGTAATACCGCGACGATGGGTCCATCTCCAGGCTGAGGGCTGCAACGGCTTGCTCCGCAATGGCAGCGGCATCGACGGCGTCGTCTGTTATAGACACTGGCCAGGGGTAGGGTTCGTGGAGGAAGGAGCCAGGCTCGACGAGCTGGTCAGAGGACGGTTCTTCGGTCATTTTCTCGCTTTCGACGAGAACAAGAGAAAGAATTGCGTTTGTGCCTTCGATTGACAGCCAGAGAGCGAGGAGATGGCTATGATTTGGGCAGGAATTGACCGCGCCTTCCGCCCCCTTTTCTACCTTCCCCTCATTCCCCAGTTCCACAACATTGTGCCGTGTTTGAGTCCTCATCATCGGAGGTCACATCCGGTGGCGCGAATCGACCGACCTCCAACCACTCATTCTCCGCACCGGAATCGGCCCGCAGGAATGTGCTGCGGGACTACTGCGTCTCGAGGTGCTTCTCCGCACGCTAGGAGTGACACTGGGGAAGAGATGGCCGAATGCCCTCCAATCCAAGGCGCCGGAGTCGACCCGCTGAAGCGCAACACCGCGCGCTTCAAGCAGCCGTGCGGTCTATTCTTCCAGGTTTCTATCGGGTACCCATTTCCTCGCCGAGTCAAGCTGTCCTTGCGGCCTCCAAGCAGCAACGCCTTCGAGAAGCGCTCTCAATATCTGCTTCACGCCCTTTCCATCAACCCGCCAGACTTCGAATGTATCCGCCAAGTCGACGTACCTTGCACTCAAATCCCCATCCCAATCAACTTTCACCAACAAAATATCCTCCTCCTCGGCACTCAACACACGCAAGGTATTCACGCGTCATCGTACTGCGGAATCTCTCATCGAAGCAAATGCTCAGCCAACATTGCACCGCCTCGGCCAGCGAGTATTCCATAACCTTCGCCCGCGCTTCCACAAAGTCTATCCGTGGCGCGAACATCACCAACTCATCCCCTGCCACACGGTCACTCGCCTTCGGGTCCAACATATTCGCAACATCGTGACGCCCCTCTGCCCCGCATAGAGATACCACCATATAGACCATCGGGCGGTAGCGAACTTCGACAACTCATCATGTGCATCGTGCACACGGCGTTCTGCGTGACGTCGGTAGCCGTAAACGACAAATGTTGCTACGACCTCGTCGAAAACACTTTGTTCCTAGCCTCACTAACTTCGCTTAGGACAATCACATCCTCGCCCGGGTTGGTCGTATCCGCAATAAGCAGAAGGAACTTATGAAGCCAAGGATTCTTCTCGCACCGACGCCGAACGCAAGTCCATGGCCACCGAAATTATCTCTTGAGATCCCGGGCCAGCTGCCGAGATGATAACTTGAAGACGAATACAGCAGTCCCGCTACTTCGCGTACTCGTACCCCGGTTGCAAGCCCCGGATGAGTGGCTTGCGATCTACTCGTTCGACTCTGTACACACCGATGCAATATCCCATGGGCGTCGGCCTCGTGGGGG
>Ga0247780_1000665_pt1 | contig 29641 bp, 28 predicted proteins | sample UWRJL079202R5_FD_179927 | JGI IMG/M metagenome (GOLD analysis project Ga0247780, IMG submission 179927) | Plant litter microbial communities from Arlington Agricultural Research Station in Wisconsin, United States - UWRJ-L079-202R-5 | ecosystem: Environmental > Terrestrial > Plant litter >... | reverse complement strand
TGGAGGGGGGGAGGAAGGTGAAAAGTAGGCGTCGCAGATGTCGAGGAGGAGGGCGGGGCGGGTGCCGAAGCCGAGTTTTTTGGTGCGGGAGGGACCGCCGAACTCTGCTGCGTAGGAGGGGTGGTGAGATGGGTTGAGGGCCATGTTGGCGGTGTATGGTTGTCTGGGTGAGGGAAGTTTGAATGAGGTGTTGATATCGCAGTGATCGGGGGTCGCCGGATTTGCGATGCTACAGGACGGCGCCGCTGTCGCATCTCGAGGTAATGCCAAGCCCCCTGACTCCTGACAGAGACCGTGTTTTCGGCCGGGGAGTTCATTGCAGGCGGGCCCCGTATCTTTCTGGCCGAGCTGGCGCTGAGAGATTACGCTCCAGCGATGCCGGGACCGGCATCTCGGCATCTCGGCATTCCACTATGACCAAGACCAGCCGAAATTAGTCACGTCCGATATGGGGGGCCGCTAAGACAAAGGGGGGAGTTAAACTAGGATTGCTAAAGATAGGGTGATAGGCAACGCTAGGCTACCTGTACGTGTTTCAAATGTTCAGTTTACCTAAGCCGTTGATTGAATCAATCAGACTGGCTCGACACCGTGGCTGTTCGTCTATCGTAGCTCGTTCCGAAACTACGAGACAAGGCCTCACAGGCGTCATGAACCAACTCCTTTCCTGTATTCAGAACACTACAAGTCATGTTAGTACTCTGGGGATATAGGGAATAGCAGTAGCAGTGAGAAAAACTTACCCAGCCAAAACGAGGACTGAATGTGTCGCCCCTTTGTACACCTTGCTCTCAGTTTCAACACCGTATGACCTGAGCAATTCGGCATAGTTGATGTCTTCTGGCGCCAACAGATCACATTCGGCGATACCTATAAAAGTACTGGGGCTTTCAGCAAGAAGTTCGGCTGGGGCGTAGCACGGTGATGCATGCCAGTGACGGCGATCTGCTTCCGGGCTCTCTCCCTGAAAATAGCGGTGACGATACCACTCCATTCTCCCTGGAGTGAGAAATGGAGAGTGTTGGGATGTCGACCATGCCGACTCGGTTGTCGCCAAGTTGTCAATGACGGGACATATGAGCAGTTGGAACAGCGGCTTTGGTGGCGTGGCGAGTTCAGCGTGCCTGAGACCAACACTCGCAGCGAGCCCTCCTCCTCTTTTGAAAATCATGTTAGCTTCAGGAATGGGTACGGCGGATGAATTCTTACGCAGATAATCCCCCGATGGCTAGGCGCGAGACATCAATCTCCAATGCCTTGGAATTCTCTGGGAACATAACCCACTGAAGGCCGTCAAACGCATCGTTGATGGCCGCGGGGTACACATGCTCGGGAGCATGACGGTAGTTGACCGAGACAACAACGCACTGGACATCTGCTCGCATTAGCTCAATCCCGAGTAGGCACGGTAGGGTAAGTTATCGTACATTTACAGACGTGGGTCAGAAAGCCGTTCTCGCTGTTAAGTCCACCATTCACCCAACCTCCGCCGTGGTACCACACGAGACAGGGCCAACCCTCAGCCGGGGCAGTTTCGCTCGGCATAAACACTCTGATCTGGAAATTGCCGACCTCTTTGTCGTATTTCCTACCGACTTCGACCAGCTTCTGAGTGCAGTGCGCAGTTGGTGACGGCTTGCTTCGCGAAACAGGACTCCATTCTTGCGACTCGGTTGGTCGCACATACTGAAGGATTTCGTCGTGCACGGTAACGTACTCGGGCTCAAGTATGTCCCGAACGGACGCGTGCAGGGGCTGATATGGGACTTTTTCCATATTTGCAATAGAGGTTGATTGCTTAGATGTTGCTGACCGCCAAATATTTGTGGTAGAGGTTAGGTCGGGCATAAATAGAAGGAACCACTGACAGGGGCTGCGGCGCTTGACCGGCCCGATCTCTGCGAATGGGGCTTTGGGTGCGGGTACTTCGTGGGGACTCCGGCCTCTCGTAGCGCACCTGCGAGTTCGGAGCTCGCAGTCTTGGGACGAGTGGACAGAACATGCATTGAATTGCTGCACACTATATGAAACAGAAAGATTCAGAACCGACAGGCACACGTGCACTTTTCACACTATTTTTAAACTAGCGGGCGACCAATATCACCGACATGTCAAGGCTTGAGTTTGCTGGCTGTTCTGCCAGTCTGACTTCGATTGCACCCTCGGCCTTGGCATTCGGCAGCTCCCCACTGTCAACAACACTGCTCGCGCCCGATTCCTTCTCCTCGTCGTTTCTTGTCAATCCCTTATCCTTGATGAAAAACATCAACCCCAAGCACACCGCCATCGCCCCGAACCAGAGATAAAACACTGATCTTGCCGCCCTTGCGTACAAGTCCAGCACCAAGCCCTTCTGTTCTTCGCTTAGGCCCGCCAAATCTGGCACTTCAAAAACCGCTTCCTGTATCCGACTCGCCAGTTGATCTGGAATTCCAACGGGAATTTGGTGGACAATGGTGTTGGAAAAGATGGCCGACGCAATCGCCAACCCCGCAGCGCCGCCCAATGAGCGAATAAAGTTGCGAGCACTGATCACAACAGCGCGGTCCTGCTTCGGACTGTGAGCCTGCGCGGCGACAAGAGCTAGGCACCATGTTAGCATCCGTCCCGGCGACAGAAGAGCGGAATTCACTTACTCGGCTGGAACACAAGGTCCACACCAAAACCCTCCACCATCAGAATCACAATCACGGCTGCCAGCGGAAAGGTCCGCGAGAAGGCAATGTGCAAGCACATCCCGATGACCCAGAAGATATACCCCAACCAGATGACCTCGCCATAGTGTCCCATTCTCGAGATGTACTGGCCCGAGAGCGCCGACGCAATGGCCTGCGGCATAACGATCGGAACGATAAGCGCAGCCGACACCAGGATGCTCATCTCCCGCGCCGTCTGGAAGTATATCGGAAGGATATACACCAGACTGTAGAAGACGATGCCGATCAGGAAGTTCTGTATCAGCATGGCCGCCAGCGCTGGATTCTTGAAGAGGCGGACTGTTTCTCCGTTATTTATCTGATCGTCCGTCCTTCTGCCGACAATGACTTACAAGGGAACATAGGGAGTCTAGCAAACTTCCACTCGTTGATCGCGAACATGGCAAGCAGCACCGACCCAGGTGTAAACATGGAGATCACCATCGGGTCGCTCGCTTTAAACTGCGTGCTAATTCCGGACATTGGAATAAGCAGCAAAATTGTCCCTGAAGAGCTAAGAATAATACCCGCCCAGTCGATCTTGGCGAGCTTCACCTTTAGGGGCTCAGGGGGGATTGTTTGCGGCGGCAGCAGGAAATACAGCGCAATTGCCACAACAACGGCTAGCGGTGAAATGAAATAGAAGGTCGCCCTCCAGCTCACATTTCGTGTAAAGCTTGCAGCGATGAACGGACCTATCGAGCTCCCGAGACCGACGCACGATCCCAGAATGCCTTGATTTCTGGGTTTTGTCAGCACTATCCCAACTCAAGACTTTCAGACTCCATCAACTCACTTTCCGCGCTCTTCTAGCGCCGTGACATCGGAAACAATCATCATCGATAGCGCCGTGATGCCGCCATTGGCAAGACCCGAGATACCCCGGAAGGCATAGAGCTGTGGCCCCGTCTGTGCAAATCCGCAAAGCAGGTCTCCCACCGCCAGCAGACACAAGCACGTGAGCAGGATGACCTTGCGGCCGATAATATCGGAAAGTCGTCCATAGAGCACCTGAAATGCGGTATTCGCGATCATCGACGAGGTGCCCGCCCAAACAATGGTCGATGAGCTGTTGAGGTCATGACCGACGGTGACCAGCACCACTCCGATAGACTGTTGGTCGATGTAAGTTATCAGCAGGGCGGAAGCGAGAGCCGCGAACACAATGGGCGACCATGGAAGTGGGGTCTAGCTCTCCGGGCCCCTAAGCCGAATAAAATAAGAGGCCAAGGCAGCGAGGACCGGCGAACTGCCTTTCCGCTCAAGGACAAGACACCAACGATGGCCGGACTAACACTAAACTCACACCCCCAAACCAACACGTACCATGATGCCGGTTTCGGCCGGCGCATGGGCTGGGATTCGTGTCTAGCACTCCTCCTTATCGACGTCTGCGCCGCCTACTGGAAACAGGGGTCCCCGCTCGACCTCTCCCATAACGCCGAGGGAGCCGCGAGCCCGGATTCAATGCGGAGATTGGTAGCATCGGCCAGAGCTGCAGGTGTCCCGGTGGTTTGGGCCCAGTAGGACCGCACTGCCCCCATGTCTGCACTCATTAGCTCACAAGTCGAATAGAGTCCAATACAACCATCCCCAGATGTTGGACGGTGGAGTGCAGGCCAAAAAGACCAAGACAATCCTCGCTTGGCAAGATGGAGACACACGCGGGTTGGATGCCCTGATGCCGGGCCTGGAACCGCAGCCCGAGGACGTCCTGGTCTTGAAGCGAAATCCTTCGGCATTCTTCGGGACAACGCTGTCGACGGAGCTGAGGCTGCTCAACGTCGACACCCTGGTCATCTGCGGTGTTAGCACGAGCGGCTGTGTGCGCGCCACGGCTATGGACGCCGTGTGCAATGGATTCAGGCCGATGGTGTGTCCAGGATATCGACCCTGAATTGTTTGCATCCTGCTAACCGGTGATTTTACGACACGGCAGGTGGTCAGAGAGGTATGCAGCGACCGCTCGCTGCTGATTCAACAACAGAATTTGTTCGACATTGACATGTTCATTGGTGATGTCATCAGCGAGGAGGAAGCAGTGCAGAATCTGGGGGCTGGGTGGACGGTATCAAAAACGGGTCCATGCTAGCACGCGAGGGTGGGGCACCAAGACACTCTAGCATATCTTTGTTATCTTTTCCCAATCCCAAAGACTTGGAATCTAAGCGCCAAGCAGACTGTGCATATCATTCGCAACGCTTGACGATGCGGTACACAGGGTCATCATGTATAATTATCAGCAGGATGGAACCTCTAGACAACCTCTATTCTGATCCAGACTCATCCACACCACCATCACCTGAGCTGCAACCACAATGACCACCATTTCCGAAGTCAAGGGCGGCAAAGCCCCGAGCTCGAGCGGGCACGACTCGGACGACATCGAGAAAGGCACCACACAAGAGATCACGGTCTCGCCCGAAAATGACACCTTCGAGCCCAAGCTGGGATTCTGGGAGCGGCTTTCCGGCGCCGGCGTTGAGACCCGCGGCGCCGAACCGGTCCCCGAGGAGAAGAGAACCGACACTCGATACATCAACGTCCTGACCGTCTTTGCAACCTCCATGACGAGTCTTTTGCCGTGAGTTCCATTCAACACCCACTGTACCCCTGAAATGCATCTCCTAACCCAACCTCAGCATCGGGATCGGCTCAGCCACAACCATTGGCTTCGGCATGTCCCTGCGCGACGCCGCGCTCATGATCATCTTCCTGCAGTTCCTCTTCGCCATCCCGCCGGCTATGTCATCACCATTGCGCCCCACACCGGCATGCGCCAGATGATCCAATCGCGCTACTGCTTCGGCAAATACTACAACATCCTCACCTCGGTCATGGTCACCGCCACCGTCGGCGGCTTCGGCGTCGTCGGCAGCATCAACGGCGCCCAGTGCCTTGCGGCCGCCAAGCCCGGCACCCTCACCCTCGACGGCGGCATCTGCATCATCATGGCCATCAGCCTCGTCATCGGCTTCATGGGCTACCGCGTGCTGCACCTCTTCACGTGCTGGGCGTGGATCCCCGCCTCATCGCCATCGTCATCCTCGCCGGCGCCGCCAGCGACCAGCTCTGGCAGCAAGCCCCCGCCCGCGACGTCTCCGCCACGGACTACATGGGCATGGTGGCCTTCGCCACCGGCAACATGGTCACCTAGTCCAACGTCGTCAGCGACTACAGCTGCTACATGCCGCACAAGACCCCCAAGCTGCGCATCTCCTGCTACTACATTTTCGGCATCGCCGTGCCCTTCTGCCTGCTCATGATCGTCGGGGCCGCCATCGGCGGCGCCGTGCCCCTCGTCCCCGCGTAGTCTGCCGCCTTCAAGGCCCGCGGCATGGGCGGCGTCATCGGCACCATCCTCATCTCCCACCTCGGCGACTTCGGCCGCTTCATCCTCGTCGTGCTGGGCATGACCGTCCTAGCCACCTGCGCCCGCGACGTCTACACCATCAGTTTCAACCTCCCGGCCATCGCCCCCATCCTCAAGAAAGTCCCACGCGTGATCCTTTCTATTCTCGCGACCGCAGCGATCATCGGCGTCGCCATCCCGGCGTCCAAGTCGTTCATCTCCGCCGTCACGGGCTTCCTCAGCCTCATCGGCTACTACGCAGGCGCGTCGGTCACGGTGTTTCTGACCGAGTACATCTACTTCCGCAAGGCGGACCCCAAGAGATTTGACCCGGCGATCTGGAACGATGGGAAGGCGCTGCCCTCGGGGCTGAGTGCGCTGGGGGCGGTGGTGGTTTCGTGGGCGTTTATTATCCCGAGTATGCACCATCCGTGGTATGTGGGGCCGATTGCCAAGAAGACGGGGGACTTGGGCTTTGAGCTTGCGGTGGTGGTGGTGGCGTTTTTGTCGTATGTGGTGTTGAGGACCGCGGAGATTAGGTATCGACGTCTGTTAGGTTTAGACGAGTTATCGAAGTTAGATAGCAGCAGTAATAGGATTTGCTTGATATTGTGTCTTCGAATCAGGCTTGGTTTGGGTTGCGAGTGATAGTAATAAAAGGAAACTGAAGTGATGACAGCCGGCCCTTGGATCCATCGACACCCTGCTCTTAAACCAGTCTCCCACCCTTATCTTCCACATACGACCATAGGCACTGGAAAATTCGGGATCCCGTCCGCTCTCCCATAGACAAGCCAGCGACCGCCAGACTAGTAGTTGGGTCGGTGACGACCAGCGAATCCCTGGTGTTGTATGTCTTTTTGGTTCTTGCCCCCATTTTGCCCTCAGCTGCTCGGGTTCAACGACACACAGATAGATACTACCAATTTATGTAGGTAGATATAGTTAGCAATTCTGGTAGTGTCAAGTAGTTAAAATTCCCCGTACCAAAGCTACACCCCCCTCAGCTCATGTAGGCCCGCCCAGACCGAGAACTGTTGATTACCCAGGACAGGCAAGAAATGGGGTCTCAGCGTTGGTGATGATTCACTCCTCGCATCACCTGACATCATATCAGGCAATTGCGGCATTTGATATATTGGATTCGATTGCCTTCGATGCGGTGACTGCGGTGAGGTAGAGTTGCACTCGGCTCTGCCAAGCCAACTGCTGCACTCCACATTTACAAATACGAGCCTCATCCATGGATTCCTTCGGATCACCGTCATAGCGGAGATCTCAACGGCAGCAGTGGCAGTCGCGACCTTGGCTGTGGGGTCGGCTGGCCGCAGATCGCAGGTCGCTGCGTGCTGCTTGCAGTGTAAGCCGGAAAGATTCGGCCCCCACAAGCGACGCTGTGCCATCAATTAGGACATTAAGCCTGATGGAGTCGTACAACACTCCCGATGCGCGGTTCCGGTCTCTCAATTACTGTTACACGGTGTTGCACTTCTTCGCAGCTGGCAGGTTCGGTCCTGGGCCAGTCTCATGGCGAAACGGGTGAGATGAGACAAACGGGGCATGCAACATGAATGCATCCCGTATTTGTGGTGCTCACCGGACTGGAAAGTTGCCGGCAACCCGGAATCCCTTCGCAATATATATCCATGGCTGTGCTCAGACCCTTCCGGGACAAGCGAGTTGGTCAGCTCAGCTACGGCGCGGTGTAGGGCCCTGCCCGGCATCTGATTGCCGACTGCGGTAGGTACGACCTTGAGAGTGGAGTGTAACACTGCGGCACGACTTGCCTCGCTTTACGGCGACGGATTCCCCGCAATATTGTGTGAATACGACAATTGGTCTGTAGGCGCGCCGGTCAGCTGTCAGCCTAATATGGCCATTGGCGATGCCCAACTCACATGACATGCATGCGTCCCTTTCGTATGACGGCGGGCCGGGAGGCGTATCGCATCCTCGCTCGCAGTCGCGCAGAGCACCCTCGTATCGGCCCGCGCGCCTGTTCCTCGAGGAGCAAACCGCCCGGTCCGCGGGCCCAATCCTCGGAGCCGCAGCCACATCCGCGCCCCTGCTATTTTGAGACACACAAACACGACGGGTGGTCACCTTTGTGAGGCAATCATGTTGGCATGTCAAAAGTACCTGTTTTCAGCACCCCAACAATGAATATCGAGTATATAACCCCAGCTCCCATCTCTGTTCTCACCGTCCCCTGATCTCCATCCCATCACAGCTTTCAACCCCACACTCGCTTCAAACAACCCAACCCTCAACTTCAACTTCAACCTCACCTCACCTCAACACCCACCCACAACAAACCTCAAAATGGTCTCCAACACCCTCCTCCTCGCCCTCGCGGCCACCACCCCCCTCGCCCTCGCGGCCGGTTCCGCCCGCGTAATCAACCACTGCGCCGAGTCCGTGACCCTCTGGTCCGTCGGCTCCTCCGTATCCGCCCCCGCCACCCTCGCCGCCAACACCGGCACCTACGCCGAGCCCTTTGTGCGCGACCCCGTCACGGGTGGCAAGGCCCTCAAGATCACCAAAGCCGCCGACGGCCTGTACACGGGCGCGCCGCAGCTCAACTTTGCGTACAGCCTGGATGGCGCGACCGTGTGGTATGATCTGAGCTCGGTGTTTGGGGATGTGTTCCCCGGGAAGAAGCTGGTTGTGGCGAGTGCCGAGGGCAGCTGTCCGGCAATTACGTGGCCGAGTGGCACGAACCCGGGCGGGTCGCAGACGAAGGCTTGTACGTCGGCGAAGGATGTGGCGCTGGTGTTGTGTGCGGAGGGGGAGTGGTAGATTGGTAACTACCTACCTACATTCACTTGAATATTCTGATTGGAGGGGAGGAGGACCTAATGATGGTAATGAGGAGGGAGAGGGAAAGTTGAGTGCATGATGGCTGGGAAAACACGAGGATCATGATGTCTTGGACAATAGTAGTAGTAATCTAATTATCTGCCAACCGACCTACACAGCTGCAGTGAGAAAGGTTTTGAGTGAGTGCCCGGACAATGTCAGATATTTGGGTTAGGACGGCTTTCATTGCGCATCCAGGGGCATTCATGTGGTAAAGCTATGGTATGGCAGTGTTTGCTGCAGGTATGCGTACCCTGCAACGAGTTTCATTGGACCTTGCGCTTAGTGAGTGAGGAGGTAGGACCCCCTGAGCCGGAAGCCGCTGATGACTGGTCTCGATTTTCTCCTCAGATTATTCGTACAAGCCCTATATTCAGCTAAATGCTCATCTTGTTGCGCCCCTGCTCTCCAAATCACCCATCACCGGTCTCACCAACTCTCCTCGAACTGTTGCAACATCCGCACATTGCATCCTCGTCGAGAAATCCGGTGTAAGTGGCTGTTTCGAGACCATCAACCTCCTCATCTCCCGCTCCGGCGGCTACGGTCTCTCAGTCGACGACTCTAGGAGATCCTCGCCTCAGGCCTTTAACGACTCGGACAACGCGCTAGATAGAGGACATTTTGGGGTTGACTTCAGCGTTGGTGCGCTCATAGATCATCAAGAACTTGACTGCAGTGTTGGTGCCCGACTGGGGTAAGGTAGCGACAGTTCAGTTTACATGGATTGGGATGGGGGTCAAGGCGACATTGTTGTTTGCGGTCCCGCCACTCATTTCAAATGTTGTGCTCTTGGTTCTGTTGTGGAGAATAGAGAGGTCGAGTCAGGGGTATGAACCGTCAAAAAAGGATGGTGTAAAACAAAAGTAATGAGCTCAATGCAATGGCGATAAAAATAAGAGACGAGATGTAGACCGGCCACAGGCCATCCTTACATTACATTCCATCACAATACCCATCTTTTGCAATTCTGACTGAACAAGGGGGTTACCTATTCAATAGAACAGGGGTTGAGATGGTTTTGTTTTTCCGCAATGGGGATCTTTGGAGCATCAAACAACCAGGGATCTTTTGGGTGGAGCGGGACAAAGGAACTCACTAGGTAGCTGTCAACTGGGAAGCCCTTGCGTTTGAAATCTTAAAATTTCTCGAAGCCCCCAAATACTGTGTCTGTTACCTACGATACAACTTGTAAAATAAAGATCACTGAAACCTCATCTTCTTGTTCTTCATGGATGTCACCATGTCCTGGATGCTTCTCTTAGCTCCCTTCAGGTTTCCTGCCAACGTCCCGGGGCCCAGGTTCCCATTATCGCTGCTTTCGGGAGTGCTTGCTTCAAGTTCTGCCGTAGATGGTGCAGTCCTAACCAAAGTGGGGTGGAGCGACGGTATGGTGAGCGTACTTTCGCCTGCCCCGTTGGAAGATAGACCGCCAGATGAATTCGAACTGGATCCAAGACCGCTACCCTGGGGGGGTTCAACAGGCTCACCAGAATCTTCCACAGGTAGATCGCCTTGCACGGGATCCCCAATGTCCCCCCAATACCAATGAATGTTCATGCTGTGGCCAAATATGAGTTGGAGAAAGCAGCGAAGGGATAGGTTTGTAAGGAGGTAGCCGCTTGCCAATCGGGGTTTTAGGCATAATTAGCAGAGAGGAGCAAATTCAAGTTGGCAATGGTAATATCCCAGAGTTGGGGTACCTAGCCATAAGTTTCAAAAACGGCTGATGGAGTGGCGTTATCTTGGGAAAGTCGTCAGGAGACGAAGAGCTATACTTGAGGGTGTGAGAAAGGCGGTGTTCGCGGCTACACCCCCATGTTTGCCACAGCCCCGCTTGGTCAGTGGTATGCAGGCGGCCTAAAGCGGTGTGGCAGCGCAAAGTCGGCTCAAATCAGGTGCAGCTAAAGCAAATTTTGAGGGGACGCTGGACGACTGGTCACTGTTGGATATGCTAAAACGCAAGGCAGATTGCTACTCACCGCTAGCGGTGTGAAGGCTAGCGAAACTACCCGTGGATGTTCAAACTACCCCGTACAAACATCAAGATGGCTTTTTCCAGTCAACAAGATGCGGAAGCTGTGTAGGCCTTGCAAGGCAGTCTGAGCCAGTCGCTGAAATTGTTGGTTATCACTAATTACGTACACTGGCAGGCTGCCTGAGAGCTTTGTGTGAGACGTTCGGACTTGCAACTGGAGGTCACTTCCATCACCACTTCCAAGGTTCATTCCAGGTTAGACTCCTCAGGTAACATTGAATACCTACAGATCCACTTTTCTGCCACCACCGGGGTTCCCGCTAGGTATTACAGCAGCTACTACACAAATACTTGAGCGGGTCATCTCATTTTTGTGCGCGTTCAGAGACATCCTGAGCCAAATGTGTGCGATTAGGAACGAAGTCAACGACCTCTAAGGCTGCGACTTGGGAGGTGGGATATGCCCTCGAGCAAGGACGTTGACGCTGGATATGGGCAGGACAGTGCTGCAGTAAACATTACAATAGGTACCTACCTATTTTATGCTGAGGAACATTTGGAAAGTTTGAGTGTATCAGTCTCTTAACTGCCGCAACACTGTAACCTTAATCTAAAGATGCCTTAGATACACAAGGGTGTATCCCACGGACTGTAACCTCATTTCACAACATCTCCCACCATAACAATGTCCCAAGACGATGACAACCTAACGCCTCGCATCTTTTTAGTCTGACGCGGTATGTACTAAGCCATCTTATATCTCTCCCTAAGATTTGACTAGCTGTTTAAACCTCTGCAGGTGAGACTGAAGGCTAGAGACCCCTTCTGACATCTGCAGGGTTGCCACAAGTATGGTGAGCTGGGGCGAGCAATTGTGAGCCGAAGTTAAGCTAAGGCTGAAGCAAGCCTGATTATAAGCTACCTCAAATATCTCACCTATCTTTAAATAAGGCTTGTTTTCTTTAGCGATTGACAACTAGGTAGGCTTCTTTTTATATGTTTCTTGTGTTCTTTTAGGCCATCTTGTTTATTTAGACGCAATGTCCAGTTCACGACAAAGCAAGCACATTAGTAGTGGACCTAACTGTATAGTAGGCATTCAAAAGTCTTTGTCCCGGAACCACTGTCTGGCAAGCTACTCTTTTGGGCGGCGAGAACGTTCCGGAGCAACAATGGGCAGTATCCGCTTTGTTTTCTTCATCTTCCGAGTTAGCGGGTCCCTACCTGAAACGACCCTCTTTTCTCTCTCCTTCCCGATCAACTTGAATTGAAGTCAACCGTCCATCCCGGCTGTTCACTCGCAGATTCTCTGTCAAATCAGATTCGTTCTCGACATCTGAAGATCCTAGTCACAGCGAAACATTCACCTCTGCCAACTTTCACTTCTGCAGGTAAGAGAACTCCACTATTCACATTCCCATGATGCCCATCCTATTTCTTTCTTTCACCTTAGTCCTAGAAACTGCACTGCACTCAACTAACCTGTCCTCTTCCAGTTCAACCTATCTCTCACCTCCCCAGAACAAATCAAAATCCAGAAACCAAAACCAAAACCCCCGCCAAAATGGGCCAAAACACATCCAAGCCCACCAAAAAGACACCCGCCGTCACCACCTCAGGCACCCCGTCCAAGCAGCCCGGCCAGCCGCCGCGGACATCCCAATTCCGCGAAATCTTCTGCGAGTGCCCCTCCGCACGCTGCACCTGCGAGCACAAGTGGCCTGCCAGTAACGATCTCGCTGGGGCGGAAGGGACTGGCTGTGCTGAGGCGGCTTCCGCTGGTGGGGATGTCTCTGCCTCTGCTGGTGCTGCGTCTGGTGCCGGGGCTGCTGCCGCTCGCAGTCAGGATTCCGGAGTGGAGGGTGGTACCGATGCTAAGGCCGGTGCAAATGCCGCGGAGGAACGGGAGAAGAAGAAACCGTTCATGACTCTGGAGGAGAAAATTGAGAGTATTCTGCAGCTCGGGCTGTGAGCTGCTGTTATGCATGGGCGGGAGGCGTGGTACTTATCTTCCTTGTAAGTTAACTTTCCGCAGCAGATAACGGAATGGGCCCTGGCTGACAAAACCTCTTTAGCATTTCACCCATACGAGTTTGGGAAAGGAGGATGGCATATTGGAGTCCTCTTTATGTATTCTGAAATCTGGAGGAGGCATCAGAAAATGAGCGAGATACTTCGGAACTCGGGTCGGGGTACTCGGGTGGGGATGCCTAGAAGTATTGTAAAGCAATTGCTCTCAAGTCAAGCTTGATAGACTACTCAGTGGCATAACCAGAATTCATGCAGTGCTCTTCGCGTGCACCTTATGTGAAAACAATTACATTGTGAACCAAACTCAATGCAGGTATGTTATATGTGATATGTGATTTGTATTATCATGATACTAACAGAATAACATACAAAGACTCCTCGCCAATATAAACGAATGACCTAATGAAAACACACAAGTGCCAGTGAACCTTAAAATTCAGGAAAAGGAACAGTACCACAACGCCCAAGCTATCAGAGTAGCTACTAGTGGAACTCGCCGATTCTTGGGCCGAAGTACTCTCCCTCCCCTTCAAGGAACAGGTTCACGCAGGCACCCGTCGCATCGCACCCCTCGGCCAGCACATTGTTGCCCCACCACGCAATCTCAATGCCACTGATCTGCAGCGCAAAGAAGATAACGATGCCCGAGATGGCAATGGCGCATGACAGAGACGCCGACAGAACAAAGTTGTACTGTTATCATGTTAGCTTGGGCATCCAAAAACTGCGGGAGTGTGTTATCATCACATACCTTAGACCACAATCCGAGGAATCTGTTCTTAAGATACAGCCACGAAACAGCGGCGACGGGCACAGCCGGCCACATGTAGGCCAGGTTGTAGGGCGCCCAGTTCAACGCACCGCCCATCATGACGACCGGGTGAGCATTGCGGATCCAGGCACTCCTGGGCCACTTCAGGCTGAGGCAGTAGAACCCAACGACGAGGGCAACACCAAGAGGGAAACCGAGGAGTGTCGACACATACTGGCCTCCAATACCCCAGATCTTACGGGGTCCGACGGTGCCCCAGAAGACAGCTGCCGTGAAGAAGGTGTTGACACCGGGGCAGAGGAAGCGGAACGGCGCGTCAGGCGTGCAGATATCCTTGATGTTGACCTGATACTGCAGAATGGCGACGCTGATGAAGGTCGAGATGAGAGTCGGGACCATCTGAGCCCAGAAGGTGAAGCGCGGCGCAATCTTGAGGTAGTGGGCGAGCTTGAGATCTGCGGAGAATGACAGGGCGTGTGCGCAGGTGACGTAGCCATACGACTTGAAGAAGCACATGGCGATAGCATTACCCTCGACCCAGACACCACCAATGAACTCGGCGATGACGTTGAGAGTGACCTGCACACCCGTCATGGCTGCGATGATGCCGATCGGGACGACGAAGAAGAGGCAGAGTGCGATACCATAGAGGACCACCCACGGAGTCGTGTTAGTGGGCCAGCACGCAATGCCGACCATGCCAATAGCGACCGAGATGGCGAGCACAATCATGTACCACCATTCCGGCACCTCCTTGTACGACTTCATCAACCGGTTGTGGACGTCCAGCTCGCTCTTCTGCGTGTTCTCGCTACCCTTGCGGTGCCTAAGGTTGCTCCAAAGATCCCTGCAGCCCATAGCGATCTCGTGCCTGTGGTAAAGGATGCCGTAGGTGACGGTAGCCGAGTACATGGCGAAGAAGAACATGTACACGCACACATTTGCCGCCGACAGAAACGGGGGGGAATACTGCTCGTACTTGGCGCCGTCGAAGATGCCATTCTCATCGATGATAGACTTGACCTTGTAACGATTTCCAAAGTGATCGAAGGGCTTGTTGGAGTTGATGGGGATGTATCCGGTGTTGAATGCGTTGGTGTAGTACATGCCAATGATAACAAACATGGAGCCAAACATGCCGAGGAACAGATTGAATGTCGAGAAGAAGGGAACCATGAGAGGGTCAATGCTGTAGGCCGCAATGTTCCAGTCGAAAGTCGGAAGCGGGTTGAGACCAAGACCTGTCAGGCCTCCCGTAATGGTAGCCAAGTTGGCGTTATCCGGAGCGATCCAGGTCATCCAGCTGAAGTAGCTGAGCGCGCCCATGATGTAGTTGGGGAACCAGAAGTAAACGAACATTGCCAGGAAAGTCCACATGAAGAACTTGAGGCGGGACATCCTCCAGACGGACTTGAAGGGGCCAGGGACAACAGCAGCTTCGGTCGCTTGGTCGTGGAAAGCCGAGTTAAGGGCGATCGTGACCAGAGACGACGGCCAGACGCAGTAGGCCGGGTAAACCAGGAAGCGGCGGCAGAGTCCAGCGAGACCGTATCCAATGAAGTTAGTGCTGAGGGCGATAAGAAGCTGGTAGCCAACGCTGATGGCCCACGGTTGGTCAAAGTAGTTGGGAAGGTATTGAATCCAGACAATGTAGTTAGTGTACGGGGTGCTCTTGGCAACGTTGGACATGATGGTGATAAGCATGTGCTCCTTCTTGTTGAATGGACCGGGGTTCAGGCTGTGGCGGACGCCAAAGGCAGTGAAGCCCTTGTCGGGGAGCACCCGTGCGAGGAATTGGCCTAGGGGATAGGCAAGCAGCTGCGGGACAACAGTTCCGACGTAGATACTTGGCTGACGAACGTCGAAGAACGAGTTGATGAACGAGATGCAGCACGCGAAGAAGATACCCATGCCCCAAGCGCGAATGGTGGAGACTGGGAGATCCGGATCGTCATGGTTATCGACGACGGAGCGCACTTCGGCGTATGGCGAGTTGTTAGTGATAAGAGCCGCCTCAATCTTCATCTCTTGGATCAACTCCTGGTGCTGGTCCGGGTTCTCGAAGATGTCCTCGTTCTCTGCATTGGCAATGTGTTAGCACATGGTGTCTTGTGCTCGACAGAGTAGACCACAATCTAAGACATACTCAGGAACTCCTCAATCTTCTCGATGATGGTCATGGGAAAGTTGGGGTCGCGGACATGCATCTTGTGGACCTGGGTCATTATCTAAGTGGCCAATGTGTTAGTGAGCCATCATATCATGCCAGGCAGGGCTCGAATGCATACCCTTCTCGTGTCCTCCAGTGTGAAGGTCCCAGCGGTCTCCGTTGCCTCGGCCAAGTCCTTCTCGGTGGCGTTGAGCACCTCGCTGACCTCCCCGATGCCCCGCTCCTCGAACGAGAGGATCACCGGCTGCGGCCGTTAGCATGTAGAGTCCTCGATGGAAGAGCATGGCGGCCGGGGCATGCATACCGACTTCTTCTCATCCAGGGCGCCGAGGGCACCGGCCGAGTCGGCCGAGCCCGGCTTCTTCTCGCTCTCGACTGTGCCAGACATATCTGCGGAGAGGGAGGTGTAAACAACAAAGTGATGGAGTTGTTCACTTGTCGAAGAGCCGGGGTGAGGACGCAGTGACCGGGCACGAGCGTCTGTCTTCGTCTGTCTTCGAGACTGGTCGAACGGGGAAGAATGGGCGGCCGGTGGAGCTGTCTTAAGTGGGTTGTGCAAGCAATATCAATGCCTCGGGACGGCCTCTGGATCGCTCGATCGCTGGGCCGCTTGCGAGGGACACTCACACTCGCCGCCACCCCACGTTTGGAATGTGGCAGATAAGGGAAGGTGAGTAGGGTTTCTTGACGACATGGCTGCCAAATACCCGGTTGCACGGCTGAATGGAAGCCAATATAGGGGCAGAGGGCGGGGGTGCGTCGATTTGGCCGGTAACTGGACCAACCCTAAATTGAGGGTATTACAGAGGCAGTTTCCATTCTTATCTCTGTTCCGAAACGAGAAGCTCGAAGGCCTCAATGCTCCACGGCGGGAGCCCGCATTGGCATTGCTGCCCTGAAACATCACCGCGCAACGATCCAGACCCCAAGGCATTGACTGGGGGAGGCGAGCCCCAGACTGGGGACCGGCTGATGATGAGCGCACCCATAGGGCAGCTCTTATGACCAGCCCACTATCCGCCGCACGCAATTGGAGAAGGTGATGTCGATGCGGCGCCCTCGGCTGCATGCAGCTGTTCGCAACGTCTGCGGCCCGCGCTTGGAGACGCCCGCCCGCCCCAGTGGCCCACGCGGCGATAGATCGCCATTGGCAAAATGGGAGGAATTTTGGATGAAACACTAACAGTGCTTTTCCCGCATCCGAGCCATTGTCCATTGTGCCATTACGCCAGCGTCTGATGAGCCTGGCGGGCAGGAGATTGGTGGCCACTGCTTCCAAAAGTACCGTGGCATGTGCGGCGGTGGCGGGGTTGGCGCGCCGATTCTCGATCTCGAGCTGCGGGCCAACGAGACCACATGGAGGCACTGTGTCGCCCCGCCGCCGATCCGCGCCCTAGTCCGAAGTGCCGGAAACCCTGGCCCCCCAAGCTCAGCCCCGAGTCTTGGCACCTGTCCCAGGCTCCCAAGAGTCCAAGACGGAGGGGGGACGCCGTCCATAGCAGCATTTGCCACCCCCTGGCAGCAGTTCGACCTACAAATACTCTCTCGGGTGTTCCCATCGTGCAGCGACACCTGCTGGACGACGGCGCACAGCATCCAAAGTTAGCATCCCGTAAATGTCGGGTGCAAGGTTGCGACGAGGACTGCCAGTCAGGTAGGTCGGTAATCAATGGCTTGCTGCGTAAGGTGCTACGCTGGAACGTTATCTGCGCAAGACGTACCTTCCGGGGCGGATCCAACGGCGCATCGCCAAGCTGTCGTGAGATTGTCTGCGTTGGAGTTGTCTCGGCCGCTCCATCCAGTCGTTGCCATCGAGGCGGCTTCTGCGCCTTCCTTGGCCCCTGGGTGACAGCCATCGCGCCTGGCGACAGGGTCACGTTGGGCGCAGACGGACGGCGCAGATTGGCTGGTGGAAGTTGGAGCAGAGGCGATTGATTGATTGATTGCCCAGAATCTTCCCCGCGAAGCGTGCGACCACCGTAGACGATGGTGGGCAGCCAATTTCCTTGTTGCTCCTGCCCAAGACGGGAGGTTGTTTGTCTTGGGAGCTGCCAATCGCAGCTCGCGGAGCTCTTGCCTTCCCCCCCTGGCCTAGGGACGTTGCCTCTGGGCCTAGCTTTCCCGATGAAGCACCGCCGTTCGTGTCTCCACTCCTTCGTTGGTCTTCTTCCCAGCCACCACGGACACTTTTCGGTCACAACCCGAGAGTGAGTGTGGGGAACCCATCCCAACCCATGACGGTTCGCGCGTGGCAGCTCATGTTGGATCTTGGCTCCCGATTTCGCCATCTTGCGTCTCCGATCCCGTGCCTTTTTACCCTCTTTCCCTCCTGTGCCTCGGGCCCCCAACATCTATCTAACTTTAGGTGCGCTCCCGCCCTCTATGATAACAGTCGCCAACGGTGGGTAAATTTAGCTGCCAGCGACCGAGAATCAGGAAGGTCGATCCCCACGGGCGCGAACAGCTGATTACCTACGAGCGATGGCGCAACTCGCACAAGCGAGTTACTGGACCTCGTGGACAGTTGCACAGCGATTAATTATCCCCCGCATGCGATAGGGGAGATTTCAGTCCTATCGGCAGGCTTCGCCACAGGGAACCCCTCTCGTCGCCCGTTGGCTCGGGAGCGACCCCGGGCCATACCTTAGGACCTACCTTATTTACAGTAGCACAGGCGAGAGGTCTGGAAGCCGATCGTTTTTATTCGCCTCTTGCGATATTCGGCATATGTGGTCCTCCCCACGCATTGGCTGTCCCTTCCAGCAATGCAATCGATCGGTACCGTCTGTCTCTGTGCGGCGAGTCTTGCCCGGCGCACCGGGTTACTGGAACGGCGCCGGCGCCGGGCTCGCTGTGAACGGCCCAGGCCTTGGTGCAGGTGCAGGTGCAGGTTTGGGGTCAATTTCGCAGCTTCCGTGCTCCGCCAGGCCTTTCTCGCTGCTGCAGGGAAGTCATCGTGGCATCAGGCCAAAGATTGGTCGGTCCTGGGGCAAGTCTTCTGCGCGCGCACCAGCGAGCAAATGGCCAACGCCGTGGGACATTAACTACAATATCGAGCAATGAACCAAGACTGGTGGGATTTCCCGGAACTACCCGGATATTCCATCACACCTGAGAGACAGCCATTGAGCCGGACTCCACCGACGATTTGATCACACCTCAAATGCCCGGCAGCTCTATCTGTGTCAAACCCAAAATCTCGGCTTCTTCATGAGGCAGTCCTCTCCTGCGCCGACCAGCAAGCCTGCAGACAATCGGTCTCAAGGCCGCATCCATCCGGGATGCCGGCTGCTGTTGCCGGTGCGAGCTTCTCGCCCCGTTCCAAGCTTACACGGCATCATGGTCGCTCAAGGGACACGCCGTCTGGGTGCAACAGCGGCACGGCAATGAACCAGCCATCCCGGCGTAGAAGTCGGCAAACATCCCGTAGCCCAGCGCCGCCAACGCGATTGTTAGCGTCCTACGCCTAGGAAACACGGCGACGCACCCGCTAGCATGTGTACTAAGCTCGCACAGCACACCGCCGTGCTAGCACATGTGCCAACCACCGTCACACCCGCCGGCGCTTTTCTTTCCCCGCTAACCTCAGTGCTGTCCAAGCGTCCAATGTCGATGACCATAACTGCAGACGGGCGGGCAGACAGCATCAGCGCGCCGAGCCCCGAAGCGAAATGGCGTTAACCGTCGAAAGATTCATGCGAACCAAATTCTCAACGAACCTCTTCCAACAAAGCAGGGAAACTCCAGACACCGCAAGCTTTCACGAGCATTGACATTGCCGATTGCGCGCCGAGGCAAAATATTTCAGTTCACCTAGCAAGTACGTCCATGCTCGAGAAATTCACATGTGCGCTGCGTGCGTTGGGCGGACCGGTCTCGCGACAATTTTCGGATGTTTTAATGGGTCCGTTGCGGCTAGAAACCGTGGGCCGAGCGGCATTGGCTGGGAGCATTGCAACTCTACAAGCGACCCAAGCGCTCCGGGTAGCGGGCTCAATAGCGTCAAGATGCACCAGAAAATCTCGTCCACGCTACGCACACTTGGCGGTGATGTCGCGCGATGAAGGGGCCCTCTGTCAAAATCTGCGGGACCTAAGCCTTTCAGGCATAGTATAGCGTAGACGAGGCACCTCGTAGGGCGACGACCGCGAACCACTAGGCGATTCCAGGATTGCCAGGGCAGCCTTTGTTGTGAGGGTCCTTGATCCATGCAAATGCCGCTGCGTGACGGCGGGATCCGTCGACATCCGGCAGGCCTTTTGCAAGGAGAGCCAATGCGCTGTTAAAAGTGCTCAGGGCCCCTCCACCCCCTGAGGGGCTGCTCTCTCAGTTTTCTGCCCCTCCTCACGCTTCCCCGGATGGATTGTCAAATGGTGCTGCGCTTCGACAGATGGAGTCACAACCAAGCCCAGACGATCAGCGTCGCCAAGACGGCCTGCTCATCACCTCGGTGGTGATGACAGTCATGGCTGGTCAGTCAAATAACCCTAACCCGACCGGTGTTCCAAATCCAAAGATGCAAAAGACGACATTCTCACCTAGAACGCAGGGATTGTTGTGATCTTTAGATGCGTTAGCAGGTTCGTTCTGATCCGGACCCCGGGTTTGGATGACTACTTTATAATTGGCGCGATGGTATGTTGGGAACTGCCACCACCTTTCAACGTCGCAGAGGCTAATATTACGCCGCCATGCAGGCCCTCACAATTGGCTACCTCGTGGACCTCTTCATCCTGAAACAGAACCACCTGGGCTTTCCATCAACCATGCTTACTCCGGAAAACATGGTTGCGTTTATTAAGGCAAGTCGTTGACCCACTCAGGCAGCTGTAGGGCCTTCACTGACAGTTACAGGCAACATTGGCGGTGCAAGTCATGTACTACGCCAATATATTCTGTATCAAGACGTCTATTTGTCTCACATACCTTCGATTTGGTTTGTGCCTTGACCGCTCCGAGTATGTTAGCGCACACGGAAACTAATCAGCGCTCGTGAACAGCCGTCTCGGTAACCTTCCGCAGCCTCTGTTACGGAACCATTGCTGTGCATTCCGCCTTTTTCGTCACTTGTTTAATAGTTACACTTGCACAGTGCCGGCCGCTAGAAAAGATGTGGGACCTCGCTGGCACTGTGGAGGGAACTTGCATTAACACAACTGCATTCTTCTACTGTGAGTGGCTGCCTCATAAAAAGACCCTATCGGAAGACACTGACCAGCTCCAAGCCTCGTCCGCCTTCAATATCGTTACAGACATCTGGATCCTGGCGCTGCCGTTCAAGACCCTTCGTTCGATTCAACGACCAACACGAGACAAGGTTGCGCTGTTCTTCATCTTCGGTGCCGGCGCTTTCGCAGCCATTGCGTCTATCGTTCGTTTGCACACAATCTACATCTACACCCTGGCCAAGGATCCCTTCAGAGATGGAGTGGCCGTCAATCTGTGGTCGATGATTGAGGTCACCATCGCCATATCCTGCGCCAGCGTCTCAGCAGTCAAGCCCATCTTCAGCAGCAAGCTGAGGAAAGCCAGCCGCGACGCCAAGTCGTCGCGGTCTGCCACGGGCTCTAGTGACGCGGCAAATATGAAATACATGCTTTCCAACGCGTCAAACGGCCCCCGGCAACGCGCACGGTTAGCAAGCCTCGACGACAGCTCAATGAAGGGGGTGTTGGCCTCTGTCTCGAGTAATCACCCACCAGAAGACGGAGCCCATGATCCGGAGTCTTGGGCTGTACCCGCTAGCTTACTGCAACCGGGGGCCAGTCATTCAGGGAGTAACGGATGGGAAGATATGGAGCTTACATTCCTCCAGCCTGCTCCGGAGAGGGAGGGTTTGGAAGACGACAGGAGGAAAACTTGAGGAAGCAAAACAGTATACTAAATGGAAATGCTCTAGTTCATAGCACATGTGCAAAATTTGTATTAAAAATGGATAAACGGGACTTGGAAAAGGAAAAAATGAGAGAAACGGGAAATAGGGAAGAAGCATGGGTGTTATCTTAGCTTTGGTCAAAATGCTCGGAGTTAATCTACTGGACCTGAAAAGGGGCGTGATGTGGGACGGTAGGCAGCAAACAAAAATTCGAATCGTTTCGACTGCACGCCCGGTTGCCAGAAACTGGTTTTGCGACAGATTGTTTCAAGAAGAAGCGTCAATGGTCTAGTGGTTAGGATTCAACCCTTCCAAGGTTGAGGGGGGGGTTCGATTCCCTCTTGACGCATAAATTTTTGCATTTGGTAGCACCTTCACTCGAAGGTGCCACATGCGTGAACCACTTGACTTGGGACTCGAATGATGTCCGCTCCCACTCGAACGATGGTTTAGTTCCAAGGTTATCCAAATCGGTGAGGCAGGTCCCTCACCTTGATCTTTTTGCTTACCAGCTGTAGAATTTCCACCAATTTGACGCCCTAACGGGATTCGGACAAATGCCATTGCTGCAGCCAAATTACCGTCGCTATCTCCCTCCTTGATCTCGGAGGAAACATTCCAGACCGCGGCCCCTGACAGCGTAGCATCAGTACCGCCGCGATGAAACCTTTCGCAAATTCTGCGAGATTGCCACATCGGTAGGGTAAACTGCCGCACCTCACACAAGCAATAGACGATGGAGCATCACGGACCACATAGCGAGCTGATTGAATGCGCTTCTTGCATGTGATGGCCTAGAACGTTGAGACTCCGTGCTCGGAGTGGCCGTTCCAAAGCTGGACGTAGCCCCAATTCCCGAACCACACCAGGCGATAAAGCAGCGACTGCATACCTCCTTTTTTGGCACCTATATCGCCGATGACACAACCAAAACTGCATCTTCAAGTTTGGCATGAGAAACAGACATCTTCCGCTTCCGAGCGCGACCACGGAACCAGCAGGAGATTCTCAATCTTTACGTGCATCATCGGAGCCCCTCGCAGAAAAGTAACCCTACTGATCTGCGCCGCCCGCTGATAAGGAAGAATTCGAGACAGCCGCCAAGGAACCGGAGTGTCGGGAGGCCGAGCACCAAACAAAGGCTAGAATACGTCAGCTTATCGCATGTCTGGGCTCTGGGATGCACGTCAGTCAGTCAAAGCTTCTTCATGCAAAACATAGGTATCTACTGCACCAGTATCATACTGCTCCCCCTGAAGCGATGGAGTCTATGAATACTACGAAGCCTCAAGCCAAGAGAAAGAGACCCCTTAGCCAGTGCGAAAAATGCCTTCTTGCTGTAAAGACCGCCCATAGCTTTCGTTATTCCAGGCCATCTACATTGTGATAACGCCCAAGTAAATGCTGAAAGTGCCTTTCTGCGTTTTGAAGAGGCCCTCCTACATTCTGAAAAGGCCTCCTTATGTTCTAAAATGGTCTTTCTATATGTTGAAAGGGCTCTCTGCATGTTAGAAATGCTTGTGATATGGAAAGTCCAGGCCTTGCCGTCCTAACAGCACTGTATGAGGATTCCAGGAACGCATTCTCGCACCGAGATAAGAGACTCTGACCCTTTCTTTTAGCCTGAGCCTTCGTATCATACTGCCTCCCCTGAAGTAATGAAGTCTATGAATGCTACCAGCACATTTCTAGTCTAAGTCCAAATTCCCAAAACACCATTACGCCACGCCCAACCGACACCTGGTGCAAAACCCCTACTCCTGACCACCCAGCCGTAGCCTAGAAGGTTACGCCGGGACGTTCCTGTACCGCACAACCTCGAATCCGTCCTCGTCAATGAACCTCTCGGTCACAACGACATACTCCCCCAGCCTTGGCCACACTTTGGTCCACAGCAGCCAGTAGAGAACTCCAAGGAAGAGCACCCCGGTTCCAACGAGGGGGAAGGCATAGTACGGGTAGCCATCAGCGTTCCAGTCGCTGTTGGGTGGGATGAATGGTGTGATGGCGAGGAAGACGTTCAGAAGGAGGTAAACGAATGCCACCGACACATGTGTCTGCCACGGCGACGTCCAGTTCTCCGATTTGTTGTAGTGTAAGTAGATCAAGCCACCCGCCACGAAGGCGTTGATCCAAGCCCCAGGATATGTGTATCTGATAATGCATTAGCGCACGGATTCAGGAGGCAGGGGGTCGAAACTCACAGGTTGACGATGAAGTTGTATGCTGCGCCCGGGGGTGGTACGACCAAGACGATGACCGTCACAATCCAATGAAGTAACAACTGGTAAGCGTGTTAGAGTGACGTCGTTTGAGGGTACAATATCGTAACTCACTGATGCTGCAGGCGTTTTGAATGGTTTGTTGGATGCCCAGAACGAACTGTATGGCACTATTCCTTCCTTTGCCAACTCCTGGTTGACTCTCGAATGTGCGAAGCTCACAGCTAAGACGTTCCCGATATTGCTGAGGGCGACGAAGGCAGGCAGGCTCCTTGCTGCCACACTCTCCCCAAAGACATTGCGGAAAAAGAGCCCGGCCACGATAACCTCTGATTTTGCCAGATCAGCTTTGGGGATTGCGGCGAAATATGCAACGTTAACAAGGACGTAAATGACGGTTAAACTCATGACCGCAATGGGCGCGGCAATGGAGAGCGTCCGCCGCGGGTTCTTGAGCTCTCCCAGAACGTAGTTGGCGTTTTCCCACCCTTTGTAGCTGTACACCACCTGCAGGAGGGCTGTGGCATAAGCGTAAGCACCTCCGCCCCCATAGCCATCCCCCTTTTCAATGGCCCAGATGTCATCGAAGTTGTGAGGGTCCGGGACCAGGCGATACCCAGCGAGGGCTGCGAAGCCTGAGAAACAATGAGGAGCAAGACTAAAATCTTGAATACACCAAGTGCATTGGTGAGTCTCAATCCCCATTGGGGAAGCGTTGCGTGAACAACAACCACGAAAGTAATGCAGAGTACCGCAATGCTCCGGGCTTCCCAACCATCGGGCATAGAATGGCCCACTGCCAGCAGCACGTATCGACCAAAAGCGAGGGAGTTGCCAGCTGAAAAGCCCAGGAGAATCATCTGTACTGCGAAGACGCTGGTGGCAAGATGTCGGGGCCGCCTGAACACTCGCTCAAGGTAGTTCTTTTCACCGCCAGACAGAGGAATTGCAAGTCCGAATTCCAGATACACGCTGAGCCCTGACAGTGTGAGAACGCCCGCTGAGGTGTGTCAGTGAATGCGCTCCGGAGCGTGCCTGCAGATTGGGAAGAGTATGTACCAACCGCCCACATCAACAAGCTTATCCCAACGGAGCCTGTTGCAGCAAAGATGCTAGATGGTGTTGAAAAGACTGGAATACGCGGTCAGTTGGATGCACCTTCAACCCTTCTAGGGACTTTAAAACTCACTTCCGGTTCCAATCATCTTGTTCAAGATCAGGAATACAGCCCCAGCGACGCCAATTTTCCGGGACTCGGGAATGGCATATTTCAGTCCATCCCTATTGAGCGTGCCGTAGTTTGGCCCCAAACGATTGCCGTTGGTGTCATACACTTCGCTGGCCGTCTGGCTGCTTGCGGAACTCAAAAGAGGTTCCAGACTCTTTCGGTCAGAGTCGTCCATCTCTGAACTGCGGGGAGTTGAAAACGGAGATGCCCAGTTGGGAAAAAGCGCTGACCAAAACACTTTTACGGGAGGTAAGAATATCGCAATAAGCGCTGCAAATGAGTGCAAACGTTGCTTACCAATGGTATGGGCGAGCGCTGATGAGTGGACGGGCCCAGAGATGTGGTGAAAGTAATACGTCGAGTGAAAGTCTCAAAAATGCAAGTCGTGAAATCGTGTTCTGATGAAGTCGTTGTGGAAATTGGGGATCAATATTCGTGATGGCAAGTGCAGATTATGTTGGTCATTTGAGGAAACCACGATGACTTGCCCCTTGCCCCGGTGATCGATTGCGTGCTTGTGAGACTCGATGGCACAGCCGATTGGCCCCACCGTCTGCAAGCCGAACACCGAGCAAGCGGCACCTCCCGATGCGGGAAACAGAATTGCGCGGCCCCGGCATGTCGGTTGTGAGCCGATAGAGGTCCGATCTCTCTTGATCCGGGGTAGCAAGGATGTGGACAAGTTTGTTGTGAGAATTGGGGGGAGATGGCGAGCATGCGTGTGGACAGCTGCACAATCCCTCCGGTCGCGCTCGTCCCCACCGCATCCGTGAGCTTTCTTTAGAACTCACCCAAGCGCGGGTAGGAAGCATACACATCATCACGGGGGTATCCGGCCGGGATCCATTCACCCAGCAAACAGACATCAATGCCCAAGTTTCGCCGCTTCGCCGTTCTGAAACAGTGGGGTCAATAATCTTTTTCCTGTGGCGCCAAACCCCGCGAATTTGGTATCGATAAGGGATAAGGGTTAGGGTTACAACGTATCAAGGAAACATCTCAACGACCAGCAAGTTTGGCGGGGTCGAAGACTGCGGACGCATTGGCAAGCAAGGATAGGAGCGCGCCTGATCAATCGACTGTCAGAACACTATTTTGGAGAGAATACGCGGTGTTTTTGTGTGGCAAGTCGACATTCACTCAGCGCATCGATAGTCGCAAGTGGGGGACCACGGCCTGAAATTCTGAACTCTGACTCACTCCGTAACGAAACATTTTGAACGTGTTCCGACCACGCAACCCACCCCGCGATCCACGATCCACGATCTACGACAGGCCAACCACCACCACCACCACCATGACGGCAACGACAGACGAGAAGCTGGCCTCCGCCGCAGACGTCAAGTTGGCTCTGACGGGCGAGACCAAACCGCAACTCAGCAAGGAGGAGCGTCTTGCACTCATTAACGTCAATCTCGCCGAGGTTCTCAACCCAGAGATCATCGAAAAAGTGCTCAACGAGGGGCGCGACCCAAGAATTTACTGGGGTAAGTGACCGAACTATCTTCTCACCGAGGAGCACCCGCTAACCGCAGATCTTCTCTAGGAACCGCCACAACCGGTCAGTTGCGCTTCAGATCTTCAACTGGGGATGCGTGCTGCTAACCTCATCACAGGTCGCCCTCACTGCGGTTACTTTGTCCCAGCCCTGAAAATCGGTCAATTGCTCGCAGCTGGGTGCAATGTCGTCATTCTCCTTGCCGATATGTAAGCGAGGCCCGGTCCCCTTCCTCTCTGATCTAGTATGCTCACTATTCTCAGCCACGGGTTCCTCGACAACCTCAAGGCGCCCATCGAACTTGTCAACTACAGGGCCCAGTACTACAAGTTCTGCATATCGGCTATCCTCAATGCCGTCGGTGTGCCTACCGACAAGCTTGAGTTCGTTTTGGGCAGCTCTTACCAAAAAAGCCCCGAGTAGTATGTTCCATCATTCCACTGGTGTTTGATTCCTGTGGACTGGAAAAGCTCACCAAATCATTAGCATCATGGATGTCTACAAGCTTTGCTCCTTGGTGTCTGAGCACGATGCGAAGAAGGCAGGCGCTGAAGTGGTGAAGCAGTCGGATAATGCGCCATTGTCTGGACTCCTGTACCCCATCCTGCAGGTTCTCGATGAGGAGTACCTCAAGGTCGACTGCCAGTTTGGAGGTGTGGATCAGAGAAAACTCTTTGCCGCCGCGAAGGATTGGTTGCCCAGACTTGGATATAAAGAGGTATTTGCAACAACTAGGATGTAGTCTGCTGCACTGGCTGACATTGAACAGCGAGCACACATCATGAACCCCATGGTTCCTGGCCTCCACGGTGCAAAGATGTCCTCTAGCGATCCGGGTATGACAGGCTCAATCCACTTGAAAACAAGAGCTGACAATTCTTTAGATAGCAAGATTGATCTCTTGGACGCGCCCGAGGTCGTGGCGAAGAAGATCAAGAAAGCGGAGTCGGCTCCCGGAGTCACCGAGGGCAACGGTCTTCTTTCCTTTACCGAATTCGTGTTGCTTCCCGCAGCAGGCCTGTATGGCGGCGGAGAATTCCATGTCGACCGCGAACGGGATGGCTTGCCGCCACTCGTCTACAAGGATGTTGCTCAGATGCACGCCGACTACCAAAACGATGTTGTATGCTGACCTCTTCTTGCCTCGCTTTTGGACTAGATTGCTGACGATACGTTAGTTGACACCGCAACTTCTCAAACCCGCTGTTACCAAAGCCCTGAACGCCCTTTTGGCGCCGATCCAGGCCGCCTATGAGGCATCGAAGGAGTGGCAAGAGATCACCCTGAAGGCCTACCCCCCGGAAGAGAAGAAGAAGAAGGAGAAGAAGGTCAAGAACAAGGGCTCCCGCTACCCTGGTGGAGCGCCTGGTCCAGCCAAGGGTGAGGGCGCCGCGGACGGAGTGGCTGTTGAGCAAGGGAAAGCAGACCCTGCCTCAAGCCAGTAGAAATCTCAAGGCTTTGCATGTTCTGGCAATCTTGCATTGTGAAGTCAACGCTCTGGCGTTTGGGGCAACCGACTTTGGCATGGGATACCATTAAGGTTTAGCTGTCAGTTAGGTAGAGCAAAACATTTGGTGTCAAACAGGCAAATATGTGACCTGGTATGAGAAGCAAGAGGGCGAATCAGAAAGAGAGGAAATGTCGCAATAACCTCAGACGTAGTGATGTCACATCGCTGCCGCGAGGACTGCTGAGGATGTCGTACCTGGGAACTCATACGCGCAAGCCTTCTCTCATTGCCGATCGGTGTCGATGCCCACATTCGGTCCATCATCAATATTATTTTTACTTGCGATTGCCAGTGTGGAGCTGACCACGGCCAGGACCCGGCCGCCAGGTTCTCGAGTGATGATGATATGCATGCAGCCACAAAATGAGGTGTCGGACTGCCTGCAATGCATGCTTTGTTGGGTCTGAACACCGCAAAATGGAAGACAGCAGCTGAGTTTGCGCTCTTGACGTGTCTGAGCCACCTCAGAGCGCTCATGCATCACACATACGTAGGTAGCGGGTGGCACGCACAACGAACGACAGCATTCAAGTACGTAGCTGCTGCAACTGCAGTGATCATCAGCAGCCATGCGCAGCCAGCACAGCTAATCGTGACAAATGGCTTCATGATTTTATTAGGTGACAAACACGCTGTCAGCGCCAGGGAATGTAGATCTCTTTTTTGAAACAGCAACCAGACGGAAGGAACTGGAAACTGAGATTAACGACGGATCTGTTCTTCTTCGAACACCCATAGACACAAGATGTATCCATACCACGTATGCACCGGCTGATTGAACAAGCCGGTGCTGTGGGTGAGCTTTCGTTCTATCTGAAGAAGAAGGGAACAGGGAAAGGAGGAGGCGCAGCCGAAAACTCTTTTTGAGGTCGGAGTTTCGTGACCTAGTGGGGCCAGAATCACGTGCGACCGCACAGAGCCAACCACAGGACGCATTCGATTTGCCTGCAATATGATTGGCCAGTGATGAACCGAGGTGCCGAGTGTTCCTCCAGTTGCCGGGATCGATCCGAGAGTCAGGAACGTCGTCGACGTCAAACTCCAATTCCAGCAAACCACGCATTATTGAAGCTTACCCGCCGACGTCGCCTCGGACCCGGTTGGAATAGCCTCTCTCACCAGCCATGATTTCCCAGCGCGTAGGAACGACGGCGCTCCGTCGAGGTACGCAATTGAACCGATCCGCGATCGCCCGAGAAGCAGAGCTCGACCGCGCATGACGAGACACCCGGAGGGCCTTGGACAACCCAGCTAACATCGCAATTGCAGTCGCCGCGAAGCCCGATGCCTTCTTCACCGCCAACGTCGCCCGGCTCGCCGTGGGCATGTCTATCTCGGCCATGCAGACAAGGTACGACTCGACCCCCGCAGCACCCAGCTCCGTCGAGCAAGACCTCGCAAACAACCAACTAACCAACCCCCCTCCCCCCCCAACAGGCCCGTCGCAACC
>Ga0247780_1000664_pt1 | contig 29662 bp, 38 predicted proteins | sample UWRJL079202R5_FD_179927 | JGI IMG/M metagenome (GOLD analysis project Ga0247780, IMG submission 179927) | Plant litter microbial communities from Arlington Agricultural Research Station in Wisconsin, United States - UWRJ-L079-202R-5 | ecosystem: Environmental > Terrestrial > Plant litter >... | reverse complement strand
TCCTCTACCCAGACCAAAAAAGCCTCCTCCAAGCGCAATCATCGCTCCCGCAGGCGGCACATCTCTCACGATGTCGCAAGTCGCCAGGGCGCCGATGTGACTCCGCAATACTGAGTAACAGCACCGAGAACCGTTTGGTGGGGTGCAGACCCAGCACCACGACCAATAGCGTCGCCCAGGCACAAACAGCCCCTGCGAGCGGCGCAGCGCAATCCCCCCACAAGTTTCCGATGGCGGGGTAGAACTAATGTGGCTTGAGGCGATGGCGGGGTACTGGATGTGGGGTGGCAGCGTGTCGTCGGAAATGTGTGGAGGCCGCCTTTCAGCCGGAACATGTCCTAAATGGCATGTATGACGCGAGACTTGCCAGTGCCCCCTTCACTGCCGACGTACTGGAAGTGTTGCCTGCCCTCCTCTTCCTGCAGTCGCGTGCCGCGTTCGTTGAGGAACGCTGCTGGCAGCAGTACTGTTATCGACTGTAGCTTATTCAAGTTCTACTGCTTCGTCAGAGCTAGGGCCACATTGACATATAACGTATAAGGGCCGACTTTGAGACACATCTGCCCCGTAGGACCAAATCCGATCGCTGGTGTTTCTTCCGTATGGGCGGGCCACCGCGGGGCATCTGGGTTCCCATCAGGTCCGCCGCCGTGCGCAGATGATAGATTGGTTTCCCTGCCCTGGATATTTGCCGTAACGCTGTCGTCCTCCTTCTTCTGGGACTTCGATATCGCATCTATTTCCTCGCGGCTTGGTAAGCCCACGCCCCGGAAAGGTGAATCTTGAATGTCTTACAGTATTGTGTAGAACTGGCGACCCTGCTGGGTGGTGGTGTTATCCTGCTGTCCACATCTACCGCTCGTGCCTTTTCGTCTAAAGAGCTTAGTGCTAAACTCGCCAGCATGGTATAGATCTCGCTTCCTTTAACTGCTGATAGTACACTTAAGAAAGCGTTATAATAGTCCTTTAATTTGATACTATTATTATCTATCCTAATACTGTCCTCCTCCCCTTAATCGCTAAACTTATATATATTAACAATCTCTTCAAAGTCCTAGTCCAGGCCTTAAAGCTTGTAATCAGCCTGAGTATTATTTATAGAAACATGTAATAAAGCGATATTCCTGACGTATAAGCGTATGTAATCGTTAAACTCTTTTTAAAGCTTTACTAACGCTTAGGTATATCGTCCGCTAGCTGGCTTTAAAACATTTCCCAGAGAACGAATAGAGTGAGGTATAAACCTGCATTCCTACTATATATAAGCTTTCTACTTAGGCTTTTGGATTAATCCTACCTACTTTTTTATAAAAATTTTGTCCTGTTTGTTGAAATCGTCTATGAGACAGCCGTTAAAGACAGGAACAGCCGTTTTTCTAAGTAACTTCAGGATTTGAACTCAGCCTTTACAGATTATGGCTGTAAGTAGGAAAGGAATCGGCGTCGCCCCTTTTTAATAAACGCCTTTCTTTTTCAAGACTATAAATACTATATAATTATAAAAATAGAGATCTTAGAAGATTAGGCCGCGGTGCTTGTATACTTCCAGATAGGGCAACTTAAAGCTGTCCGCTTAAAAGTAGATATTTTCTAACTGGGGATCTTAACTCAGGTGTCGGGATAAGGCTTCCCATAGACCAAGCCACTACCTGACACAGACCTAGTACAAGGTATTAAGATGCACCTAGGTCTAGGCAGGAATATTTGTGAAATCGGTTCTAAAGCTAAGCAGATAGACCAAGCTCAGAGACTAAACCCCCGCTATTAACTATTAAAAAAAATCGCCAGGCATTTAGCTAATACGACCACGTGACGGCATCCGAAGACTTATATGAGATGGCTATTCTTTCTTAATGTTAATATTGTAGGGGCTAAGGAACGGAATTAACTAATTTAAGTAACAGGTGCTGTAACTTACTTCACCACATCGCTAACGAGGTCAGTGCATCGCAAAAGCAACATTTATAAACACATTAACCAGCCTACTTAAAAGCGATTAGTCTCCCACACTACTATCTCCCCTCTCCAGAATTCCATTCCCTTTCCATAACGAAACTACATCTATTATAGCTTCCTCTCTTATTTATCTGATGCTTCTGCTATTAAATTGTTACGACCTGCTCTTGACGCAGACCCGAAGGGGGGACTGGACAAGATAAGACAGAGCGTATAGCAAGACGCTAAACTTAAGGGGTGATCTAAAGATAGCTTATTGAGCTAGCACTCCTAGACAAGAGTATACTATTACTGTAGGTTGCTATCACTATAATGCACAGAGGGAAGTCTGAACAGTAGGATATAAATGAATAATGTAATATTAGCATAAGGAACTAGAGTCCCTTACGGCTATCGTGGGCACGATGATAACTATTTATACTAGCTGTCTAAATGTCCTGGTGATTGTTTATTATGTTCCTAGGACACTGTCCCGACCTCTGTTATTCTGAGGCCCGGGACGTTCCTGGCTAGGACACTCTGACTGGTCGTAGAGGCTTTGGGCCTTTGCACCCCTGGCCCAGTGCACAGTACTGTACGTACTGTCTCTCTGCACTGTTCCATCTACAGGGGATACGTCGGGCTGGTCCGGCCCAAGTGACAGCCTGCAAGGTTGTCACACAAATAAGCAAATATAAGGGATAATAAGTGTGGAGCTTATCGTTACCTACCACTCTGACTTAACTTAGTGTGAAATCCTCTTACTTAACTTACGTTATATAAATACAGGGAATTTTAAGGCTAGGACTATCTTTTCCTTTAACTAGCCTGACTTTATTTTTAACCTTTATCTATATCTCCTTAATACCAAAGAGGAAGAGAGCTTTAACATCCCTCTCCTATTATTAATATTTAATGCTAGAGTATAAACAGTAACCTTAAAAGACGACTGGGAGGGGAAGTAATTTACTATCATTGCTTAAGTTTACCTAAACAAACTTATTTTTATCAGTGTATACCTTAATAGATAGGAGACAGATAATACTCAGTCCGTTTAGGCTTTACTAACGCTGTTAAGAGACAGCAGCTTAACTCTGTACATTATCCTACCCACTATAGACTCTTACTAAATGTCTATACTTATAACTATATAGTATTATCCCCCATATTCTTTCTAATAATAATAATAACGCCCTGTGGCCTACCTCCTTAGCGTATACGTCCTTTACCAGTCCTGTTAATCTAAACACGTTCTATATTAAGGAGAATATCTGGCTTAAAGCGCTTATTAAAACCTTGGTATTAATAAAGCTAGGCTTATACTTACTGCTAGAGAGCAACTACCCTCCTTATAAAAGCGTGTATGTATACCACGTCCTCTTCCTCTTTTCCTTAAAGTAGCAGCTATAGAGTTCTCTGCTTAGCTGGATTCAATAAGCTGTAAACTCCTTTCTTAAAAGTTCCTGGATTATATATATCGGCCGGATCCTAAGAGTCCTTAACTGTAAGCTTATCTAAAGCCCTGAAGTCATTAATTTAACCACTTAGATCTTGGTGATTCTTCCTAATAACTGGGAATTTATCTAACAAAGTGCCTTATCTAGGTATAATACATCCGCACCTACATCTTCAAATGTCACAACAAGCCACCTATAACACCACGACCAGCGGGCTCTAATGGCGTCGCGAGCAGAAATCCATTCTCATCTCCAAGCCGTGGGCAGAAGGCGCCTCCGCCTAAAAACCCCACGTTCCCAACACCAGACACTACCAAGGATTCACATCACAAGGCGATGCAAGCCGTTAGAGTAGAGCAAACATCGCGGGATACCGCGACAACTGACGTAGACCTAATGACAGTGCCGAGCTCGAGTACGTCTCGTTCCTTCCAACCTATTAATTCTGCTAACCGTCCATCTAAGTAGCGATGTTACGGAACATGGATCAGACATAGAGCAGTTGTTGGATGATGATCAACTTGCTTCCACTAGTGCTACCCCAACACATAAGAGGAAGACACCAGGCTCTCCTGGGTCGGGAAGAAGCAAGAGGACCACAGCAGGGAAAAGGAAAGCACAGCTATACGATTAGATACTCTATTCATTTGTCAAACATAGCTCACAAGATTAACCTGAAGCCCAAATTTACTATCATCCCTAACATTATGTAACTTTGTAAGAATAATCTCCTTGTCTATATTGTCTTCCACCCACAGTCTTAGAAATATCCTGAAACTGCCCTGCATTCGTCTCAGAGAGGTTATTACTTCGCCCGCTTCGCCTGGGTATCCAATTACAGGTGCCACTATATTATCTCCCAAGCGATGGGGGCTCAGGCGCGTTTATGGCGCCAGTATGCGGAGGGCTAAACACCACCAATGATGATGCTTTGACGCCAGCCGCCTGGGCGCCAACGCCATGGAATGCCCAACGTGCTGGGCTGGTGGTCCGACAGCAAAATACCTCGACCTTCGAAGACAACAATGACAGCCACCTCGAGTCAACACCCCAGCTGAACCTACCGAGATTATCGCTACGTCCCCCGATCATCATTTGCGGTAAGTAGCTGACTAGTACCAGGTGGCTCTCTGTATCTTCGTCTAATTACTATTTGCCGCAGACCCCCACGAACACTGAGGTAACCCGACCACGTCACCGAACATTCACCAACCCCTTAGACCATGCGCCTCCTGGAACGCGACGATACTGGCGATTTCCGTCTGACAAGTGACATTCCCGACGACAAGGTCCCACCGTACGCAATACTTTCACACACATGGGGCGACGAAGAGGTCCTCTTCAAAGACCTAGCGGATGGTACGGCCAAGAACAAAGCAGGCTACACCAAGATTCGGTTTTGCGGAGATCAAGCGGCGCGGGATGAGCTGAAATTCTTTTGGATCGACACATGCTGCATCGATAAGTCCGACGCCGCCGAGCTTCAGGACGCTCTCAACTCTATGTTCCGATGGTACCGCAATGCGGCCAAATGCTATGTATATCTCACAGACGTCTCAACCTGCCAGCAGGATGCCGACGGTGACCCTGGTTGGGAATTGGCATTTCGAAAATCCAGATGGTTCACTCGCGGATGGACCCTCCAAGAACTCATTGCTCCAACAATCGTCGAATTCTTCTCTCCGGAGGGCGTGTACCTAGGGAACAAGCAGTCGCTAAGGCATCATATTCATAACGCAACCGGCATTCCCCTCAGAGCTCTCCAAGGCAACATATTGCCTGATTTCAGCATCGAAGCACGCATGTCGTGGATCCAAAAGCGCAACACAACACGCAAAGAAGACAAGGCGTACTCGCTCTTCGGTATCTTTGACGTATGCATGCACCTTCTCTACGGCGAAGGAGAAGAAAGAGCATTTGAGCGGCTGCGAGAAGAAATCAGCAAGCACGATCGTCACCTAGCTAATTTGAATTCTACCGATCCACATCTTGACAAGAAGCGCATCGAAGAGGCGAAGGGCGGACTGTTTGCCGACGCTTACCGCTGGGTCCTCGACAGCCCTGACTTCCAGCAGTGGCGTGACCGGCCAGAGAGCCACCTGCTCTGGATCAAAGGAGATCCTGGCAAGGGCAAGACTATGTTGCTCTGCGGTATTATCAACGAACTAAAGCAAGCCATTGTTGCCGAGGGGCACTGTCGCAATTTGGCATATTTCTTCTGCCAAGCTACCGACTCGCGCATCAATAACGCGATTGCCGTGCTTCGTGGCTTGATCTACCTTCTTGCCCACCAGCAACCACGTCTGATCTCCCACGTGCGCAAATACTCCAACGCAGGCAAATCCCTCTCCGACGCAAATGCGTGGGTCGCCCTCTCGGATATTTTAGGGGGGATGCTAGGAGATCCGAACTTGAAGCCAACCTGCCTGATCGTCGATGCCCTGGACGAATGTGTTGTTGACCTACCAAAGCTCTTGGACTTCGTGGTTCGTATCTCATCCAGTCGTGTAAAATGGCTCTTAACAAGTCGGAACGAGACGAATATCGAAAGGAAGCTGAGGTCTGACGATACGAGGACGAGGCTTAGTCTCGAGCTGAAGGCAAATGCGATGCAGGTGTCTCGCGCTGTTGAGATGTACATCGACGACAAATTATCCGATCTCGAGCCGCTTCGGGATGAAACGATATTAGAAGATGGCGCCCTACTGAAGGATCGAGTGCGGGATATTTTGCGCAACAAAGCAAACGGTACATTCCTCTGGGTCGCCCTCGTCGTTCAGGAACTCAGCAAGGATGAGGTTGAGAGCTGGCATGTTCTGCAAATCGTCGAAGAAATGCCAACCGGCCTGGATGGGATGTACGGTCGCATGATAAATGAGATCAAGCGGCAGAAACGGGACTCAGAATTTTGCCGGCGCATTCTCTCGGTGGCGACCCTCGCATACCGCCCACTTCACTTGGCCGAAGTAGGCGGCTTGACAGGATTACCAGAACAGATTACAAAATCGACGGAGAAGGTTCAGAAGATCGTAACCAAGTGCGGATCTTTTCTCTCAGTCCGAGACAACCAGATCTACCTCGTTCATCAGTCGGCCAAGGACTATTTAAGCGACCAAGCCTCCGCCTTACTTTTCCCAGAGGGCGCGGAAATGATCCATCACGACATATCGAATCGATCACTGAAGCTTCTGTCGGATAAGTTACGACGCGACATATACGGCCTATACGCACCGGGGTTTCCTATCGACCAAGTCACCGTACCGGACCCAGACCCTCTAGTGACAGTGCGGTACTCGTGCGTTTACTGGGGTGATCATCTCTACGACTCGCAGTCGAGCGACAATACCAAACACCCAGATGCTTTGCAAAATGGTGGTGTCATCGATAGCTTCCTGAGGAAGCACTACCTCCACTGGCTCGAAGCTCTTTCACTTTGCAGGAGCATGTCACAGGGGATATTGTCCATGGTGAAGCTCGAGAGCATTCTTCAGGTTGGTTCCACCTGGTGATATCCATCTTACCATCTAGCGATTCTAACATTAGTCTAGCAAAAGAACGTTGCATCACAATTACTAAACCTGGTTTATGACATGCGCCGATTTGTTCAATACTGCAGATGGGTAGTTGAGAATCATCCACTTCAAGTATACGCTTCAGCACTTGTGTTCAGCCCGGCCCGCAGTATAACGAGAGATCTATTCAAACAGGAAGAACGGAAGTGGATTACTACCGTGCCAGTGGTAGAAGATGATTGGAATGTGTGCCAGCACACGATGGAGCATAGCAAAGCCGTCAACTCGGTTGCGTTCTCGCCCGACTCGAAGCTCGTTATGTCCGGGTCAACCGATAAGACCGTCAAGATCTGGGATGCGGCGACGGGTGCATGTACGCAGACGCTCGAGGGACATAGCGATTCGGTCCAGTCTGTTACGTTTTCACCGGACTTGAAGCTCGTGGCGTCTGGGTCAGACGACCAGACCGTTAAGATCTGGGATGCGGCGATAGGCACATGTACGCAGACGCTCGAGGGGCATAACGGCTACGTTAGGTCTGTTACGTTCTCGCCAGACTCAAAGCTTATGGCATCTGGGTCAAGCGATAAGACCGTTAAGCTCTGGGATGCGGCGACGGGCACATGTACGCAGACGCAGACGCTTGAGGGGAATAACGATTACGTTTGGTCTCTTGTGTTCTCGCCGGACTTGAAGCTCGTTATGTCCGGGTCAATCTATAACACTGTTGAGATCTGGGATACGGCGACAGGCACATATACACAGACGCTTAAGGGGCATAACGGCTTCGTTAGGTCTGTTACGTTCTCGCTGGACTCGAAGCTTGTGGCGTCCGGGTCAGACGACAAGACCGTTAAGCTCTGGGATACAGCGACAGGCGTATGCACGCAGACGCTTAAGGGGCATAGTAGTGAGGTCAGCTCCGTCGCGTTCTCGTCGGACTCGAAGCTTGTGGCATCCGGGTCAGGCGATAAGACCGTCAAGATCTGGGATACTGCGACGGGCGCATGCACACAGACGTTCGCGGGGTATAATGGTGAGGTCAAGTCCGTCGCGTTCTCGTCAGACTCGAAGCTTGTGGTATCTGGGTCAGACGACAAGACCGTCAAGATCTGGGATGCGGCAACAGGCACATGCACGCAGACACTAAAGAACATGGGTCTCTCAGCTTGTATTGATTCCTGGTTAGGCGATGCGAAAACCTCCCTTCAACAAACTTACCATATTGGCATAGATAACAAGTGGATTACAAGAGGCTCAGAAAACTGGCTGTGGCTGCCTCCAGGATGCCGGCCGGGACATTCGGCCGTAGCCGCATCAAGGGTTGTCATTGGCTGTCCTTCAGGAAGGGTCCTTCTGATGGCGTTCCCATCAGATAACTAATACTTGATCTCTCTCTTTTATTTTTCTATTTTTCTATCGTAGCGTGCCACAGGAGGGGTCCGGGGGACTCTTTTGATTTATAGTTGTTATAGTATTCCAGAATCTTCTACTGTACGCCTTAACTTTGTAATCATTCTGAGCGCATCACTCTAAAGATATGTGGTTCCCGTGGCAAGATGTAGCGATAGCATACACAGACTCTGAACGAACCAAAGGAAAAGCGGACGGCGGGCCTTGGGTTGAGCTGTATAGCCACTTCAAATCGCTTATCGGGCCCGTATTCAACAGCCAATTACCCGGCATCATTGCTGATGAGAGGCTTAGCGGCAGCCTGAAACAGTACAGCGGGCTGCGGCGGGTTGCTTGACTGAAGGGTGAATTTGCTGGCCTCCACATCTGCACATCTTCCTCATTTCTCTGCCAAACAACACCAGGACAGTTCCTCCAGGTTTCCTTTAGCGGGCCGCTTGCCGGACTGGTCTCTCTCCTGTAAAATTGGTAGGCGTTGCTAGTGGGCACGGACCACTATTCGCAGTGTCAATTATTTTTGCAACCGCTTGGTTTCCTCCTGCCATGTGTATTAGCAACAGTCGAACATTGCCGCGCGCAATTGAGCACCATGAACGAGAGCGAGTGGGATTGTATCGTGCAGCCGCAGACGATATGGAGGTGCCGCAGCCCGACTTTGGAGCAATCGCAACAGGATTCACGGAGCTGAGTGAACAGTTTGCACGGTGTGCATATCTCCCGGCAGTTGACAGGGGCCAGCGCATTTTACAGGTGCTGTACCGCCTGGAAGGCAAGATTGATAGCTTGCATATACGCCAGCTATCGAAGTAAGCAGCACTTACAGCATGGGGCCTTGCAGACCATGTACTGTGTATGACAAACACTAACTTGCTGAACAATAGTGAGAGTAACGTTATAGCCAGGCTAGTGAACAGCATAGTGACGCGCCCCGAGCAGCCACTGACTGCGCTGAAGGCCGTGGTGACAAACACGGAGATTGAAGGGTTTCCCGAGACATTGCATGCAATCCAGAACATGACAGGTACGCTGTGCCTGCACATACTTCTCCCACACTTACCTGGTAGTAGGGGACGCTCACTGACAGTAAGGGCAGGGACGCAATTAAACTTGGTGTTGACTGCGTTGGGTCAGGCAGTAGAGGGTACCGTGGCGGAGAAGAAACGACGCTTAAAGATAACTGTTGGTATTGTGGTGTAACATGTATAAGCGATAGTATGTTTGAGCAGGTTTGTAAACGGATCAGCCCTTATGTAGGAGACACTTCGCCCACGGTATGGACCTCCCCACGACCTTGAGTGATGCCAAACGAATGTTCATTATCGGAGGCCTAGCGCTAAGGGTCCTTTCGCGAGGGGGTAAAGGGGGGGAGCCCCCCTAAGGGCCGTGGTAACAGAAATCTGCTCCAGGTCGACAAAGCGTTCACGTAGCTCGAGCTAAACGAACAGCTGAGAACCGAGGAGATTAAGGGACTCGAAAAAGAGATTACCAGTCTGAAAAAAAAAGGAGGAAGCGGCAAAGCAATTTACGACGTGGCTATACCTTATTCTCGAGGGCCAGTACATTGAAATGAAGCATCTGAGGAAGGAGATTCGATTGAGGCTGGAGGGCTTAACGGTTTATTGATGTCTACTCGAGGGCTAAGTACTAACCAGCTCGTATGGACTAACTTGTGAGCCTCGCTGACATGTTGTCTACTCCGGAATAAATGTAGTCGGAGCTGCCGATTTCCGATGTCCCATTTGCCTGCACCTGTGCGGCCTACTTGCACCCCCCATCTCCCGCAAAAACAGCTTCACAATCGTCTCGTTTCCTGTGCGCGGGAGGTAGGCCTCCCTTGCTCGGTGAATGTACTGAGACAAGAACAACCCGCCTCGCACAACGTCGTCGTGTCCCAGTTCATCAGGTCTCCCACCAGCTCCGCCACCAACTCCTTGCCGTCTGTGTCGCCTGCCTCTGTCTCGCTTGTCTCAGGCTCTAAGCCTCCTCCTTCTGAGTGCTGCGGGGGGTGTGGTGGTTGGATGGGCTCAGAAGTCGGCGTCTTATATGGCCAGCTTGTGGGAAGAGGACGGGTGGGTGGGTGGATGGCGATCCTAGGGGGAGGGGAAAATATCTTTGATGGGATGAGTGAGGGAGAAAATGGGGGCTGGAGCGTGGGCAGCGGCGGTAAGGTGCCACGGTGAGCATCTGGATCTCGGAGTGTGGGCAGTGGTGGTAGTGTGGTTGGTAGCGGTGGCAGTGCGCTGTTGCTGTTGCTGTTGCTGTCGTTCTCAGTGTCGCTATTATTACGGCTGCGTCTGCGTTGCCGAATGGGCCGAAACACACGGAGATAGGGCGGGAAGGGCTGGCCGCGTAAGGCCTGGACACGCCGAGAGAAAGGAGTCCTGGTTCTTTGGTGGGATACCATTGTGATGGATGATGGTTTGTCACATCTTGGAAAATTTACACGGGTGAATACTGGAGCAATATAGTCAAACGTCAAAACAATACCCGAGGACATTGTAAAGTTTAAGTTAGAGCCGAGCCGAATAGAGCCAAAGAACTCACCCGATTTATCACATGCGCACGCTATAACGAGACCGATTTGACTAGCCCATGACACCATGTAGATCTTGTGCTGACAGTATCGCAGTCGCAGCCGCGGCCAGCTACCATCACCCGCTCCAAGTCATCTTCACCCTGCGCGGCGGCGGCGTTGTGCGCTTCGCCGGGTCGGAGCGGCTAACCCGTAGCAGCGAACCTGCGCGCGCTAGAAGACAAAGTGCAAGCCAGTGAGGAGGAGAACATCCGGCTACGGCGCAGGCTGCGAGCTAGTGAGGACAAGTTGCGAGTCCAGCGAAAAACGAGATAGTTCACCGTGTCTCAGGGGTAAGTAAATAAAGATTTAACCCTAACCCTACTTCTCTCGTGAAGCCTTCTCCCTTGCTGCCTTTTGCTCTGACTCTTTCAAATGCAGCTCTGTTGCGGCACGATGATAGGAGATGAGTGTTGAGGTAATGCTGCAACTAATTTACTACGTTGGTAAAATTACAAGCCGAAGAGAGAAAAGAAGAGGAAGAGAAGAATCGTGTGCGCGCAGGGCAATCTGGGAACAAAGTAACGTAGATAAGTTCTCCCAACGCCGAGGATCCATTAACTTGATACAGCAAGGGGATATGCGGCCACGTGGGTGAACGGGGGATAAAACACCCGCCAGTCCCGTCCGTTGGCCCGGTAGCTCCGATGGTTATCGACGCATCTTGGTAGATCCGGCCCATCTTTATAAATTCCCGCCGCGAGTTATCGGCATTGTCCTGGATGATGCATAAGCTATTGATCCACAAGTATTAAAGGCCCAGTCTCCGTGTGATGATAACAGCATCTTGGAAGGTCTGGGAGAGGGTAGCAAATGGAACCAGTCTGCGGTGATCTTAGAGGTTTCCCATTCTAGTGGTTAGGATCTGGGGTTTCCCATAACAGTAACTCAGTCCTACGTACGTAGTGCAGGATGACATATCAGAGATATGTAGCTAAGGTTCCATCGATCCGTCCAAGGGTCCAACGTCCAGGATCCGGGTGGGTAGCGGCGGCGCTTCATCCAAGGCCAGTGTGTGTGTAGATAACAAGAAGTGAATCTGTTCCAAAAAAAAAAAAGAACGCTATACCCAGCAGGGCCTGTGGAGCCATTGACTTGTTCCAACCGGTTGGCTGCACACAGCCGTGCCCAGGCGTGCGCAAGTGTAACTGTACGTGCGTGGGGCAACTCCTTAGCACCCTTACGGCATTGCAAACCCTCTCGGCATCACCAACTCTATTGCCCTCGGAGGCTTGCGGGCGTCGCAATGACGCACACGGCCGTGAGTCACGCAGCCTCCGGCAATGCGAAAATCTTGAAGAGACAATGCACAGGCATAAGAATTGAGCTGGGTCTAGGAGACTGAAGGGTTGATAGTAGGAGTGAGGGATGAACAGGCTGAGGAATGGAGAGCGTACGAGGTAGGAAGAAATTGATCATGAGAAACTCAGCGATCCTAAAGAGAGGTTCACCAAGGTCGCCAAGATCAAAATCGCCGTCGAGCGCGCCAATAGCGAGAGCCTGAAAGAAAAAAGCGAGGAACCTATCCTGCGATTCGGGCGAGCGTGCATATTCGAACGTGAGGCGGATGAGAGCCGGGCGGTTATAGTGTTTTCTGCTTGTCGTTGTCTCGATGGTCTCAAAATGGCCGACAATACGGTAAAAACGGGCGATCGCTTGTGCGCGCTCGCCAGCATCTGTAAAGAGCGGCTGCTGTATGTGAAAGTCAATCAAGCCCTCCAAGGAAGATTGATGGCGGTGCGCTGGGGCCGTCAAGATGGTGATGGTGAAAAGTGATGGTGAAGTTAAAGGTCGGAAGCGCACAGGGTGGCGCCTTTGTCACGTACTCTCGTGTGGAAGCGACTTTGAGGCAAGCGATTGCGCGTGGGTTTTGCGAAGCTGTGGCGATCCAATGAATCCACACCCCCGCCCCAGACTCAACCCCCGCGCCCTCTAAGTCGACACCCTCCGTGTCAACTCCCTCATGCACTGCATCTTCAACATGCCTGGTGCCTCCCCTGATGTGATAGATGCACTTACAGGCCTCTTCACCCGACACTGGGCGCGGCTGCGCTAAGGTTTACCTCCTCACCAGGGCATTGCAGGAAATACAGGGAAAAGAACGAGAGACAGTGTGCGGCGTGCGTCGCACAAACTACAGCGCAACTCAGCAGCAGAAAGGCACCCGCAACCGCACAACGCAACATCCTCCCATCCCGACAGCGCGGCCCCTCCACCAGCGATTACGCCCCTTGTGAGAAGTCTCATCAATCTAAGACGGAACGTAAGAACCGAGATTACGATCTGACCGCGACTGAAGCCGCGATAGCACCGAGCGGGACAAGGTCTCGTCCGCCCTTCACCTAGGCAGCGACCGCGGCAGCATGCCATATCCCACCCTTGACAAGACCTACTACAGCAGGAGCGGGCAGAACGTCTCGGCTGGCACGTGCCACACCGTCCCCTCATGCCCGAGGCTACCGACATGGGCGGCGGTAGCGATATTCACCGATCTAAGTCGGCCGACTCTGCGGCCACTGCTCGCAAGGCCTCAACCTCGCGGAAGGAGACCCTCAAGGAAGACGGGCCGCCCTCCCCGCAGGAGATCGACTTTGTCGGCCCAGAAGAAGCGGTCCGACATGCCGCCAACACGCCCATCATCAGATGCCCAAGTCTATGCTCTCCAAGGTGTCGGCGGCCTCGAACCACCACATCTTCATCCTGCCTCACCGTCACCAGTCATCCCTGGAGGACGTGATTGACTTTTCCGCCGCAAAAAGATTTGTTCGCAAACGAGCAGCAGCAGCGTACCCAAGCCATTGGCAGGTTCCGTCGCATTGTCGAGTACTTCGAAGCCGCCGAGCCGTCAGCATCTAGACGCTACCCCGAGTACAATCGTCCGGCCCTCGGCCATCTCAGTCTCCACTCCTCGAGGACAAGAGCAAGGGCGAAACCGAGTACGATGGCAGCACTCCGCGGCTGCGCTCTCCGTTGAACGCGGATGTCCTCGGCCTCGGCCAGCTCCCGGTGTACATGCTTTGTGCGGATGGTTGGTTAGCTACCTGCGCCGCCGCGTGCTGGTGCTGCTGCGAACGCTGAGCGGAACGCGAGGTTGACAGTTAGTACTTGCATATTCCAATTCTAACGATAGGCTAGCGCTCGATCACATTGTCCTTGAGCCGACCGGCCTCTTCGGCCTGGAAAAGTGAAGATCGCGGCGGCGAGCCCTGGTGAGCAATCCATGCCATGCAGTTACGGTGCATCGGCAGCAGGCAGGTAGGGAAGGGAATGTCATAAAACACAGAGTTCACCTAAGTAATATACCCTCACGTTTTACAAATCCCATCAGCTTCATCCAGAGTACCATGTTTCTGCCAGTTGCGCGTAATATCACCCCACGGCCGCGGCAACGGCCCCGAAACTCCTACCTTGCCTGACAGGCGCAGAGGCAACTTCTGGGTTTCTATGGCAATGATCTCGTCAGGGGTTGGGCGATGCCTTGATGCGGCGGCTGCGGTCCTTATTCGCTCCTCAACTCCGCTCTCGACTTCCTTCGAACGGTAAACTCGCCTCGCACCCGCAAAGAAGGTCAGAATGCAATTCTGCGCAGGGACGTGTCGATTTCAAGTCGAGCAAAACGTTCGCTCCACGCCCAACCAATTTGAGAGATTTGGGCGGGTCGTCGGTCACAGTGGTTAGCTCTCATTCTCATCTCACCTCGGGTCGCACCATCAACAGCCTGCTTGTTACCCGCTTTTCTGCACCATGGCGCGCCTCACGGCCAACCGTTGGCTTTGCATGGCTCTTTGCCCCGTGCTTGTTAGCCATCGCGTGCAGCTGCCACCGTCCATTACCCAAGAGTTCAAGACAAGTACAAACACAAACGATGGAGGATGATGAGAATGACGGCGACGGCGACGAGGGCGAGGGGGAGGGCCAAACCCGGGTGGAGGACAAGAGCAAGGGAAAATCCCCCCTAGGCGATCAATATTCTCGAAGAGAATTGACGCTCCTCGGCGCGGTGCAGTGGGCTTGTTATGAGTATCCTATGTTGGGTAGCCGACGCTGTTGTAGAGGGAAAGGTAGGTTGTCTGAGGATTCTGCGTCTCCTCCTCAAGGAGGCATCTGACGGCAAATCTATCTGCGTTCGTTCGGGCTACGGCTGCTCAGTTCAACCACCTGTTTACTGTTTACCGTTGGGATGACAGAGCTACTTACGACAGAAAGAAGACCAAGACGGAGGGGGTAAGATGTACCTAAGCCAGGTGAAACGCTGGGATACGTTCCGACATGAGCAACAAGAGGTCCTTGAGAAGCTCTTCGCCTGTTATCCCCAAGGCGATCATCTATGAGTTTGTGCCGGGAAAGCCACAGGATCTGGCGGTTTGCCAGAGCCACCTGGATTTCTTTCATGCTCTGGGGTTTGCCTTGGAAGCATACAAGCCGGACAATTGGCACGGGGGCAGGCTGATTGGCCTTAATGATATTTGCTCCCCATTAAGCGATGGCTGGCGGAGGACCGCAGTACACCCTCGCGATGCGAATAAATGTTTCTGGTCGTTGGACTTTGTTCGGGGTTCTACATGTAGCCACAAGATTGTGCTGCATCCATTAGACAAAGTCATCTGCACCCCGTCCTGGATGGACCTCATGATCATCTCCCTGAACCATTTCACCTTCTCCCCCACCCACCCTCCTGATGTTGTTGCCGATTACGTTCGTGGACATGATGATGCTGATCTCCCGGGTGTGGTTACCACGAGTTGTTGGTCTACCCATGGGGCTATGGATGGACGGTACTCCGAAGGCTCGTACACCGTTTAGTTGCCGATAAATCTCTTTCCTGTGTATCGAAGCATGGAATTCCCCAATGGAGCGTGATAAGCGATTAGCGTGCAGCTTTTTCCTTCGGTTGTCAATCTGTCGAGTATAGTCACCATGCACTTCCGTAAGGTGTGTGCGGCCTATCTATCCTCTGCTGCTGTCCAGAGAGTCAACTCTGCGCGAACCGCCCACCTGCCGGGGCGTTCATACGGCCTCCACCACCCATTTGGTGTCCCCGGCTCCTAGTTCCCGCTCGGGACCCGGCCATGCAATCCTCGACCTCTTGTTGCTAAGCCCGAGACCACCGAGTTATAATGCTAAATTGCTCTCTTCTCAGACCAAATTCGCTCAGGTAAAGCCTTGTTATAACCGCTCCATATTGGCTGTGCGTTCATTGCAATGACACGCTGGGCACTGGAGCGATGATCGCCTGTTCCAGCTCGCAACCACGTACTCCCATGCGTCCATGGACCCGACGGCTTGCCATCTCTTTGCATCCCCCTTCCAGAAACTCTTTCAAGTGGGTCGGTAGCGCAGACAGTCGGAACACAGCATCACCGTCTTCTTGGTTCGTCCGGTACGCCCCAGCGGCTTTAGACGTCTGAGCAGCGTAAGCATGCCTATGCAAGGAGTCGCCGGTGTCCATACATGTAGTCGGTGTGCTGGTACCGAGGGGATACGCAAGGACACTGCAGACGAGACTTGGAGGAGACGTTTGCAGGTGAGAGCGAGGCAGAGTTGGTCCAGTTCGTGGGCTTGGAAAAAGATGAGCAGTAATATCTCGGTCGGGAGACAGAGAATTGCTGCCGACAGGTCGGGTACCGCAGCCAGGATCTTTTATCCGCCGGAGTGACATATCTTAGTGACCAATCATCCAGAGAGCTAATTAAGGCACTGCCTACCTTGGCTGGAATGACCAGGTCCGCCTTGGCGGTGCAACATCTCGACGTTACCGGGTAGTGGTAAGGGCAACACATTTTTGCTGGTGGTGTGTAGGGAGCAGCAAACAAGAAGATGTGCAACGGCAACAGTGCAATGCACACAATGAAGGAGCCGTTCGCGACATGGGTGATGCTTTGCGTGGGAGAGAAAAAGTGATATATGAGAAAACCATGTGACGCACTGAGACGCGTTGGCCATCGCGAGCACTCGGGGTTGGGGTGGGGCAGGGGTCCACTGTTATGATTCTGGAGTGTTCTCTACCAGGGAGTAACAGTGGGCACTTGCCACGCTAGTGTTTATTACCCTGGAGGAGGTGTAGCTGCCACTGAATCTCGGGTTCCTACATCGTCCAGATCCTCCCGCAGCTCCGCCATCCGGGTGTGCCGCTGTTGTCGATGCTTGCCTCCGACGCCTCAGCCTCTGAACACAATGCTAAATCGAGTTAGAAAGATCAAGGGCCAATGATCTTTAATCCGGACAGTGCTAGCGCTGAGAAATCTCCCCAAGGGCTCGGGGGCGTACAACTACGCATACGAGAAGAAGATGATGCGGGTGCAGCAGCAAGACCCCAGGTCGGCTTCGACTGGCTAAAACGCTTTCTTTCGTGGATCACCTGTGCCAGGCGGCCACTCAAAGTCCCCGAGCTCCGGCACATTCTCGCCTTTGACGTTAGGGACACGGAGCTGAACCAAGAAGATCTACCAGAAGCACAAGATGCTGGCTCGGTGTGTGCCGGATTGGTCTCTATCGACAAAGGGAGCGGTATCATCCATCTTTTCCACTCCACCACTCAGGATTACCTTTAACAGATGCAAGAACGCTAGTTTCTCGATGCCGACCATGACATCACGCAAGCCTGCGTGACATACCTTTCCTTTAGCATTTTTGAACATGACTGCTGCTCAGCGGACGCCGAATTCGAGGAACGAATGCAGACGTATCAACTCTACGAATATGCCGTGAGCAACTGGGGTTACCACGCTCGCGGAGCTAAAGGGGGTGGACGACTTGGTCGTAGACTTTCTAATGTCACGCGCAAAAGTCGATGCGCCGAGTCAGGGCGCTTGCTATGGTAGAAGGGTCGATGCAGTTTGGCTACAGCCAAAAGGCTGCCAACAACGTCACGGGCCTTCACTTAGCGGCGTCTTTCGGAATCGAGCAGGCAGTATTGATTGGCGAGACACGAAAAAAAAAGGGCCTGATAGACAGTGATGACCGCACACCACTCTCGTGGGCTGCCCAGAACGGGCATGAGGCTGTCGTGCGGGTGCTGCTTGGTTACGGCTCATTGGCCCACGTCGAGAGATCGCTTTGGTCTAAAGCCGCTGCTGTGAGCCACCTCCGAGGGACACTCTGACCTCGTACTGCTGCTACTTGATTAGGGTGCGAAAGTCGGATCGGCTGACGAACAGGGACGCACGCTTTTGTCGGTGGCAGCCGGGGGAGGGGAGGGCAAGACGCTGTAGCCCGGCTGTTACTGGAGAAAGGTGCCGACGTCTAATCCGTCGATTACCGAGGTCGAAAAACCGCTGGCGTTGGCTGCCGCGAATGGTCACGAGGCCATTGTGCACCTGCTGTTGGACAAGGACGTCGGCGCCAACATTGACGCAGCGAACAATCGAGGCAGGACGCCGCTGCTGAGAGCCGCCGAAGGGGCCATGACCGAGCTAGCGGGACGAGGCTGGATTGACACCACTCTTGCGCGCTGCTGCTAACAAGCACGGGGCAGTCGTGCGACTCCTTCTCGACAAGGGCGATCATAGCGCCGATCTGACACAGGTCGTTGCAGCCGATACTGCGATCTCTGGCGACCAACCGCGGACGGAGACGCAGATATACGGCACACGGGAGCGATCCTGCTCGCTACCTCGGTGCATCGATGCGGTCAATGCGATACACTCAATGCTCGTCAATTGCATCGCGATGGAATTGGGGAAAACGCGATGCCGTCAATTGAAGCCATGGTCATGCGAGCCAAATTCGCAGTCAATACAATGAAGTCAAATGGGCCTGTCAGTGCGAAACCTCGAATACGATACGCGATACGGTCCATTAACTGTGGTCAATTGAGCGTGATCTGTTAATGGAGATGAGAATGCGATGCAGTCAAATGCGGAAATGGAGAATGCGATGCAGCCAAATGCGGAAATGGAGAATCCCTGCAATGCCGACATGCAGAACGTTCACGTGCCGAAATGGAGAATTCGTCAAATGCTGAACGAACGACTGGGGCACAGATCACAGTAAAACCAGTATCACTTTTAGCCCCGCGCGAGCCATCATGTCAGCGCCAAGACAACCAAGGTGGTCTGTGCTCAGAAATTTGTTCTCAGCAAAGGGGTGACACCGATTTTGCAAGCAACTGAATCCGACAAGAAACCCGATTGGCGAAGACAAGCGCCACGAACGAACCAATGGCTAGAACAGGCTAAGAAAGAAGTGCAGTTTGCCGCCCAGAACCTAGCTGGTTCTTTCGCTCGCGCGAAGTTGATAACCCGACACTAACGTTCGCCGTCGCTCGGCCCTGGGCAGAGCGTCGGGAATTGCCCCCGAACATGACCCCTCTCGTACCGACAAGACGGTTGGAAGAGATATTGAAGAATTTTACCCTTTGAGCAGTTTGGCACCTGGGACCTGGGAGGACAGCACTCAGCTCCAGCACACAATCACTGCCCAAGGCTCACAGGGGGGGACCTACAAGAGAAAGTCGAGAAAATAGCTAAGGCAGTGGGGAAGTCGCGGCCCAAAACCCTAGATTCCCCTTCCTCCCTCTCTCACCGACGAGGGCGTCGCCAACCTGAAGCTCCTCAAGTTCGTCAACGCAGACCACTTCATCGACAAAGTCAAGGACGCTGACAACGACCAGGCCCTACACGCACTCTTTCTCAAGCTTAAGCTACGCTCATAGGCCATCCTAAAGGTCTGCCCTAAAGAAGGAGATGCCATTCCGCCGCCGCCGCCGCCGCCACTGCCGCGGTTACCCAGCAACAAACCTCACATCTCACCCAGCTCCTCCTTCCTTCTACGCAAACCACCTCACTCCCACAGTAAGGCTCCTCCTAGTCCTGTCGTGGGAGAAGACAATCCCTTACCGCAAGCGACACCATGGCCGAGAGGCGAGACCATCGCCACCTCTAATAGCAGCAGCAGATCACGAAGCACATCATCGCAAACAATGCACGCACGCGCGGGGAGAGCGCCGTCTTCTGGAGGAGAAGGCGCCGAGCACAAGCACGTTACGAGGCAAGGCAAGGCAAGGCAGGGCAAGGCAGGGCAAGACATGTCCTGTCATGGACAGCAAGTGTAATTTCAAGAAACTCCATTAAAACAAAGTCTATTGTTGCAACCTTCAAGGCGAGGCCCACCAAGACGCCCCATCATCACACCTTCAAGCCGAGATCCACCAAGACCGCCCATCATCGCACCTTTAAAAGTCAAGATCCACCAAGACGCCCCAGCTCCGTGGACCCGTCTCCCCGCACAACCCCGTCCTCCATGTCCCTGAGAATAAGGATGACAATTGCTGCCTTCTTTGGCTCGTCTATAGGCCCTGCTCTTTGAGCCGCTTAGTGAGCGGTGTGTGGGGCTTCATGCCTGGGAACGTCTTAGGAGTGTAGACCTGGAAAGGATCGCTCATGGCTGTCGCGGCGATAGCGGAGCTCGCCCTCATCCTCGTGGGATCAAGCATGACTAGGGCAAACTTGAGGCGGAAGGAGCCCGGTGTACAGCAGCTAAGGTCGGGGAAGCAGAAGAAACACCCTTCTTCATCCTTATCATCAAGGCCAACGAACGGGCTCGCCAACAAGGTGCCTACCAGCCGACGTTGCGGGCGGTAACCGTCCTTGGTTATGATGCTCATGTCCTCAACGCCCCGTTCATCCCAGATGCTGCAGTAGACGAGGCTGAACTGGTGGTGGCGCATCTGGCGAGCGCGCTCGTCGGGGCTAAACGAGGTGTTGTGGATCGTCAGCTGCACGATTGGCGGCGGGTCTATCACACGGCGGTCTCTCTGTAAGTATCCACTGCTACGGGCGGCAGAGGGCTGCTGCCGGACGATGATGCTGTACTCCGATGGCGGAGCATTAGGCTGTATCAGAAGGTTTGAGATGTTCATCGTAGACTGGGCCTTTTGCCTGGGTGAGGTGCTTGACTGTGTGCTTGGAGGAAGGCTCTGCGGCAATGGTGGTAATGAGCGACTGTTAGGCCACGGGACGTGATTAGGTGGCTGCTGGTTGCCCATCGTGGCGGAAATGGCGCTTTCTAAAAAGAGTGTAAGCGGGCAGAAGCCGTAGAAATGAATGACAGAAAGATGGGCGAGACAAGAAGCTGCATCTTGGCCGCGGGTGAGCGTTCTCATAAGGGCTTTGCTGGAGGAGACTGATGCTCCCGTGAGATTCAGTGATAGGCCACTACCGAATCTTCGCCGCCTGCTAAGAGAGGGGGCACGATAGCCTCTGAGTTATCAACAACGACCGGACTTGCTAGTAGGTGCCGGCAAGGGGCCCGTTGACAGATCGCCCCCCGAATGGCCGCTGACAAGTCTACCTCAAATGCATGCATGACCCCCCCCTTCGCTCAAAGGCGTTCGTCATCCCCTTGCACACAGACTGGTTGGTAGTAACGTTCCGTCAGAGGCGCTGGCACTTGTTGACGGTCGAAAGAGAGAGCGCGCGCGAGTCAGCCTTTGGAGTGTGAGACTGGCTGTAAACAGTGGGCTCCTTCCAAACAGGGGGTCCTCAGAACTGGGGGCTCCGAAAAAGATGAAGGTTGGGCTTGGTGATCTTGGGGCGCGCGTAGTATGAGTCGTTGCTTTAGAAGCAAGCCGCGGCAACGCTTCGTTCGCCCGCATGAATTGAGGGTATCGTACGTAGGAACAAGCCACAGTAACGAAGACATCGCGACTCGCCTTGTCTCAGAAGTTACCAACGGTCCCGGGCTTCTCGTACGTCCAGATCTGGTACACGACGTCGCGCTCCTCCTCGGGTACCGAGGACCCCCTTTGGACTGCGTCCCGTTTGGGTCCACTAGGTTGGTGGGCGAGTTGCGCGCGTAGCTATAGACGTTGACGCTATCTACTAGCCCCGACGGATCTGCGCTGGACCATCGCCCCAGCCACAGCGCGCAGTAGCGCGCTCCGTGGTAGGACAGGCTGCTCTCGCTGTCGCGCTCTTTTCCAGCGAAGCGGTAACGCTTGGGCGTCTCGAGCTGGCTGCGCACCGCCTGGTACGAGGAGGTGCCGTACGGCGTGTACTCCTCGTACGATACTGCCTGTTCCTGGTCGTGCTGCTCAGGCGGTTGTTGGCCTTGCCGTCCTCAAGAAGGTTCGGTTTCGTCGTACTGGTACCTCCGGACCCAGCCCGGGTTGGCCGGGTCGGTGCCTCGGTGCATCATGGACTCGATGTTACCAGTAATGTCGTATACAATCCTTTCCAGGTACGTGCTCATGGCGTTGCCGTCGCTTGGGTGAAGCAGCCGGGTCTGAAAGCCGTTGGAGGCATCATACCGTGTCGGCGGGGCCTGGGCTGCCGCCAACCTGACCGAGATGCTCGCGGCCAGTCGCTTCAACGAGCCTGTAGTTGGCGTCGTAAGGTGTAGTCGTTGCTCGGCATCAACCCGGCGGTTGCGGAAGTACACCGTCTGCTGGGCGGAATCTTGGATATGGGTGATGTTGCCGGCGGGGCCGTACGTGTAGCTCAGGTCCCTGCAAGGGCTCGCCGGACGAGCTACGCCGGGTGACAAGTTGGGTCATGCTGCAGCGTCTCGGGATCGTACCGGTATTGTGTCGTTGTCCCCGTTCTTGTACGAAATCTGCGTGCGCTGGCCCTTGGCATCATATTCGATGTTGTCGATGCCGACATTGGATGGTAGGTCGGACTGGGCGTCGAGGAGTCCAGTCGGCTCAGCTGGGTAGTCGAGCCAAAACGTGCACCTTCTCCAGCAGGTTGGCCTCATTTTATACCGGCTGGATGACGTTCCGCTTTGCCCCCGAGCTGGTTGCTGTGAGGCACGACGAGCTGGACCGGGCGGTCGAGCGCATCGTAGACCAGTCATGCTGCCAAAATACCTCGGCCTCCATGACTGACTCGATGGCTGCCTGCAGAGCAGCGTCATCAACGGTATCGTCCCCGTTACTCGCAGGTAAAGCGGAATCGATGGCCATCCAGTCAAGTGCCTGTCGATACTCGCGCGACAGACGCTGCGTGTTGTGAACTAGGTTTCCCCTTGAAGTCGTAGGCCTCATAAGCGAGGATCGAGGACTGGTCAAAATGCAGGTAGAGACAGCCGCGAAGATTCCCACCCTCGGGCATCACGGCGCTGCTCCCCGTACACCAAACCTCTCGTGGAGCTGCTCCTGCCCCGGATCGTTCGGGTCGGCTCCGGTAACGAACACGCGGGCCGGGCGGTGAAATCGGTCGTACTCGGTGCGGAAGATTTGGCCCCCGGCTGTCCCACACTCAGACGGGATTGATTCCCAGCCGCGTTTTGCTGAGCATCCATCGCTTGCCGGCGTCGGCGCCGGCCTCGTGGACGAAGGTTCCCTAGCATTTCGTAGTCGTTGCGGACGACCGTGTGGCCCCTTTGCGTCGATGACCTCGCGCTGGTTGCCCTCAATGTCAGACATGACAAAAGTGCTAGAGAACTCCTCTATGGGCGGCATGCATGCCGGGGGGACGCGTCGCTGTATTTGGTCTTGTTGTGGACGATGGCGATGAAGCTGCGCCCGAGCGTGTCCAGGTGCGACACGGTCGGTGTGTTGGCGTGAACAGCCGCTTTTGCCGCCGCCGCGGCTTCTCGGGGGGGGGGGGGGGGGGCTGCTTCCCCGCGATGCGCTGCTGATACCATGTCTGCTAGGTCACGGGCTGCAGTCTTGAAGTACTCGGCCACGTAGCCCTTGATGTCGGGGTCGGTTCTAGGATCGCCAGTCTCTGCACCATCCGGTGCAACAGTATCGTTCGTATCAAAATTCACTTGCTGCCAAGGGTCGACCACCGCTTTTTCGTAGCTGTGGTTCGGGTGTAATACGGCAATGACCCTGTCCAGGGGGATCGTAGAAGAGTACGGAGCTAATGCCGGCTCTGAACGCCGAACTCGAAATAGTGGCCATTTCTCCGGGAGCTGACTAAAGTACGGCTCATACTGGCGAACTGGTTTGCCTTTGTTGTTGAAGATGACCCAGCCAGTCGACACCCAGCGCGGGTTCACGACGGCGCCCACCATCAGTGACTGCGCCGGGCTCTGCCTGTATTTTCTTCTGGACTTCTCGCCCCCATCCCATCCGAGTAGGAGAAGCTGACCTGCAGCTTGAGACCGCCCGCTGGAAGTGACTCGCCCCTGTGAGTCTCGCGAGCGATGGTTGCCGCGTATGAGGGCAGCCACTGCCCGGGATCGTCGGGATGCCATTTTGCTTGGTTCGGCGAAATCGGTCCATGTCGTAGAGGACTCGCATGCTCGCATTTTCCAGAAGACTTGGGGCAAACGCGTGCGGATCAGAAGCGTTGTACAAGCCGTCCAGTCGCGCCTGCGAGATATCCGGCTCGAAACCTGTCAGGTTGTCCCCCGCGGTCTTGTCTTGCCCTCTGATTGCCGAGCCAGAAACCATCCCAAGCGTGTCATACATCAGCTCAGTACGGTTGAGGTTCGCGTTTGTGACCAGCCTTGGTTGTAAAGAGCCGATAGTCGTAGCCTGGGCTCTCGGGATTGACGTTACCCGAGGCATCTCGCTCCCCAACAGTGACTCGGTTACCTAACGGGTCGCGCGTCTCGACCATGAGAAGATCGTACTTATCATAGGTAACGCAACTTTCGACGCTGATACCATCGCTATGGAACAGGTCTCGGTAGCGACATGGCAAAAGCCAGTGCTCCCGAGCGTATGTAAGCTCTTGTTGGGGGTTATCCGAGAGGTGTTTTGGTGAGAAGAACGTCACGGGATCCACCAGTTCGCATCGCCCTCTACGTTGGCACGTACCTGGATTCTCCAAGCAGCATGGCTTGACAACCTCAAAGGTACGGGTCTCAACAGCCCCGCCCACCCGATACCAGTCTCTCTCAGAAGCGCGATTCGCGAAGCGATTCGACGTTAGAATGAGATGGGGTCTGTCTCTGCTCGAAGGCGTCTACGCCCGGCAAAGCCCGCCGACGATAGGTAAATAGCCAGAGACCGCAGAACGTTTCCGTAGTCATCGACGGCCAGCGTCATGGTGTGGCTTACTCGAGGGTCGGCCCTCTTCTTTCCGGCAACCTTGATGACCCTTTCTCTATCATAGTGGAGTTCCAATTGCTCGTGCGCGTGGGTGAAGAAGATGGCGTGCCTGTTGCCTTCCCGAGGCTGCAACAAACTTGATTGTGTAGTTGCTCTCGCTTACCGCGTATGGACGATCAGCAGCGGGATTGCCGTCGAGACCGTACACCTCCTGCCGCACGAGCATACCTTTGAGCGACCGATAAGCCTCGCGGGTCTCATCAGCCGTGAGACTATACGCCGCAGAGGTGCCGTCTTGCCTTGTCAACTCCCTCGTCAATATGGTGTCATCGAGCAGCACAGCGTCGCCCAGGCCTGTCTGGAACTGGCTCGGATCCTCCTCGCTGGAGTACTCGTGTGCAAGGAAGCTTTGGAGATTCTTTTGTGATTCACAAAGGCGCCAGTGTGGAACCACATGCGGGTCAGGACGGGTGGAACGTGCGACACTGGGGTCGTTGTGGGTAGCAAGGTCAAGAAGGCTATCACTGCCGCCGACAGTGGCGAGAGCCTCAGTATCAACGTGTTCTGCCATGCCATGCCGAAACCCCGAAACTCTCTCTCGGCACCGTCGAAGTAGCCGTGGTGGTACGAGTACTGGCTGGTAAATCTGTTTCGCGCGATCCAGTCGACCGTCTCGACTCGTTCGACGACATGCACCACGAACGACACCTTTGTGATAACCATGGCCTGGCCGCCACTTTATCCTGTAGGTAGAATTTTCGGTGACGGCGCGTAACTGACGCGCGTTTCTAAACCCAGGTTGGTTGGAAGACTTGATGAGGAGGTGTGGCTTTTGACCGCCCATCAGATCAAGATATCGCATGGGGTAGCGGAGTATCGGTCGGCAGAGGCGACGACCAAGTGATGCATGCAGTGCCAAGTCCCAGGAGGAGGTCGACTACCTGCACGGGATGAAAACACTGTCCTCCGTAGGGAACGAGGTAGGGAGAGCGCGACATTCACCCCAGCGATTCCCGGCCTCGTTGACGTAGACGTCGACTCTCTCTTGGGGCCGAGGTAGATGATATCGCAGCTTCCTGAGCCGTCGATATCGGCTACCCGGAGACGTCGGTGGTCGAACTGACCTGGCGTGTCGAACCAGGGGGGGCGTCGTCCATAGTCACCTTGGCGTCAAAGCAGCCATTGGCCAGTAGCAGATATCACCGTTCCGAACCCGCACAATGTCGGCCAGGCCGTCGCCAGACATGTCGCAGCAGTAAGCCGCCTCTTCAGCGTCTGCGAATAGCAGGTGCGGGCCCTTCTCCTCGTCCCAAGGGATGCTCTTACGGATGCCGCTCGCAAAGCCGTCCTCGGCCAGCGAGCCGTACCACGTCAGGGCCTGGTCCTCGGTGAGGATGATGTCGGCGAATCGCAGGTTCGGGTCCGAGGCACTGCCGTAGGAGATATATGCTTGACGTATGCGCCGGCAGAGCGCTGTGGATCGCCGCGCTGGCCGCGATTACGCTCGTTGGCCTGGCCAAGGTCGACGGCGCCGATGCCGTCCTCGGACTTGTAGCCGTAGACGACAGCGCTGCCCTTGTCATCGCGGGTCTCGCGGGTCTCGCATATCAGCCAGCTGAATATGCGTTGGGGGTCCACGGGATCGGCTACGCGTGGCTCATGGTCCTTCCCGTAGATGGTGAGGATGTTGTCCTTGGAGATCAAAGCCAGCGCGGTCGGGGCTTACGGTGACCGGCACAGTGACGAAGCCAGTGCCGGTGACGGGGTTGGCTGCAAACTTCTCGCCGATGCCTCTCATGGCTCCGCCCCCCCCCTTCGGGAGGGAGATGGCAGGGCTTCGGTTGGCCGAAGTAGACGCCGATGCGCCATCTTGACTCTTCACGTCCTCCCTTGAGGCGTTGGTGCCTTGCTGGCTAGGTTTGGCGGGCTCATGCGATCTGCCACCGTCCATCATAAAAAAAAAAAAGGCCATCATTTCGACGGAGTGGCGCACAACGACGACTCCTAGCATGCAACCCCCTCTAATATACGTTAGTCGCTCCCCACGACGACCCCAGGGCAGAATGACTCGAACTGCGCTGGAAGAGCGGGGCTAACGGTGTGGCATAGCCCCTCATTGGAAGCGGGGAGCTATCATTGGCGTTGCTACAGGGGTTCGGACTTCATTTCTCAGCGGTGGAGACACGGTGGGGACACACCCTCATTTTACAACTTTTATCATGACAACGTGGGTGGACTTGAGTTGTCGCGTTCTAGATCGTGTATCAGCTGTTCGCTGGGCAGAATGGGGCGGTCATATCAAGAAGTTTAGCTCCAGAGAAAGTGGAGCAAAACCCCGTCGTTGCTTCATCTGCTGCACCTTGAACTCCACCGAACGAATTGAACCCAACGTACATCATGGCACAACAAACGGCTGTCTTTAGAGTCTGTGGTCTAGTCCGCCGCCGAGATGGCTCCCCTCTGGTGGATCAGACCGTCGAAGCCCGCGATATAGATCTCAGGAGATACACCTAAGATTCTTGCCAGCTCCAACACTCTCTTTAACGCCCCCGAGAGTGCCACCATCGATGTCACAGTTGGCGCTCCTGAGGTCCTCGGCTTGCCAGAGTTCTACGACGTGCAGAACCGCATTGATCCTATCCTGAAGGCCAACAATCCGCCCCTGACTCCGGCCGATTTGAGGGCGACCCCAGGACAGGATGAGAGACATGTTGGAGGACATATGGTCGCAGCCCATCGGCTCTCCAAAGTTGTCTCCCTCGCAGCCGAGGTCCTATATGGAGTGTTTAGGGAGGAGCTCCCAAGCGAACTGGAGCTGTTGCTAGCACGACCACCTGCAGCTATCAGGAAGGCCATCATCAGGGCCATAGCGGATAACATCATTGCTAGAGGCACCGCTGGTGAAAAGAAGCAAGCTTTTGCCGCCGTCATGGAGAACATAATCGAGGACGCCCTTCCGCACCGCCTTCTTTATTAAATGGCTTCAAGACGCCGACGACGACAACGACGAGTTCCGAGTTTTTCCTAGCAAACCCGAGCTGCAGACTTTCTTCCAGAACAACCCTGATTTCGACCTCACAAAAACCCGCTTCGCTGACTTTATATCGAGGAAGCCACCCACAGCGTTCGACAAGATCAACAACAGAGCCGCAGTTGACCGAACTGGTCAATTTCTCGACAGGCCAGCTCCCCCAAATCCCACTTTCGAGGTATGGCCGGTGAGCAAGACGTTGAGAGACCGCTGACCGAAACCAAGTTGTCACTGCTGTGGCGGGTGAACCCTTTGGGAGTCCGTACCACTCGGCAATCACAGCCCTCTTTGACCTACCCCTATCTCCCCTCCCCGCCGACGAGGACACGAGCAAAAAAACACTTTTCTGACTTCCAGCGATGTCACTCGGCTATTAGACAACGATGCCACCACAAACGCAGTCCTTACCCCACAAGAGCGATTCGTGCTTGTCCTGCAGAAGCTACTCCCAGCCATCCGGCAGGTCTTCTGCAGACAGGCGGTTATGCACGCCTTCAGCAATGATGCCGGTATACAGACTCAGGATATGGGAATACATCCTCGGCCACCTGACCATCGTCGACGGTTTCTCCCTCGTTAAAACCATGTGCGACGCCGCCTTTATCCAAGAGAACTCGGCCATCTTGGCTACTCACGTGCTATCCCCGAATCAATTTGCGGGTGGTGCTGCTCTTGACCAAGTTCAGGTTCTCGTCTGCCCAGCTCAAGTGGCTTGTTTGAGCTGAGAAGAAGAAGGAGCAGCCCGACGGACCCCGCTGATGCTGCTTTGCTGGATTTGAACTCGCTGCCCCTGGCCAAAACAAACGCCGTTGCCGTCGCTGAGGGATAGACTTGGTCACCTTGGCCCGCACACCTGGAGTAAGCGGTGAAATCGAGTCCAGCAGCGCGCAGGACAACACCGATCGTCTGGAAACCAGGCGAGGGTTTACCCAAGACGATCACGGAAAAATACTAGAATTCGCCCGGCACCGGTTCGCACGACGGCCGCAGATGAGGTGGTTGACTTTGATGACGGACTCTACTCCTTCTACAACTGGGGAGCTCTTCTACCACATCCCACTGCTGATCGCCGAGCGGCTGAGCAAGAAACTAGAAATTCTAGGAGGCGTAGAGGTGGTTCCACTACATTTTTGATCCGACGGACACGTCGAGCCTCGATTCTCTCCTCAGAAATTCTGGCGCATGCGCAAAGTTCTTCGAGACCACACAGACGCAGTACGCTCTCGAGATCTTGTCGGCCCTGTCCCGCTTCATGGCAGCCCGCAACGACCCGGACAAGCTGGCTCAGCTCACGTCCGACGAGAAGGCGGCGCTCGAACGCGCTTCGAAGGGGGCCGTCGACCGCTGGCGCAAGGATCCCTTCCAGCCGTTTGCCGTTGCGCAGACAGGCACACCACTGCCTTCCAGAGATCGGTCGTTGATGAAGTACCTGGACAATCTGATCGCCTGGGGCGATTCGTTCTTCCGGGCGGATACCATCGAAAAGATCAACGAGGCGACGCAGATTTACACACTGGCAGCGGAGATCCTTGGACCCGAGGCCGAGAGAAGAATCCCCTCCCGCGCTACATCCGGCCCGCACACGTTTGGGTCTCTTGAACCGCTGTTTACCAGTCTGTCAAATGACAAAGATGCTGAGCTGCTGGGGACACCGTGTCGGACCGTCTCTTCAAGATACGCAACTGCCAGAACCTCCAGGGTATCACTCGGCAAACTGGCGCTGTTCGACCCGCCCATCAATCCGCTGTTGCTCGCTCGTGCTTCCGCGTCAGGATTTGATATCAGCAGCGCTCT
>Ga0247780_1000663_pt1 | contig 29683 bp, 31 predicted proteins | sample UWRJL079202R5_FD_179927 | JGI IMG/M metagenome (GOLD analysis project Ga0247780, IMG submission 179927) | Plant litter microbial communities from Arlington Agricultural Research Station in Wisconsin, United States - UWRJ-L079-202R-5 | ecosystem: Environmental > Terrestrial > Plant litter >... | reverse complement strand
ATCGAATGCTTACCTCTGGGAGCTAGAAACGCGATGCGCGCGATTGAGAGATGGTGGTAGTGGGTGGGAGGAGTGGGGTACGGTACAAATAGACCAAGACTACGGTACAAATAGACATTCTCTTAAATTAAGTGATGACGCCACCGGTGCCGAGAATGGAGACGATATCGACTTTATTATATTCGGATGTTTAGGTTGTGGTTGTGTGCGTTAGAGATTCAACTCGTTGTGGAATATTGCCCAAGTTTTATTGTTAGGGGGTAAGGTGGTGAAGCAGCAGAGGGCTACCCCGTCCGCCGCAAAAGCAGTTTGGAAATGCAGTACCGTCTACTCGGTTGGATATCCAGCATCATTGTTTCGCTATACGCCAAAGGCGACCTTGGAGGCCCCGAGCTCCTCATCCGAGCTTCACTAGTTGTCGACCCAATCTTGCGCCGCGATAGATTCCACCACCTTCCAAGCTGCTGGCTAGGCCGACCTAAACGGGGTGAAAGCGGCCATCTCGGCCCGCCCCTCGTATGTCAATGACATCGTGGGCGCCCTACACGAAATGCCACTCCCAGTGGCCATCAACTGGTTTCAAGGACATGCAAAGGCGAAAGATAGGTGGTGAGGTCCAGCGAGTGCAAGGAAACTGCGGTGCAGGAGGTAATACGATAAAAAGAATGCAAAAGTAGGTAATATTTGAGGATCGACTCAGCAATGCGGGGAAAATGAGGGGCCTAAGGTATTTCTGTGCCTTGCCCTGCATGGCATCAAGAGCAGGTGATTTCGCTGACAAAATTGCTGCGCCGCAATAGTGACCAGTCAGCAAGTGATTCCGTATCGGGCGCTTGATTGCGCTTGATAGCAGCATTGCCCGGGGCCCTGCTCCATACGGCCCCGTCCGTGCTGTGCGTTGTGCTTCTAGTGCCAGGAAAGGCGCACGGTACTATATCCAGATGCGTCAGCAACCTGGGCTAGTAATCAGTGTCCTTTGAGTGCATCTAAGAATTTTTATTCTTCGATTAGTATCATTCATCGCTCTCGAAACATTGATCACTTCGACTTTGAGTTCTCAGCCCATGGTGAGGTTCGCAACATCCGTGACAGCAGGCAGCTGCAGGTGGCGCCGAGACTAGCGCTAGCGCAGCCCCAGAGTCGTGGTTCCATGTTGTTGGGAAATGCAAAGTCCCCCTTGCTGGGGCGCTGATTGGTGCCTTTTAAGTCAGTTGCAACCTGAGCACGCACTAGCAGAGGTGATGTGTCGGTTTTCGATGGAGGGTATTGAAGCTCGACCCCTTGTCCACCCCAGTGGGCTCAAGGCTCAATGCTGGTTTTTAAGACCTGGCATCCAAGCCTGTCAACTTATGTGATGTGGACAGAGCAAAAAATGCCAGGCGAAAACCATGCCAAGCCCTCCGTCGCCACCGCCCCCATCGTCGGGAATGCAGCCGTTCGTCCCCCCTCAACATCATGATCTCGTGCCTCGTCCTCGGCGAGCTCCCGTCACGAGGTGTGCCTGCCATCCATGCCGGCGGAAGAAGACAAAGGTGGCGCCCCGTCCCCAATTTAGCGAGGGCATTCCCGCGAAACAGGGTGATGTTGACGTGACGCATGCATGCAGTGCGACGGCGCGCGACCGGTATGCAGTACCTGTGCAAAGGAGAAGAACAAGGGACGCTGCGAGTACTCGGTCCGAGAGGGCGCCACGTCGTCCATCGACGATCTAAAGCAGGTATGCAGCGAGTTAGAGACCGAAAACTATGCTCTGCGAGAGCTACTCGACTATCTCAGTCTTGGGCCGGAGCACGCGTGGGAAGCGTTCCGACGACTGCGAGCAGAGACGAGCGATGACAGTGATCCTCGACGGATCCTCCGGTGCATTCGAGATGCGCGGAATGCACACGTGCCGAATTCCGTGCCGGTCGCTGGCGGGCAGGCTATCAACGCAATCGAGCACGGCGCCTTGGCGGGGAGTGCAATAAGGGTGCCGGCGAGGCCGTGGACGTCGGTCGCGGGAGATGGCATAGTGTCGAGTTTGATCTCGGCCTTCTTCAAGTGGGATGAGCCCTTCGCCTTCGCATATGTGGTGAGGGATTTGTTTCTGAGGGACATGCGGCATGGTGTGCCGTCTCAGGCCAAGTACTGCTCTCCTCTGCTCGTTAATGCGATCTGCGCGATACGGTCGGTCAGTATAATTTTTCGGTGGTTCTGATGTCCCAGGCCCCATGTTTTCTCAGCTTTTTCTCAGCTCTTCTGATCTCAGTTCAACACCCGCAGTTCAATTCGGACAGCGTGAAGCACGTCAAGAGGGCGTCCAACATCGACCTCAGAGCGAAATTCCTCGCCGAAGCGAAGAGACACCTCGACGCCGAGCTCCTCACACCTTGCTTAACAACGGTGCAAGGACTCTATACCCTGCTAATCTACACCTACAGCGACGGAACGAACCAAACCGGGGCCATGTATGGCTTTGCGGCCTGCGAGATGCTTAAGAGGATGAGACTCGGATCCATGATTGCCAAGCTGGACCCCAGGGTTCGCCAGGAAGCCGAACAGCAGCAAGCCCTGACTAGGATGGCATGGGGAATATACGTGTTCGAATGGCAAGTGTGATAGCCTAGTCTTGGCATTTCCTCCCGCTACTGACACAGCTCTCGTCCCCACAGCATTCTATCCAACACATACCAGATGCCGCCAACGATGTCCCCGCCGGCTATTCCTAAGCCTCTGGATTGCAGCGAACCATACGCTAGCAATACCGATATCAACGGCCATCCGCACGGGCTTCTCTCGCCCGGGCCGCCCCTGGTGCCTGGGATATTCGGGGTCCTCTGTGAGGCGGCCGTCTTGCACCGCACAGTCATGATATACAACAACAAGGTGCAACCAGGCAGAACGGGCAGCGCCGACGACATGGATGGACGGAGAGGATTATTTTCCAAGATCGCAGCTCTAGAGGATTCGCTCTACCCCCGAATGCGGCACTATGTAAATCTCACCCCCCAAACACTGTATCTCAAGTAGGTGCCTCCCTATCCGGTTTTTTTTTTTTTTGCCTTACCTACCTACCTACCGACGCGGGATCCTTTTGTAGCAGCACCCATGGAGACACCTCTCCGGACTGACTAGGGCATCCAGACTGTATATCTCCGTCATCGCTTATAATCTTCTGCGCCCGCTGCCCGCCGCAACACGCATACCGTACGCGTTGCACCCGTCGGGCTACACGACGGCCGCATCGCTCCTCATCCAGCTGTGTGCCGCCGATGTGCACGCCATCGAGTCCTACGCACACACTTGGGGTCTAGGCGAGTATTCTCCCATGTTCTTTACTGGTATCTGGAACGTCACGACCACACTCATCCCGCTGCTCCCTACCCACGACGTCTCCCCTCACCGCTCGCAGCCGCACCAAACGCAGCAGGAGGCGACAGACCTCTTTACCCGCGCCTGTGCACTCATACCCATCCTGGAGCGCGACTACCCCATAGTATGGCCTGTCATGCAGGGTGTGCTCGCCCTGGCTTGTAAGACGGGCAAGGTGGTTTCGTCCGAGGCGAGGGACTACTTTGAGGGCATGACGCAGCGGCGTGAGAATCTCAAGGATCTGCCTATTGCCTTTGCGCTACCGGTGCAGGATCGGTTGCTAGAGGTCGGTGGGGAGGAGGGGGAAGGGAGGTTTGGGGTAGATTTGGCGGAGTTGCTGCAGGATTGGGAGGGCTTGGATGGGTGAGGGAGGGCAGCGGAGGGGCTATATCTGAATTGCATTTCTGAGACTGTTCCTTGACTTTGTCACACTTTGAAAACCTCAGCTTAACTAATGGCACCACCTCCCTCGTCCGGCCCTTGTCTTCCAGCTGTGATCTCGATGCGCTTTTGACTCTCCGCATGAGTAATGCCGCCCTCGAGACTGCTGATTCCAGTGGCGGCTGGCGATTTGCTGTCGCTACTGTCATCGTAATCAACGGTGCTCCCTTCCTCGGTGCTGTCCCCATCCGAGCCGTTGTTTACAGCTAAGGCGTTCTCGAATATGCCCCTTTCTCTATTTGCCAACGGCTGCATTATAACTGCACGCTAATTGTATACCGGCCCCAAAATTTCCTCCTTTTCATGCACAAACCAGCCGATTTGCGGCTGCATCAAGTCGAATCCCACCATCGTCCCCCATTCCATTCCAGACCCAGACCTATAATTCGGCACCGCCACCGATATTCTTTTACAGCTAGCGTATATAATCGCTACCTTCGTCCCCAGTCCCGAACTTGCCTTTCCTGCATGCCTACTATGCTAGTACCCGCGGAGATCCCGCAGCGCATCAAGGAAATCTGGCTGCACTAGGATTTCGAGATTGTTAACGAGGAGTGTGGGGGTAAAAGCGATTGTCGGCGACCCCATTTGCATGAGAGGGTGTTAGATAGATTGCCAGGTCATGGGTGAGAATAGGGAGGAGGGGAACGGGGGAAATGTGCAGGGCGAAGATTGAGGGAGGAGGAGGGGGTTCGTGGGAGTGTTAGGTAGGTTTTTAGAGAGAGAAGGGATTATTGAGGTTTGTAGGTGATTTTCACAGTATGATAACTGAATTTGAAGTTGATTGAGGCAGCTGATGGTCAGGTAGTGGTGAGACTATCAAGCATTTATTAGCCAGCCTTATTTTACCTGTCTCTCATTGGGTTTCATCCTCTTCTATTAGAGAATGTCTGTTTGCACTATGACCCTGCACGATGCTATACATAACCCTAACCCCCGCCCGCGTTGATGGGATTGCAACTGCTTGATTGTATTGCTTGTGTGGTTCTGGCTTCTAGCCAGAACCTCCTTCTTTATAGACCATTCTGTGGGATTCGGCTTCGTCACCGCAGTAGCTGAGGCTTACTGGTGCTCCGGCAGTGCTAAGCATCCAGTCAGCTCCGCTGACTAAATGCTCAGGGACCCCTACTTTCTGACAGTTTACCCTCTAATTACGTGCCTAACAAGTCCTCGGGACTTAGTGCCTTCTGGTTAACTCACGGCCTGCCACTCAACACTATGGCTTAATCGAGGATGGCAAAGCCGCTATGATACCGTATATTTTAACTTGATGGCGCTCCTTCACGTTTCGCCTCTTAAAGCCCGTTAGCGGTACGTAATCGGCCAGCGTTATGCTGATCCTGAAGGAACAGCTATCGTAATTGAGAATATAGTCCTTATCATGACCGTCGAATGGGTTGTAAAGTTCCTCTCTGCTGACTTCTCCAGCTGCACCACAAATGTTGCCGGGCATGCCGCGGGGACAAAAAATTCTCTGGCGCTGAGATATGCTGTCAGCTACGAAGGCCATGTGATGGCAGAGCTTGGCACGAGAGTCAATAAGTTAAAGGGGGGGGTTCCGGAACACCCCCTGTTTCGGAACAAGCCACATTCAGGGGTCACAACACAACACACCACACAACGAAGGCCAAAACAGATCCTATTCACAACACTTCTATACAATCCTCGGCATCAGAAGAATCGTCTTCTTCTTCTGAATCCGAATCTTCAACTTGCCGGCGCTCCACAAGCCTCTGCGCGTCCCCAACAGTCCAGATACTTATAAAGAGGGTATTCGGATCCTCCTTAACCTTCCTTTTCTTTATGAGCCGTAATCTATCCACCTCTTGCTCCAGTGCCTGCAGTTTTCGCTTACAGGTAGCCAATTTGAAGGCTTGATCATCCATAGCCTTCCCAACCTTCCTGAGAAAGAGGCGGTCGCTTAACACGGCTTTGATTAAGGCTGTAAATCTTCTAGCCTGCTTAATGTAATCTCAGGCCCTCCTTAGTGTTAACCACACTACCCTCTCCCCTCTGTAATACTCTAAAATAGGTGTTTCTAAGGTACAGATATCTAAGGATACCTTAATAGCCTGGAGAGTGCTTAGCTTATTAGTATTCTTAAGGAGAAGGGGGCTTATATTACGACCTGCACCTGACACAGGCCTCGAGAGGACTGGCGCGGGTTAAGACAGAACGTATGGCAGGACGCCAATAGGTAAGGGGCGTTCCGAAGACGGCTTATTAAGCTAGCACTCCTAAACGGGGGTTTAATGTCACTGTAGGTTGCTGTCACTATAATGCATAGAGGTGAGTCTGAACAGTAAGACACAAATGAATAATTGAATACTAGCGTAAGGAACCAGAGTCCCTTACGGAGGTTATAGGCATAACTATAGCTATCTATACTAACTAACTAGGAGGTACTTCGTACCCTGCTTGGTCCGTTGTGCTTAGTGGTGCACCACGCAGTTGCGGCTAAGCAGTCAACTGAATGGTGCTTGGTGTTGTCAGTCCCTGTGGACCACCAAGCGCTTTCTTACTGGTCGTAGGGGCTTCGGGTCTTTGCACCCCTGGCCCAGTGCGTCTGGACAGTGTACACCGTCCTCCTGCACTGTTCCTCCTGCGGGGGATTCGTCGGGCCGCCCCGGCCCAAGTGACGGCCTGCAGGGTCGTCACAGCTTATTAGGGGTTTACTTAAAGAAAAAAGCTATAAGCTAGTTACTCTTTATCTAACCTTAATATTAGCTTTGGTAAAAGTTACAGACCTAGCCTAGTAATAGCATTTATGAAAAGCACGCTTACTAACTATAAAGGTATTATTAATAGCTATAAAGAGGAGGCGATCGAGCCAGTTACGGTAAATACGTTTAAGGGGGTTAAAGATTAATAAATCCAAAGGCTAATAGATGTGGGAAGTGTGTATAAGTAAGTAAATAAAGTAAATATTATTAATAAAGGCCTTATATATATATTTAACCGTAACATAACTACTATAGCTGTTAATAATAAGGAGGTGCTTCTAATTGGATTATACTAACCTAATTAGGGGTATAAATACAAATTTAAGCTATTTTAAGTTAGTTTCGTTATTGGTCTACCCTTTTTTAATAACTGTAAACTTCTAATCCTTAAAAGGCTGTAGATCTAAAGGAAACCACTATTATTAAACTGTCTTCTCTTTAAAGATCATAAGTAGAGGAAGGAAACGGCTAGTAACTAAGATACACTTAATAAAAGAGGTTTAAGTATAACTATTAAGCTGTTTCTTCTATAAAGCTTTATAATTAGAGGTCTTAACGACTAATCTATTCGATTTACAGCCCTTTATAATACTAGCTTCGTCCTTATTCTAGCGATTTTCCAGAAGAATAGCTTAAACCTTTAGAATCTTAAATAGGTCGAACTAAGGCCAAATTCTAGCTTCCGTAACTGCATGGATACGATTTGAATTAACCACTTTAGCTCTTTAAGTCTTCAGAAAAGGGTATCTGGTGAGGAAACCCTAGATCCACTTAATACTAAGTGGCTGAGAGTCACCACGTTTGATACATACGCGGCTAGCTAGCTCCCTGATCTGTTGATAGGTAAGGGGAACCCCTAGGGCTTGTTGAATGCATACCTAGTCGGTCAGACTATTCTCCTGCGTTACGGAGAGTCTTTAATAGTTTTGGTGAGCCACTGAATGGGGGAGAGCACTATTAAGTCGATGGTGTAAGGAGGCGGGAGGAATAGCCCAGTTGCGAGCAGAGGTGTGGAGGTTGTTGGTTCTGACGGCCTCTGCGTAGGCGTGGCGCATGTCTTCTTCGGTGTACTGTTTGGCCATTAAAAGAGCTTCAAATTGAAGAAAAGATAGAGAGAAACGGAAAAGAATTGATGGGAAGAAGGAGGTTTGATATTGGGGGTTGGTGTTTGTGACCCCTGAATGTGGCTTGTTCCGAAACAGGGGGTGTTCCGGAACCCCCCCCTTTAACTTATCTGCTCAATCCAGCGCCACTCGTCGGCGTTGTAGCTGATTTCACCATCTGCACCTGCGCCGGCGACGTCGCACAGATAGCGTTACAGTGAGTAGAGGGTGCTGATACCCTCTTGGGTGGCACTTGAACCATAACTGTTCTTGTAAGATGACATAGTTCCCGGCCGAATAACTTCGGCTTGTCGTCTCAATGGAAGAATATGGACATAGATTTGAAGTTGGGTCAGACGCCATCATTAGCAGCTGCTGAGCCCCACCCTCCATCACGGTTCTGGCGGCCAGAGAATAATTCTGATCGGTTTTGGCGACGTGGATGGCCTTCTCAATACTCGTTCCTATGGCACCGATCACTTTGAGCCGACTGCAGCGAGGCCTACAAACACCCTAGTCCCACAAGAGTGTTCTCAATCGTAGTGCGCTGCCTATGATTAACGTCTCTCCATCATTCCCTGCATTTCCGTCCCAACTTCTGGCCCTTCTGCGCTTCCTGCTGTTGGAGTGGTATCGTTCAACGCCAAGAGTTTATCCAAGCACAAGAGGTGCGGGGATGCAAGTGGCTGTTGATGGCACGCGATTTTACTGGGCGGCTGCTGCAATGAGGCCTACAACCACGCCAACGGGGCAGCTGCGGACGCAGCATTATCGTTCGACGACGCGGGAGAAGCGGGGTTCGTGAGAGATGGCAAGCCAAAGTCGAGAAGTTCCCAGCAATCTAGTTGGTTCATCTCATGGTCCGGCACAACCATCTATCAATGGCGCATCTTTTGAAGGCCGAGGATCTTGGTTTTGACACATGCGTGCTTTTCTTTGGCTACGTATCGAGGTCGTCGCCATGCATTGCTGCCTGACTCGTGAAGGGGGTTGTTCGATGGGAACTTCGGGTTCATTGCCGGCCGCGATGCGTGTGTTTAATCTGAAACAACTTTTAATCACAAGCCTTGGAAAATGAGAAGGTTTGGACAGACACCTCCATTTTTCTTTGCTGTAGGCTTTCTCAACTCATCTTGTCTCAACGCCGCAGAAGGATGTGCAACAATACCGTGGATCCCGATGGCGATGTCATCCTCAAACTCGAGTATCCGAACGACCCGTTTGCTCCGGAATGTAGCAGCGCCTCCACCCGCACCCAGAAGCCCGATTCGAATGCCTTGGCCAAGGGTGAAAGCTCCTTGAATACATCTTCCTCTCAGAACACCGCAGAACCGGAAGAAGCCGATACGACAGAACTGGTGACTTTCCGTGTCTCGTCACGCCACCTTATCTTGGCCTCACCGGTCTTCAAATCGGCTCTCACTGGGGGGTGGAAGGAGGGCGTAAAGACTGAGGGTGAATTTCAAATTAGCTCACACGGATGGGATACTACAGCACTCAGCATCTTTCTAAATGCCATCCACTGCCAGTACAAGCGGGTGCCAAGGTCGTTGGAATTAGAGATGCTCGCAAAGGTTGCCGTCATTGTTGACTATTACGCCGCGCACCAGGCGATGGAGATTCTCGGCCCTATTTGGATCGATGGACTGAGATCCTCGCTTCCCACCACCACCTGCCACAACAGGACCATTGCACTTTGGATTTGCGTCTCCTGGGTATTTGGCGACGAGAGCGCCTTCAGGGCCGCGACTAAGGTTGCTATTCACCACGGAAGTTCAAACATGACCGACTTCAGTCTCCCAATTCCAGGCCGGGTCATTGGTAAGAACGCAAACAGCAGTATTTCTCACGGCCTTGGCAAAAGGTGACTGATGATATCTACCCTAACAGAACACATTAACCGTGATAGAAAGCTCCAAGTCAACAGGATCTTCAACGGACTAAGCGGACTTCAGGAAGACTTGCTTTATGGGCGCAAAGGCTGCGGTGTCGAATGCAGAACGATGCAACTTGGGGCGCTAACCCAGTTGCTGAGCCGCACCTCGCTCTTAAATCACTCTTTGGAGAAGGACTACCAAGCGCTCAGCGTTGCGCAGTTACTTCAACAGGTTAGGGCGGCTGTGTGCCCTACCTGGTATGGCATGTTCGTGCAAGAGGAGAAACAGCCCGACCTCCGCGGCTCTACTGGCTACAGTACTTATGGCTCTTCTGGTGTTGGCCAACCGCCCGTCAAGCAACAGCTCCCTCACAAACCCCACGAGTGTCCTGCCCCCGGGAATGCTTTCCATGTCGCAATCCAGTTGATCGCTCAAGAGGTGAACCGGGTTTGGTTCGGTTTGTGCGTCAAGGGCTATTGAGTTGGGGATTCTGGATGTGGTCATGTGATTGGAGGAAGCGTAACCTGTGCGTGGGCAGAGTTTTCTTCGGCTCAGAGCCTCTAAGCTCTAGCAAGTAATTAAGCAGTCCGGCAAGCAAGCAATCAAGACAGCATTTTCCGACAGCAACCACGAGCGACGACGGCCATCTGCTATCGCTTTCATTCTACAAGCAAAGTGGTATGTTGATAGCTACGTGTTCATGGCTATGTTCGTCAAGATGGTGATCCAAACGGGACGGTGTGAGGCAATGACATTAAACCACTACATCTGCTAGCCCTAAGGCCGTATCCCTTTTTTTGCTTGTGCGTCTTCGTCCCGCAATACTAGACCACCCCAGGAAAGAACGGCGAGCGCCACCCCTAGGGGATTCCAAGACGCTTTGTTCAGTAGCTCGCCAAATTCCAAGGATAACAAACGTCACCGGCACCGTGATAGCCCACATGATCCAAAAGTCTGGGTTGACGTCGATGAGCATGGAGGCTGAGCCCTGGTTTGAAGGTGGTTCGCCGGGGGCCGAGAAGAAGTGCATTCCAAAGATGGACGAGACAGGGCCGAAGGGGATGAAAACCATACCAACGATGGAAATTATGCGTACGCTCCGGCCGCTGCAGAGATTGACCTGGCTGTCATGCACCGTGTTGATGTGAAATGCCGTTTATTCCCCCCCCCCTTGTCAGTACCTCCCCCCAAGCCTTGTCAACTATTAGTGCATCTGTCCACTTACAAGATCAACGGTATTCTTTATCCTCGCCTGCGTGCTCGCCGTCCTCAGCCTTGTGGAGTGGAATAGCTCGCCGGCGATGACTATGTACAGCGAGATGCGGAAGGTGAGCTCGGCGCGCCGGTACCAGCGCGAGAGGTACAAGGCGCTACCGGGCAACATGCCGGCCTCGAAGACGCCGAGCAAGAAGCGAATCGCGCAGGCCTGCGGCACCGTCTTAATGAAGGCCGTCGCGATGGAACACACACCAAATAGGAATGCCGTGGCCGGCAAGAACCAACCCGGGCCGATGGCCTTGCAGCAGGCGACGGCGGGGAGCTCGAACACAATATAGCCTATGTAGAACGCTGATAGGATCATGTTGTAATCGTATCCGATCATACTGAGGTCGACGTCCATACGGGCAATCTTGGCGTTCCCTGCGTCGTGTCAGCGGACCGTTCATCGGCTTCCTTCCACGGAGACGTAGGGCTCGCAGCAGATCACCTATGTTTGTGCGATCGATAAAGTGCATCAGGTACAGCAGCATGATCATGGGTATGATGTGGAGATCGATCTTGGTGCGGAGACGGCGCTCAGCCGTACTGTCCGAGACAGTGACATGCTTCGGCTCTCGTTCCCCTGGAAGTTCAGGCTTGGGGCTTTGGCTTCGCGAAGGGCTCGGGGTGCCCTGTTTTCCCGTTTGGTCAACCATAGATGGTATTGTGAGCAGTGCCACTGTGGACGAGGAATGATGGACAACAAGTGAATGGCGAAGTGGACGGGGGATTTAGAGATTGATATAAGGTAGTTGGGCACGGCCGAGATACGGAGCACAGAACTGCCGAGACAATAGCGCTACGGCCCAGACCGCCAATCTTTATAGTTTTATTTAATGTGATGATCGGATCTGATTGGTATCGATGGCACTCTTGCTTCGGCTGGCCATGCACACCAAGATGCCAAGACTGGGGATCTCCGATCCCTAAGAGAAGCGCCAACACTGCATCACCCGCTATGGCTGGCCTTCCGGTCGTCGACGATGAGAAAGCATATTACTAATCCACAAGAAATAGTCTCGATGACCGATGCCAAAGTCAATAACATCGCTCCAATTTTGGCTACAGAGATGGCTAGCCATACCATTAAGAGGGGAAGAGGCCTTATTATTTTCTCTAGTCCGGTACCATCCTTATTCCGAGACGTAATAAGTCGCAAAACGGTAAGAGTGCTCACCGACATGATGAAAGCGTCAACATTTCCATAGAAGTAGACGCCGAATTTATCGGGATAACGCAGCTGCATGAGCCACCATTAGGTATTAAGCACCGATATCAATCAATGATCGGGTCACTCCTGTACCTATCTAATGGCACGAGACCTGACATTTCTTTCGCCGTCAACATGTGTGCGAGATTCACCAACAGCCCAAGCCAACAACACATTGATGCCGCTATCAGGATCTTCTCATATGCAAAGATAACAAGGACACACGGACTCACATACTCACACGAGGACATCCTACCTGAAGAGTCACGACTTATTGCCGGGTTCGTTGATGCAGACTACGCCGGGTGCCTGGAAACAAGGCGATCCACGACAGGGCTACGTATTCACTGTTGCCGGTGCGCCAGTGTCGTGGGCCTCGAGACGGCAGGAAGCGGTGGCAACGGCCACCCTCGACACAGAATATATGGCTGCAGCAGACGCAGCAAAAGAAGCAGTCTGGCTTCGCCGTTTCACGGCGGACCTCAGACTTCTACATCAACCGTCGGTCACTCTTTTCATCGACAACAACTCTGCGCTAAGGTTGTCAAAGAACCCTGAGAACCACAAAAGGGCGAAGCACATTGACGTCAGGCATCACTTTCTGCGGGAGCACGTGGTTCAGGTGAAGGACATCAAGACTGAAAGGGTCGATACGATAATAGCGCTGATATTTTCACCAAGGCTTGGGAAGGCAACTGTTTGAGAGACACGTCAAGAGGTTGGGTCTTGACCAAGTTTGAGTCCGAAGGAGAGCTCAGTTCAGGGGGGGAGTTGAAATCGGTGAACTATCCCTCTCGCTTCGTTTGTTTAATCTCTCTCTGTTTGTAAAGAGAGGGTTGGTGCTCCACTCCCCACGGGAAGATGCCTATAGTGGACCACCCAATAAGTAGAAGACCCTCTCCCCTCTTGAAGGGGAGAGAGGGTATGCCCCAGAAATAATATTCTTCTGCTTCAACTGGTTACGGTGGAAAAGGGTGAAGAGGCGAAAGTGGTTGTGGAGGAAAGTCCGCATTGGGCGGAGTATTTGGTCAAGTGGCCGGGGTATGGGGAGAGGGTGTATGATTTGATGCAGGAGTACAGGCAGGGTGAGCATAGGTTGTGATGGGCGAATTGCTCCGAGAAACGGTTCAACTTAAGTTGTTCTGATGATTGCAGCGAAGAAGGATAGTAGTGAAGTGAGGTATGTTTGTTGTAAATGCCAACGAAAGATTTAAAAAAAGAAAAACACCGTTCTATGATGGCCCCGTCTCTATGCTAAACCCAATACCTATCTTTTACTCTTCCCATCCACCCAATGCGATGCGATCCCAAGCAGGAAAAGGTCCAAGCAATGCAACTCCCATCTATGCCGCCCAAATGCAGTCCAGAAAAGAAGGCATCCACAACTCCAACCCCGGAGTATCAAAGCCGCTCTCTGAAGCTTACTTCCAATCAGGGCAAGTAACCTTATACGCCGCAATCGGATTATTCGAATAGCACCCCTTCACGCCAATCTGGATCCCCTGATCCCAGCAACCACCCGTGTTGTAAACCGTCACGCGGCACCTCGAGTCCATCGAATCAACCGTAATGCTCTTGATGTTTGCCGGCAGCGCCACACAAGCGCCGGTAGCGTCGGCCCGCGTCTCGAGCGAGTCGTACTCGGGGTTGATGCAGTTCCACTCCGTGCCGACTTGGAAGACGGCGGCGACCTCGCTCTGGTTGGGGCAGCCGTACTTATTTTGGCAGAAGCCGCCCGGTCTTGCGGCCTTGAGGAGGACGTTTCGGCGGGTGGGGATTGTGTCGGCGGAGGCTTGGGAGGCACCGAGGGCGAGGGTGAGGATGGTTGCGATGATAGTGGACTTCATTTTGGTGGATGGTGTTGTTTTTGAAGGGCTAAAGTGTCGAGGTTTTGTTAGATGGTGTGTAGATGTAAAGTTTTATAGAGGTTGTGGTTTGTTGAATTGGTTGGTTGGTTGGTTGGTTGCTAGGGGTTTGAGTGAAGCTGGAATTGAAGCTGTGTGATGATGATTCCAAAACCCTCGATTGATCGCGGGATAGTGGCTCTTTTATCTTCAAATATCATGATATTAGACTTATACCGTTCTTGTCTTGACCGTGAGGCTCAACTCTCAAAGTTCCAGTCGCAGCCCCGGAGCTGAGATTCGTGTGGTAGAAGCCGCAGAGGCGGGGCCTGGCGAAGCTGGCGCTGCCTGCAGCCACAGCATGCACTTTGTTCTGGGCTGGCAAATGGGATCGAAGGGTTTCGGGCTTTTGGCGGTGGCGAAGACAAAGGCTATAGGGCTGAACCGATCCGGATCGGACCGGATACCGCCAAGCACTGCCCCATCAACCGCTAAGCTTTTGCACTGCCCCGATGCCCACGTGTCGGCAGTGCCTTTCACAGTCCCAACTCCCGCAGTGATTTCCTTGTTAGAAATAAACTCGAGGCCTCCTTTTCTGCCGCAGTGTCTTAACCAAACCTGAGACCTCAACACAATTCTACTCTACCTACCAACGGTAATCTTATTGCTGCATGCCAATTGCTTCGTGCCTGACAGGGCAAAATGCATCCTGCCCCTTGTCAACTGGAATAACTGTCGGTGTCGTCGCTTCGGTTGGCGCGACAGAAAGCGTGATTGTTGGCCTCCGACCCCTGTGGCCACATAACCAGGCTCATTCCCAGGTCGTCACCGGTTTGCAAACGAGATGACAGAATTTATTGCTGTCTTCAACTTAGGTACCAAATTATCATCGGAACAGCTCAGGAGGAGAAGCTCCAGCCCAGGCCCGATATCTCAGGCGAGGCATATTTTGCGGCTTCGTTCGTACACCCACCGAAAGTATAGATAGGGCACTAAGGCGAAACCCAAATGAAACCACCTCCCGAAGAATTATCAACGCCAACCACCGTTCCAAGTTCTCCATGATCATACCACGAACTGACTGTTGGGCTTCGGCCCATGCCCGGGTACGAGGAGTGGAAGAACATCGATGAGCCGAGACGCATGGCCAAATCTCGGCGGCTGTTGCGGGAAAACCCGCATATCGCGGCTTGGCACTTCCATTCTCGGAACACGCTCTTCAGGGACATCGTGCTCAAGAAGAAGTTCAATCTTGCCGATTTCTGGTGCCGGTACGAGGGGCAAGGCCGCGGCAGCAGCCATTCCCACGGGCTCTACTGGTTCAAAGGAAGCCCCCCTCCTGATATGGCGACTCCCGAGGCGAGGGCGCACTTCGCGAGGGTCTGGGGTCATCACGTCACAGCTGTCAACCCACAGCGAGATCACGGTGCCGACGAGGGTAACCCTCTGTCTGTTGACCCTCTGGAGACGGGGGTTACTTGGGAGTGGTTGAACCGAATTGTCAACCGCTGCCAGCGACACCACTGTTCGACGACCTACTGCCTGCGGGTGACCAAGAGGGACGCCGACCGCGCTAGAGAGGTCTCAGAACAAGCTGCTACAGGGGGCCAGCCGCCGCCAGCACCAACATGCCGGTTTCTATTCCCTCGCCCTGCACGCGAGGCTGCCGAGGTTATCAAGAGACCTGGAAAGGGCTGGTGGTCGTTTGAGGCCGAGCATAACGACACGCACCTCAACAAGTACAACCCACTTGTGGCTCTCTGTTGGCTGGCCAACATCGACTGCTCGCCCTGTACGAGTGTAGACGCTGTGATCAACTATGCAGCGAAATACTGCAGCAAGTCTGAGTCGCAAACCAGCACGTATGCGCAGATCGCCAAGAGTATTCTCCCTCACATCTCGGACCACAACCTAATGGTTTCCTTCGTGTCAAAGCTCATGAACAAGCTGATCGGCGAGAGAGACTACTCCGCCCAGGAGATCTGCCATATCTTGCTGGGACTCGCTCTCCGGGAGGACAGCCGAGTTGTGCAGAGCGTCGACTGCCGGCCCCGCGACAGGCAGTCTCGCCCAATCGACATCACGGCGGAGGGCGATATCGAGGAGTCGCAGACGGCGTACGACAAGTATCTCCGGCGGCCCGACTGGATGGAGGATATTTCGTACTTTGAGTTCCTGCAGGACTGGAACTTCAAGGCGCGGAACCCTGTCAAGTGGGCGAGATGGCAACCTCCTGCGATGCCGAGGGTCCTTAACTACTTCCCCCATTACAAGCCAGTCCGCACACACCAGCAGTTCTCTGACTTCTGCCGGGTCAAACTACTCCTCAACTATCTGCATCGCCAGCCTGCAGAGCTTCTTGATGTCGACGGCCTGCGATTCTCCTACTACGGCGCTGCCTATAAGTACTGCCTTGAGCATCATCAGCACGATGACGACCACTACGGAACCTTGGACGAGCCCGACCCGTTGCCGGACGAGGATGAGTTCGAGCCAGGGGGTGATGTCGGAGACATTCCCCTTGAGGACTGGCAGGAGGTGGCTCGGCAGGTTCTAGATCTCCATCTTCCCGAGGAGGAGGCCGACCTGCTTGGCCGTCGGGATATCGACGTAAATTACGACTGGTCGCAGCACGTAGCTCGCTATTCCCACGAGGGGTTCCCTAGCGGAGACTACTAGGCACAGCTCCGCGGCGATACCCCAGGTAATTTTGACGTGGAAGAGCTGCCTCGTGAGGCCCGAGACACCTTAAATCGCGAGCAGCGGCGGGTGTATAACGCAATCATGCGTCATTTCAAGGAGCTTAACTAAGGGCGTCAGCCTCGGCCGCTTCGCTTGTAAGTTGATGGAGGAGGCGGTATGGGGAAGTTGTATATGGTGAAGGTCATCTCCTTGCACCTTTAGGCCGAGGCGGCCAGATACGGCCGAATATCCCCGATCGTCAGGGCCGCTCCAACGGGCGTAGCGAGCAACGAGATTGGGGGTCAGACTCTCCATTCTCTGCTACGGCTGCCTGTCGACGGTAATTAATGCCCGCTTTCAGAGATACCGACAGTCTTGAAGGCCTTGCAGCGGCATTTCAGGGGTATATACTACCTTGTGATCGACGAGAAGAGCATGCTAGGCCTTAAGACTATGGCGTGGATAGACCAACGCCTTCGGGTGGTGTTTCCCGAGAACCACGACGAGTTCTTCGGCGGCCTTAGCGTCATCCTAATCGAAGACTTCTTTCAGCCCCCTCCTGTCCTTAACAAGCCGCTGTACTCGACACGCGACAACCTGAAGGACATCGAGATCGTTGGACGTAACGCATACCTCTCCTTTGACGAGTCCGTTTTCCTCACTGCTGTGCAGCGGCAACAGGGTGAGGACCAGGCCCCTTTTCGGCATGCCCTCGAGGAGCTACGGAAGGCAGACGTGTCGGTGCCCTCCTGGCAGCTTCTCACCTCGAGATGCTCGGTCACGATCTCCCCTGAGGAGGTCGACAGCTTCGGTGATGCGCTTCGCATCTACCCCACCAAGGCCCAGGTCGTCAGGTACAACCACGACCACATGCTCGGCCTGACCAGCCGTGCTGTACAGGTCGAGGCAATCCACGAGGGTGTTGGCTCGGAGAGGGTTGAATCCTCCAATGCAGGCAACCTGGTCAAGCAACTCCCTCTGTGTATTGGCTGCAGGGTGATGCTGACGCGGAACCTGTGGACCAACGTCGGTCTCTTTAATGGTGCCCGGGGCACTGTCCACGACATCTCCTGGAAGGACGGCGCCGACGTACTGCGTGACCCACCAGAGGTTATCATGGTGGCCTTTGACGACTACGACGGTCCGGGCTTCACGATGCCGAGCGGGGAGACGCTCCGCAGGGAGGGGAAGCTGGTTGTTCCTATCCTCCGGGTGCGGCAGGACTTCATGGTTGGTACCAACCCCTGTTCGAGAGCGCAGTTCCCGCTGTTGGTCAGCTACGCAATCACTGTCCACAAGTCACAAGGCATCACGCTAGACAAGGTCGTCTGCAATATCTCTGCGCCGGAGTTCGCTGCTGGCCTCTCCTACGTAGCTGTGTCTCGCGTCAAGACACTTGGCGGGATGATGTTCGAGAACCCGTTCGACCGTAACAGGGTTTACCGCGAGTTGCCGTTAAGTGCTATGAGGTTGAAGCTAGCGGACCACGCTGTCAGGCTGCTGTAGGAGCTGGAAGATGTCAAAGATAATGATCTCTCGGAGGAGTCTGGCTACACGGTGAGCAGTGAGGGCGATGACAGCGGTAACGAGAGTAGTTAGCCGAATAGAGACGAACAATGCAGCACCGGTGTACGGGAGTCCTTGGCCGACGGACAGGTTTCTGGCGCTTCGCCTCTCTCGCATACGTGACCAACATTTAATTGCTCGATTGTCCTCCGGAGAGGGACAGGAAAATTGCCAGGAGCGGGAGAGAGGAAGGAAGCGCCCCTTCGCTGCACCACGGGGCGCTTCCTTCCTCTCTCCCGCTCCTGGCAATGTTAACTACCTAACAAAGCTAGAACTGGCTTTTATTGGCTTAGCGTCACTATCGCAGTTGAGTTCATTTTCTGTTCGCCAACATGTCCTTTTCAACTCAAGTCGTCAAATCCCGGCAATACCGATGTACAGCAGGGGGCTGTTGATGCATGCTGTCCCGCCCAGAATCGTATCGTCGGCTCGCCAGCAGCTATCAAATACAAGCCCGGCAGTACGAGCGACGTCGTTGCTAAGGAGTCACATTCATTAGTATATGTACCGAGCAAGACAAAGACGATAAGTTAGTCAACTAGTTGTAGCATCAATAACTCACCAGTTTACAGAGTTCGCAGTGTTACTTGACTGAGACCCGAAGATCTGCGCGCCACCGATAACGCACATCTGAAGGGCGGCTTCTGTTCAACAATGTTAGTCATCTGTCTATAGCAGGGCCCAACCAGTAAATCATTCGAGCTTGAACGTACGGCCTGGTGGAACGCCGCAGATGTAGCCGAGGCCGCCCAAGCGGGCAAGATAGTCAACACAGGCCACAGCATCTCGCCCCTTGATACAGATAACATCAACACATTAGCATCAAGTCCGTTATACAAAAGGGGACATGTATCAGAGCGAAGGAGAGTACGTACAGGTGCGCGCGATCCAGATCCATCGCAATAGGCCCTCTTCTGAAGACCACCTGCGGAGCCGATTATGCTGGCGGCGTGGGCCCCTGCGATGGCCTCGTCGACCGTGAGAGCCGTGTCGGGGTGGGAGATAATGTCCTCAACCCACTGTGCAAAGGAGAAGGTGGTTGGAGAGGTTGCAGCGGGGAGGGCAGCCGCCGAGGCAGCCATAGCCAGGGCAGCGGCTGCAGCCAGGGTGATGGCAGTTCTGACCATTTCGACTCGACTGATGGCTTCGAATTTGACTTGAGGTTTGAAGAACAGCGGCTAGGAGGTAACAGCGGGAGAATCAATACTATATATACCAAAGTCTAGCTGTTCCGCGGCGTGCCCCTGGACGCATCTTGCCCCTGGACGCGTCCTGCACTTGGACGGACGCGTCCGATTATGCCTATCCCACTGCACTTGGGCGGTTAGAGTCTAAGTCAATCCGACCTTGTGCATTTAGCCGAAATCTAGCACTGTGACGCTGACCGCTATTGACTTCCCTTTTAGTGCCAACTGCATAACGGATATCCATCAACGCGGGAACAGCAGACGGGGCATAAAGACGAATTCCGTTCGGATTACCGACAATGAGGAAGTATCGCATTCCAGCGGTTAGTGTTCAACGCCCGTAGTCATGACTAATCACAACCTAGAGAGCGTTCGGCTCAAGCGCAACGCAATATCCCTTCCGCGCCGCTCTCGACGTCTTGTCTGGGCAATAGCGGGCGAGCCATACCACGCTGCAGACGCAACACACACGCGGCGCAGCCAGATCATGATTTGTTACCATGCCGCAGACGTAACACACGAGCGACGCAGCCAGATCGTGATTTGTTATCATGCCGCAGACGTAACACACGAGCGGCGCAGCCAGATTTAAGATTTGTTACCATGCCGCAGACGTAACACACGAGCGGCGCAGCCAGATTAAGATTTGTTACCAAGTTGGAAGGTGGATGCCAAAGGACGCTTGGAAATTAAGGTTTTTACCGTGCAAACCACCTTGATTCAGTCTCTGGACATGTTCGGACCGGGCTTGAACAGGTCCCTTGTGTTGGTAAGCCGTTACCAGTATACTGTTGGTGCAGATGGGACCCAAGTTCTATTCATTCATGATAAAACTAGTCCTTGTTTTTCTTCCTCTAGTCCTCGCTTCGCCAGAGAGCTCCCCTTTTGACTATCGCAGGAAATGCCGATCACGGAGTCCGAGTGTCCGGAACCGGGGCTCCTTGCACGCGAAGGATCCAGGGTCTTGACATCCGTGTCCCGGAATGTGGCGGTTCCCACATGCATCCAGCGCCCATAGACCAACATCTTGAGTATAAAAGACGGCCCAAACTTCCTCTCCAAGTTCTCTCTCCTTACCACCAACTTCTCACACACTTCTCCATTCACTTAACACCAGGCTGCCCTCTTATCATCATGGTCCAGGCTTCTACCTGGCTTGCAGCTCTGGGCTGTTTGCTCAGCTCTTGGAGCTTCTTCGTGTCCGGCTCACCCCTTGTGCCAACGGAGCGGGGCGTGGCACCCTATACCTTTACAGACGGCCCAATCCAATGACGAGGTACCTTGGAGGAAGGGCAGGAACCGGTTTACCTGACCGGCGGTACCTTCGAGGTATGTACCTATCCATCTTCTCTTCTCTCTGAAACTTCTCTCTGTACTAACCAACATCTGAATGTTAGGAGATCGAGGCGAAAGCGAAAGCTCTCAACCCAACTTACACCATCTTCGACAACTACTCTGTGGCGCTCGAGGCCCGTGACGGTTTGAACACGCGGCAGACTCAAGTCATTAATTGCGGGTCGCCCCCAGGATGGACCGCTTCATGGGATTCGGCTGCCATTACCGAGGGCATCGCATATCTCCGAAGCATTAGTGGCGATTGCCGTGGCGCTCCCGGCCCTGGCTCCTGCGGACGCGTCAGCTGCTCCTGGTCTTCTGCCATATATTATTGCAATGGTAAGCGCGTCGCCCAAAAGAAAATGAACAACTCCGTTCTAACGCCCAACAGATAATGCATATGACACTTGGGAGCCTTGCAGGTGGATCGGAGACGTTGCTGCATCTATTGTCGATAGTTGCACGTACCTCGATCAAGTCCCCTTGAGAGGCCGGACTATTGGCCAAGCATTTGACTATCGGAAGTGGAACACAACTGTTGCTGCGGGTGACTGTTGAATCGACTACCACAGCTTCGATCGCTGGGGGTTTCCTATCTTACTGGTATACAGGTAAGTCTATCCAAGTTGATACGCAGTACTCAATCTTGAGTCCTTGAACATTGCTTGTGATACGTGAAACTCTAAGCGCCTTTGACTGTAAAGTGCCCTGGTATAAGGGCCCACAAGCCCCAATCCTAACTACGGCGGCCTATGGCAGGCAACCTCGATCGTGTGCTGCGGCCAGCACCAAGGTGATTGCAAGGACTGCCCTATCCTGAAGGCTAACTTTACCAAGCACACTGTGCGCAGTATGGAGTGTGCTGATTGTGAGGAGCGGGTGAGGAAGGCGCACGAGGAGGGGAAGTAGAGTGAGGTATCTCGTGTAATCTGACTAATCTGACGTGAGCACCTAGTAAGTCGTCTACTGTAAAGCCTGGGATGATGGTTTGATACATGTATGCATACTAGTAGGAGCCGGCATATGCTGGAGACTGTTCTGTCATGTACTGTCATCGCCTCCGTAGCTAATGCTGGCTGTCCCTGAGCTTTTGATGAATTAAGATACCACATTAACAAATTTGAAGTCCCGATTTGTCTGTGAAATGATAAAGTTGTGAGCATAAAGCTCGAAATATGTCTATATTTGTACAAGCAACATGTCCCCATACTTTCATATTAGAATGCCATTCTCCAATTTCAAACTTGAGAAGCAACGCATAGACTCACAGCGAGTGAGTTGAAAATAGTCCTGGAAAAGATCGACCTTGACTCGAAGTGCGCGGTGCCATATATGCAAGAAAGCCTCCCGTGATTCCTCCAAGCTATGCCGAAAAAAGACCTGCATTGCGATCGTCTAGTCCTGCATGTACGGTCACAGTCGCGTCGTTAGCCGTTGGTCTGGACCTCGTCCCGGCCGTGCCCAAATCTGCCTTTGGAAGCGAGGGCTGAGATTAGCGTCGGGTTTACACCAAACCACCCTAGCCCGTTAGTCAACAACGGAAATGGCTTGGGGCTGAAGGCTTAGCTTCGGGTCTCGACAGGGGGTAGAATGCGGAAATATGCACAACATTTGTACAACGGCGGTGGCTGTGAAGAAAAACCGTTGAGATCCAGCATATGAAGAGCGACCCGGCCCCGACTTCGGGGAGTCGTTTCCATCAGGTCGTCGCAGGTTCCAAGTTGGTGGTTTCGCTTCCTTCGAGTCCCCTCAGAGTCAGTCCGAGGTTCAAGTGTCATCCATCCGCCGAACTCACGCACCCATCGCAACCATGGGCGGCCCAACAGCCCAGGCCGCAATCGCCTTCATGGCCTCAACAACCCCGTCCCCCTCGCCACCGACAACCCTCGTGCACGTCCAACCCGTCGTCCGCTACGTCTACACCGTCACCGTCGGCAGCACCGTCCCGCTCACGACCGCCTGGCCCGAACCAACCTCCTGCATCTCGGCCGTCCCCACCATGGTCGCCGGCACCTGCAACACCCTCTCCTGCTCGGCCTACGCGCCCTCGCGCCTCGACGACCTCCTCTTCACCTACGGCCTCGAAGTCAACTACCCCGGTTTCACCACCGCGCAGCAGCTTACCTCGACCGCGTGCATGCCCCCAGGCTTCGCCAACATCAAATCCATGTACTTCACCGGCGGCACGTCCTGCCCCGTCGCCTGGACGACCGCGACCGTCGACAAGAACTCCCCCTCCTCAAACACTATAGTCTGCTGCCCCACCAGCTACGTCGCGACGTCGATCAGCGGGAACGCCGGGTGGGATTGCTTCCGGAATTTGACTATCACGGCCGGGCAGCAGGTGGTGCTCGCTGCGTCGGGCAAGATTGCGACAAAGCGCCCGGCGGAGCTGGCGAGTACGAGTGCGTGGATTGATAATTGGGAGAGTCGCAGTGTGATTAGCACGACGGCGTGGCCGACGGCGACGGTGGCGGATTTGTTCCATCCGGGGGTGAATTTTCTGGTGGCGGGGAGTGCGGCGACGACGGCGGGGAGTGGTTTTGGATCGGGGTCGGAGTCGGATACGGTGTCGGCTGCTTTTTCGTTGTTCAAGTTGTCGTTGGGGGCGAGTATTGGGATTTTGATTGCAATTGCGGTGGTGGGATTGCTGGGACTTTGTTGTTTGTACAAGCTGGTTCGGCGATTTCTTCGAGGCCCGACGAGGGTACCGGCTGTGCAACCGGCGGCGTATGGTGGTGTGCAGCCGCCGCAGTATGGTCAGGCAGTGCCACCGCCGATGGAGTACGGACAGGGGCCGCCGCCTGTGCAGTATGGGCAAACACCACCGCCCGTGCATTACCCGCAAACGCCGCCGCCGATGCAGTATGCGGTTGGCCAGGAGCAGTACCCCTATCCGTACCAGCAGCAGGGTGGGGGTTATGGCCAGGGATATGGGTACGGGAAGCCAAACTAGACCGATGTATAGCATACCTAACCAGTTGGTAGAGAGAGGGCGAGGTGAATCAGGTAGTAATTCCATCAAAATACACGAACACCGAACTGGCCCATCAGATCCTGACCTTTTCCAAAACCATTTCCACAAAGGGACACAACTCCCCCAACCTCCCACTCCATTTCGAGGAGAACATCGACAGTAGTAGCTGCGTACTCTGCTCGCTCCATATCTTGCCGACGTTTACCTGCATCCTCTCTGCGTCCTCTGTCTATCAGCCCCTGCACAGCCGCCTGGTTTCTCGGCTTGAAGGTGTCCAACATCTGATCTAGAGAGACACAATAGATGTGTGAAGTATAAAAGCGTGGCAGTTGCATCTTGATGAGGAAAAATACAATTGGATCGGATCCGACCTCCAGAAATGCTTGGACGACATCAGACATTCTAATCAGCCAGTTATCATCGAGGTAGCTGGACCAAACAAGCTTTCGCCTCCGCTTTCTGCAGTACTCGGCGACTTTATTAGCAAAGTCGCGGAGAAAAACCATCCAAACCGTACTAGTCGGCTGCCTCGCACGAAGTACTGGCCCTTCATCGACAGGATCAATGTCGATCACGTCATGTGGATGCCATCCTCGCTGCAGCAGGAGCTGTGTGGTGTCGACATCCGTCCCAACTGCAGCGGTGAGGAGAAGATTGAATTCCGTCTTATTGCGTCCTCCCATCTCGTGTTCACGGTCCAGAACATGTCGCACGTAGGAAGCTTGTGACCAATACGCTGCCCAGTGGAGATATGAACATGTTTGGCCATCGCGGTAGTTGGAATGCCATCGCCAAGACCGCTCGCTGCCGACATGCAATTTCCCCATAAATACTCCCCCCCAGATGTTGTAGTTGTCCGGGCCGGCTGGGCGACTACCATCATCAGATTCGTTATCGCTTCCAGGCACCATGTGTTCAACAGCGGCGGAAGTGAGCGCAGTCCCAGAGGGAATAGTAGAATTTATCGACCGGGCGTGCGCGGTCCGCCCAAAATCCTCGATGCACCTGATAGAGCATCCTTGACCCTTTCTTGTGCAACTAGCGAGCCAAATGAAGCTGTACTCGTAGAGGCCGGCAAGATCGTATCTTGCTGACTCCAACATCATAGGTACACTAAGCACTGTAGACATGAATTTTGCCTCGGCACTTCTGAGACGGCTGTATGCTTCGACCTGTCCGACGTCTGATCCGAAAGGTTGATGGCATTCGCGAAGCAGAAAATCTCGGACGGATCGGTGAATGAACCCTACACGGTAACTCGTGTATAGAATGGGTCGGTCCCTACTGTTGTCGCTAGCTTTGACCATCTCAAGGAGACCATCCGTGTACAAGACTAGCTTTTCTTCGGCTTGCTCTTGCCTGCGCCAAATTTCTTCTGCGCTATAGGCCCGCGGTTCTTGGTCAAATGGGAAGTCGTTGGAATCGGGGTCCTCAAACCAATCGGCATCGTCGAGCCATGATAGCATTAGTGCGTTAAGCGCTTTTTCAAAAGGGTTGTGCACGGCGAGATATATGAGCAAATTCGACCGACGACGGTGAGCGGGGTCACTGTGAGCTTTGGCAAGCATCTTTCGAAACATAGCCTCGACGTCATCCGGACAACTCTTGAGTCTTTGCTCGAGAGCCTTCTGATTTTCACCACCAAGTGCTCCACGTACGAGGGATGAGACAACAAAGGATGCCCAAATGAAAACACCATCCGCCCTGTCCACAATCGTACCCACGAGACCGAGACAGGCGTTCAGCGCCGCATTTCGTTTGGGCATGTCGATCTTCACCCGGAACCGAGAAGAAGCGAACTTGACTATGTCGCTCCGGGTCAGGTTGTGGAGGTCAATCGTGAAGCCGCAGTTCTCGAAGATGTCTCGGAAGACTGTGTAGGGCCGCGCGGAGCATATAATTTTGACATTTTCTGAGTTGGCCCAAGAAGCTAGTTTGCTCCCCAGGCTTTTGTAGTCGTTGAGCCCGTCTTCCTCGTACTCGTCGAGTCCGTCGACAAAGTAACAAAATCGATGGTTCGGTTTTTCGTTCAGCCCGACAAGCCTATCAAAAGCCTTTGCAAGCTCGACATCTTGAAACTCTGGGGCAATGCGCCCGGGTAACTCCTCCTCCTTGGCGGCCTCTTCGGGGAAGAGGTCTTCGAACAGCTCTGGGCACTGGCTCAGCGTGTGGAACAGTATCGTCCGGCAAAAGCCCTTTAGCGTTCGCTGCACCTTGTCCCCACTGCCCCAGAAGTACATGCGAACTAGCACCAGTTTGCGACCGGCGCCGGCCCAGGCAATGAGCCTATCCAAGACCACGGGGTGGGTGCCCAGGAACCTCATCATGGTCGATTTTCCGCATCCGGCCTTGCCGCAATTGAACAAAACAGAGGTATCCGATTGCAGGAACTTGTTCAACTTATCCGACGCCTCCTGACGCGGGGGGTCAAGACTAACTGGTTGCCCGGATTCATTGCCAAGGATCCATTCAAAGGTTTCGTCTTCGGCCATCGGGATCTCGTCCTCCCGGCCCAGGATCTTGTCAAACCTGAGCCTCTCAAGCGTTTGGTTGACCCGATGTGTTGACTTGGTCAAGCAGGACAGCCCATCTAGCTGTTGGGTTAGGAGACGGATCTGATCGATCATTTCCGATTCAGTCGCTTTTTTTTGACCACTTCGAACTGTCGAACTCGCGATCTGATTTTCGAGAGCACTGACGGCGCCGACGGTCGTTGAAATCGTGTTCTGAAGCTCGTCCATCCGCGTCCAATTCGTGTTATGGAAATCGCGGGCCTCGCGCCGAATAACGTCCAACTGACTTTTCGTCGGTAGCTCCTGTTTGCTTTGTACGGTTAGAATGCCAAAACCAGTACGCGTGGCTGGGAGCGACACACAAGAAATTGGTGGACAGATGGTAGATGATCTGTTGGCGATAGGCGCCGAGCCGCTCCTCTATTGAGCTAACCTCCTTTTTCGACCATTTTGCTGAGATGGCGGCCTTGAAACTCTGACGTTTGCTGCGGTTCTTCGCTTGGATCGAGCGAAGAAGTTTCAGGAGGTCCTGCGAGAGCGCTTGGCATTTCTTGGAGAGTTCGACCAGTTCCGCATCGTTCACTGCCAGATAGCTGGTATGGATGCTGGCGGTGACGCTCTCGAGGTCGGTGGCAATAGCCAAGATGTGCGTGTTCTCTTGCGTCGCGCCGGTCGTGGAGGAGTAAATCTCGTATGCGCTGCAGACAATCTTGTATCCAACATCGACAAAGGTGACGATGCTCGATGCCAGTCCGATTGCCTCAATAGCGCAGAGCGCCTCGGCCATTTCGTCGCAGGTGATTTCAACTTTCGTCGCGAGCACGGATTCTGTACTTTCGTTGAGCGGGGAGGAAGGAGGGGTGGGTTCAGCTCTCGTCCGGAGAAGAGCGAGGGGTTTTGTGCCTGAAACACTTAGCTTCAGCTACCCCCACCTGAGAAAGCGTAGCCGCTGCCCGTTAGGTGTTCACCGTGATTGGCCTGCTAGTCCGCACATTCCAATGAAGCTCACAGACACTGGTCGCCAGCGGCCTGCAGACGCCGACAACTGCAATTCAGCCCACCGCAGGCAGGTAATGCGCTCTTACACAGCCATATGGCTCGAAACCAGGTTGACGTCTCATGTATGCAATGCGGTAACATTAACCTGCACGTGGGGAACAGTTGCTTCAGTGTCGGAGAAGAAAAGCATTTTAATTCTCTACTCATCTATCTAGCACGTAGTGGCATCAGGCTATGCATTGAAAGGTGATGGAAGATAGCATCCCGATCTCTGATCCATTGTCACTTCCAGGTTTGATTATAGGTAGGTACCTTTCTTGCATGTCGTGATGCAGTGTACGATTATCACCGGCCGCTTGAAAACAAACGTCCAGTGATTGGAACAGCTTGTGGTTCATTGTTCAAACAATGGCTTAGATGCATGCTCGGGAAAGTTCGATTCTTTGTTCAGATCAAATGCAGTGGTGATAGTCGACGTCTGTTAATGTTACCTAGGTAGGCAGGCACCTTAGCTGAGCCAAGGGACGAGACGCGGACAGTGTCGGGTAGCTTTCCTCTCTTCCCAAACAGCAGGACTGTTTTCGAAGTAATTACCTATGGATTCCATGTTTAGTATACCTAAGGCAGGTACTGTGCCTAGCAACCTTAGGCATGTATCTAGGTATACTGTGCCCTAAACGGCACTGTTGTTCTGAGAAGAAAAGATTGTTCAATCTCAGTCTCTGCCACCAATTATTCATGAGAACTCATATAAACCTGGTATCTCACTCTGATTTATTCTCCATTCCATCTTGCTTTCCACAGTCACCGAAAGACAACACCGTCATTGGCAACACCGTCATCAATAACTTTGATATCATCGACAACTTCGATATTCGACGACTCTATCATCAACACCAACACCGCCAACATGAGCTCAAGCCCGCAACCCATTTTCGAAGACCATTTGCTCTGGCATCAGGTCAAGAACCACATCCTCAACCCAACTCCCGAGTTGGCGAACAAAATTCCTCGCGTGATCTGCGGTATCTGCGGCGACCAGCTCGAGATTCTCGGCGTTGACACCTACGACGCAAGCATTCCCAAGGCCGACGAAGGCGCCGTCCTCCCCTGCGGCCACATGCTCTGCGGTGAATGCATCGGCGGACTTCTCACGCACGGCGGCGAAAGCCCAACCTGCCCAACCTGCCGGCACCCGCTCGCGTTTACCGTGTGTAAGTGCCCCATGAACATGTTTGTCATCCCCACCCGTAGCGACTGGGAGAACTTGAACTACCCTATCCCGCGCCAAGTGTTCGGTTTCATCCCCCTCACCAACCCCGAGTTCCCCGGCACTCGAGGCGTCCCCGGGAGCTGCGCGCCCTGCCACCATATATACGCCAACGTCATCATCCCCCGGGTCATCGAGCTCGCTGAGAACCCAGCTTCCATGATCGACGAGACCTTCATCTCCCTAGTCCTCCCTGGTATTATCCCGCCATGCACGACCATTGACGATTGGCCCTTCCAGCTCCAGCTCCCAGACGGTTTCGTGGTCAACTACAACCGCGGTCCCTTTACAGCCGATGAGCAGGACACCATCCAGCATTGCATCGAGCAGATGACCGAGGTCTTCCGTGACGTCAAAGCTACTCCTGATGGTAGGCTCATCTTCCGCAACATCATGTACACGACCGTGTCTGAGCGCCATGCGCTGGGCTGGTGGGCCTGGGAGTTGTGTACTCCGGGGACCTGCCCGTTTTACATGGATCGCGTGCATGTTTACCGGCCGTCGATGGGCGTCGAGCTTGCTGTCACGCCTGTGCCTCTGCACGGTATGCCGCCGGTTGTGCAGTTTGTGACGGAGCCGCAGGATGATAATGTCCCTGCTCAGCCTGACGACGACGGTGATGATGATGGTGACGGGGATGACGATGACGATGATCACAGCACTGTCAGCACTTACAGTGGTGGTGACAGTAGCGACGGTGGGGCTCCAGTGTCTCCTACATCGGGGCCAAACTCCACCAGGGCGCGGAGGTGGATGCGTTAGGAACTGACTCTAGGTGGCTTATCTCACCTGCGTGTCTAAAATTATGAGATTGGACTATCCGAGCGACTTTGTAAAGATGTTAGGTACCTTAGCTTTAGGTAGGTAGGTAGGTAACACGAATAGAGAAACTTGAAAAACTTACACAAGCGTCGTGCTCGCGTGCGACACCCACATGCTGAAGATGTAGACGGTCGAGGGCGTGCTCCCCTGGTTGTAGTTGCCGGCCTTGAAGTAGCTGCGCGGCGCATTCAGGCTGTAGGTGCTCAGAACGGTCGGGGCCGCGCCGTTGATACGCACGCTCAGCACGTTACCCTCGTAGCGGATCTCGTAGGTAAAGGTCTGGCCCACAGGCACGGTCCCGGCTGTGGTCAGGATTTGGTTGCCCACGTGCGACTGCAAGACGCCCATGCGCAGCACGCCCGCCAAGCTGTAGTAGAGCTCGCACGCCGGCTTCGTCAAGACGCTGTCGTCAACCTTGACTTGGCCAATGATGGTGCCCGAGCCGCTGTTATCCAGCTGGGCGACGGCAAGCGTAACCCGCAGCCGGTTAACGGCCCGGTTAGGATCCCAGCTGGCCGCCGCT